>RCNJ01000088.1_pt1 | contig 81141 bp, 66 predicted proteins | sample 2041171 | NCBI WGS metagenome assembly RCNJ01 (sample SAMN09708213, study PRJNA481090) | feces metagenome | biome: feces | host: Pygoscelis adeliae | place: Antarctica: Rookery Lake | collected 2010-03-01 | reverse complement strand
TCGGCCGTTACCGTCAACCCAACCCAGAGCCTACATGCTCGTTTACTTGTTTGTGGCTCTCCTTGCCTTCGCGTTGGGCCGGCCGCGCCACTGCCCCTTATAGGATGTTACGTACGCCGCCGGGTTGGGTGCGGTCCGGCCACGGACCTGCGCGTCGTAACATCTACACCTCTGCCGCTTCCTGCCGTCGCCGAGTCGGGGGCGACCCGGTCACGGATTTGCGCACCCGTGACATCACCCCTCAACATCAATAACACACTCTATTCCCAGTCCCAGTCCCCAGTGTAGAATACTCGAACTCCCGCCTCTTCTCCAAGCATTATCAGGAGAACCTGATGATATAGAAGAAGCTTGAGCGCGTCGTTCCACGTCCAGAGCTACCCGTTGTCACAATAAGGTAACAATATTGTTGTCTTTGCGAAAAGCTTCAAATCCAGCTGATTGGTGACTCCCATGCCCGTGAAGCACAATCATCCGATAGATGTCTTTTGTACAAGTTGGAGTGTGTTTGTTAAAGTGCTTGATCCATTCAACGTCAGTCTTGTTGTTTGTCATCTATGAGAAGTAGGTTTAATTGCCTAATCTTGCAGAAAATTGTTTTCCGTGTACCAATTTGCAAAGTGGTACTCGCCTTGAATGATAACGAATGGTGGAATGCACCACCCGCCCGCATTTGTGCATTCAATCGCTGTGGCACATTTTCGATTCCCTGGTTAGACTGATTTGGTTCTTCCATGCCAACCGGAACGCGTAACTACTAAAGCTGCAGAAATCATGCCCATCATGAAACCAGTCTTGTCCAAGTTGTAACAAGCGCAGTCTTACACCGTACTTCATCTTCATATTGGGTACAAGCCAGAACCATGTACTGATAAGCTCAGTATTCTCGTATAAAACTTGTTGAAAGTCATGGACGCGTGTAAAATGTGCCTTGAGTTCTGGCTGTCAATTAACAGATTTATATGCCCATTGTTTTCCAACGCGTCGCGAGAAGTAGATTGGCCATGTTTTCAACACCAGCAATCTGCGGTGGAAACCCACGCGTCTCTAAGTCTAAAATATACCTAACAACAGCATCCTCTTTAGTCAGCTTCAAAAGATGGCTATTGGCCAGCGTCTCAGCTCTAGGAATGTGGCCGTTCATTCTATAGCGCACAGATGACTCGGGTACCTGAGAGAGAGCAGAAGCTTTTTGGATGCTTATTTTATTGGCAGATTAGATAGCTTCAACAACTAGTATGATTCTTGCTTCACGGGTTTGCAATGAAATTGTTACGTTGTGGTGGAAAAGTGTGTAGGAACGAAGATAAAATTCCGGACAAAAGTGCGCAGCACGGTGATATGCGCAACTCGGTGATGAAGCGCGTTATGGCAAATCCACTATATGTATCCACAGACTGACACAAATACGGGGATGGTGCCATGTACGGCGACGCCATGTGGGAGTTCTGCAACTTAGCGGCAAGCCGCCGGCTGCACCCCGCGAAGTGTCTCCCAACTGCCGGCTTACCCCACAATGGACATGCATAAACCTTCTTGGCCTTGTGCTAGGGCGATGATCGGTCAGCGCTTAAAACCCGGCCAACAGGAAATCGGTAAACCCGAGGATTCTTCAGACGAGCTAAAGTTAGGTCCTGTCATGATGTTGAAGGCTGACAATTTGATGACAGAAGGATCTCCCCGAAGCGTGACTGAAGACATCAAGAATACCAAAAGTGCTGACCAGGTAAAGTTTGCTGCTTTTGCAGTTATTGTGGAATCGTTTTCTTCGTTCGATACCTAAGCTTGGTTACGAGTAATATCCTTGACGAGGACCTAGCCTGTTAGGCATTAGGTTGGATCTTGCAAAATCCTCCAGCGCCCTAAGTTACGAGAAAGGTCTTCTCGATATTAGTGTGGCGGTGCTTGAAATACTCTCAGCGGTTCTATTTCTTCGTTTTGTCTTTGGTATCTTCTACAATCATGACTTAGCTGCGAAGCCCTCAAAGTACCGCTTTCTGAATGGGTTGAGGTCGTCAGCGCTGACACCTTCTCCCTTGTCTCTCCTTTGCCTATTCAACAACTCCGTCTCAGGAACCTCACTATCCTCTTTCCTTCGGTAAGTGATAAGTCTCCTCGACCACTTATTAAACGCCTGAGTGCAAACACTCTTAATCTCCAAGCACGGATGCTCCGGCACCTGGATCTCCTCCTCCTTATCATTACTCGTCGGCATCCAGAAACTCAACCTTCCATTTGGCACCAAGCTCAACGCTGCAAAATCCAGAATATCATCAAGCATAGCCAAAAAGGAATAAGGCCTCTTCGGCGGCACATAACCGGGTTGTAAATGATGTGCTTCACCACCCTGGTAGACTGGACCCCTTGGCTTGCTCTGGTCTTTGTTTCCCAACACCTTCAAGCCTTCCCGGACGCCATAAGGTGGATCACAGACAATTCCATCTAGCCACCTGCACTCTCTGAGTGGCGTGTTTGTCAAATCCGCAACAAAGGCATCGCCAAACTGTGAGACGAGGCCGTATTGCTTGAAGTTGCTAAGCAAGTTCCTCCCCCCCTTACCTCTAATAGATCTTCCATCAATATCAGACCCAAGTGATACTGCGCCAAAATGACTGCAGGCGACTGGGAAACTACCAGTGCCTACAAACGGGTCGTAGAAAAGCTTTCCTGGTGCAGCTTGACAGATGTTTGCAGTCACCAAAGCGAGCTCGGAGTCCATGGACGTGGTACTGATGTACTTCCGCTTCTTGAGATCGTACTTTTGGATGATATCTCTCTCGCTCCCTCCAATATGCCTTCCCAACCAAATCCGTGATGGCTCCTTTACACCCAGGGCCAGGGAGTCGAAAGGCCAGTCCTCGAGGATGCAGAACTCGACGTCTGGCTTCTTCATGCGGACTGGTCCGGAGAATTTGAGGAAGGAGAAGGATTCGATCAGTGCCCGTTGCTCATCGTGGGTGCGGGAACCCATAAAGGAGTCCATGGCGAACTTGAAAGACTTGTCTGTTTGCCACGGGACCCAGAGTTCTTGATGTTTCTTGACATCGTCGTAGAGGGTTGGGTAGTCGGTGCCGGAACCCCAGATGGCGTAGATCGATTTAACGAGGATGGAACGGCGGGTGAGGCGGCGTGCTTCATCGTCAGTGGCGATGCGGAAAATGCAAAATGGCGACTGCGAAAGTGTGAGTATATCTGAATTTGAACTTTTTGGGAACTGTTTGGCGGGGTATGGGGGGTTACAAACGTCTAAGCTATACTCGACAACTTCAAATTCGACATTTTCCAGCTCACCAAGAGCCTCAAGTTCCGGCAGACGGAAGGTCTCATGCACCTGAATGAACCTTATCATGTACTCCATATTGTCTGTATACTCCTGCGCCGAGAAATCTATAAGACAATGATTATGGATGGTTTCTGATAGCGTCACGTGTTTCACCACAAACAAAAAGTGCCCGTGCAGACACAGAACTTATGCCTGTCAAGGGTCCTCTTAGCTTGAGAGCCTTGCCTTGGCACTTGATACTTGTGAATACCATCATCATCGTCCTTTGACAGACAGCAACCTAGAACAGCATACTGACACCATTTACGTTATAGCATTTGATATATCGAGCGATGTGTTAAGCGAACTTTGTACGCATTCATTGTTTTGAATACCCACAACATACCATTTACCTTTTGAATCGATGTTAGCCTCAACCTCAATCAGCCATGAATACAAAATCCACCCGCACACCGAAGACCACCCATATGTCAACTGAGAAACCTACGAGCAAGGCAGGAAGAGCCTCAAACTCCAAACCTATACCATTCAGATTGCCTGGCAAAGCGCCTCATGCCAACAAGGATGCGACCACAACCTCTGCCCCAAGAGCGAGCCTTGCAGCCAAACAAATTAACAATGCGTCAAAGTCGAAGGATGACAAGCCTTCGACACCTGAACCAGAGCCCTTCAAGCTCATAGACCTCGACGGTGAAAAGTTGCAGCTCTTCGAAAGCAACCCTACGGGCGACATTATCCTCGACGTAACATTCTCCAACACCAACTGCCGGCGTAGCCTCCTCGGTCTCGGCACCGGTCAACAACCACGCTTCTCCAGCTTCTCCGTCAGCGCAAAAGCGAAATCGCCGGATGAGAGAGTGCTCTACCGCGTTCACCTCGCAACTCTGATCAAGACGTCGAAGTATTTTGAAAGACTGCTGACAGATGAGAGATTCAAAGAGGCAAATACAATTAAACAAGGCTTAGCTAAGCTGGAGGAGAGAGGCGTTGAGCCGGCTGCTGTTACCTCGGAGGAGCTGCCAAGGATAGAGATTAATGAGGAGGATGATGCCTCGCTGGTCTCTGGACGCTCATCCATATTTGGTGATTTGCTACGCATCCTTCATGGTGGCGAGGCGACGAGCAAGTTATCTATACACTACCTGTCTATCTCGGCTCTGATGGCAGATCGATTTGACTGCGCGCCTGCGATTGGCAGGTATATTAGAGGTTCGAAGAGGATACCTTGGCCGCAGACGTATGGACAGGTTACTTTTGCGACGGAAGAGGCGACGAGGATGAAGATCCTGGTTGCTTGGCTGCTTGAGGATTCTGCAAAATTCATGGCTAGTACGAGGGAGCTGATTATGAGAGGATCGTTGAGGTGGAGTGGAAAGGTTGATCCAGAGAAGGATCAGGTGGGGTTGTGGTGGGATTTGCCTGATGGTATTGAAGGTTTGTGGGCCCCTTTTCTTCCATCTTAGACATTACTTGGCGCGACACCTCAAGCACTGGAAACGCTTGAGCTTGCTAATTTTTTCTTTCTTATTTTTCTTTTCTTTCTGGTGGACAGGAGCTGACGGTAAGTCACAGCCGAGCTCCACCACCGCCGCGCCTGCATCCTCTCCTGCATCTCCTCCCTCCAAGCCCACTTCATCGCTCTTTACACATCCCGCAAACAGCAATGTAAGATGTTCTACGACTCCTCCGTAGCCTGCGACTCCTTCCAGCTTGGCGAGATGATCAAATTCTTTGGCTCGAAAGACATCTTCCAATTCGTCTCCCCTATCTATGTCCCAGAGGACTTTGAATACCCAGAGCCTTACTCAGGGGACATTGACAGTCTAATTGGAGAGCTGAGGAAGTGCCCAAGTTGGCAGTATGATAAGAACCACGCGCACTGCGGGCTAAGAACCAGGCTGATTCCGGCGCTGGATTATATCCAGAGTATTCTGGGGCAAGGCGTAGGCATAGACTGGAAATCGTGGAAAAGAGATCGCCTTGCGGCCACTTGGGAGGGAGGGGGGGAGAAGGGCCCTAGGCTGACGAGAAGTGTCATGGGAAATGCGAGGCTAAAGGTGCAAGGCTTGATGGGTAGTAAAATGGCGAGAGAGCTGTTTACGGGGGTGAAGTGGGATTGGACTGCTGAGGAGGAGGCAGGTAAACAGGGTGTGTTGGGGAGGAATTTCAATACTAGTAGGCCGAGTCTGGGGACCTTTCTGTGAGTAGCTTAATGAAGTTCTCACTCATCGTCCATAGGGGAAGGTCGACTCTTGGGGCTAGGACTGAGTCTCTCTCCGCTTATGTTCGGCAATACGAGCGAAGGATCATTGCCTGCATGTCTTGGAGCTTCCCAAGATGTTCGAGTGATCTGTCCGAGGCATACTGAGGGTGAAGAGGAGGTGAATGCAGCCTTGCTGTGCCGCAGAACATTCATGGTTGCATGAGGACACCAAACAGCTGTCAGTCCTCGAGTGTGGGATGGAGGAAGTTCCTTCATATATGTCAGACCAAGCTAGGCAACCATTAGCACGAGCCTCATGTAAGAGCTCACCATAGCCGGATCCATGACGTCGGATCTTTCTCCGGATGAATGGCTGCATACCGTGCAGGAACCCTACGACCAGCCAGTAAAATTGCCGTTTGTGGCATCGTCTCATCTCGATCGGTAAAGGTTTCAGAGCTTGACGCTGCAGCATTCGACAATTCAACCACTCATGATCATTGTTTTAGAGTTCATTCTGCCTCGAAGAAAAGGTTGGGGGCTGTGGTGATGGCGTGGCTGCGCCGTGCGGCTGAGCTTCATGTACACAGCAAGTTATGCGCAGCACTCATTCGCTGCACCACATCTGGTCGCTTGGCACAGCCAGGATAGTCTTTCATGATCTCACCTTTCCCAAAGCGGTAAATAAGTGGAGGAGTAACTGTTGGCATTCGAAGGCGAAGTGGTTTCGTAAGGTTATATTCATTTTAAGGGCTTCATTTTTCCAGTCGTGACTACACGCACAGGCATACTCCGAGGCGAACCACATATGTGAAGATGGGTCGGCTTTGCTTGCTCTCGCGATGCATGCCTTCACAAGTCCGTATGGAAGGCGCGAATGAGTATAAGAAATCCGTCACCTATAAGACCACAAGTTTCCTTAATCAAGGATGAACATCTTCACTAAAGCTTTCAACCACCTCGAAATCTAGCATTGTATCTGTTCATCAACATTGACTAGTCTACTCAAGCGCACGCTCAACAATTACAGCAATCACTTAGCACAACCTCATCTCAGCACTAACCATCACCATGGACTGTTTCAAGAAAGCCCTCAGGCGCCGTCAGTGCAACAAATCCTCTAGATCAGAGAAAGGCTCTTACCCCGGAGGAACAAATGCGTCTCCCTTCTTCCATCCACCATCCAGCTTCGCCCCGCAAGTCAGCGTCGACAATGCTTTCATTTTCCCCACCAGCGACGCGCCACCCACATATCCAGGACCAGACCCAAGTTTCCAAGATCCAGGCTTCGATGCTTATGGCAACACCTACACCACCTTTGGCGGCGCATCAAGTAAAGCTTCCGCAGGGGGGAGGCTGACAGCAGAAGACGACCTCTACGTGCTTCTGGGCACATTCGATACGGTGCTGCTCATCGACGACTCCGGCTCAATGACGATCCGCAACGCCCAAGGAGTGTCACGCTGGGAGGAGACAAGACTTGCGCTGGAGCAGTTATTACCGATTATCCTCGACCACGACAAAGACGGCATCGACATATACTTCATCAACCACCGCTCTCCATCCACGGAGCAGACGAACCGCGATCCCAAGACCGCATCGGGGGGGTTTTACAACGTCAAGTCCATCGAAAAAGTCCGCGAGATCTTCTCGCGCGCCCGCCCCAGTGACCAGTCAACGCCCACTGGCACGCGGCTCCAAAGTATCTTTAGAGCCTATCTGAAGGAATTAAGGAGGGCGGAGGATATCGATGAGGTTACACCCATGAATGTTATTTGTATTACGGATGGTAGACCAGATAATGGCCAAGACGTGGCGGAGAAGATCGTTGAGATGGCGTGGTCCGTCGACAAGTTGGATGCTAGGGTGCAGCAGGTTGGTGTGCAATTCTTCCAGGTTGGAAACGACCCGAAAGCGACGGCCGGTTTGAGGGAGTTAGATGACGGGTTGGCGGAGAAACATGATGTTAGGGATATGGTTGATACGTGCAAATGGGAAGTGGGAACACGTAGCCTCACCGCGATGGGTATCTTGAAGATTGTCCTTGGTGCGGTTAGTAGGAAAATTGATGCGGATGAGATGATGGGGAGGAGGAGCTTAGAGAGTAGGAGATGAAGGGTTCGTTTGGTAGGTATGAAGCTTTTGACAAGGCGTTATGAGAAAGGTCCTTTCGTAGCGTATGGAGGGGAAAATCTCGATACCATTCATTTTCTAGCTCAAAGTTTAGAGTTTAGCACTTTCCAGACAAAAAGCGAATCAATGTAAATACCTTCTCGTCTTCTCGTGTCATCAGACAATTCTGAGGGTGACAGAACATGAAATAGCAGCAGATCGACCTGTATCTGGAATGCTTCATATCAAAATATACATAATCTACGCTCAAAAGACGCTCCGCTTACTTACCCCTCGTCATCTGCCTCTTACTTTGCCGCCTCAGTAACAACGCCCTCATACTCCCGACTCCTAATATACTCCAACGTCCTCTCAAAATGTCTTCTCGGTCCCTCAATCGTCGCAGACTCCTGGTTCGTCTGCAAATTCGAGTGGATAAGCTCAATCAGGCCGTTGATGTACTTGATCGTGATCTGTTAAGGATTAGCCTTGCGCCTACCACCCAACATCAACCTTTATCTTGGTTGGGAGTTTACTTACGGCATCATTCTGCTGCTCAAAATAATAAACATAACGATTGAGAATCTCCACAAACAGCTCCACGCTCACTGCCGTATCCATACACGCATCCGCAACCCTAAGCGCCCTCTGCAAACACTCCAGCACTCGTTTCCCATCACGATACAACCCCTTCTCATCCTCCTCCCGCTTCGCTGGGATCGGCACAGCCCACCACAAATGGGACGCCAAGTAGACTGCGCGGCACTGATCCGGTTTCTTTAGTAACTTAGACCCATGCAACGCCGCCTTGGTGATCAAGGTATCGTAGTTTTCTCTGGTGAACCCACGAGTCTCGTGAAGGGCGTTGGCGATGATGCACACAGCCTGGAACTGCGCGCGGGAGTCACTCACACTCTCCTCATAAATCGTAAAGGCTTGCGTAAAGAACTCATACGCTACCTCTTCAAAGCCGTTGATATCAGCAATCTGTCCACACTGCACAAATTGCCTCAGACACAGATCTGCACTTGTCGGCACCCTCTCCAGCAGTCTACTCAGGATGGTATGCATAAACTTGTAGAGTGCGGTAGATTGCGTGGACCAGTTGTCGTCGTAGTGCTCACGCGCCTTATATCTGCGGGAGAGCTTGATACTGGAGGCGATGACGGCGGGGGTGGTGAATTTTATGCGCTCGTTGCCCTCCGCATAGGCGTTGGCGGTCCTTTGGAGGAGCTTGAATTGCGTGTCGTTGTCTTCGCTGTTTATCAAGTGGACTAGGCGTGCCAGCCAGCCTTGCTCTTCAATGGTCTCATCGGTTTCCAAAGCTCTTCTTTGCTGGACGCCTGGGTAGCCTGCTGGGGCTTGGGAGCCTTCTTTGATGATGACCTTGAGAACTTCGAGAACACCGTCGAGGCCGGAAACGGCGGAGATATTGGTGAGGTTCTTCAGCAGGGTCTTTGCTACCTCCCCTGCCACTGCGCGGCGCGTTGGGTAGGTTTGCGAGTGCACGAGCGTCACGTATTGTGGCAGGGAAAGCGCCGTGAATATCGAAGCGTAGCTTTGCAGAGGCGCAAGGAGGAGGTTGAGGATGTTGGTCTGGGTGACTTGGGAGTGTAGCTCTGGGCTGTTCGCGTGCTGTCTGCACTTGTGGCTTGCGTAATCGAGGATCTTGTCCACGTAGTCGAGTCGCTCTGGGTAGATGTTGAGTGCCAAGTTGGCGAGTGATACCAGCAGTGCTGTGGTGTCTTGGATCGGCAGATGCTGAGCTGTGACCAGGTTCATGACTTGATCGAAGAAGATCTCGTAGAGCTCGACATTGTCGGGGATGCCTCTGCTCTTTGGCGATGACTCTACAGCCTTCTCATCGCCGTTGGTCTCGCCTTGGCACTGCTCTTTGTCGTCTTGAGGTGTTCCATCAGCTACGTGGTGCCCCTCGGAGTCAACCTTCGTGGCTTGTGATTCCGCATCTGTGTTATCCACAGTGGTATCCTCAGCAGTGGCTTCAGGTCCCTTACCCTTCTTATCTTCCGCCGCCGCCTTCTCCTTCTCCTGTGCCTCCTTTCTCTTCTCATCGCTCAAGCGGACCTGCTCGAGCAGCTTCGTAATAGCCTCCTCCTCAAGTTTTTGGCGCTCCTCCAAAGGCTCGGCTTCCGACTCTCTCGCCGCATAAGCAGACAGCCTATCCATCAAACCAATAACGATCGCTTTGACGTTGACGTGGGGATTCAACCTGCTTACAGCAGCTAGGAATTGATCCAACGTATGCAGATGGAACTCGTCCGGGAAAACCTGCGTAATGACCTCAAGGAGGTACTCCTGCGCCAACACATCCCTACACTGCACAACCTGCTCCAATAGCGGCTGTAAAATCACATTCTTATAACTCTCCAAATCAACCAGTTGGCTCAGCCTGACCAGATTACTTCCAACCAGCAACTGCAATTCCTTTCTCTCCTTCGTACGCTGCTCCCTCTCCCTCGAATGTCCTTGGTGCTGCAGACGAACCCAAAGCTTATTCATCTCCACGAAATTCGTGAGGATGAAACTTATGCTATCCTGCAGATTGCCCTCTGGTCCATCACCATTGCTAGTTGGTAGATAATCGCGCGCTTGGCCAGAGAGGTAGTACCGGAGGAATAATCCTCGTATTGGGTGCTGTACTCCGCGACTCATCTCCATCATGTCTTTCATGATCTCTTTGACTGGCGCATCTTCGATAGCCATGTAGACTGTACCAACGGTTATCATGAGGTAAAGGCGTGGTACGATGTTGCCTGCATATTGCACCAGCTCATACAGGTCTGCAAGGTGGTTCGTAGGGTGGGATTCGCGCAGGTATACGGAGAGATGGCGAAGGGCATCGAAGACGGCCATGTAGAGCTCGTAGTATTGCTTTGGGCCGAGAGAGCTTGTGCGGAGCTCCGAGACGAGGGTAGAGCTGCGGCAACTTGTTAGTCGTGAAACAATGGCATAATTAACATGAGCTTGGAGAGACCCACCTGCATTTCAGCGCATCCATGAGCTTTCCTGGCGTCTCAAGACACTTGCGCATCAAGTGCGTCTGCTGCCTTACTACTGCCAGGGCATCTTCGAGCAGCCTTGCTTGGTCTTCCACTGGTGGAGGGGTAGACATGGCGAGGTGTGCGGCGTGTGTATAGCTAGCTCCAAGCGTTCGGCGTTTGTTGTCGTATCAATTGGGCAGTTTGCGCTTCGAAGCTATAACATTGAACTGTTTCGTGGAGCTTCGTTTGTGTAAAAGTGCTTGCGCGGCTGTGTATGTTAGGTGACCTCCCAGGTGTCCCGGCCACCACACTACAGCGTCATCCACTCAGCGGGCGGGTTGAGTCTTGGCTCCTGCCACGAGCTTGCAAGGCTACGCCAACAGATTTAACAACGCCACAATTATCACTTGAAATTTCATAAGAATATCGAGAGCTCGGCTTTATGAGATTGTTTTATATTTATTTGCTTACCTACATACTATGCTAGAAATCATCCTTGTATGTAGTCGCAACCAGCTCTTGGTGCGCTTTCCGAGTTCGCCATAACTCGTGCCAACCGATTATCAAGAGTCCTCCCATATCCTAATACAATTCCCCTCCATTTACACCTTTGCATTGCATATTGTTTCCTTCCCAGTACATACTCCATCGTCTCTCACATTCTTATCCTCTGATCTGCCAATTCCGCGGCATCCTCAATGACGCCCTCGTCACCTCCCTTTTCACAACAGGCGTCGGCGCAGTCGAGTTCCTCCAGTGCGGGTAAGTAGTCTTCCACTGCCCATCATCATAAGCTGGCGTCGGCTCTGAGCTAGCCTCAGCACTCGTTCCCGTGCTCGTCTCTGTAGCCACAGTTTCCGGTAGCGTTGCGCCCCCTGAGCTCGTGGTCTCAGTCTTCGTCGTCGAAGAGAGAAAAGTTGCGCTGGCGCCCATCTCCATGAAGACGGTAGTGGGTTGAAAGATGGTCTCGTACAACGTAGTGGGCACATCCACATAAATCACCGGCGGCTGACCCGGTGCTCTCGTCTCCGTCGGTCTATGTTCAACCGTCTTCTTAACCGTCACGTATACAGTCTCTTTCCCCGGCACTGGGCCCAGTGTATGGGTCGCGCCCGGGATGGTTGTGGTGACGAAGACTGTCTCTTCCTCCGCTGGTGGTGATGGTGGATGAGCGCTGGTGGCTTGTATCGTCACAGTTTGGACCTCCTTCTCCGTGACTGTCACTATTGACTGCGTCTGTGGCTTCTCCTGGACGTCTACAACGGTAACAGTCTTGGCCTCCATTGCCTTCTCGGTTACAGTGACGGTGTCATGAACCGTGACCGTCACGGCTCCTGCTCCATAGCCGTCATTTGAACCAGCGTCGTTGCCAGCTGCTGCGTCCGCGGCGCCGCCGTCGACTGGTATTACTGAGTACGCTCGTGGTGCGAGGGGTTTTGAGGCGGTGGTTGAGACGAGAGAGGAGAAGGCGAGGAATAATGATGTGAGTGGTGACGTGCGCATTGCGCTTTGCGCCGCGAGACAATGAGGACGGGTAGGTGAAGCTGCTGCTCCGAGATCTGCGTTTCGGTGTTGTTGTCGCCTTTCAAGGTTACTTCGTGAATGTCTTCTCTGCGCTTGAAGTGATAATTGTTGTCTAGAAGAATTTTGTAGTTGGCGATGTAACAACTTAACAGTTAGACAGCGTTTTAGCAGTTTGGATAACTTGATTCCAGGTTACAACGAGAAGATCAACTGAGGGTATCTATTTACAGTACGACCAAAGCGCCCCACCTGTTATTTAGCGCATGTGAAAGTAAATCCCATGGTAAGGGGAGCTACGTTGCCAGAATATATGAGGAGGCTGGGTGAGCTTGCGCACCCTCTCCAGAAACAGCTTGGAACAAGCTGGGAAGTGGAGTGGATTGGCAGCTGAGACGCGGAATGTGCCAAGGCTCATGGTTGGCAGGGATTGAGGTCGTTGGCGCGGTTACCAGCCACCTCGATTCTGAGACATTTGCCAAGAAAGTTCTAAGAACACATGGGGAGTTTGGAAACAACTCTGGAACGGTGGAATAAGCTGAAAATGTGCTGATGAAGGAGATTGTGATTGAAAACGTTCTGGAACCACAAGTTCATGTTGCATTTCGGCGTTTAATTGTTCTAGGTCTTGTGCTTTGAGAACACTGAGTGCTGATCGTTGTCAGGCGAACCCGTGGCATTTCTTGCTTGTTGCGAGTTCTTGGCGATATCTTCTAAGCTGAGTAGAGATGTTCGTGCTCTTTACCATAGAAATTGGTTGTAAAATTAAATATTTGCCAGGAAAACCGGTTACAATAACACCCCGTTAAAGGAATGGAATCGGCAACAGAAATGGTATTCCCTAGGCGCGATTATTCTTTTAATACGATCTTACATAGGCAAAAATATGTCAAAATAACGGCCTAATGAAGGATAGTTACATGAAAATTTAGGGGCACCGAGCCGGTTTGTGATAATATTCTCTAAATAAAAGCATTTTTGCAGTGTGACAGGGGTTTAAGAGCGAACTCTGCTAGAATATTCCCAATATTCCCAATTGGCTGTATAATCGAATGGTTCCTCGGATTTTATTCCCATACCGCGAGTATTTCGCTATCGCGAATTCTCTTGACGGGGTGAGACTGTAGCATGAAGGGAACGGGCGCTCTTGAAGTCGATACTGCATTATAGTGAGGGATGAAGCTCTTCCGCCCAAAAATCGATTATCAAATTGAAAACTGGCAGGAGAAACCGGTCGACGTTGGAGTCTCCGAACCCAATTTTTTTTGCCGTATTGAAAGCCTGCAAGAGAAACCGGTTGACGTTGACTCTGAGAAACCTCGCGATGGCAAGTTAAGCCTAAGGCCTCCCACAGCAGCTGTTTCAATTGTTAGCGAGGGTTAAGACGACAGTAAAACATAGCACTTGACAATGTCAAAAGTAAATCCATATCAATAACAACACAAATAATCGACGGCAATCATAGCGATGGCGTTCTTCTTCCACTATGTAACACTAAACTCGTACATCTTTCCTCATCCATCACCACCAATTATCCTCCCAACACCTACGCCAACCCATGCTCCCGTAGACTCCAATCCACCCACCTCCTCACCACCTCATCCACAGCCTTAACCCCCTTCCGGTGCGCCTCGACCTCAAACCACTCTTTATGCATCCTGCCGCAGGATTGGCACTTCTCCGTCTCTGGTCTGAGCTGTGTTAGCTCGAGGTGGATGAGCCTCTCTACCTTATTTGCGTGCCTCACCTTACGCGGCTGCGCTGGCGATGTTAGATTGTCGCGTGGTAGCGATGCATGGCGGCTTTTCGAGGGTGTGGTAAGAGGTGACGGTGCAGGAGAACCTTGTTGGGATGAGGAGGGTACGTAGGGGTAGTATCTTATGAGAGAGATGTTGTATCCACACTGCCTCTTCCACTCCTGTAGTCTCCTCTGCACATTATTCGCCCTCCCTATCTTCAGGAGTATCCTCTCACCACCATCACCACTGCCACTATCAGCACCCCCGCCACTTCGCCTCCTACCACCAGCCCCAGCATTCTTACTATAACTCCTCATCACTACACTCGCTTTCCTCCCCCCAACATCACCATCAGGCACAGTCAACAGTTCCCTCGCACTCTCCTCCGGCTTACTCATAATCTCAGGCGTGAGCCAGAAGATGTATATATACCCCGGGTCGTCACCCTCACTGGGAGTCTTACTCAGTTCCACAAGTAACGCACTCACTGTCGGTGGCGGCAGCGTGGCCGGGATTAAGGATAGTAGGGCTTGGGTTTCGGAGGTTACCGGGGTGTCCTCTTCTAGTGTTATCGGATTCAAATGATGTCCGGGTGGCCGCCGACTCGCCGGATGAGGCTGGGACTGGGGGCGTGGTTGAGAGGGTAGGTATGTGGGCTGGGAGGACGGCATCTGCTGCTGTGCCGGTGTCTTCGAACTGCCCGGTCGTGGCGCATCATATCTCTGCGCCGGCCGTATCGGCCTTGCTGGTCTTGGTGCAGCATCACGGACGCCTATACAGCAGAACAGTCTAACTGGTTGCAGTTTCTTATGTGGCCTTGTCTGTCCCGCTGGTCGTGAAGGGCCGGATGGCTTCTCGTTGTACTCCTCAAGGCTTCCAATCTGAGGATTCTGGCGGTTCTGCGCCTGTATAGAAGTTCGTTGACGTCGCGCTTTCCGTGTATCCTTCTCAGATTCCGAACTGGTTGTCATCAATCCTAATCGCTCAGCCAGTGTGTCAATGCTCGTCCTCTCTTTCAAGGTCTGCATCCTCCCATTGCCTACTGGACTCGGCGCATTTGGCGTCATTGGCGACGCCTGATCCTTGTGCTGCCAGCAGTACGCGTCCTCTGTAAGGAGCACCGTCGTCGAAGCATCGCTACTCTGTCTCCCGTTCGAATTGGCGCCAGCGAAGGTTGATGCCGTCGGGCTCGCGATACTGCGTCTACACAGCCGTCCGGCGGATGTGAGACCTGCACATGTTCCGGCAGGATTCTTAGAGTCGAAGCGCGCGAGGAGGGACTCTGGCGTGTTGGGTATGAATGGCATTGTTCGCGATCGCGAGGAGCTCGAGGGTGAGGGGCGTAACCTTGGTGGTTAATAAAGGAACGCGCTCAGGAGATAGATGTCGCGCCGCAGTCCAAGGAATCAAGGCGATGGGTATGAAGTGGGGTTTGAGAGTGAAATGCAGAAGAACGCGACTACAAATACAAGGGATTGAACGCAAACAGACAAGGCTGTGATTAAATGGGATGGACTTGACTTGACTCCATACTTAGACTTGGAGCTTGTGTGCTGTCGTGGAGCCTTACGTTGAGTGGGTTGACTCGAGGTTAGGCGCGGAGAGGATTGGGCGAGAGACGTTGATGTGGAGGCGGTGATGGGGTGGTTGGGTTGTCGTGGCGCAGGTTTTGTGATTGTGGCGGGTGAGTTGTACGTATCTGTATTCTTCAGCGTATTGACCGAGGCCGTTTGGTTGGGTGATGAGAATCTCGAATTTAGCGAGAGCTTCAAATCGCTCTTAAACTGCAGCAAATCGCCCAAAGTGGATCCGGGAACTCCATGAATATAGCGCTGAGCCTAATAAAGCCGTATATCAGCTTAGTATATAATTTTATTGGCGTGGTGTCGAGGGTTTTTAGGGTGTATGGGCCGGATTGTCACCACCCACCGAAATGGCCTCGGACTATCAACGTTGAAGGTCAATCAGATTTGTTATTACGAAGTCGATTCCTGTCACGGCAGTTTACTGCTATGTTTGTTGTTGGCGTCGGGCGTTGAAAGGACTCAAAGACACGGCTGTCCAGACTCTGCATAGTCGGCATTCACTCTAGCATAGATGGATGAGCAGGTCAACAACTTCATAAAATTATTAGAATGCGTCTATCAACATCTTATAATGTAGTATAGCTTAAACGAATACAAACAAGCTAAATGAGCTCGTAAACTGAGTCTTAGCTTTCATCAAATCTCTTGGCCTCATCTAGAGGCCGAACGCCAGACGCTCGAATGACAACCCCTTTTCTGAATGCTTTCCTGTGACTCCTGCCGTATTCATTAACCTGACTCCTTGTATAATGTAGACGTAAGGGACTGTAGAGCCAGTTTAGCGGAAGTCGCTGATGCGCATGTCCATCTTGTGCAAGTCCCTGGTCCACTCTGGCAACTTCCTGTCGCGCTCATAGATGAGCCCGCAGTTGTTACAAAGTGTCTGTTTGTTGTTAGCAGAACGTTCAGTTATCGTCCGATGAGAGGAACTTACCCTTGGACCTCTTGGACCGTCTCTCACAGCCCAAACAGCAGTACCCCATACTCTGCAGTGGCTGCACCTCCAGCTTAATCTCTCCCCTTCTATCAACGAACCTCCGCCACCATATCCTGCCACACCACCAACATCCGGAGTACCCCTGCCAGGAGTTCCTCTTCCGAGCGGAGAGAGTGACCTGAATCTTCGCTTCTTCTTGCTTCTCTCACCACGTCCCATCCTCTCATTATCATCAGGCACATCAAAGTATCCACCTGGCGTCGCTTGCGGCACACCACCAAGCATGCCGGTATTACTGCTAAACCTCGCCGTCTCACGTCTCATACGTCTTATCTGTCTCTCCCTATCACCCTCCCTCTTCTCAATCTCCTCCTTACTCAAGGCCTCAACCTTCGGCTCCCACTCATCAGCCAAAGTCTCATTATCATATCTCCATCCCGCATCTGCACCATGCACAGCGTCATTTGGAATCTCGCCTCCGTAGCCGCCCACTAAGCCGCCGGACTCGCAAGCTTCTTTCTTGAGTCTCAAGACAGCCTCGTAGATCGCGTGCGTCATGGCTGGGATCCATTCACCGGAGAGTCCCATGTCGGCGCACGTTTGCTTTGCGAACATCTCTGCGGTTCCTGCTGGGTGGAGTAATGACCACTCGAACTTATCGGAGTAGAGGTTGTTGGAGAGATTGATGTTGAGTGTGATGATACAGCGATAGGTGTCGTCTGGGTTGTAGTCGTCCGAGTCTTCCATTATTGCCTCAGCGGTGGCTGTGACTTCTTCTCTGATTCCGGCAGCTCGCATTGGTGTCGAGAGTCTGTTCGGTGTGTGTAGTAATGGCGTGCCTCTTCCGGTTGCAAGTGGTGTGCTCGACTGTTCTCTGCTTCCTGCTTGGATCGTCTTGACTGTGGTTCCATTTGCGCCGCTCGGTTGCGAGTGGAATAATGGGTGAAGCGCAACACCAGCATACTCTTCCAACTGTGTCCTAATCTGCTTGCTAATCTCCATCGCATATCCGGCTCTGTTGGGCAAATCCAAGTCCTGCACCATACACTGCGCAAACTGGTCCGTCGTCGTCAAGCTCTCATGCAGATTCCACAAAAAGATATCCTTCAGTCTAAACGGCACCGTGGTCTCCGGCTGTCTATACGGCAACGCATCCTTATCAATCGTGCTATACGCCGCGCCTTGCGGCAACGGAAGTGGAGCTTGTGGTGTAAACGCCGCAATATCGAGGTCAATGCGGATTGGAATGAGGGTGAGTGGTAAGGCGGCTTGTGCGTGTGTTTGTAACTCTGCCTTGCCAGTTCGTGACTTGCCCATCCATTCGCGCCATACGCCTTGGACATCGACCGGGCCGTTTATTTCTTTGCCGTACTTGTCTGCTAAGTCGACCTTGCCGGCTTCGCTATCTTCTCTTCTCAAGCTGCGCAGGCCTGTTGGACGACGGCGGCCTCCTATCTCGTCATCATCGTCGTAGTCATCGTACCCATCTTCTGCATAGTTGATAGCTGTAGTGCCGCGCTTGGTCGTGCGTGCTGTTGGTGCTGCGAGAGCTGCAGTTGGTGTAATTACTGGCGTGAGAAGAGAGTTGGCATATGCGCGGAGTCGAGGAGCATAGCTCGAGATAAAAGCTTGTGGTGGAGCCTTTTGGGTGGCCATTGTGACCTTGTTGGGCGCAAAAGCTGCGAGGCTGTACTCTTGTTCTGCGCAGTTGTTGCTTAAAGTGTCTGTTTCAGACAAGGCGGACGTGGGTTTGAGGTTTTTCGTTGTAGAAGAAGTTCGCGCAACTGACAACAATTGTTTCTCGCGTCGTGATAGTCGTTGACGTTTGCGGTTGAGTGTATGGGTTGCGGTTGCGAGAAAGTCGTCTAATGCGCTTCTATAACGGGAGTGCTCCTCTGGTCGCGTCCAAACGTCAAAATCGCGATGCGCTGCGCTCCAATGCAAGTTTCTCCCTAGTCACTTCCGGGCTAGTGTGAGTGGCAGTCACGTGATACTGGACTACACAACGGCCAAAAGTACCCCACCAAATGCCACCATCTTGATGTCGCTCTACCACAGTTCTCACTTTTGAAGAGCTCATAACAACTGAAATTCGTCTCATTGAACATTAATTTTAATTGTGTATATAGCTAGGGTGTTTCAATGTATCTGATATAGCTTTTCTACAGCAATGCTGCCGAGGAGTCGATCGTCGGAAGATGTAATTGTTGGGGAAAAGTTTGGGAGGGATGGCGGTTGGATCCGGCGCCATCAGGAACCAAGGATGGCGATGTGGACATGGATATTGAGATAAAGATTGACGGCTAGGCTATGAAACAGATTAGATATTCAACAAGATCGTTGTAGTCGAAGTATACATCGACATTAGAATTTGGCGGCTAGGATGAAAACTGATTAGTGTTTTCGAAGAGAACATGGAAATCGAAATAGGTATTGAAATAGAGATTGGATCAATGGTGGTAAATAAAAAAACTGGTTCGCCATCGCACCACGCACTATCATGTGGTGTTCTGCCAGGCCATTTCAATTGTTGAAGCCAGCTGCTAGCATTTTAACATAAGACTTGAAGCTTTTTCAAGTTAATTTCGTCAACTTTGAGCTTTGAAAGCTAGCTTTTAAACATCAGAATCATAAGAGGCTTACAACCCAGCCCGGACATGCGGAAGCGAAAAAAATTGCGCAATAATATGGAAGCATGAAGAGTTTCATGTAAGCTCGATGCATCTCAATTGTTACTAATCCGTAAATTCCCACATTCCTGTGGTCTGCATGGTCGTCTCACAACCCAGCACAACATCTGATTTCCAGCACGAAGGATTAGTATATGGGTCAGACCGGTGGAGAGTCGCGAAATGAACATACTTGACTCACTTAAAGCGTCTTCGAAAAGCGCCTTTTAATTACAGCTAGCCTAACCAGATACAATCTTCCGTGTTCCTGTGCGATTTCCACCGAATGTGCTGCCACGAACCAACTGATTATCACACCAGTGACCTTTTAACCATCATCAACCAGTATCACCCTCCAAGCTACCGGAGGTGTGCTCTTCTACCTTTCTGGAATCCCATTTCGAACTGCATCTCCCAGCTCTGGAACGCGTCTCGCCGAAGATACCTCAATACCTTAAAACAAAGCCTGAACCCATCCTATTCCCACATCATCAAAGTCCCAGTTATTATGTAGCCAGAGACCTCTCCTGCTTCGTCAGACAAAGCGACCATCTGCTAAAGTTGCCCAAGCCCGCAAGCTCGAAATGTTATAAGGGCATGCTTGTGGCCATTTGGCAGAAGGCCGCACGTTATTTGAATCACATGCTCGACTAGTGTGCCCGAGTACATATACGGCATTGTAGATCGTAATACTGTAGCATCTATGGTATGAGGCATTCTAGCTACAAACCTCCTTCAATGCCTGGGCATAGCCCTTGTCATCAATGGAAGATGCAAATCTGCAAAGGACATAGTGGACGGGAGATGAGGTGTGGGAGGCTGACGGACGATGTTTCCCAAATCCTCGAAGCCAGAGACCGTATGCCATAGAACGGAGTCAAACATAAATGCACCTGGCCTCATGAAAAGCCCAAGGGGGAAAAGCAGACGCTTGATGGGGAACGAGAAGCCAAGGAGAAATGGATGGCAGGCCTCAAGGGCAAAACAGTAAAGGGATATAAATAGGGAAACTTGATCGAGAAGTAGTTCTGCTAATGGCGTAAGGTGGGTTGATCGTGGCGGTTTTCGAGGTTGAAAGATGTTGAGTCTGTTGGTAAATTGTGAGCCTCTTGTCTTTGCGTTGCAGCTTAGATCAGGGGCAGCTAGATTTTTACGGAGTGCATTCCGGCTCTAAGAGCAATGTGCAAATCACATCATGGATGGTACTGGAACGAAACACTTTCCTCATCAAAATCATCTTTCACTCAGAATCTCTGGAACCTTGTTTTGGAAATGCTTGTAATGCCTTATGATGCGTTGTAGTTATCTGAATACAGGGCACTCAGCAAGTCGTTGGTCCAATTTTCATCACGACCCAACCGCGAGCGTCCACATTGAAGTCTCCATAACACTGCGGCGCCCAAAGAACGACTACATTTACCACTGCATCTCGTGTGGGCGGTCACCCTTGCGGAGGGTGAAGCTGGAAGCGAGGTAGGAGGTAAGGAACTCCTCCTTCTTGATGGCGGCAAGGATGGCCTTGTCGACGGTCTTCTGGTCGGCAGCGCGGGAAGAAGATGGCATCTTCTTCTGAAAAGGGAGGGTATGTTAGTCTCCATTATTTTAGGAGTGAATATTTTTGGGAGTGTTTTTACCTCTGGCTTCTCGCCCTGCTTGAAAAACTCGGCCTCACCGGTCTTCTTGGAGGCGGTCTCGCGAGCGAAGTACTTCTCGCCGGAGATCTCCTGGATCTTGGCAGAGTCGACGCCGGAGATATCGACCTTGTAAGAGGTGGCGATAACGTAGCGGGCGTTGACGCGGCGGATTGGGACGCCGTTGACCTTGAATGGGCCAGTGACGAGGAGGACACCCTGGTCAAGGTTGTTCAAGAGGATGACGCGCTTGCCACGGAAACGGCCAGCGAGGAGGATGAGGACGGTTCCTGGGACGAGGGATGCGCGTGGAGCGGAAGCACGGATGGTCTTGCGGACCTGGAAATGGAGTCAGCATTTGTTTCTGGTGCCAATTTCGACTTCTAGCTGTGTCTGTCGCAAATCTCGAGATGTGATGGTCGCAAACGTTGTGTTACGAATTTTCGAATTTTGGCAAAGTAGCCTTCAAGGTCTCAATTCCACAACAATCGCTTCCATCACATTTCTCAATTTCGACTCTACTGCTTGCGCTCCGTGACGCGCTCCGATTCGGAGTATAATTCTGCTAACGCACCTTCTTGTGCTGGGCCTCATCCTCAACTGGGTACCACTTGCTGGCCTTAGCAGCGGCGACTGGGACCTCACGGGTCGACTTGCCGAAGGTCTTCTGGGTGGTCTGTGGTGCCGACATCTTGACGAGGAACCGAATTTAGTCGTTGGGTATCGATTTCGTTTGGTGTTGTCGGCTTCAAATTGTCGGACGGCTACACTCAGGTTGTCGCAGGGCGCTGGCCGGCTTAGCAAGCCCTAATTGTTCGCCTAAAATTTGTGGCAGGGGTGTGCTGGATTGTGTGTTGCCTTGTGCTCAGCCACGACCACAAGAAAATAGATGTGGCTGGTGAAAAGGCTGAAAAAGGCGCTGTGGCTGAGAAATGATCTGAACGGCTGCTCAAATGTTCCGCATGCGAAGCTCTGATGGAGCCCCATGACGACCGCGGCCACCTTCAGCCTTCTGTGCTGCTGTTGCTGGAAAGAGCACCTACAACACTGTAATCACAATTAAACCATACTCCACCACAACACCACAACATAGTCAAAATGGCTGTCACACCGCTGATTACTTTCAAGGCGGGTCCATGCGGCATTGATGTAAGCACATTTGCCGAGGCACCACCTTCAGGTCCTTTGCTTACAACCTCACTCCAGGATACCTCTAAGCCTTTCAAGGTGACCCCAAAACAGGAGCAGGGATATATCTATCTGTACCAGGACGATGATGGTATGTCGAGCTTATCCAAGCTTCTGGGATACTGTCTAACAGGTTAGAACTCGTTCACTTCTGCTGGCGCAAGAGGGAGACCAGCATCAACGAGCCAGAGCTCGACCTCTTGATGATGCCAACCGACGGCAACTTCCTTCCAGTCACCGGCGTTGACGGCAAGTCAGACACCAGGCCAAACGGACGCATCTTCGTCCTGAAGTTTCAGTCGTCTTCATCCCGCCACTTCTTCTGGTTGCAATCCAAGGCACAAGCCAACGATAAGTCCGAGTTCTCGACGCGCGATATCAAGATCGGCAAGATTGTCGATGCCATACTTCAAGGCGAGGAGGTCGATGTCAGGGAGGAGCTGACCACTATCAATAACGATGATGGAGACAACCAAGACGAGACCATGGAGGATGTTGAGGGCCACGGAAACCCGCTCGAGCACCACCAGAGCGGTGGCGGCGGCGCAGGACCAGACGCAACAGGAGGGGATGTTCGCGAGGAAGGAGCCTCTGGCAGAGAGGGAGGAGCTGATGGTGGCAGAGCGTAGGTGATACCCAGTGCGACTTCCTGATTTGGCGTGTTCTGCGGGCGAGGAAAGCGAACCGAAGCGATTGTGGGGCTGTCAAGCATTTACGAGCAGCGAGAGGCGTTTGGTGAATTCCACGAAGATAGAGACATGGCGTTTGAGAAGTAAATCTCGCATGTACTGCTAGGTGCTAAGCATGCTATAACATTTGAACTTTATTGCACCAATGATGCTATGCCTGTCCTGCATGTTGCTATGCTCATTTGTTTTCATGATTTCTAACTAACATGTCACAGTGCTACGGGTGCACCTCCTGCGGCTGCAGTCGATGATGTCGTACAGAACTTCCTCAAATCCATCCAAGGCAGCCAAGCAGCCGGTACCACCCAGAAATTCATGAGACTCAACGACCTTCTCAGCACCTCAAACACCATCCCGATGATCAATAACGCCTCAGAAGCCACACTCGACCAGATGCTTCTCAACCTGCCAGCCACTATCCTCATCCTCGCACAAGAGTCCGCTGCTCAGATCGACGGCATGGTCGAGCCAAGTCCCGCACAAGCACAGGCGGCCCTTGAGGCATTGAGCATAGACCAGAAGAGACAACTGCTGAAGCGAGTTCTTCTTAGCCCACAGTTCAGCCAAGGAATGGGTAGCTTGGAGCAGGCTATTAGAGATGGTGGGCTGGAAAACGTTGCGATGGCACTGAGGGTTACCTTGGACAGACGTGCCCCGGCAAACTCAGACCCGCTTAAGGTCTTTATGGATGGACTTAAGGAGGATGTGATGAAGGAGAACAGCACTACTGACAACTAAGTTTGGAAAGACGGCCTCGGATGGGAGAAATGCTTCATAGCCGCGCATTTCTCTCCAAAAATGAAAGAAACATCAACTTCCCCCCCCCCCTGCGGAGACCTACGAGCTACGAACCACAATTGTTAGAGCCGCTGACAATTGTGACCAAGCCTCCCACTGCCTCACATATCCACATCTCATTATGCTTTGAAGGCAACATTTGATTTTTATCCTTGTTCATTGCGCTGGGTCTTGTCGAAGCTCTTTAGCGCGGCGTGGACCGTTGTCAAGCTTGGATGTTTGGCAGACCATGAATTTCGACGACAGGTTGACAACTTGACATGCCTTTTTTGGTCATACTTTGTTGCATTTCTGTTTACACCACAAACAGTGGCCATCATTGATCGAAAGCTAAGACATCAACTTGACTTCGCTGTGATGCTAACCGGTTTATTCTGCTGCCAACATACTGTACTTCAGTGGTCGCTGTCCCCCCGACCGTACACTCGGCTGCCGAAACCATAAAAAGTACGTTCCCGAACTCAAAATCTTGATTTTCAGCCCTCCGTCTACCAATCGCGAATCATCGCACTCTAATGACCGGAAATGCAAAGTCGCATTTGAGACTCGTCCCTGATTCCCATGTTGTGCCTTATGGGGGCGTCGCATTGGCCCGACAGCCTGCACATCACTGTCGATGTATCGCCAGGATAAGTTATCCTCCACGACGATCAAGGCTCAACCCTTGGCTATGATGTCGTCAGCCACGGGAGCGACAGAACAACAGGTTGCGAGCAGCGAGATCACACGTGGAGAAGTTATCGGTACTGTGGATGTAGAATCAAGAAGGCTTGTTTGTCGTAACTCTATCCATTTCATCAACTCAATCTCACACCTCGTATTTCTCTTCTCATTCGCATCGCGATTTCCATGTACTAGCGCTGTTGATGTCTCAATACCTCAACTTTATATATTGTTTTTGCATGAGATATTGATATTTCAGCCGCAAGCACTCAAATTCACGACGAATAACAGCTGCATGTTGATGCAAGCGCCGCTTCCAAGATTTGATCACCTGACGACTGACGATTATGCCACCAGCACAAAATATCTATAACGACTCAGCCTCAACTCGGCCTCAGCCTCAATCACCGAAGTCACCACAGATGTCTGATGAGATCCCTCGTCGCCCTATCTTCAGCTCATCGGTAACTAACGACCGTTTGTCAGAAGCTCAGCGCGTGCCATACTTTCTCCTCTGCACCATCAAGACAGATATCAAGAAGGGGCGCCGCAGCGTCTTCCAGGAGATAGGCCTGGACGACACCGACGCTGAGAGGCTCGCCTCCCATTCACCATCGATACCAACATTCAACCCCTCAACCCGGCCTTCACATTACCGGTCTCAGCCAAGCCAAACATTCGACGACATCCTCCGCGGCCAAGAAAACAGCAGCGAGAGCGAGAAACAATCCAAGCTTAGAAAGGAAGCAAGATACAAACCTCAGGTAGAGAGTGTGGACGAGAAAAGAAATCCTTGGTACTCGAGGCTAGCTCCTAAAGGGCCACAGATCAAGAGCGCATGTTCCGCACCAACTGGTTTGGCGACCCTGCCGAGAGTGGCGATGATTGCATTTCTGCTGGCGATTGTCGTTCCGGGGTTTCTGACGAAAGGGCCTAATGGTGTACCGGCTGATGGAGCTAGTGCGGGTGTGATACGGACGGAAGAGCAGTTGGATGTTAGGACCGGGCAGGTATTGGGGAAGAGGGAGGACAGTCCGACGGATACTTGTACGCGGTGGAGTCATCAGTCCGCGGTTCTGAACGGGACGTTGTATATATATAGTGGGCAGAGTAAGACGAAGAGTGATCAGAGCGAGGATACTTGGAATAATAATTTCCTCACCCTCGACCTTACGACCTCGTGGGCGAAGACATCGCCTGCGCTGAAGGGATTGTCGAAACCTGATGGCCCGCCAGCAGTGGCTAATGGCTATCTTTGGAACTCCTATGAGTCTCTTTTCCTCTATGGCGGTCTCTACTCTGACTCACCACCCACAACTCCCGACTCAGTCTCAACTTGGGAATACCAAATCGAAGCGCAGAAATGGATCGAGCACGCCAACCCTGACACCACATACGGCAACTTCTCCGAACCAGCCGGCGTCCCAATCCAACGCTCAGCCGAAGGCGCAGGCCTCTCTATCCCTGAGCTGGGCTTGTCCTACTACTTCGGCGGCCATCAAGACATGTACACCACCCAAGGCTGGAGCAACCAAATCGGGCGCATCTACCTCAACTCCATGCTCGAGTTCACGCACCCCGGATACATGAACACCGGCGTCGAAGGTCTCGGTATTGGCGAGAAGGGTACAGGCACAGATGGCACCTACCGCAACATCACCGAGGGCGGCATTCAAGAGAAAGCGGGCTTTACAGAGCGCGCCGACGGGGTGCTCGTCTATATTCCTGGCTGGGGAGAGTCGGGAATTATTTTAGGACTTGCTGGCGGAACCGCAGATGTGGATGGGCAGGAAGGCAGCTTCACGGAAATGAGCCCGATTGATATCTACGACATTGCCTCTTCGACTTGGTACAAGCAATCCACCGAAGGCGAATCGCCACCGATGCGTGTGAACCCCTGTGCGGCTGTTTTTGCGGCCCCAGATGCGAGTTCGTTCAATGTCTATCTCTACGGCGGACAAAGCCTTACCCCGTATGAGGATCAGGAACAGTACGACGATATGTGGATCCTCACTGTCCCATCATTTACATGGATAAAAGTCCCGTTCGACGGGCAGTCCAAACCCTCTGCTAGAGCAGGCCACTCCTGCCACGCTTGGGATAGCCAGATGATAGTCGTAGGCGGTTACGTCGGAAAGGACATTTCCTGCGATTCCCCAGGCATATACGTTTTCAACGCCTCGAACCTAGAATGGAAAAACGAATTCACAGCCGTACCAGGCACCGTTGCACCCGCTCCCGTTGAGCCAAACGGCGTTGGGTCTGGCGGTGGCGCCAACCGTCAGAAGTCCAATGGTGATGGCGATTTCATAAAAGGTGAGGGAGTCAACACAGGCGGCATATATGCTGGATTGGCTGGCAGCAATGGCTATACCGTGCCGCAGTTAGTTGTCTCGAAGATTGGTGGCGGACCCTTAGGTTCAGCGACCGCTACAGCTCCAGCAGCAGGTACACCAACCGACGGACCGATAGCTACGGGAAAACCACCAGTTTTTACGATTACCGCGCCGGGAACAACCATTATGGCTACAGCTACAGCGCAACCAGATCCAAGTCTGCAGAACCCCAACAACTCCTCATCCGGCCCTAATAAGCCAGCCATCATCGCGGGTGTCATCGCAGGTGTCCTCGGCCTCCTAGCCACTTATTTGGCGTTCTGTACCTGGTTGTACAGAAGACAGTTAGGATTGTATAAGAATCATGTTGCGATGGCTCAGAGGGCGGCCTTTACGAATAGTCCGAATACCAGGATGTTTGCGCATGAGAAAACGCATACCAATCTTGGTCGCGCTGGGGCTGTTGGCGCTGGAGGTTTGGCTGCGGGCGGACTTGCGAATAGGAATAGTGCGGAGCCAAGGACGAGTGTGGGAAGTAGTGCTGGTGGTGGACTCGGTGGCGGGATAACGAGACTGGATCTTGTGGCGAAGGGTGGGAGGAATGAGACGACTACTACTGAAGAAGGCCACCTGGCGGGAGGCAGTGGTGAGAGCGATTATGGGAGTGGGAGGAGCTCGTTTGATAGTCTTGGGGGAATGGAGCCGAGCTTTATCAGTGTGGTCATGAGCCCTAGACGGACATTGAGGGTTATTAATCAGGATGGCTAGGGTAAAAGTAATGCATGTGATGATTCTTTGAAGGAATGATTGGTATGGAACATGGAGGATGATCAATGATACCTGGTAGATACCCTTCGTTCTGCGGCACTGTTTGTTGATTGTGGACGGTCTTTGGGACTATGCGATGGATATCGAAGGATGTGTGAGTAAAAGCACGTTTAATGAAATCTTAGCGATTACCTAAGCTGTAACATGCTAACTGTTTTTGCGGCACTCGATGCTGTCGTCGTCGCGGAAAGGTTGATTCGCCTGATGGCCGTTTTGTTTCGTTCCGCCAACCTATGTCCTCAGCAGGTTTTCAATTTAATAAAACACTTCTGGCTGAAGAGCTTTTCCCACCAGCGGCCATCGCTGTTAACCCGTTTTCCGGGACAGTTTTCTCAATTTTAGAAAACACTTCTGGTTGAAGAGCTTCTGCCATGCTGGCATACATTCATGACACTCGGGGTCCGTTGATGTGGCAATGGGTATATTGTTTAAGAGTTGTCCCTGCTAACCGGTTTCTCACCAATTTTTATTTATTGTCCATGTTTATAGATACCAGCAAGCAGATACAACCGAGAACTGTTTAGATACAGCCTTGCTTGCCAACTGGTCTCCTTGCTGGCTTTTCAATTTGATACTCTTTTTCGAGGCCCTTGCATCTTCGTAGCGCCATGGTAACCCACTGGTTTAAGTCTTCCGTAATATTAGCTGAGGCATGAGCACGTGATGACGGATAAACTTTCTCACACATCATGTGATAAGTTTCCTGATGATTCATTTCGAGATGTCAAATTAAGCTTCGCACTAACTAACCACTAGCACCGGAAATGCAATAAAGTCATGATCTCAATCAGCCTCATTGGAACATAACTATTGCTGCTCCTCCCCCGAAAACAAAATGAAAAACAACAAACTCTTAACTTATAAAATGCACAACTTTCCGAGCCACTGACGTGACATTCCTTGGCAGGACCGTAATCACCCCGCTTAACCTTAATCTGGCAGCACCCGTCATCTACGACCCCTCTGACCTTCCGTTTCTGGTCCTTGTAACTTCCCCATTGTCTGCATGTTCCCCGCTGCGTTTGTACCCCGCCGCAGCCTCGCGCTTAGCAAGAAGTTGCTGCGAACCCCGCCATTAGTTCTAAGGGCTTCTCCTCCAAAGACTTGTCCTCTTTCTTCTCTACCTTCTAAGAGCTTCAAGTTCTCATCTATTACTCCACGCTGTTTCTCGACCTCAACAGCTCTCAAAATGGACGACAACGAGCTCAAAAACTACCTGGCGGACTCGCCGCCTTCGGCCGTCAGACTTGAGATCAAGAAGCACTTTGATGCCCTCTCTGATCAGCAGAAGCTCTATGCTCACTATATCTCCAGGTAGAGCCCACAAGTGACTGGTCTTGGAGTCGTACTGATATTTGTACAGAGCTGCTTTCACCGGTACCCGCATCACTCTCCGCCAGGTGTCGCCGGAATCCGAGACCATTTACGACTTCATTATCGCACTTTACAACGCATGCAACGGCGACTGGAAGTCCTTGGCCAAGAAGGCCGAGGTCAGCGAGCAAGACCTTCAGCACTTCCTTGCGTACTCCTGCCAGCTCCTTGGCAACGCTGGGAACTACAAGGGCTTCGGAGACGCCAAGTTCATCCCACGCTGCCCAGAGTCCGCATTCGCTGCTCTTGCTGCTCAGGATGCCCGTGCTAAGGAGCTGTACGAGGCCACCCTCGGTGCCATCTACAACCATGACAAGCCAGGCAAGATGCACCTCGGCTACCTCGATGATGGACATATGACCACCTACTACCCAGACAGCGAGGGGATCACAAAGGCAGAGATCGGAGCTGTCAGTAAGTGGATGGAGGACATGAAGATCCTCCCCGAGAACACTCGTTTGCGCAAGAACATCAAGGGAGAGTATGAGCTGCTCATCGCATCCGGCAACACCAAGCCAAGCGACATCGAGGATCGTGAGCCCTGGGCCAAGGAAACCAAGTACGAGATCAAAGGTGGTGAGCTTGACGGAAGCGCTATCCGCATTGTCTTCGGTGACTACGCCAAGGTTATGCGCCAGATTGCTCAGTACCACAAGCTCGCCGAGAAGGTTGCCGAGAACGAGAACCAGGCTAAGATGCAAGCCGCATACGCCGAGTCCTTCGAGACTGGTTCTCTGAACGCTTTCAAGGATGCCCAGCGCTTCTGGATCCGCGACAAGGGACCAATGGTCGAGTCCAACATCGGTTTCGTCGAGACATACCGTGACCCACACGGTGTCCGTGGCGAGTGGGAAGGCTTCGCAGCCACCGTGAACTTGGAGCGCACCAAAGCTTTCCTCGGCATGGTTGAGTCCGCGGAGCAGGAGATCCCAAAACTCCCATGGCCCAAGGATTTCGAGAAGGACAAATTCTTGTCTCCCGACTTTACTTCTCTTGAGGTCTTGTCGTTCGCTGGCTCCGGTATCCCAGCTGGCATCAACATCCCTAACTACGACGACATCCGTCAATCTGAGGGTTTCAAGAACGTCTCCCTTGGCAACGTCTTGTCCGCCAAGGCACCAAACGAGAAGATCCCATTTATCGCTGAGGCAGACCTTGCACTCTACCAGAAGTACCGTGATCCAGCCTTCGAAGTCCAGGTGGGTATCCACGAGCTCCTCGGTCACGGTACCGGAAAGCTCCTCCAGGAAACCGCACCAGGTAACTTCAACTTTAGCAAAGAGTCTCCACCTGTGTCGCCAATCACAAACAAGCCGATTGAGACGTACTACAAGCCAGGCCAGACCTGGGGATCGGTCTTCGGCTCCATCGCTGCCTCGTATGAGGAGTGTCGTGCGGAGTGTGTGGCGATGGCGCTGTCTTGCGAGTTTTCTATCCTCAAGATCTTCGGCTTCGGAAACGGAGAGGTCGACATGGATTCTGAGGCCGGTGATATACTCTACATCGCGTACTTGAGCATGGCGCGCGCCGGTGTCGCGTCGTTGGAGATGTGGGACCCGAAGAGCCAGAAGTGGGGACAAGCGCATTCTCAAGCGCGTTTCTCGATCGTGAAGTGCTTCCTTGATGCTGGGGAGGATTTCTGTGTCCTTAAGCACGAGAAGGCGGACTACTCCGATCTTGAGATCAAGCTCGATAGGTCGAAAATCCTCACCACTGGTCGCAAGGCCATCGAGGCGTACCTCCAGAAGCTCCATATCTATAAGTCCACTGCGGACGTCAAGGCTGGTACGGAGTTGTATGAGCGTATGACCCACGTCGAGACCGAGGAATGGGGTAACAAGGTTCGCGCGGAGGTTCTCAGACAAAAGCAGCCACGCAAGGTTTTCGTCCAGGCCAACACCAAGATCGTTGGCAACAAGGTTGAGCTTGTCGAGTATGAGCCGTCGCTTGAGGGATTGATCCAGTCGTTTGCTGAGCGCGACGTCTGAGCTTTGGTTGACGTTGGGAGGATATGTGGGAGGTTGTAATTGCCAGATACCAATTGATGATTCACAACTCCTTTTCGACTTCTCGCTTGTTGTTGTATTCGCTGTATGTATTGACATTGCTCTATCTGCGGTCATCGCTGTGTGTCCTGCCATCACTTTGTTTGCTGCCATCGCTCTAACTGTTGTCACCACTGTGTGTATACGAAAATAATTTGAGAAGAAGTCTTCTCATCATTACCGGCGATTCTAGGCACTAAGTCTCTCCTTACCCAGCAGCGCGAGCCGCTAAGTCACCGGGGTGCGTCCACCGGGAGAAATCAAAGTACCTACGCCTTCCATCGCCGAGGGGCTTCATCGATACTATCTCGCTGGGTACGCTTCCGAGCTCGACCTAGTACCTCTGCCTGTCTCGTTGGATCTGTTGCTTGGTTTGTTGGTTTGGTGGTGACTCAATTGAGGCGACGATTTTTGTTGTTGCCGGTTGACAGGAACTTTCCCTGGCCTGGTCCGAGGCCGGTGCCAGCAGTGAATCTTTGCCCTGAGATCGGGACTTGCCCTGGTGGTGCTGGAGCTGGGATCAAAGGCGCTGGAGCCAAAAAAGGGGCCGAGGGTGCTGGTGTCGAATATGCTGGTGCTGGGTGTCCCTTGGCCGTTGCGAAAACGGCGGCGAGAGAATTCAGCGAATGTCCTCCTGGCGGTGCTGGTGGTGGTGCGCGCTTTGCCGCCGATGGCGCGCCATATTGGCTCATATCCGGTGGTGGTCCGGCTGCTGGAATCGGTGGGAGGGTGCTTGTGGTTGGTGGTGCGTCCTGGGCTGCGATCTTGGCTTTGGCAGCGATTTTCGCATTCTTAGCCTTTTCAGCCTCTTGCCAAGCGCCCATATCAAAGGTAAGGGTTCTAACTTTTGGGCGAGCAGAGTACATTTGCCCTACTGCATGCTCAGGAACCGAAAATATTGGCCTTGAAGCTGGTGCTGGTGGTCCAAACTTGCTTATGTCTGGTGGTGGTCCGGAGTTGAGAATTGGGATGATGGTCGATGATGGTACGTTCTGGGCGGCGGCAAAGAGTGCCTGGTAGTTCTGAATGTCCTCGCCCTTGATCAAGCCCTTAGCTGCTGGTGCTAGCGCCTTCGGCGCAAATAGGATTGCTGCTGCGCTTGGTGCTTGTGCTGGTGTAAAAGAAGTACGGCCGAAAAGGACTCCCTTCGGAACTGACTTTGTTGCGGATTTGAAGATGGATTCTGCGCTTGGTGCCTTTGGTGCGACGACTGGAGGAGCTCTGGCGGCCAGGCGAGCGGCATCCTGGAGAGCGACGAACCCCTTAATCGAGATCGTGCCCGAGGGCAATGGCTTTGGCAACTCCTGAGCTGCTGGAGCAGCGAACGCAGCAGAGAAAACTTCGGCGGCGCTGCCAGCTGGCGAAATGGCTGCAGTGTTTTGGTACTGGTACTGTGGAGCGATGAAAACTGGCGCCGAAGACGCAGAAGGCGCAACGAAAGAAGAAGCTGTGTGTTCGGTGACTGGCTGGTATGCTGGCTGCTGGCACTGGTAGCCGCTGTTGACTGGCACCGAAGGCCCAACAACACCAAACGGTCCGTGGATATATCCTGGGAGGGGTGCGTCGAGAAAATGTGGGTGGTTAGCCCAGGCGTTTGGGTCGAATCCTGATGGACAGTAAACTGGGCCAGGGAGGCGATGCTCAAGGAGAGGGTACTGTCTTGGGGCGCTCAATCCGTATCCGAGGCGCGTGACATAGGTGGAGTACTCGTTGTTTGGATATTGCGGCCGGGGGGAGTCGAAAGAGTTTTGAACTGGCTTTCGGCGGGTTTGAACTTCGCCAATTTTCGACTCATAGGTTGGCTGGGCGGCAACGATTAGTGAAGTGGTCTGGATGGTCTGGGTCCGGTCGTTGAAATCGTAAAAACCCGCCGGTGCATTCTTAGGGCGGACGCGTGGGCGGGTGTGGTCGATGCGGCTGGCCATGTTCTTGATGCGCTCCTGCTGCCCTAGAATAAGTTAGACTGGCCCATTTCAAGGGCAAGAAGAAGTACTAACACCGCTCGATCTGGGCGTCAAGCACCTTGTCGTACCAGTGGTTAAGAGCAAGGGACAAGAGGAGAGTTCCGAAGAAGACAACCCAGATGTACAGGAAGTTGGCGGCGATGAAGCCGAGGATGGTAGTGACTGAAACCATTTTGAATGATTTCAGAGTGCTGGCGAGCTTTGATATCGTATGATGTAGTCGAATTAACTAACATAAATCTGTCGATGGTGGAGGAAGAAAAGTCGAGTCGCGCGTCGCGAGTTGAGTGTATCCAAAATGCCTAGTCGTCCAAAAGAGACTAGTGCGGGTGCAGCAAGAGCTTCCACAGCTGCGTTGTGCGGCTTGGCGCCCTGTTTAATCACGTGCAGTGCTATTAGCGCCACCACAAATTACAACATCAGCGCGGCTAAAGTGCGCGCGTCGTCTTCCTAATCCGGAAAACGCTCATCTTTGAACACGACAAAAATCACACCAAGAAACTAGGCACGGTATCAATTTATAGTAATTATCATTTTATTTAGGTATCTAGCTACTACCTACTTTGTCTCAAGAAATATTTTTATTTCATCCTGACATCGTGGTCCATGCTCGGCGGATAGCTCTCCTGGTGCTGCGGATGCGGATGCGGCAGCGAGTGCGGTTGGTACTGTGGCTGGTACCCTCTATCCGGCCTATCCTCCATCTTATAATCCTGCTGCACCTGCGGCTGCACCGGCGCCGGTGGCATCGACATCTGAGACATCGGCGTCGGCATACTCACCGGCGTTCCTCCCTGACTATGAGGCTGGCTATGAGGGGCCTGGAAACTACCCGGCGTCCCAGCTTCCGACGGATGTCTCGACAGCCTCTGACCCACCTCACCCAGCGGCCACTGTATCCAATCCAACCAACTACTCGGCCGGCCTCCATTGATCCCCGGTATCGTGTCTTGCCTCTCAAGCGCACCGGTAATCCTCTGCAACAGCTCCTCAGCCTTGCCTTCAATCCACCATCTCCCTTCTTCGCGCTTCAAAAGGATGCAGTAATGTGCGAGGATGACAAGGGCGTACGGGTTACGCGCTTGCACCATCCCGAGATAGGCGTCTGAGATTGTGATGGGCCAGGCGAGGGTGGCGGCTTGTGACTCGATGGAGAGGTTTGTGTTGGAGGTTATCATGTAGACGCGTCTAAGCAGCACGAGCGCGGCGTCTAGTACTGTGATTTCGGTGGGTGTGAGGCCTGCAGGTGAACGGCCTGAAGAGGATGAGGGGTTGAGGTTGGGAGGAGCGTATGGGGAGTGTGGGTGTGGAGAATGGTGATTCACTGGTGCTGGGTAAGGACTGCCGCCGTGTGGTGAGTTGGTTGAGATAGGTGATGGTGGGGCCACACCCATTAGTGGTGATCTTGGTGCCCATAATGCGGCAAGCAATTCGAGACGTTTGTTGTCTTCGTGTGGCTGCACCGGACTTGCATCTTCGCTCCTCTGCAGCAGAGATTGTACTGAAGGTAAGCGCGAGAACTCTGGGTTCTGATTCCAGCCAAACCACGGACGGTATAGAGCTGCGAGCGGACCGTCGACGATCCAGTGCTTTGCGTCGGCCATCACTGCGTTGCCGCCTCTGAGTACAGCGATCAATTCGACTTCACCCGTAACTTGAGAAAGCGTCACTCCAGTCGCTGAAGGTGTTCCTCGCAGTGCGTCGTCGGTGAGGAAGAGTGCGCCTGGTCTATCGGGGCATGCCCAGGCGTATACATTGAGCATTAGCGAGAATGCAGCGCATGCGTGACAGTTGTGTTTATTAATATTTGCCAGGGCATTGCGGTAACCAGTTAGGCCCTGCTGATGATGCCGACTCGAGGCTATAGAAAGAGTAGCGCGTTGTGCAGGGCGAAGATAAGCGAGATGTCTGGCGCCAAGAGCAAGAATGCAATGCATAAGGAAGGGAAATTGGACGGCAATTTGTGGTACAGCGTGCTGCCAGAAGTGAAGGTGGGAGATGGTGTGCCATGTTTGGGTTGTGTAATGGTGGAGGAACTCGAGGTCTTGGATTGTAAAGACTTCGGGTAAGCCGAGGGAAGGAAGACCAGAGGCTGGATGAGGAGATGTGGATGGATAAGGGGAAGTGCGTGATGATGTGTTTGGCGCGGAATTTTGGTGATTAGGGGATGGTCTGTTGGCTGGTGTATCGGATGGCCGAGTGGCCTGAAGTTGGAGGAAGGAACATCGTGTATTGTAGCGGACACACTTGTCGCATTGAGGTTTGTTCTCATCACACTGAGAACCAGTTAGCAAGATCACTCACTCAAAGCAATAATCATGTATTCGCGGTTATAAAATGGATATATTAGGACATATGACGAACACGTGAAGACAAAGAAGGCAGATCACGAGACTTCGTATTCCCCAACCTTGGCGCGTTCCCAGTTTGCACAACGTTGCAGTTGACTACAAAGAGACATATCTATTTACCTTGATCTTCCTCTGCTTACACTGCACACATCCCAGCCTACTCTTGTGATGGGGCCTTCTGAATGCCTGAGGCCTTGGTTGAGGAGGAGGTATTGGCGCATGCGGCGTCGGATGTTCCATTGCGACGGACTCGATCTCGGTGACCTCGGTGACGGCCGGCGACAGGAACCGTCTCAGTACTCGCGATACCGTCTAGGGACGGCAGATGGGCGTCACAGACCGTGCCTGCAATGGCTCAGCTCAGTTTCAGCCAATTGGCGAATCGTTAGAGCGTGCCGATGTATCGTTGTGATGATGGTGGATGATATGCGGACGAATGTGGTATGCGGTGATATGACAGAAGGAAGTTGACGCTGGAATCCACTGTGAGAGCCAGTGATGGGAGCCAAGATACGATAAACGCGATACGGTCGCTCTCAGTTTCCTGAGTGGATTGAAGCTCCGCTTACCAAGCAGTTTAAGTCCCCATCCGATGCGGCCGCACATTGTGCCATAGCTATCCATCAAGGTTACGTCTTTCATGACGCCGGCTTGTTCCTTTTCGAATACCGAAACGTAACCTTGATGTTATATTGTCGTCGGCTAAGCCTCTTTCAGCCAGATTGGCCATCGAAACGTCAATGATCTGCTCAACGTGCGCGATAAGGATCTCACGATGTCGAAAGAAGCCATTAAACTGGAACCGTGTAGCCACCTTGATGGGTACCGTGGTTCGCTCTATGTGCCAGAGCAGTGCATATGATGGTGCATATTCTGTCCTTTGGCACGGGTATTTAGCCCTCTCTTCCCCTGAGTTTCCACCTGCTAACTTTCTCTTCTCTTCCGTAAAATCAACCAAAATCATGTCTAGATACGACTACAAACCATTGCCTTCAGGCACAACCGCAAACATGAACGACACAATCAACCTCCCTCCAGAACTCGTCCTTTATATCATTGAGGCTCACCACCTCGAAGCATCAGATCTCCTCAATCTCCTCTGCGCCTCCCGCTCAACTCACAGTCTCATAACCTCCCACGAACATTCCGTCAGCAGCTCTCTCGTCTCCCACATCAGGAAACCACACCATCACACCCTCCTCACCTGCCTCCCAACACAACTCACCTACATCCCTCCCGAAAAATTTAGACCACGCGTCAAACCGTTGTCTCAATTCATTGAGGGCACAAGTTTCGTTGGCTGGTCAAGCTCTCCAATATACGATGCGAAAGCGCGACGCCACCTTGCATCCGCCGTGCACCCGCATACATTCGGGTGGGCCTACGAAGTGCAGTTCCGCAACCAGTTATTCATTGAGCTTCCGAAGTCGAAGCTCTTCGATCTGCAGAACATCTTCGTCTCCCCTATTTTCAACTCGCATTCTCAGCTGTGCCACCACCAACATGCTACCGCACTGGAACGATTGAAGACCGAAGGCCTGGCCCTGCTCTTTTACCTCTGGGATGCACGACTATCTCCTATCAACAGCGTGGTGGGCATCTCGCTGCCTCTCAACGAGAAATCAACCTTCCCATCCGACAGCGAAGCGCGCAACGCCCAGGAATCTTGGATCAACACCCGCACAGCAACCGACCTCGCCATCCTCTTAACCACAATCTGGATCCCCTCACAGACCTACAACTACGGTCACCCCACCACCTGGTCCTCAACCACCTCAGACCCTCTGACCACACACTGCGAGCATGGCGGGCATTCTCCTACCTCTCCATCGACCCATTCCCTGTTTGAACATCCATATGACCACGCCTACGACTTCGTAGAGCGCCAATGTATCTTTCGCGAGAAGGTGTTGAGCAGTGGTCCGTATTGGTTTTATGCTGCTTCGCAGCCTCCAACACCAAATATGGGAAGGGGGTCGAAATTTGCGAGGTTGCAGGGATGGGTTGGGGAGAACCTTAATAGGGGGGTTGTTACACTGAGGGCGTATGAGGCGGGGGAGGAGGTGGACGATCCGGCTTTGGCTCCGCCTGGAGCGACTGCGTCACAGGCTGCGCCCTCAAGACTCACACTTCAAGCCACACTCCTCCAACGCTTCTGTGAACTCAAGGAGGTTGACGTGAGACATGCTTGGGATGAGGTGTTTAGAGTTGTGAGTGCTACTGCTGAGTCCTGGCGCAAGGCTGCTTGGTTAAAGAGGAAGGCTGCTTTAGAGCTTGCGAGGCGAAAAGCTATGGAAATAGAGAAGAGGTCGGGGGCTGAGATGGAGGCCGCCGCCATGGCCGAGGAGATGAGACGGTCTATGAACGTGGCGGGCATAGGGAAGCCAAAGCCAATGCTTGCTGGCCAGTTTCGCGCTGGGATGCGTTCTGGTATGATCGGCGAAACGGGTGGGATGAGCCTCGGTGGTGACCATAGGGAGGAGGGCGAGTTGCCGCTGCGCTGGGGCGGCAAACAGTCAAGTGGCATGACTACGACACAAACAGCGGTGGTGCAGTCAGCAAATGGAAAGGCTGCTAAGACGTCGTGGAATCCGGATGACGGGATGACGAGTACTGTGTTCGATCCCACTGAGCTCATGGATGATGACGCGGAGGGGTGTGTGGCGTCGGGTATGTGTGGTCCGCCTCAGTTGTGAGAGGCATTGTTGGTGGATGAGAGATGGAGTGTAGATATTATGCTTAGACACTTCAATACATAGCTAAATGACCTTATTAATTGTGTCATTTGGCAAAAACCGGTTAGCTGTGCTCTGTAGCCGATGGAGGTGGATGAGAAGCTGAACGTCAGAATGTAAAGCGAATACATGGTTTGTGGAAGTTAGATATGATGGCGCTAGACTTAAGATCGCAACTTGGATGAGAGTACCAATCAACTAGATCGAGAAACAGCGAGGTCCGAAGATCGCGTCTCGCCAATTCACATGTAGGTCTGTCGACGAGAAATACATCAGCTAGTTGCAGTTATGCCAATATGGTTTCATTCTATCCTATTATATCTTCATGGCCTGCTTACCACTCCGACACCTCACCACTCTTTGGCTGCTCAACCCTAACAATCTTGTCACAGTTCAACAAACAAAGCGGATCAAGCGCCAGCTTAATCTTCCTCATAGTATCAACCGTTGACTCTCCCAGTTCGTGGTTAAGATAATCACGCTTCACAAGTCCAACACCGTGCTCTCCAGTCACCGTACCCTCCATCTCCACAGCTCTCTTAACCATCCTATGCACCGCAGCCTCAGCTTTCTGTCGCTCTTTATCGTTATAGATGATAATCGAGTGGAAGTTGCCGTCCCCAACATGTCCCACAATCGCTGCCGTGAGACCACGCTTCTTCAGGTCTAGCTGGGTCTCCTCAATGATATCCGGCAGTCTCGAAATTGGCACCGCAACGTCGCCAGTCCAGACATGATCGGTAGGTTCACGCTTCATAGCCATTACAGACCAAAGCGCCTCCTTCCTCGCACTCCAAAGATCAATCTCCTCCTGCTTACTCCTCGCAAAATCAAAAGAAACAGCCTTATTCGCCCTCGCAATGCTCTGCACAAGCTTGACCTGCTCCTTACACGCACTCTCCGTGCCCGAGAACTTAAAGAAGAGTGTTGGCTCCTCTGCCCATTTACGCGATGTGCTACCAGACTTGTTTATGCAGCGCATTTGCACGTCGTCTAGGATCTCTATTGCTGCGATTGGCACACCGTCCTTGACGACCTTGGCTACGCAGTCTGCTGCGTCGCGGATAGAGGGGAATGCGCAGACGGCGACGGACGTTGCGATGGGTTTGGTTGTTACCTTGAGTGTTGCCTCGGTGACGAGGCCCAAGGTGCCTTCGGAGCCGATAAACAGCTTGGTCAAGTCATACCCTGCCGAACTCTTGCGCGGCCGCTGGCGAGTTTTGATAACTGTCCCGTCTGCGAGCACGACGGTGAGAGAGAGCACCCACTCCCTCATAGTTCCGTATCTATAAGCGTTTGTGCCTGAACAGCCTGTACCAACCATTCCACCAATCATAGCGCCTGGTCCTGGGTCCGGCGGGAAAAAGAGGTTACACTCCGCGAGCATTTCATTGAGGTGCTCCCAGCCCACCGCCGGCTGAACAACGACATCCATATCCTTCTCATTCAACTTCAGAATCTGATCCATGCGGCCAAAATCGATACAGATCCCTCCCCTAGTCGCAGTATAATGGCCCTCCAAGCTCGTTCCACCACTGTAGGCAGTCACAGGGATGCGCCGCGCGTGGCAGATCTTCATGATTGCTGATGTCTCGGCCGTGTTGTGCGGGTAGACGACCATGAAGGGCTTTTCGGACTCTTTGGCTTGGTGGGAGGACCAGTCGGAGCCGGCGTGTTGGGTTATCTCGTCGGGTGTTGTCGAAACATTCCCGACTCCGACAATGGCGACGAAATCCGTCCATGCTGCTTCGAGGTTTACGGGCGCGACATTGAATTGTGGTGCCTTCACTGTTGAGAGCGGTGCGGTAGAGTTTGGTGCCAAAGAGGCCGGGTTCTTGGTGCCGAAGTAGTAGGCGAGTGCTCCTGTACCTAAGACAACTATTCAAATGTTAGCATGACCCATTTATAGTCCGTCTCGATGTCAACCAGTTGGTGCCGGGCTTGTAGCTCTCGTCATTGACAGCTTCGTTTCGAGGCAACGAACCAAAAGTAGTGGCCAGATTCCTTCCCCCAGTCCACTCCTGTCTCTCCCTAGCATGACGCTCGCGATCCGCCCTCTCCTTCTTTGTACGCTCAGCGGTGCTCTCGTAAAGCTGAGCTCTGAAAGCACTCTTTTCGGCCTGTGGCAGGGCTGCGCCAGCTCTGTTTGGACCTAAGTTCGGCTTTGGTGTCTCTTCTTTGGAGGCGTATCCTCTGGCTCCAGCTGCGCTCTTGGTGATGTTGCGAGACGCTGCGCCGCTGCGCGGTAGGGTTCTGAGGAGTGTATTCGACATCGTTGATGCGTTCGGATGTCGTCTCAAAGCTGGGCAAGTAGGGAAGCTCGAAGCTTATATAGCTTCGCCTATTTTTTGGCGAGTTTATTTTACTGATCTCGACTGACGCCGTTTCTATGCAATTGAGAGGTTGAGGAGAGCGAGGAGAGCAGTTGGTGTCGGCTTAGCGGATTCAAGGATCTTTTTGACGTCGGCGAGATGGGATACGGACCTTGGCGCGATAAGTTGCAGCTGCGAGGCTGCGATCTCCAACTCCAATCCGATTCCCCAGTTCCCTAATCCTTCCCAATGTCAAAATTACCGCTTCGAGTTCAACATGCATGAAGGGGAGAAGTGTTTGTCCAGGGGCATGTATATCCCTTTAGCAAAGTAGTTAAAGTGCAATCAGTGCTGTGTTTTTGGGCCGTGACTGTGATACAGCGACTTCTTCTCCATAGGGTCAAAAATCGAGTCGCCAACTGACACAACACCGGTCCACCATGCCGCTCTTCTGATACTTATGCTTTCCACTGAGAAAGTAAATTTCGGTTCTTCTCAGTGTCTCCTAGAGATTTGGGGATTCCATTCTTTTCACTCCGTCCAAAGCGCCACAGGCCAGTTCAGTCTCACCTCTGCAACTCCCATAGACCTGGGAGAACGGACAGGAAGGGGAATGCTGGCTGTTTTACATGAACGGCTGACCCCTCTGTCTTCCGCTCTTGGGTAATACAGTAAAAATGCAGTTTACAACAATGGCCCGTCACATTTCCAATTAAGCCCTCCGTAAGTTCATACGAAGCGGAGCATAAAGGACTCCACAGATGCATTCTTACCATTTGAACTAGCAAATCCAAAGGTTTATTATTGGCCTTACTTATAGTCTCTTTTTAGTAGAGTTGTATCTTTCAGCGCCTGAATATTCTTACATAGCTAATCGGGTTTCCTTGTTTTGAGGAAACTAAGCGTGAAGTTCCAACGAGCTTCCAGAACCGCACAAAGCCCAACCCACCAAACCGCTTCCTAGAACTGATTAAGCAATAGAAATCATCATCAGAGTCAACTACATGGGTTGCGAAGAGCTGCTCTTGCTGAGTAAACCAGTAGCAAAATCGAGCATTGCAACATGAGATTCTCAAACTCCGGCAAGTTGACCTTCAACCAGTTAACTCTCTATCTGCAATGGTATTGCTCTTGATGACAGCAGCAGGCCAATGCGTAGCAATATGTGCATAGCATAATATAAACTCTCTTCAAGCAAGTGTGCAACGCAACCTTCTCTACCGACACCACACTGGAAAAACGACAAGAAAATCATTTGTGCTTCAAACGCAGCCAATTGGAATAGGGTAGCTACATGCTTCTCTAAACATTCACTTCCGCGGTTCCGTTCTAGCCACAACCACTCGTCTTCAACAGAGTTTGTGCAAGTAGTCAGGCCTCACGAGTGCAGTTGAATTGTCCAACACCACATCTGACCATCAGTTAAAGCCAACCCCACGCCCACTCTTCTTGCATTTTTGCCTCAGGACCGAGATTAACAATGGCAACAGTACCATGTGAGAACGGTACAATTTGTCAAAAGTAAATCCGGCAGGCTATACTTTTTTGTTGTAGAAAGTGGCGGCACCGTTAGTGTTATCGGCAATAGCACCATTGGAAAATTGTCACCAACCCACACGCCACTGATAAATATCTCCGCGCTGCGTAGCATCGTACAAGACTTGGCTTGTCCTCACTTCAGCTACTAAGTACGGCACAAACGCCAGAGAAGTCATAAGTTTGGCGTGTAGGCAATTTGTGTCTTCTGGAACCAAAACATCTCCTGACCCTTGGGGGGTCCTCCTTTTATCCCAGGTAGCGTCGGTGTTGGTATCTGCAAGTGTTACGCGGCACAACTCCCAGTCAACTATCGTTCATCACGACCCTTTAGCCTCTTTTATCACGACCCAGGCGTTTAGCCCTTAAAAGTTTGGGCACAGAGCAGGCAAGGCAGTTCAGGTCACGTTACAAAGTTCACAAAGATCACACGTTTAAGCCAAGAAGGTCTGATATAGCGGAACGAAGTGCGAGGTCTGCTAACACATTACTATGTGAGTATTTCGGTGATAGAAGCACAATTAAAGTATGTCGGTGCTCGCTCTCCGCACTGACTAGCCACTAAGCCAACCATGCTCAGCACTTCTCATGCCCCGATTCTCAACTCGCTAAGCGCTCTGATCGAAATCACCAATGCTCTCCCCTCTCTCTCTGTCCTAGTGCGCCTAATGGTCTTCCTAAAGAACTCTCTCAGGTTGTCTCAGACTTCGTCCTCGACTGTATCGCTCGTTATGCTCGCTCGGCCAACTTCCCCTGATGCTCTTAGTATGCAAGCGACCTCAATAGTACACTCGGTCCTCGACTTTTGTGCTCCTCTATCGTCCCGCCAAGTAGTCTCCGCAAAGGCCCAACTACATCTAGCATTCAAATATCAAGCTACCACGTCTTCCTCGCCCTCCCCACCCCGCTCATTAGTAAACTCCTCTCAATCCCTTCCCCTACATCCCCTCTACACTTCTCTCTTTTCCACGGATTCACTCCTCTCCACGGTCTCTCCCACGTCTGCGGAAGAAGTCCATGACTTTCCTTGCAGCTCCCGACGAACCACCACTCTGCGGCTGCCTTCCTGCATCATATGATCCGTACTGTCCGCTTTCGTCTCCTTCATATGCGTCGACAAAACGGCGGTTGTTCTTTTGCAAGACACCACGGCCGGGGTTTTGGACCTGGTTCATATTTTGGAGGGTCGACGAACGGCCTCTACCAGCAGCAGTGGCACGGGCGTCGAAGTATCCCTCATGCCCACCGACCTGGCTCATCTGCTGGACGGATACGGATTGTCCCATACCCCTGGAACCTCCTCTGCTTCCCGGCACCTGTTGAGCTTGGTTGCGAGTTTGGCTTTGCTGAAGAGAACTGTACGAGTCTTGAGCTGGATTCTGGACGGGTGGGGTTTGAGCAGTAGTAGGTCTCCCATACCCCTGTCCCTGTCCCTGTCCAAAACCCTCCGAATCAGCTTGTCCGTCATATCCACGCTGGCCGTATCTATCCGGCTGTGGCTGATAACCGCTCAACTGCCCCGTAGTACCCGGTCTCCGACTCTTCTCAGCGATCGGCGGAGAGCGGCGGGAGCCATCCTGGTTGATATAGTAACCGTCTTCGGATGGAGTAGCGGTGGCAGTGTCGTAGTCGCTCTTACCGATGCCGATACTCTTCAACGAGAAACCCGTCGGAAGGAGGGAGAAGCGGCGGCCAACCTTCTCAGGTCTCATCGAACCGCTTGCTGAGCCTCCGTTGTTAGAGTCGCCGGTAACGCTGCCGGATCTCTTCTTTCCGAAGCCGAAGGTTTGACTTATCGAACGGCGGGAGTCAACAGATGGACGAGAGTGGAGTTGTGGGTTCGCGACGCCTCCCTGATAAGAAACAGGTGGGTATTTCTTCCCCTCCCTCTGAGCAGGTTGGGATGACCTCGTGCCGCCGAAGATGGAGCCCTGGCGACCAAAGATCTTCTCAGTCATTGAGCTGATGGTGGAGGATCTCTTATGCGTCTTAGGTCTCTCCTGCCTTCCCTGCTGTGGCTCACCCTGACCTTGCTGAGTTGGGACCTGTGTCATAGGTTGGCCCATGCCGGCAGAAGACTGTTGAGAGCCATCCATGCCGCTGATACGCGCGAACTTGGGTGGAATTCGATGGGAGACAGATGGACGTCCGTACTCGGAGTTGTTAAGCTCGTCTGCAGACTGGCCTGGAGTACCGTAGTCGTGTCTCTTACCATTCGGCTGAGGTTGGCTCATACGGCCGTGAGCTGTGGTGGTAGCCACGGCTGGTGCTGCGGTTTGGGAATAATGCCTGCCCGAAGCATTGCTAACCATCGAACCTCCGGTGTTTGGACGAGCGGTGGATTGACCCAGTAACGGAGCCATGAAGGCATTATCGCTAACAGCACGTGGTGGTTCTCTACCCGGTCTCGTTTGTGGAGGCGGCATGTCGGCGTTATCCTTACCTCTGCTTGGCTGGCGTGCACCTGCCGGCTTCCTTCCATCTCTGCTGGCGCCTGGTGCAGTTGGAAGAGGCTTCGATGGATCCGCGGCATCAAGATCAATTGGATCATATGGTTCTTGGCGGCTCCGTCTGGAAGTCTTGGAGTCCTCACCACGAGTAGTCTGCTGTCTTGGTGCGACATACTCGACTTGTAACGTGCGACGCTTGGCATCCTTAGCACCCTTCGGTAACTCATCTGCGTCTTCGACATTGCCTGTCTTCCTTGCAAGCTCACCAACGACTGGGACTGGCTTTTGAGTCTTTGTAGGCTCACGGACAGAAGCTGAGCGGGCAAGTAATGGTGCACCATCAACTCTCTCATTCTCGGTAGAGATTGTTGCGTGTTGGACGTCTGCTGGAGTGGTAGTATTACTCGTAATGAATCCCACAACATGGCTATACTCGCTCAACCAGCTATGTCTCGCGACCTCAAAGAGGTCAGCACGATCGCGTGGGTCTGGGACAAGGATGCGGCGCAGCAAGTCGCGGGCGTGTGGGGTGACGTATTCAGGGAAAGTGAGTGGCGTGTTGACGATGTACTTGTAAAGGAGGTTGATATTGTCGCCTTCTGGGTTGGCTGGATCATCATCAAAAGGAAGATATCCTGCCAACATAGCGTACTGAAACTGTTAGTGTGATTTGATAGTGGAGTGTGAAGCGGACTTACCAAGATAACACCGCAGCTCCAGACATCGACCTTTCTTCCCGTGTATAAAGAGTCCGAGACGACTAATTCTGGTGCCGCATAACATGGCGACCCACAACTCGTCTGCATCAGATCTCCCTTTCTCCATCCACCTGGCAATATTTGGTCAAGGTTCATTTGCTTGACATATTCCTTGCTTCCCAAATTGTGCTCAATTTCATGTCCCAACTCATCATGCGGGTTAAATGTGTTCGCAAATCCGAAGTCGGAAATAATGATATTGCGGTTCCTATCCAGAAGCAAGTTCTCAAGCTTCAAATCGCGATGGACGATGCCCTTCTTATGGAGGTATCCAACACCAGATACGAGCTGAGCGAACAGACGACGTGCGGCGTTGTCCTTAAGATAACGGTGGTTGAGAATGTAATCAAAGAGCTCGCCGCCGGAGGCGTACTCGAGGATGATACCGATGTGCTTATCGGTCTCGACCATCTCGTGGAGACGGACGATGTTTGGGTGAGAGATCTCGCGAAGGATGGCAATTTCGCGGTAGATCTTTGCTAGGCGTGTTGGGTTCTGGCCGACAGTGTCTCTGCGGATGAGCTTAATGGCCACCTAAGCACGAAGTTAGTGTTGTACATATGGAGTCTCCTGAGTATGGCAGCTAACCTGAACACCACCTTCTTGCTTCCAACCCATCTTCACCTTACCAAACTCACCCTCACCAAGCGTATTTCCAAGGTAATACTCTCCAAAGCGAGTGCTCTTCTCCTTCTTGCTCTGGCTATGGTCCTGACGTCTTCTCTCACCGGGCGGGCTATGCTGGATTTGCTCTTCTTGCACACCGTGTCCATGAGCGCCATCATTCATATTTATCGATGGCTCAGTTGCATACTTCTGCGACTGTGGGATCGCCTCAGCCACACGCTCTCTCTCTCTCTGAATATCTTCGTCAGGCTGGCTGATAACAACTCTGCTCAGAATATCCGCCGTATCATTGACGCCATTGGTATGAGCATCAGATCTCTGTGGCTGTCCCCTGCTAGACCTTTGTCTCTCAGCCGGGGCTTGCTGCCTTTGACGGGAGTTATTGTGACTGCTAGACGGGCGGGAAGAAGGCTGATCATAGCTCTTCTCTCTATAGCCGTTCGTCTGGCGGTTCTCTCCGTATGTATCTGGGGCAGCACCGTCTCCGGAAGCAGCCATTCTGGCAGCATGTATTGCCCTATCATCTGGTTGACGCTTTCTCGAGGACCTCTCCGGTTGGCCCTCAGAAGCAGTTGCCGCAGCTGCAAGCGCAGCGCCGGACTGTCTCTGATTCGAACTCGTTCTTGGTGGCGCAACAGGTGGCATGCCTCTTGAGTGTTCTCCACTTCTGTGTTGGATACCGTCGTAGGATTGCGCGTTATCGCTCGAATGCTGTTGTCTGCTTTGCGACGGAACGTTTTGGTATTGGTGTTGTTGCGGAACTATTGGGCTTGCGCCATTTCCGCTCGGTCTCCTTCCGTGTCTTCTGCTGCTAGTCGGCGACGCATTTGGTCCCTGATTGTAATTGTCGCTCGGCATGCTGCTCGGCGGGTAATGTCTGGAGCTTGTCGGGCTGCCGGACGATGCGTAGGTCGCTGGTTGTTGCACCTGCGCGGACATGTCGGTTTGTTTATCGCGAAGCGTTGATTATCGTGCGACAAATGACTGAGCTCTATCGAAGCTGTATTTCAGCTGGCCGTGTCGCCAATGTTGTTTTATTGTAATGTGGAAGTGTCGTTCCGGCCAATGGCTTGTGGTAGGGCGATTTGTCGCCTCGGTCCCCAATTCGGCTTGCCAGCTATATCATATTGGTACGCAGCCACTAACAAATCAAATGCCCTATTTCGCTGGTAATTCGCTTGTTCGTCGAGGTCGGCGAGGCGAAGGTGCGTCCTGGTCGCTGTTTTGGTTGCCGGTGTTTCCACTGTCCCTTGGTGGTAGGCGGTGAACTGTGTGAAGTCAAACGTGCGGTGGAAATCGCAGCGTAGACTGGCGCGAGACAACAAAAACGACTAAAGAACGTTTTGAACGGCAAACAGAACGGACTGCACAAAGGCAGTTATTCGCAGTTGTTACGTGCGGGCGTTGGTGTTGTGGGAAGAGCGAGATTACGCGCGGTTGGACATCAAAGTTCGTCTTGTCGTTCACGGTCCCAGGGGTGGTCTGCGCTGGCACCGTCGCAGCTTTGGCAGGAGCGCGGCCGATGAACACCACGATAGCTAATTTCCCAAATCCGCGATTAGGGACCGGGGGGATAGGGGGAGCGTGATGCCATAAACAACAGCAATGCGAGAGAGAAAAACGCTAGCAGTAATCTTAATGCAGTTGGACAGTTAGTTCTTTCATAAGCCGGTTAAAATTCTGTATGATGAAATTGCACAACTACAAAGAGCCCTACCAAACTTCCCCTTTCTGATGTTCTCCCTCTGAACCGCGCTCCTCCGTCAAAGAGGCGCGGCACAGACACTTTGCCATACTCGGCCATCCCGTCAGCGCTGACCGAAGGTAACGAAGGACGCTTGGCCGCCTTTATCAGCGCAATACAGTAATCGTGATGACATGGCACAATCCTTCTATTTGCTATTTCTCACTACTCTCTCTCACTTATCTAGACCGATATATTGAAGTAGGCTGCCTCTTTATTATACAGCTTCATCAATAAACACTCGCTTAACTACCCGTCCCTGCATTAACAGCGGCATGCGACCTCAGCTCATCTTCTTTGACGGGACGCCGTCGCCATTCGCGCAGTAGCGCCTAATCACTATGGAGACTCCGTGCCGCCTCAAGCACCGCCCAAAGGGAGCGCGATCAACCGCAAACGATCACCGCCGAGCTCTTTCGCAGCCAAGTTTCTCTGTGTTTGATCTCATCCAATTTCGCTTCCTCCGCTTCAACCTAACATCCTCTCTGTGCATCGGACCATCGGACCCACGTTTTCCTCGGCGTCATCGGCTCGGAGACATGTGCTGTAAATAGAACCATATATCGCAGGCGAGTATCATGTCTCAGACTTAGCCGACCATTCCGTCCTCCTCGCTTCCACTGTACTTTACTTTACTCCTCCTGTTTGCTCCCACTTCAGAGCTGCTCCCACTTCAGGGCAAGATGTTTCGGAGGAAGTGGATGGGTATTACATCTTTATTTTACTTGCCCGTGAGGTCCTCCACTGTTGCGCGTCGGGCAGTATCTGACGCGAGATCTCATTTCCGAATCTCCACTTGGCACACGATGGCAATATCCTGAAACGCCCATGCCACAAAAGCGCCGCAAGAAGCGTTGCATCAAACTCTATTGGACGGTTCCAGCCGCTCGCTTTCCCCATCCGTCGTTTCAACAGCCTTGCATGAGAGCATCTGTCAACAACGTGAACAACGTGCTGGAAGCATTCCTGAGCCCCATCAGACTCATCAGATTTTCGCCAGTTCATTGAGAGCTCAATAAATTTATTGTGACAGTGCTACAACGCATCCGAAATAGGCCTGTTGCAGGTAGGAGGACAGAGACACGGGAAAGGAAGTTAATTTCTTGGTGTCACTGTATCACAGAGCACGACTGTTACTCTAAACTTTCCTTGTAACCTCGAATAGCAGGCACGGAACATTCGTCCACTATGAAGCTTGGAAGCTTCTCTTCCACTTCTTCGTCCCAATTCCATCACCTCGCATATATATCCATAAACATCAGGAGTCTTGCTACGATCCTTACTGAGTACCCTACGATCACACACTTCCTATCCAGCTTCACCGAATCTCTCGTTCCTCCAAATCTCTCCCTCCTCCCTCGACCACACTCCACCTCTTCCTCAGAAATACGCTGGCATTTACACCAGTCATGTATTAAGATGTCACTCCCACAAACGCCGACTCCATGGATCATCTCCCTAAGCCAAGTCTTTTGCTTGGAGTCTCGAAACGGTGTAGCCCTACAAAGTGGGGTTATATAGCTAGAATGAGAAAGCCTTCTCCTCCGAGTCTTTTCGTCTTAGCCCTCGAACTCCATACCTCTCCCGGCTCAAAGCCTGAAATGCATAGTCCTGCTAGGGTTAGCACTACCAGACCCCTTAATGGCAGCAACCAAGTTAGTAGCTGTAAACATCTGCACTCTATAGGTGACTTCGGTTGACAACTCTGGAGTTTCTTCGCTCACCCATGAGCCAGCTTGGAAAATAAATTATTTGTTTTCGCTACAAGTAACAGCCTCGTTTCTGTCTCCTTAGAGGTGACAGAGGATTGATGTTGGTCATGAGTGGCAGGCTTGGGATGAGGCAGAAATAGTGCTGTCGACTACTTACTGATTGTTGGAGACGCTGTACAGCATGCGTTGTAATCATCCACTGTTCTGTGCTTGGTACTGCGATGCATTTGTAAGAGACAGGGAGCGTTATATAACCGGAACGATAGAGCGTTGCCTTCTACTACTTTCCCGCGGAAGCTGAGGTAAGGATGAGAATTGAGATTGCTAGCATTCTAGGGCTGTACTGTTGCTAAGTGTAGGATCAGGTCGACGTGGTCCAGAACTGTGATCGTGGTTTGGCATTAACTCGCTGTTGTATGCTAATTTTCTTGATACCAGCGAAGACTAAGTGATTGATCTTACTTATAGCAAGAGAGATGTAAGCGTTGGACTCGAGATCGTTAATGTAGCCCACTTCCCCTCATATCGTTTGTTTCAGGTAATATCAACAACCACCTCAATGAAGGAAGTACCAATCGGAACTGTGCGCCTTCGCCATCAACAACCCTCACCCAATCCGGCAACATTACTGTTCACTTCTTTCCCCTCATTCACCCTTATGGTGTCTCGGACGAGACATACTTGAGCTTAGACATTTTAATTCGCTGTATCTAGGCCTGTCAAGCTGCCGTGAGAAGCCCTTTTATAGGCGCTGCTGACATGAATTGCCTCGGCGAGACAATGAGAACGCCGGACGTGTTCGGTATGTGCTGCCAAGGTCACTATTGACCGTGGTGCGACGGATGGGTGGGGGACTTGGTAGTCGTTTCACATTTTGAGTATATACATTCTAGATTTTACACTCATCTATCTTATCTTACATCTTTATACTTATATTTGCAGCATCAAGTCCCACGGCGAGTCCTGTTAGTACTCCGGAATAGGCGAGAAGCACTCCCATAGCCTGGACATCCGTAACATGCAACGTAGGCACCGTGAGATTCACCAACCCGGTGAGCAGATTGGACACCAGGAAGATCGCCAACCCGTTCCTATTATAGGCCTTAAGCACTCTACTCGTCGCATTCTTGGTGACACGCTTCTCCTCCTCGGCATCCTTTGCTTTATAAACTTCCGGGAAGAACACCGTCTCGATGAGGCAAAAGAGCGTGAGTTGTATACAGCTGAAGGCCGCCACAAAGAACAGATACGGCAGGTTCGCCAACCGTCTTGACACAACCAGATTCAACCCATGATACTCCGTCGTCAACACGTATCCGGCGCACCACGCCAAAGACGTATAAGCCAGACTCTCGAGCAACTTCTTCCTCTGCGCCCACGGACTCACTCTGGCATTGGCAGGAAGCAAGTTCCTGGGGATGACGATCGTCCCGCATCCCTGGCCCGCCAGGAAGATAGCCAGATACCCAATAAAGCTGAAAATACCCTCGCGGTTCTGGCTGATGAGGTTTGTGCGTGGGCCGGTGAGTATGAATCCTTTTAGCGCGGTGGTGTCTAACACCAATTCGTAGAGCCCGGCGAGGAGGACCGCCCAGAGTTCAAAGGACGGGATGAGGGCGAAGAGACTTTGAAAGATCGCTACGAAGGGCGGCAGAAATGCAAGGGTGAAGAAGAAATTCCAATGCACGCCGTACTCCGCCGTGTGCTCTGCGTAATCGAGCCCTTTCACACTTATCAACCTTATTACTCCCAGTATCAGTAACGGCGCGGAGTGCTTGATGCTCGTATAAAGACGACTTGAGAGGATGGTTTTCTTCCCGGTAACGCGTTCTTTCAGTATTGGCCGTGCGGCAACCACGCCTGCGCTGAAGACAAAGGAGCCGACACCCAGATCCATAAGTGAGGTGCCCCAGTTCTCGACTTTTGCGAACTTGCGAGGGAAGATTTTGAAGTCGACGGCGAGGATGGCGAGGCAGGTTATTACCATCATGCACCCTCTATACGTGGTCAAGAAAGGCTTGATTGGTAATGGGTTGAGTGGCTCTTTGGCCGCCGTTTTGGAGGTTGGCTTAGCAGCCGTTTTCGTCTGTGGCGGCTTCATGGCCCTCTTCTTGGGGGGTTGAGGACCAAGCCATAATAGCAATGCTGGAGCTATGAGGAGCACATGAAGGAGTGATGGGTTTGAGGCATAGAGGGTGGTGGCGAGTAAGATGGCGCCGACATTGAGCCCGAAATCGACGCCAAATGGTATTGGTCCGTAACGGTCGAAGAGGTGATGTTTGCTTTGTAGCAAGGAGTATATTGCGACTGACACCTGGCATGTGTCAGTACACAGGTCACAGGCGGGAGTATGGGGTATGAGGTAGATGGACGGGAGGAAAAGGAGGAATTGGGCACAAACAGGAACAATGAAAGTGACGACCCCAATGTCGCTCAAGGAACTGCCGGTCAGGTTAGACACGAAGTCTTCTTTGAGGGTTTTGTAGGCTTTTGACATGTTTGCGCTGTCCTTCTACTCAAATAAAACGCTAAGTGCAACTAATTGGGTATCACGAAGCAAGATGCGAAGTAAAACACAGTGCCGTACAGTGTAATACTCGGAAACGTCGGTGTTACTTCATGATACGCCCAAGGCTGAAGCTATCCCGAGCTCGCGACAAGGCTGAGGTGTCCTCTCGCGCTACGACAGGGATCAAGCTGTTTGACACTAGTACAGAGGCGGTTGCATAAGGACCGAGGAGTTGCTGCGAGGCTGAGCTTAACCAACTGCCGTCAGCGACTGAGCCTGAGGTCCAACATCACCAACAAAGAAAATGTTCGGGCGGACTTCGCCTCTGCACTCTTTCAAGGAGAGACGTGGCTGAAGCCGAGAGGAATATAGCCGGAATTAACAGACTGGGAGTGGTAATGAAGGGTTTTTTTTCTTTGTTGTCAAGCTGATCATGCCGCGAGGTCTTGGGTGTGACTGCGAGCTGGGCGCAGGAGGACACCATCAGAAACAGGAGGCACCATACGTTACGAGATATCTTATGCTTGATGGCAGCAAGCAGGATATGAATGAGCAAACCAGCTTGTTATGAGAGTGGTATTTTCGGACCATTTCCTTCAGCGTTAGTTCGGTAACATTCCTCAGCTGTGTCGGGCGGTATTACCGCTCCACGGTCTGCAAACTCTATGGTCTCATGGTTAGTCTCATCCTACCAGTTGGTTTTCATCTCCTTTTATCGACTCTATCCGGGTGAGCTTCCACCATTACGGCCCGTACTCTCACCTCCTCCCTCGTCATCTCCTCAGTTCCCACTTTTCGTACAGTTCTCCATCCTTTTTCTTTGTCCTCAAGTTTCCACCCTCATGCGCGAGCCTGCATGCGCCATTCCGGCGACCTGGATTTCTTTGTCCCCATCCCTCCTACCGCAGGGGGGGACCACAAAGACGAGCATTTCACCATGCGTCCTCGCACGTCTCATCCCGATTTTTCATCTTTGCAGACGGATATATTTATTACTAGTCCCTCCCCTTTCTACCAGCATCGCTTTCATAGTCACTTTGGAATGATAATACGCTGATGAGCAAGTTGGTCCAACAGTTGTCACTGTGCATAGAACGATTTTCGATCTTCGATCTCCACCCCGTTGAAAGACTTCTAGAATTTTGTTCCTCCTGGTTTCTTAAACTATCGGACCCGAGAGATAGCCGCCTACCTCATCCAACATTCTTCGATATGACTTCTACCGAGACAAGAGTAACGACCCGCGCCACCGCCCGCGCCGCAGCCTCAAAATCTCCCTCTCCACACCCCTCACCATCCCACCCACCAACAACCACCAAACCCCACGCCTCCCAAGATCTCACCAAGTCCAGACCCCATTCCTCCCGCCGCCGCCCACCACACCTCCAACCCCTCGCCGTCGGCCAAATAACACCAAAACAACGTCGTCAAAGCGGGACTTATGTCCGCTACCCCGTAACCGGCAACGCTCTGGCCAAAGCTAGCGACGCATTCCACTACACCGAGGACTCCCCGCAGACGCCAGTCAGCACGAGTTCCCTCGCGACGCCGGGACTGGAGCAAGTGCGCCGCTACTACCGCGACAACAACCTCCGCACCGCCTTCCAGGTCCCTGTCACACCGAATGGCGACACGCGTTCAGATGGAGGACATTCTCCGCGTGCCCCTCCTTTGACACCTTTTACCCCGATCGTAGGGAGGCGGGGGAGTTTTGGCGTTGGGAGGAGGGGGAGTACCATGGTGACACCCACCAGCCAGCTCGTCAATCATTTTGGGAAGCTTACCACCCTGTCGCCGGTGTCTGCACGCTCGCCTGTTGGGAGCCCGAGGTTCGCGTCGAGGACTTATAGGCAGAGGAGTATTGTTGATGAGAATAGGGAAATTTTGCTGGAAGGAGGGAATCGGGATGAGCTTACCGGACATCGGCGTCGCAGACCTTCTGAAGCGCCATTCACTCCGATATCTAAGCCGCCGAAGGAGAGATTGAGGGAGTGGGGGCCGTTGTATCTCGGGAATGCGGCGAGTGCAGATGTATTCGTGCGCGCCCTTCACATCAGGAAGGGAGACGAGAGGAGGGATAGCGGTATGACGAACACCCACTCTGAGGACTCGCATGAGCATGATGAGCATGAGGGGAAGGAGGGCATGAGGGTGCCGAAAACGGATGAAGACTTCTTCATGCTCCGTGCGCGGGTTATACCCTTCGCTTCGTCGAACACAAGGGAAAGGAAGCCGTTTATGATACAACGCAAGCTCAACAAGGCCGACCTCAAGTCGATGGCGGAAGCAGCAAGTAAAGAGCAACACCGAATGCGTAAACAATCCCTGGCGGCTGGTACCGAGACGTCAAGGAGTGAGAAGTCAGGGCCTAAAGAGAGGTCGAAGTCGGCATCCAGCTCTCATACCACCGGCAATGGTGAGGAATTTGATAACCCGGTTTTCCCAGGCAGACCGCATATTGATCCGAAGAGGGTGGTTATGCCTATCCGTAAGTGTCTCCCCCCCTCCCTTCCCTGCCTCCATTTCCGCCCTCCTCCTTCGCTTCACAACTAACAGCCACCAGATATGGAATACGCCCTCAAATACCTCCCAATTCTGGGCCTCCTCATGTTGAGTGGCCATGTTCGGAAGGGTGATACCATCGATCTCCCGATGCCACATCCCGAGGCGTGGAATGAGACGGCGACTTATGCCTATACCGGTTATCAGAGAAAGGATGGACTGAGTGAAGGTGCTAAGGAGAATATTTTGCATCTTGCTGGAGTCGTCGATGACGAGGAGACTGAGACTGAGGGTGAGGATATGGATGATAACAAAGCGACCAAAAATGGGGGAAACGGAAAGGCTAATGGGAAGCAGTGTTCGGCATGAGTCCGCCGGGCTCGAGTCCGACTCGACCCGAGATCCGGACTCCTAGAAGCTGGACTCGCCGAACACTGATGGGGAGGAGGCGGATGAGGAAAGTAAATTGTCCGAACTGAGTTAAAGGGAGGAATGAGCTCTGGGACTTGAGGATGTGCTTGAAAGTGTTCCAATGTTCTATTGTCAGCTGCTTAGTGCAAAGCGCGGCGCTGTTATCGGGTGGCATCCTTCAGCCTCAAGCTTCGTAATAACGTGCGGATCCGAGACCCAAGCGGATCTGTGACATATACAAAATACATTTAAGTAACGGCGTACACTGACCTATATAGTGTTTGTAATTCAAAAGTTCATATTGTCTTTACCCCGAAGCCTTCTCGCCTAGCTCTGGGGTTGTCCTCTTGTGGCGTCTATTGCAAGAGAGTAACCAACGCTCGCAAGGACAACACCTTTTTAATCCCTAGCATATCTTACCTGCCTGACGTAGGGAACACTTTCCTGCTTATCAGCAGGTTCCATGTCATGAAGCAGTATATAGTCTGTGCCTAGCAACTTCTTCCTGAGGCGACCTTTGACTTGTGTATCTTGAGTACGGCAACAACTCGAGAGTAAGTATTCGCGTTGGGTGACCAGGAAAGAAAGGATGGGCAGTCTAAACTGTGTTCGCTGTCATCACCTACCTTTTGAGGCGTTTCAGCAAGGCAGAGATTTCATTAATGAGTCTACGGTTTCTGTCGAACTTGGTGTCAGATTTTCCAAGGACCATTCCTTCATAGATCCGACCGTTAACAGAATTCTATTGAACATCCACAGCGTTTGTCATACATGCAGCACTTCCGAGCCCACTTGCAGACCATGTCTTGGTGAGTCATGTATAAATTGATGGTGAAAAGCTCTTCTCTGCTAGCACTATGGCTTCTAATACTTCAACAGATTTATGCGTCGGTCTTGAAGCATACGGATGTAGGTAGCCAGGTATCTCGAGAGCCAATGTTGAACAGCTAAGCCTGCTAAACGCGTCATCTTATTGTCATCAAGCTTGATAATTCTAACGGGCTGCAAATGACGGGTTAGTTTCCGAAACCACAGGATTAATCCACGAGATTCAGACGCAGCGTGTCAGCCTCAAACCATGTTCTTTAATTTGAGATATATTTTTAGGCTTCGTCGAGAACCTCTTTAAGTGTTGCATGTAAGGGCCCTTATCGTCGACCAGTTGCAAGTCTTGCCAATTTGACTAATCTGCTCAGCGTAACACTCTTTAGCGAGATTTTGAGAAGCTCAAATAACGGGATTATCTGGTTGCTATTGAGTTTGTAGGAACGATACCATGAAGTTGTTATTCGGATGCCGCGACGTTTCACTCTTCTGAGGAGGTCACGGGATCTGCCACTTTCTCCAAGTCGTGCTTATATAAGCACTACGGCTACTCCGCGCTTCCACCTCAGATCTCGACTCCCGAAGCATTCCCAGCACAGCACAGCAACCCAAGCCGCAGATCTAGACCGACAACCACACTTCGATATTGCTCGCCGGAGAACCCAACAAGGTGCCTGTCTACCGTAGTTATTCACGACTCAACGCGACGCCGTAGCCGTAACCCGCGCGGCTAACATTTGTCGAGTTCGACGAACACCGTCGGCGACAACATAAGACGAGGAAGAAGTGAAGAGTGGAGGACGATCACGACACGAGGCGGCCACGCGCATTGCGCATAGCCTCAGTGCGACACGAGGCGAAGGTGGAATACTTGGAGCAAGCTGTGACTGATTACGAACACGAAAGTTAGAGATAGTTGAGAATAACCGGCAAGAAGATTAATAGAGAACCGCCAAAATGGTTTACGACTGGGAGAACAAAGAGGAGCTGTGCTACCGCCTATACATCGAAGAGAAGAAGTCGCTAGAGGAGATCATGGAGTTTCTGAAAGAGCATCATAAATTTACTCCAAGGTATGTTGGCATGTGTGCACGCCGAATACTACAGCAGCCACAACACAACTTGCAGCAGCTGCCGCATAGCAGATGAAGACATAGAAGGCTAATATTGGTATGATGCAGTAAACGTGCATTCCAAACCCAATTCAAGCGCTGGGAATTCCCCTCCAAACAAAACCCAGCACACAAGAACACCGAACTAGTCCAGCGGGTTAAAGAGCTATGGGAGCGGAACGTCAGCCAGCGCGAGATGCTGAGGATACTGAACGAGGTAGATGGCTTCGATATCAAGGAGAGAGAGCTGATGCGTGTCCGCGCCAAGAATCGCTGGTTATTGAGAGTCCCGAATGGGATGAAGCAGAAAAAGGTGGAGGGAAACCTGCACATTGGTGGGGACGTTATGGATCAGCTTCAGCAGGCACTGTTTGAGGATGGTTCGGGTACACCGGGGGATGGGATGGATGGGGATTTTGACGGGGAGATCAGACAACCTGCTAGAGCTTCTAGTCCAGAACTCAGCCCAGAGGTGTTGGCGAAGCGCATGGAGAGGTTACAGAAGTTGCAGGCGGAGAGCGAGATTCGTTGGGCGAGCAGGAAGAGGCGCCGCAGAACCCGTGGATGGGCAGGGCTACCGGCTGATCCACCAGGACCACCAAGATTCCCTTCTGAGACGACGATCGATGAGAGTAAAGCCTTCTTGAGCCTGGATAGCAATATGTACCGCGATATCAGGGCCAAATTCCAGAGAATATGTGAGGAGGCTGATGTTATCAAGAAGACGATTGCGGGACCGGAACGCTGGGAGGCTGTCAAGGCGAGGTTGGTGCAGGAGAGCCCGCATTTGCAGCAGGTGTTTTGGCAGGAGACGAATAATCAGGAGCAGAAGAAACTTGCGCTGGATGTGGTTTGTACGGATGTTACGAAGCGGATGCGTACGCTTGAGAGGAGGATGACTATTGCGGAGGCAAAGAATGCTCTGGGTATTAACCCGGAGGAGTCGAGACAAGTGCGCAATGAGTTCTATGCTACGCTTAAGGCGGACCACTTCACGAGCAAACTGGAGGCTGGTGATGAGCATTGGAAGGAGCTGAAGCAGTCCTGGATTGATGGGAACCAGTTATTGACAAACATCCTCGCACCTGGCGACGCGGATCCGATGCACGCGGAAAAAGTCAAGGCCATGGAGGTGCTCTGCCGCGACGTCATGAAGAGATTAAGAGACGACCAGACCAAGCGCGATCCAACTCGGAAGAAGAAGTTCGACACCAACGCTTCAGCCACTACCGCAAAGCAGCAAACACCAACAAAGATGGAAAGCCAGCTCAGCCAAGACCAGAAGCAGAACCAGCATCAATCGCAGCCACCACAATCCCTCACTGAGCAACTGCAGAATGAGGCCATGAATCCATACGTCTCCCACCAACAACAATCACAACACGATCAGCACCAACAACACCAGCAGCAGCCACAGCGTGAGGACTTGCATTACAGCCCCATGCAACAACCCATGACAGCCATTCAACCACACGACGCCCTCGTCGCTGCAGCAGCCCAGGCACAAGCCCAAGCCGAAGCGCAACAGCGGCACATGCAAGCACAAGCACAAGTCTTACAACGCCACAACCACAACCAATCCCATATTCTGATGTCCGACCATGATGATATGCGGATTGATCCTTCGTTACTCCTTGCGACGGGGAGCCATGCCGTTGATCCGAGTTTAGAGGGGCTGGGTGTGCATCATAACTACAACCTTAACTCTAACCTCAACCCGTCGATGAACAATGGACTGAGCCAGGAACAGCAGTACGCAGACCAACAATACACCGCCGCAGCCGCCTCCGCCTACCACTCTTCCTCCTCCCTCCCGCCACCAAATCACCAGTCCCAACAAGGAGGCATGCACGGAGTCATGTTCCCCATGGCGGTGTACTTCCGTATGCACCCCGCCTCGGACTTCCAGCCCACACAGCGCCTTTGGGCGGCTACGCTTAATGGGGGGTCGGTAGAGGAGTTGAGAGATTTGGCGGCGCAGAAGTACCCTGGTACGGTGTTGGTGAGGTTGGAGGGAATTATGAAGGATGGTGGCGTGGGAGGGAATGGGGTGGGGAGTGAGTGTAGTTTGCAGATTGAGTGTGATGAGGAGCTCGAGGCTTATTTACAGGCGATTGGGGGTGTTAAGCCGGTGTTTTGTACGCAGTTGATGCATCAGTGGAAGGAGGGGAGTTTGTGAGTAATGGGGGAAAAGGTAAGATGGTCGGAGGCCATGCTTAGAGGGAGAGGAGTTTGGGTGGTGAGGATGGAGTTATGGAGTGGCAGGAAGAATGGCTCGCTTGGAGCTCAAAGAGTCTTGGCGTTTGCTTTTGCTTGTTGCTTTCCAACGTTGTTCTTAAGGGAGGGAGAGAGTTACATCGAATATGGGATGCTAGGTCTCTGGTGATCACACAACGTAGGTGTAATATACACTCAATCTTGATCGTCGCATAAATAATGAAAGTAGAATTGAACTACCTCACCTATGTCTTACTCATGTCTTATGATGTTATGGACTCCACGGCGATGCATAGTAGTGAACTTGCGTATGTCTATGTGCGTTCCGACGACTCCCACTTTCATAGTACGAGTACAGTTCTAAATACGCCACAGCTGTGACCGCCGCCATTTTAATCAACACCATAGTAACACCTGCTTATGGCCAACCAATTGGGATGCTTAACCCCCTGCCGCACCTCTACACATCGAATATACCATGCCAAATGTGTAGCTATTGTCATCAACGGTGTTGAACAAAATGTTGAATTCCGGCGTGGGAAGCAGGGACTGTCAAACTGGTTGGTAAAATAGGACGGCCCGGTACAAGTGAAAGGGCTAAGCAGTTAACTCACCGCGCGAGTGCATACTTAAGAAAGCATTAGTCTTCCGCCCACACTGTAAGTATAGTATCTTTAAAGCGAACACAAAATGCTGTCAAGATATGGCTGCGAGAGCTGGAACCCAGAGGCAAGGACCCGCCGTAGCTCAAGTTATATGTGGAAGATTCACACATAGAAATTGAACTCGTGCACTGCAGCCAACCGATTGAATGTTATCGCTACGACTGGACTTATGGCTGATGTTCCAATTGAAAGTTAGGAGTCGAAGATTTCCAATGATAGAATGTAATAATCTGCTGTTCACTGAGAGCGACAGTAAGGAATTAGATTTCCCTGCTCAAAAGCAAGCCGTAGATATTAAACCGGTTTGGTTCCAGAGTTTTGATTTTCACAGCTAACATCTAGATCATTTTCACCCAGCTCGGGAAAACACTAAAGCTTATGTGCTAACTGGTTTGTCAGGGAAACGGCCGCCGAGGTGTCAAAGACGACGAAGAACTTGTCATTGTGGAAGGCGCATCCGCATTAGAGACGTCACTCTCCACCCTAGCTCCCTATCAGCTCCTCATCACTCGAGCTCAATCTCGATCCCGATCCATACTTTATAACATCAATGTTGTCTAAGCTGCGCAATTGTTATCCGATGAATCAGAGCATTCTTATGCCTTCCAATATTCGATGCCGTCGCCGTTAGACAAGACATGGAAAGACAGGGTCACCAATTGGCGTCGTCTAACCTCGCGGGCGCGCCAGGGAACCAAGTCTATCCTTCCGACGAGCATCGAGCTTAACAGGAACAATGATGGCCATCCCCAAGCTGTGTTATCCAGCCAGGTCGATGGCACCGACTCGAGCGACGACCCGCACACCCAGGGACTGTCAGAATTTGTTATCAAGGACGAGAAGCCAGCCGCCAACGACTACAAGAACCAGGGCGTGAGCAAGCGCTTCCTGATCACAACATGGAGGATCATCACCCATACGAAGGTCAACTTCTGCCTCCTCATCGTCATACCAGCCCTTGCGATGCACTTCCACCCAAATGGCCATGAGCGCTACGGAAGCGTAATTTTCGTCCTCAATGCCCTCGCTATAATCCCTCTCGCCGGCATCCTCACCTACGCAACTGAGTCCCTCGCACGTCGCATGGGAGACACTCTTGGTGCCCTACTCAACGTAACGTTCGGCAACGCGGTGGAATTTATCATCTTCGCCATCGCAATCAGAGCCAACAAAATCCGCGTCGTCCAAGCCTCGCTCATCGGCTCCATCCTCGCAAATCTCCTCCTTATTCTGGGCCTGAGCTTCTGCCTCGGTGGCTGTCGCTACAAAGAGCAGTCCTATAACAGCCAGGCCAGCAAGACAAGCGCTGCGTTGTTAACGATCAGTGTCACTAGTATCCTTCTGCCTGCTTGCTTCTATGCGGCTTGGAAAGAGAAGTCCCCTTTGGCTGAGAAATCAATGGTTTACTTTAGTGAGGGAACTTCGTTTATGCTGCTTGGGGTATACGGTACCTACATGTTCTTTCAGCTGAAGACACATTCTCACCTCTACGTGAGCGCGCCACAGGCGCAGCTTGATGAAGAAGCGCAGCCTGGGTGGTTCAAAGAGTGGTTGGATAAGTTTGATAGCTCGTCGTCTGAGTCTTCCGACTCTTCATCTGACTCGGACTCGGATGCTGAGGGTGACGACACACTGGGACGCACCAGCAGGTTCAAAAGAGTTGTTTGGGGTAACAGGAAAGAAAGGAAGCAGGACTACCGTGCGAATCCTGGGCCTATGAACACTAATGATCCTCCTCCTTTGAATGATCTTTCCAGATTCCTTAGTCGGGTGGATAGCAATGTGGCTCCTGATGCGATCAATACCCAAGCGCCAGCCCTCGCTCCAGTGGACTCCGAGACAGCGGCTGCTACTGTTTCAACCCGAGCGAAGAAGACCAAGAAAGAGCGCAAGCAACGCAAGAGAGAGAAAAAGCAGGAGAAGAAGGAGAAAAAGAAGGCCAAGAAAGCCGCCGCAATGGTGCAGCAACAAGGTGGAGTACTTTCCGAGCTGCATCCCATGAATCTATCCACGGCTCCAGAGCCAGAGCCAGGGCGTAAGAATTCCGCCAAACCTCCCACTGCCCCACGTGTGAGGGTCAGCGTCGTCGACTTCGCCGATAGACCACCACACAACGGCGCCAAACCTCCAATGGGGAGAGGCGGACAATTATCCAGACCACAATCTTCGACTCGTCCGCGACTCAACCCCAGAACACTTTCTCAAGGTCTTTATGCCGAGGCAGATGCGCCCATCAGACGCACGTACACGAACTCGACTGCCAGCCCACGCCGCCGCAGCACTATCTTTAGCACCGATTCCGCGCAAGCTGCGGCCAATCGTCGCTCGGAGATCTCGAGTGGTAATATTGGCAGCACCATTACACCGGTTCGCAGTCATGGTGATAGTATTCATCCCAGCATTGCGCCGTTCGTTACACAAAATACTCCAGAAGAAGAAGACGAAGAAACCATGTCCCGTACCAGCGCCTTGTTACTTCTGGCGATATCCACTGGACTCGTCTCTTTGTGTGCCATGGGCCTCGTAAAGTCTATTGAGGCTGTATCTGGAAACAAAGGCTGGCTGCCAGAGAACTTTGTGGGTTTAATCGTTGTGCCTATCGTCGGCAACGCAGCTGAGCACTTCACGGCCATCAAAGTCGCCTTGAAGAACAAGATGGACCTTAGCATAGGTGTCGCAATCGGTAGTTCTATTCAGATCGGTAAGTCACCCTTTCCCCCTCCTTTTTCCTATCTTCACCTTCCTACCCAATCCATTTGGGGTGCCGCCTTGCTAACAATCACCAGCGCTCCTCCTCACACCAGTCTGCATCCTCATGGCCTGGGGCATGGGCAACACCATGACCATGTACTTCACGCTTTTTGAGATTTGCTCCGTTTTTGCGGCGACGCTGATTGTGAATTTTTTGATTTTGAACGGGAAGACGAATTATCTGGAGGGTGTGTTGTTGTTTGCTACGTATTTAATTATCGGGCTAGCGAGCTTCTTGTATCCGCAGGAGAGTAACCAGAGTCCACTTGGATAGGAGTATTCGTATGATAGATTGATGGGAAAGGGGCTGAGGGAGAGTTGCCAGGAAAGGTTGTGTGATGGATACCATAAAGAGTTTCGTTTCGTGCTTTTCGTTTCTTTCTCCAACAAACATTCATCTATTCGTGCTTCTTGACGGGTAGATAGATATTTTGCCCTTCTTTCTTTAGAGTGGTTTTTTGGTATATGTAGAAAAGACTTTCACGAAATCTTCTTGAATGGCACAGTGTTGCGCGTGTGCCTTTTGGATCCTCATGCTCTGCTGAAGTCCATTTGTTGGTGCTCATAGCTGCTACGTGAAGCCGGCAAAGCATTCTAGGACTTATTTTGCTCCAAAAAGCAGAATGTTCGTTGCTGGCAGCTCCAGCACATGTATTGATGTTCTGTGCTCGTCTTGATAAACAACGTCGGTGTGGGAATATTGCCAGGCATTTAATCGGGATGTGCTAAGCGCCCGTCTAAGTGCGTCTACGTCTCCCGAGGTTTACCCGCCATAGGCTAACATTTTCCTCAGCCCCGCCTACTAGCTTCCCGGGCGGCGGTTTCTGGAAAGCGGGGCCCTGCGATCGGAAAAGCTCCCGGAAACCATAATCAAGCAAGCGCAAGAAGTCCGCGACTTAGCCTTGACTGCCATGGCATGTGCTACAACTCTTCAATCGCTATGATTTGTGCTCGACCTCGATCATCATACTTTATAACATCTATCCCTTGGCCCACTGTCAGAACCAAGACGAAAATTGTCGTGCAGACTGGACGATACACAAGAATAGGGTCCGTGAAACTGTCTCAGACTCCAACGGCGAACCCACAAAAGGCGACGGTCCAGACCCCTGCCGCCGCGACCAACACCGATCTACGCCAATCAACATGCATACACCAGATATCGGCACCGTTGTGCCCTCCAAACCTGTCCCCCGCAAACACGTCCTCTGGTCCGCATCCTCCACGCTTCTCGCTCCGCAAATACAAGGCGACGTCGAGACCGTCGCCTCTCGCCTCGAGGAGAGACTCCGGCCTATACTCACGCATCTCAATGCCGACACGAGTTGGTTGTTAAGCATACCGGTGCCAAAGGGAGAAGAGTTGGAGGGGAAGCAGTACCTGCATATAGTTCTCGATCCGTGGTTTCGAGGCAGTCAGGAAGATGTGCATGGCTGGTTTGGTAAGCAGTGGCATGCGAGTCCGAGTTATTATCGGACGATGAAGGGGGTGGAGAGGTTGGTGTTTCAGATTGAGGGCTTGCAGCAGGACTTGGAACAGTTGACGCCGGATGAGACGGAGGAGGCGGTGCAGACGGCTGAGGAGGGGAGGATGAGTGTGGGAAGAGGATGCCGATTGAGGAGAATTTGGAAAGGAGCCCGATTGATGCGATTGTTTGTAGTCATGAGTTTACGGATCATATGCATGAGGCGACTCTCAAGTCTGCGAATCCGACGATACCTAATTTTGCGCCCAGGGGAAAGGCGTATGATATGTTAATGTCTTGGAACCATTTCCAGACTGTGACGCCGATTGTTCAAACACCGGGCTCGGAGGTAGAGCCGGACTGGAGGAACTGGCAGAAGGTGCTAGAAGAGGTCGAGGGGCTGGAGTGGACGAAGTGGCTTAAAATTACACGCCTTATGGCACCAGGGAAATCTATGATTGGGTTTCATGAGGGCGTCTTATTCACATACCCTGCTATGCCACCTGCTCCACCCACCTTCGCCAACTTCCCACTACCAAATTCGAGTCACGAAACCCTTGAGCCGGACCTAGAGACTGGGATGGGTGAAGCCATCATCTATTCACCCCACGGCCTATCTGCTTCCGCCGTCGAACCATTGGCGGAGAACAAAAATATCAGGACCCTATGCCTCTTGCACGGTGATCATGATATCAGATTGGCTGGTGCTCAGCTGAGTTTGGGAGAGAAGAATGGGAGGGAGGTAGTTAAGAGGACGAGAAGCAAATACTTGGTGGCGACGCATGATGAGGTTAAGCATGGGAACGGGCTTGTGAGTTGGTTCTTGAGTAGGGCGATGGGAAGGGGGAAGCAGATCATGGGCGATGGGCGGAGCAAGGATAAAAGGGAGCGGGATATGATGGATGTTATGGAGGAGGGTGCGATTTGTTGGACGGTGGAGAATAGTGGGAAGTTGGTATTGAAGTAATGAGCTGGATGGGGATGTTGAGAAGGAGGAAATGCGATGAAGAGTTTGGTAATCAACGACGCGAAAGTCAACGTCTTCACTGCACCAGAGCCCGACGGTTGTTGCCATCGACATGGTGCAATAACCTCAAGAGGAGCTGCCATCGTGTTAGTTTGCTGCTATCAACATTGCTGCTATCAACAGAATTAGGAACACAGAATTGGAAACACACCCAATCATCAAAGATGAGTGTTAAACATGGAGAACAATGTAAAAAAAATTATTCTCATCCCGAGATAGGGGGCCGTGGTCGGAGTGCTAGCGTTGGTGTATTTGTTCGAGAAGTCTTGCCACACTGTTTAAGGACGACTGTCAAATGCATGTCGGCTATTAACGAATCGGTTGATAGTAACTCTAGTTGATACTGATCTTAGTGCCGCCGCCGTCAAATAACACTCCCAACGCGGATGGTAAGACGTTGATGATGGCAACTACTAATGCAGTGGCGCCAGTTATCTTGACACAGAGTAGGACATAGCAGAGAACAATTTGAATGCGGCTAGTTCCAATCCTCTCTGTTGAACTTGGGAAGATATTAATGCTTGAGGCATCCGAGCTCGCAAAGGATGTAATTGACGTGATAATGGGTTTTATTGCTTATCAATCTTAGGAACTGGTTGGTCTGGTGCGGTTTTATGTTGTTTCGAGCCCTTGAGCTGGAACTCTACACAATATCTACGAAGTTATCGCTGAAGAAGCTCCAAATCGGGCAGCTTTTGTCTTCCAAATTGATCCTTTTAGAGATTACAGTTCTTGCTGCTTCCGTACTTTCCAAGCGGACGTGATGATGATTTTTGGTGCTTACTGGTCTGGGAACTGGTTGACCTGATGGAGTTTTATCATGTTCTCAATTCTTGAGTTGGAGCTTTAGACGGTCTCCATAAAATTGCTCTCGAGAAGATCCAAATCTCGTAGCCACGAATCTCTTTGAAAGGGGTTTGGTGACGACATTTGGACTGCATGACATCTAGACTGCTCCCCCAGACCTTCATGAAGGCTAAAGAGAGTGCCAAGCCGTCAAGCACAACCCCAGTTCCTTGGCGGCCTGCTTCAATCCGCAAGGCTGAGACTCCAGTGACGTTCGCGACAGCCTCTTTTTCGTCTCTGGTCTCAACACAATAAACCACAATAATGAGCACCACGATTATCATAATTTGGCTATAGCGAAGCGATTTTTCTTTTCACCATGCTACCACCATTACCCATAAAATCAACCAATGCCACCGATTTAACAGCAACCGGCGCACCTCCCCCAATCTCGCCCATCTCCCCATTGTCTCCAGAGAAACCTCGTGCGTTAACAACACCAAGTCCACAGAAATACCCACCGCAATTGAGGAGTCAGATATTGCCAACCGATTTTCCACATCAGGTCTCGCATCTTTCACAACAGGTGCAGCAGGCGACGGATAGGAGTAGACTTGCTCCAGAGGATGCGATTTACCATCAGCATATCTCTCCGCCGCAGAGGAGGGAAAGCCAAGCACGGCCAGCTGTTGATCGCAAGGAGAGTGCAATTGGAAGTGGAAATGGCCATGCGATGCCGAATATGAATGGTGGAAGTACGAGACCGGGATGTACGAGCGCCGAGCATAGTAGGAGCAGGGGAAGGCATAAGGATAGAGGGAGCACGAGTCGAGGGAGGAAGGGGAGGAAGGCAGTTTGGAAGAAGTTGCTTTGGGTCAAGCAGAGTTGTATGTATTCCAATTTTGATATTGTTTCCAGGATATGATCGACTGGTTGGCAGAATTGTGACGTTGGCGGCAATGATAGGACGAACAGAAACTAACACATGCCAGATCCAGACAACTACACAGACTCCGCAACCTTCCTCGAACAACTGCAACGAAACCCTCGTCTTCAACCATACGACTTCTGGCCTCTGGTCGCAGACTCCACTGTCATCGTGCAACAAGTATGCGCTGTCACTATCTTCATATGCTGCTTCGTAGCTATCTACCAGGAGCGCATAGAACCTTTGCGAGTTGTCTCCTCAAGCACATGTGCAAGCGTTCTCGCCTGGTTCGTATGGGACAGATGGGTGAGGAAGGAGCAGAATAATCCAAAACGAGTAGGGAGCCTTGTAGCAGTCACATATTTACCACTACCACCCAGTCCTGCTGTTCAAGGGACGCCTGTTGACGGTACCTCGAAGATGAGTGCAAGTATAAGCTCAACGACGAGTCTGATTCCAGCTCAAGCAGGAGGGCGACCACAACCAGGCTCAAGGTCCAACTCCCACTCGGGACCTCTTTCGCCCTCAGGTCTCGGCCTCGAAATCAAAGACCTCACCTCCGCGGCCACCGCCCAGCCACCGAAACACAGCTACTCCACTTCCGCATCTTCACTGGCTTCTTTTGATACCCCTCCTCGCCCCCCTCCACCCAGGCCACACTCTCGTATTTCGACGCTGAAGTCAGCAGTTCTAATCTACTGCGCCCTCCTCGGCCTCTCCCCAATCCTCAAATCCCTCACCCGCTCCACATCTTCGGACAGCATCTGGGCGCTCAGCACCTGGTTAATGACTATCAACGTCTTTTTCTTCGACTACACGGATCTCGATCTCCGTCCCACCTTTCAAGCCTCCCTCTCCACCAACGCTGCCTTGATGGCGTCAACCGTCCTCGCTTCCCGCCTCCCTAGCACCCAACACGTGTTCTCCCTCACTTTGTTTAGTATCGAGGTCTTTGGCCTCTTCCCCGTGTTTCGGAGGCATCTGAGACAGCAGAGTTGGAGGGGCCATGTCTTTTTGACGGCTGCGCTGGTGATGGGTGCAGGTGCAGGCGTGGGCGTGGTGGTTAGTGGCGGGGAGTGGAAAGCAGCAATCGTGGGTGGGACGCTAGGGAATGGGGCGGCGGCACTGGCGATGGGGGGGTGTAGTTGGTGGTTGATTGGGTTACAGAGGTATAAGAATGAGATACATGGGCCGTGGGATCCGGCGAGGCCGGTGGTGAGGGGGTGGGTGGATGGGTAGTGTTAGAATTTAGAGGTGGCGGTCTTCACAATGTAGAGTTGTTACAGCGGAGTAGCGCTGATGTGTCCTTGGGATTGTGGTTAAGTGCGCTGCTTTCTGCCGCCTCGCAGGTCGTCGACGTTTCCTACCGCGGTGGTAGTTGCTGGCTTCACTGGTGTCTCCGCTTGAAAACAAATTGGCGAGCGATAGCCTAATATACCGCTTTGACTCTTAGCTCAAGTTCCTTGTCATCTGCCTACAAGTTGATAGAGCTTGTCTAAGGCTAAGCCAAGTCTGCAAACCATCTTTTCAACCCTCCTTACTCTAGGCGAGGGACTCATATTTCCCCACCCGGCATCTTAAAGCGCCTGTCTCCAAGAAACAACAAACGCCCAAAAATTGACGCACTTATCAAAATCCAGATCAGTAATCTGTTAACATTCATCAGTATCATCTGCCACCTCCAGATTTCGTTGTGTCTTTCTTACGACCTTCCCGTAGCAGCACATCTCTTCACAAATTGACTTTTAATCATACTAACCGGTTAACACTCAAAGAGTTTTGAGTTGTCTAATGGATCATCACGTCGTTCCAGTCTTAAGATGAGCGCAGATGGCATAGTAAGTCCCATTTTATCTCTCAACTTTCAGCCCAGCATGAGGTGTAAGACGCCTTGCTCGCGGTCAAATAGTCATGGACGATTTACTGGGCTTTGGGAGACCAACCATTGCATGGGCACCGTTGCGGGCCGCAAGAGCACGACGCAGTTTTCAGGACACAGACATCTTCCTGGGCAGTACAAGGGCTTAGCGCACTCAGCAAGGTCATATTAGAACCGGTTAGCGAATGCGAACAGCGACCAGATATCAACCCAGCCTTTGTTCCGACCACATCACATCGTCAAACGAGGGCATGCAGCACTCTCAAGAAGCAATGGAGAGGTCATAAGAGTAGCTCAGACTGGCTGTAAATGAGAGTAGTGGCGACGAAGGATATGACAGTGCTAAGGATGAGGGGACAGACAGATTAGTCGATGGAACAATCAACAGCGAGACCGACGAGGTGATTAAGCAGGCTGAGCAACCGGTTATCAAGAACGCCTTGGGCTCGAGAAATAAGCCACCGACGCGATGATACCCCACGGGGCAGATGAGCCGGCATCCGAGGGGGAACAAGAGCCAGGAATCCAGGCGGCTGAGACGACAAGTAAATAGAATCAAACAAGGCCGCTTGAGAAGAAGTCCAATTGCGGCAACCGTTTGCAATTAGATGGATCGGTGACAAAGATCGCGCTTCCTGATGGTTGGCTGTAGAGACCGCTGGCGGAACCACCGGTGGTTGACTACGAGGGGCTTGTCGATGAATATTTCACCAGCAAAAAAAAGGCCGATGTCGTCTTTGCAAACGACCCCGTCCGGAGAATGATGTATCTGGATCTTGAAGCGGAGTTCAAGTTGCTAAACATGTGTATTACATGGGTGAGCAACATGAGAGTTCGCGCCGAGGAATACCCAGATAGGCATTATTTCTATGCCAAGCTCTCGGTTGAGCTAGGCAATAACCATAAGCCCATCACTGCAGAATATGTATACCTGGCTGCTGGTGAAGGGAAACCAGGTTCCGCACCCGGTTGGAGGCCCACTGAGTTGCAGGGTACGGGAACTGTCGTGGCTGGACATGGAGGATGGTGGCACAACAAAGGTCGTGGAGTGGCCGGCAAAGGGAAACGGTCCATTCAGGCGCACAGAACTCGTAAGCTATGGAACAGAATGGGTCGAAGTGGCGCGAGCAAAATACGGCCACCTTCTTAACGAACTCACGTGTCGCACGGGTCAGGGTTGAAGCGGCAGATGGGTAATCTACGTAGAAAGTACACACTGAGCGGAATTTCATTCGGTATCCTCTACGTTACGCCTTGGTATCTGGAACACCTTCCACCCACCTCTGTCCACAATACTACTTCCTAACGGGACTCCTCCCTTCATCCCCACTTCCTTCCCACTCCCCCTTGGCCTCGGGCCTCTCAAGCTCTTCAGAGACACGGCCCTTCTCCTTCTTCTTTGAGATATTAAATCTGCCCCAGTTGACCGACATGCGGCCTTCACGTGGAGTGCCTGTCTTCTCCTTTGTGTCCTTCCCATCCTTGATATCCTTGCCCTCACCCTTCTCCTCCCTAACCGTCCCAATCGCCGGGCTGGACGTCACATCCGCTTTCATCGAGATGTCCTCCATACTCCCCTCATCCACCCCACTATCCTTATCAGAGCCCTTCTTCGCACCAAACATCTCTTTGCCTCTAAAACTCGCAATCGAAAACTTGGAACTTGATCCCTTACGCAGAAGTTTTTGAAAGCTATTCTCACTCCTCGCCGCACTCCCCATACTACTTGACGGAAGTTCGGTACTCTTCTGAGAGTGTAACCCATTATCCGAAAACGAGTTGCTAAGAGCGTTTTCCAGGGAGTCGTAACTTTCGGCAACCGAGTTAAGCGTCTTGATACTATGTCCATCCCTGCTAGCAATATCCCTCGAGTGTCTCCCTCCACTAAAAAACGACGAATCATCTTGATCCTCATTAATGCTATCAGCTTTGATAGGGGAGTCAGGATCGTACTTGGCCTTCGATTTCCCTTTCCTGTTCCTCGATTTCTTCTCCCTCTTCTCCAAATCCCCCTTATTAAAGCTGAATTTCGCCATGAATGTTGGTGCTGTGGGGTTGAGGTCTTTCTTCGCACTTCCCCACCCAGCCGAGCGCAGCGAGGCGCTTTTCAAACTCGCCGAGCCAAGCGAGGGCGTGCCAGCCAGTGAGGCGCCGCCACTCAGTGTAGACATGCGGCTCACGGGCCTCGTACCGATAACACCCACCCCCGCCGGCGGCGGACTATCAAAAACACCACCGGGCAAAAACTCATCGTCATCTGACAATATCCCACCACCACCCAAACCACTTCCTCCTAGTGGCTGCTGAATACTCGGCCTCCTACTCCCCGGCCTACTGCTCGCCCACAACTGTGTAGGATTACTCGGCGTATTCAGACTCCAATTCGTAGCGAGTGGTGAGCGGCCGTTGCCCACCCCGCCATCAAGGGATGGTGCCCAACCGAAGGGCGCCGAGTCTGTCGACGGCCTTGGGAGGTCGCTAGACGCGATAGAGGCGGGGCGGGGTGAGCCGGGACTACGGTCAGCAGGTATGGCGTTTGGGTCGTCGATGCTGGTGCCGAACATATTGAAGCCCCTCCTCCTCGTCGTGCTCGTCGGCTGGATAGGATTCGCACTATTCCTCGCCGGCGCAGGCCCATTACCTTCGACACTCCCCCGATTCAGGAACGGGATCTTGCTTTCCCACCCCGTCGTGAAACTTGTACGACGATTCTTTGCCGCTGTAGCAGCGAGGTGGTATTCATCGCCTGCCTTGGGGGATGAGGATGAATGTGGCTTTAAGCTGCCCAACGCAAAGCCATCGGACTGTATCGTTTTACTCCGTGCCTTAGTCCCTGGCAGACCACTAAAGGAAAACAGATCCCCAAACCGCCTCGTCGCACTCTCAGGCGTACCCTCCATCTGACTCTGTTTCCCCTGATTCCTAGCGGGCACCACATAATCAGACGACGGGGACCCGATAACACCAAATGCGCCACCTGTGCTATGTCTACTCGCCAAAAGATGTCTGTCCGCCTCGCCATAACTCTCCCTATGACCCGGCTGCAGCAACGGCAAGTTATGCTGACTCGCCATCGGACTACCGATCAGTGACGCCGACCTCGAAGAAGAGTCTGGGCTGTACTTCGGATCATTCTCGTACATACTCGGACGGGGATTAGTCGCATTCAGGCTTGGGAAGTTATTAAGCGCAGGGCCGAAACCGCGAAGTGGTTGCTCTGGCGGGTCGTCGTCTTGGAAGATATTCGATGGTAATAAAGACGTAGCGGTTGGGGAGAGTGGTGCGCCGGCTGTGAAGGCTTTGATTTCTGCGTCTGTGAGGCCGGTGTGGTCAGGTGAAGTTGCCGTGGCGTTGGCTGACATGTCGAAGTATGGTCCTGGCGCAAAGTTTTGTGATGTGCTGGTACCCATCACGGCGTATGGGTTGGCGTGTGGGTACGTGGACTGCACTTGACCTTGTGCTTGGTCAATAGGGTACCCTGCACCGCTACCTGGCGCATTGAGTGCTGTGGCCGAGGTCAGCGTGTTCGTTCTCGATTTTCTCTGGCGATTACGGCGTTGTTTTGGGCGCTGTTGCTGACCGGTTGCGTCAAGTGAGAAGTCTACGGCTGAGGAGTTGCCGTGGTACATGAGTGGGTTTGTTTGGCGTGCCGAGAGCTGTTGGAAGTATACTTGCGCTTTGTGTAGGTCGCTTTCCATGGTTCTGAGATGGATGCTGGATGCGTTGTATCGAGCCATGAGATCTCTCTCCTTCAACTCCCACTGCTGATCTTTGAGCTTATCAGCTGCCTCCAGCGCTTTCGACTCCTCATCATCCTCCACGCCAGGAAACTTCTTCCTCTCCTCCTCCATCTCCTTGATCTGCAGTCCCTTGACCCTGATCTCCTCCTCCATAGCCGTCAAGGAAGTCTGCCTCCTCCTGGCAACCGCCCTCATCTCATCAGCCTTCTTCTCCGTCTCCTCAGCAACCTCCTTCTTCTCCTTCTCCCACAACTCCCTCTCCGCTCTCATCTCCTGGATACCCTTCTCCCACTTCTTCATATCCTCCAACATCTTTGCCCTCTCTGCCTGCATCGCCCTCAACACCTTCTCCTTCTGCGTCTTCCTAGTCTGCGCCTGTCTATTCAACCTCTCGCTAGCGTGAACCTCCTTCTTCAACTTCTCACTCGCCTCCTCCTTCTCTCTCAACAACTGTCTCTTCTCGTCCCTCTCCTTCGATAGCCCCGCCGTTTGTACCTTTGAATCCTCATGATCCTTTGCCGTCTGCGCAATCATGTCCTCCGTCTCTTTCCGTATCGTCTCAAACCTCCCCGTCAACTCCTGCATCGATCCTTCCGGTACGTCTTCCGTCGCAGTATGCAATGATGGCCGTTCAGAGGCATTACTCGGGCTATGTTTCCTCGCCACCGTATTCCTCCTTGATCCAACATGGCTCGCTGAATCTCTAACCAATGCACTTATCCCATCCGGCATGGCCGCAGCCTCGATTGCAACACCATGGCACTTAACGGCTGCAGAATCATCACTGCTATCCGTTGCCGTCACAGGCGAAGCTTCGTCCGTGGCTAGAGAGCTTGGTACTCTGCCGCCGAGATCTGGCCTTCCATCACGGTTGTATGTTCGTAAGCGAATAACACGACTGCCGGCTTGAAAGTTGCTGCTGCCTACGGCGATTACGCGGACGTTGTAGAAGTGTGCGGGTTTGAGGCCGGTGACTGTTATTGAGGTTTCGGATCGAGTGGTTTCGCCGACTGTTTGGTGACCGGTTAGCATTTGCGCGGAATCAAGTAAACGGATTGGGAAGCGCATACCATTCACGCCATTGACCTGAATCAAGTACTTGTGCACTACTTTGTTGTTCTCTGGCCGTGTCCATTGGAGGGTGATGTTGTCTGCTTTGATGCCGGCGAGGGAGACAGAGGGTGGCTCAGGAACTTCGACGCCCAGAATTGAGATGAGTTCTGGGACTGGCTTCCAGAGGATGAGCCATGTTCTATGAAAGAGCCTAAATCATGTTAACTTGATGCGACAAGCTACCCGGAAGATTCGGCACACCAAAACACGGCACAGCAAGTAACAGCGCTCTGAATCAAAAACATATCCGCATCGGAAGCGAAAACATGGCTCGAGAGCCAGCTCACAAGCGTCGCGGCTGGAGCGAGCGGCGCTGAGATCGAGACATTCATGCAGGTGATGAACGTGATGAAGAGGAGGAAGAATGATATTTGGATGAGCGCGGATGGTGTTAGTGAAACCATGTAGAATCGTATGGCGGGGAGGGGTTGACGCGGCAAACTCTACAAGTTTTGGTGTGCGACGTCGTTGTTTGACACCCGGAGAGGACTTAAACGCGGTTGTTGGGTCCGCTTTTGCGATTAGATGGATGCGCTTATGCAATGGCAGTCCCTTAGGGCGGCAGTGAGATAGTGGGATACCTTGGAATGGAAGGGCGAATGAGAGAGCTTGGCTGTGCTTGCTGATTGCAGACTTGCAGTACAATCAAAATTGCCGCCGCTTTTAATTGCTCTTTGCTGTCATGCGAATCTCTCACCCAAGCGAATCTCTCTCAGCCAAGCTTTCTGTCTCTTTTGCTTGCTTGTCTCCGACATGTGTACCTGAAAAAGACGTTGTTTGATGCATGGAAGACGGCTCAAGCTGCCCTAGAAACTCTGACAAGGCTGAATATCGCAACAACACCACGCATAAGCCACCTCGATGAAAATCGATAAAGGAATATGCCTTCAGGGTGAGCGGAATCGTCGCCCAGAAGAAACATCAACTACTCGCCTACTTCAACTTCTCTCCTATAGCTACAACCTCACTGCGGGTGCCAATATCTCATTATCTCATTTGCGCGTCGGTATCGTTGGCCACAAGAGACATCAACTACTCGCCTACTTCAGCCGCTCCCCCTATAACTATAGCCTCATTGCAGGTGCCAGTGTCTCATTTGCGCGTAGGTACTGTCGGCCACGAGAGACTTAAACTCCTCTCTTATAATTATAACTGCCTATAACTACAACCTCACTGCGGGTGCCAATATCTCATTTGCGCGTAGGTATTGTCGGCCACAAGAGACCTTAACTCCTCGCCTATAACTATAACCTCACTGCTGGTGCCAATACAGGTATCGTCGGCCACAAGAGACATCAACCCCTCCCCTATAACTATAACCTCAAGTGCTGGTGCCAATACAGGTATCGTCGGCCACAAGAGACTTAAACTCCTCCCCTATAACTATAACCGCCTATAACTACAACCTCACTGCGGGTGCCAATATCTCATTTGCGCGTCGGTATCGTTGGCCACAAGCGACATCAACTACTCGCCTACTTCAGCCGCTCCCCCTATAACTATAGCCTCATTGCAGGTGCCAATGTCTCATTTGCGCGTAAGTATTGTCGGCCACGAGAGCATCAACTACTCGCCCATAACCACCAATAACTATAACCTCACTGCGGGTGCCAATATCTCATTTGCGCGCAGGTATCGTCGGCCACAAGAGACATCAACTACTCGCCTATAACTATAACCTCACCGCGGGTGCCAATATCTCATTTGCGCGCAGGTATCGTCGCCCAGAAGAGACTTAAACTCCTCCCCTATAATTATAACCTCACTACACGTGCCAATATCTCATTTGCGCGCAAATTACTATGGCACAATCATCTGCCAGGTCACCAGGTCAACTGCCGACATCATCTTCTCCAAATAACACAAGTGATCAGAAGTCTATATTCAGCCGACGTAATCCTCTTCTGGTAACACAATTACAGCTACTACTTTCACCTATGTCATTATTATACTCGCCATTCTGTTAGCTTCTTTTAAGCGAATTATTATGTTGGACTTGGGCCATTTGGCAGAGCTTTTCCTCTCTTTTGCAGCTAGGACGGAATTAATTCCATTTCGGACCCTAAACGCCCCCTCTGCGCTGCCCAAAACATGTCCCGGCCGAGGTCTGTCGACTTTTCGTGCGTCCGAGCCAGCCTTCTCTCGGCGTTTTCCTGCCAAAGTTTAGCCTTTCGCAGCTTACCATCCAAAAGTGCTTGAGGCCCGTGAAAGTGACAGGGGTCTGGGCCTCCCCGCCGTCACACTCACTCTGGAACGACAAGACAGCACTAAGAGACCAGATTACGACTCTCAGGCCTTCCCAACCACCAACATACAGGAACATACACCAATATACTCTGTTTTATCAGAGGCATCACGGTCTTTACTCACGTACTAAGCGAACATAGAACTTATTAAATAATAGAAGGCGACAAACGGGTTAATCTCATTGTTCTTCAGACAAGAGAGGGTTACCATTCAACAAGTTCACAGGACAGGCGCAAACGCTTAGACAACCAGACCTCAACCCTCGCGTCTCAATAGACTTTCGCCTCTCAATAGACTCCCATCTTTGCAAATACTCGTCCTCGCATACACCTGGCCTTCGAGACACTCTAATACAAACCGAAAAACACGCATAATCCCTCACCATGCAATACGTCCGCTCCATATCCGGCTCCGTCTCCAAGACCTGGAACTCCATCAACCCAGCCACCCTCTCCGGCGCCATCGACGTGATCGTCGTCGAACAGGAAGATGGCAGTCTAGCATGCTCACCCTTCCACGTCCGCTTCGGCAAGTTTTCCCTGCTGCGGCCTTCAGACAAGAAAGTCGAGTTCACGGTCAATGGGGAGAAACAGCCATATGCTATGAAGCTGGGTGATGGTGGAGAGGCGTTCTTCGTCTTCGAGACGAGCGACGATATACCCGAGAGTTTGCAGACGAGTCCCCTTGTTAGTCCGGCGAGTAGTCCGGAGATGCCTGCTGGTGTCGCTGGTCAGGATCAGGAGGTGGACTTTTTGGATTTGGATAATAAGGGTGCGACTGGGAAGACGAAGCTTGTGAGGCCTGGGCCGGCGGTGCTGCATAGCGATCAGCCACAGAAGGAACCAGACAGCATAGGTACATTTATCTTTTTCTCCTTGGATTTGAGATCGAGCTAACCGGTTTTTAGGCCTCCTCACACCTCTCGACTCCCCTCCATCGCAACGTCCACAGTCTGGAGACTGGCCCGGCTACAAAATGGCTGGCGGTCTTCACCACAAAACCTCTTTCCGCGAAGTACGCTCACATTCGGAAGAACCCCTGCGCTACACCCCAGCTGTTGGTGGTGCAGCTCGAGCACCATATTCTCCTCCCACCACCTCCGACGGCGCCTACTCACCCCCTCGCTCGCAATCACCGCCTCCATTGCCCACCAAAGAAGCCATCGAGCGTGCCACCTCCCTCTCCATACAACTAGCAGCCTCCAGCATCCGCTCCCACGTCACGGACACCGGCGACCTAATGCTAGACATGACGGGTTACAAGACCTCTGACGAAGAAGCATTAAGAGCTGAGCTCATAGCTCGTAAAGTCTTAAGCGAGGAGCTGATGCGTCAAGAAGGCGGAGAGGGCGGCTATGACATCGGTGCACTTATCGGCGTCGATGAAGACGGAAATTTGTGGATTTACAGCTCCGAAGAAGCCAAAGAAGCCGCCGAGCAACGCGCTCAGATCGCTGCGCTGGATGCTGGCGGAGCTCTGGGGCCGCCACACCGTCCTCTCACCTCCGACGCAGCCTCGGACCCAGGATACCATTCTGATACCTCACCTACCACACATAGAAGGGCAGATAGCGACAATTTCCTGCACGGTTTCCGAACCCCTCCCCATTCTCCCACGGAGCCGGTAGTACCGACCACTTCAGCAACCGACCCCTCTAGAAACTACGCCAAGACCCTCCGCCTAACCTCCACCCAACTGCACTCCCTCTCCCTCAAACCCGGCCCAAATATTATGAGCTTCACCGTCAACCGCGCCACCTGCACTGCTTACATGTACCTCTGGTCCCATTCGACCCCGATCGTAATCTCCGACATCGACGGCACGATAACCAAATCCGACGCTTTGGGCCACGTGCTGAACATGATAGGAAGGGATTGGACACATATTGGGGTTGCAAAACTGTATACCGAGATTGTGGCAAATGGGTATAATATTATGTACCTGACGAGCAGGGCCGTGGGCCAGGCGGATACGACTCGTGGGTATTTGGCCGGGGTGCAGCAGGATGGGTATCGGTTGCCTAGGGGGCCGACGATCATGAGTCCGGACAGGACTATAGCTGCACTGAGACGAGAAGTTTACTTACGTAAACCAGAAGTCTTCAAAATGGCCTGTCTAAGAGACATCCGTAACCTCTACGACACCTCCCAAGGCGGGCGACCGTTCTACGCGGGCTTCGGCAATAGGTTAACAGATGCGCTAAGCTACCGCAGCGTGGGTGTGGGGAGCAACCGCATCTTCACGATCAACAGCTATGCGGAGGTTTCATTGGATTTGCTGAGTCTGAATAAGATGAGGTTGAGTTATGTGAATATGAGGGAGGTGGTAGATCACTATTTTCCGCCGGTCAATCAGTTGCTGAAGAAGGGGGAGGAGGAGTATACGGATTTTGCGTATTGGAGGGACAGGCCGCTTGAGATTGAGGAGTTTAGTGATAGCGATGAGAGCGACGTCGCGAGTGGTAGGGGCCAAGGGAGTGAGGCGGGTAGCGATGCAGGGTCTGAAGATGAGGGCGGGGAGGATGAGATGAGGGATAGTTATATCTCGCAGGATGAACAGAGTCTCATCTCTGGCTCGGAGCGAGGACAGCAGTATGAGGAGGAGGATGAGGAGGATGAGGATATGGAACAGGCATCCCTTATGTCTGCTAGCTTGCACAGCGCGATGTATGAGCAGGAAGGAGGGCTTGTAGATGATTTGGGAGAGGGGGAGCCGAGGCAGAGTATCGAGGGTACAGACAGTCTCTCGCTAATCGATGAGAACTCAGTAGCCGACTTTTCCGGCGCAGAGGACGATCTTACGCCTGGTGACGATGAAGGCGCTGAACCCTCCCCAACCCCCCTCGCCGAGAAACCGCTCAAAGCTGTTGCGATGGGAAGCGAGGAAGTGCGCAAGTCGGAAGGCGATGGACCTAAGGCTGCGGAAGAGGAGGTGGAGGCCGAAGATGCGGGTCCGCAGGTGCCGAGCCCCAGGAGGAAGCTGGACAGGACGTTTAGTAGGGAGGAGTATGAGCCTGATGTGGACGCGGAGATTATTACTGGCATGAAAGGAGTGATGATAAACGACGATGCGAAGACGCCACGTAGTCGTGCTGCGTCCAGGTCGAGGGCGAGCAGTCGAAGTAGCAGTATGACAGGGAGCAGGACGGGGAGTGTGGGTGGTGGTCGGAGGAAGAGGAGTAATGCTGGGAGTCATAACGTGATGTGAGATGGCGAAGGTGATAGTAGGAGAGGGAAGGGGAGAGGGGAATGGGAGAGAGGTGGAGAGGAATGATACCCGAAATGCATAATTGAGCGAGCAGCGAGCGAGCACGGAGCAGGGGCATGTGGAGGAGTTTTATGATACATGGTAAGCGGTTAGCGCAAAGCGAGCATAGCGAGCGGGCGAAATGAGCGAGCGGATTCTGTATCTTTAGCAAGCATATCATTAGCGCAAGCATTCTCGTGTAATTCCAGGACTGTTTCGCATCATCAGTGTTGAGCGCCCGGTAGGCCATACTGGGTGGCTACTGGGAAAATTACTGCCAAGTACTTACCCGGGACATTTTTACTACCCGGGTAGTTACCCAGCATGAAGTAAGACAGCGCTTGCCTGCATTAAGCGATTTAGGTGAGCTCTCACTTGATCTGTGTAGTCGCTTAGAGCCCAAAACAGCCAATAGTTATTAACCTGATGTCGCCGACCAGTATCAACTTTCTTATATGGCTACTAGCAAAGCGTTAATCATTATAACCGAGAAACTCGCTTAAAGAGTGTCACGTGCGCTCACATAGGCTTAAAAATGTGTAACTACCCAGTACGTACCCGACCCTTGTACCTAAAATAACCTACCTACCCGGCGACCCCTCGGGTACTACTGGGTACTACTCGTGCTCAACACTGTTTCGCATCATCGAGACATCTACTCAACTGCTGTGTTGGCCTCGTAGTCTATTATTACAGGTTGACAGGGAGATGAGTGCAGGTGGACTTAGGTGTCTGGCGGAGGGAGAGGTGGTAGTGGAGGGACAGAGGAAAAAGTGTCTAGAGGGCGTTTGATAGGAGGGTATGAGCCATGCTATGCGAGATGATTTCCAATGAAGGGGGGTGTGATTTGGTGATGCGAAGACGCCGAGGAGCAGGGCGCGAGTGGTGCGAGTAGTTAGGGAAAGGGTGTAGGTTGTGAAGCGGGGACGAGGGAGATGGGGCGGAACCGCGTGTAAGCGAGCATTTCCACGAGTTGTGTGATATATGGAAATTTGGGAGTAGGGAGTAGCACATGATAAAAACGATCCTTAAATAGCATTTTGTTAACGCCACTAGAGCAGAAGTAAGTCTCAATATCAAGTGATAGCAGATGCTTTTGGTCTTATCTGTTAACTTTGAGTTTTCAGAGTGTTAGTAATGGAGTCGCTGGGAGGTCACTCCCTTGTACCTAAGTAGCTGTATACTGGAGAAACAGTTGAGCCGGAGTTAAGCGAGGACACGCTATCATAACGGTTGTTTTTCTCCTCCGACTCGAATCATCCATCATCAATAGACAAATTGCCTCCATTAAGTCTGAATACCCGTTTGTGACATTATCATATCACTATCTTCCGCTCAAATGCCAACACCGAGCACAATATTCCTGAATCATCTGCTAAGAGCGACGATAATAATACCTGATTGGTTGGATGTTTGTCCTAGCCAGGCTTGATACTACTCCTCACTACTTTCACGGTCGAGGAGTGGCGCAGAGGAGTACTTAAAATGGCTGGAGTAGCGTGGTCTACTCCCGCCCAACGCTGCCAAGCCCGAAGTAGTGATGCCTCTTCACTTTTGTGTCCTTCGGCCGCCACGTAAAAAGCGTCTGTATCAAGCGTCTTACCCTCCCTCTCATCCTTACCCTGCACCAGAAGTCGTAGGACTTGAGCAAATATTCAAACTCTCCCGTGGCCGTGTCCACCCCGAAAATTCATCGCGAAAATAGTCCCTCACCTAGTAAGATCCACCCAAACACCGTGCCAAGACTTCAAGTTCTGTCAGATCATGGTAGTATAGCCGGGTGGCCAATTCATGTTCCAGACGACGAGCAAGCCTGTTAAGGAGGTAGTCGTATTTCAGTGCCGCCTCTTCTAACCTTATCGTTGTTCCATGATATAGGAGGTTTTCTTTGCCCAGAAATGGATCAGTTCCCATTGCCAAGTGCGTCTCGATCCGATTTGTACCACCATCCTCCTCATCCAACAGGTCAGTTCCCATAACTATAATTCTGTAAGTATGACGCCCGGCAAGCGACTGGGTTTCTCACAGCCACGGGTAAGGTAGTTGAGTTCAACTTTGACCGACTCCAGCTCAACGCTTAGAATTTCTCCAAGCTTTGCGTTTAATGTATGCTTTGTCTGCCTACCCGCCTGTACGAGCGCTCAACTCTTTAACCCAATCGCAATAATGGTCCAGCAATCTGCTCCCACCCCCCACATCTTGGACCGCCCTTCTGCGAATAGGGTCATTTGCAAATATGACTGAGGGCCCTTTCTCGCTGACTTTGGCAAGCGTTTTGTAGTCAACCTCTGATGATTCTGCGACGGAACGCTGTAGCCAATTACTGGAGAGTGAAATCATTCCCAAGTAGCCAAACTTTTCCACGGATGATAGGCCGCCAGTTTTCCCGTTGCTTGATTTCGTTCGACTCTTCACGTTCTAACTTCATCTCCTGATTCCAGGCCTTTTTTGAGCCTTCCGGGACACCTCAGCTACCTCATGAGCCCCCGTCTCCTTGTTGGCGCCTTCATTACTATCCTCATGCTCGACAAGGGCTTCCTTGCCATGTACTGCCGCCTGTTCGACCTCCTTATCTCCTGCTCCATCGTCCACTCTTTCTACCTCATCCTTAGCACTATCATATCCTCGTAGCCACTACTCTCATATCCAACCAATTTAAGCTCCTCCAACCCCGCTTCTACCCCAGCTATAGACTCAGTTAATAACCGACTGGCGGCTGGCGTTGGACACGAGTCCGAGTCAAGCAGAAATCTCTGAGACTCGGACTGTTACATATTTTGGGCTCTTGCTTGAATCCGAGTCGGCTCGAGTTCAATGCCAAGACACATGGCGCTAAATATGTGAAGGGAAAGCCGGAAATGGAAGGTCGCAAACAATGTTTGCTGGTACCCTGTCAAGAATTGAGACGATGTCGGGAAGGCGCGG
>RCNJ01000087.1_pt1 | contig 81239 bp, 68 predicted proteins | sample 2041171 | NCBI WGS metagenome assembly RCNJ01 (sample SAMN09708213, study PRJNA481090) | feces metagenome | biome: feces | host: Pygoscelis adeliae | place: Antarctica: Rookery Lake | collected 2010-03-01 | reverse complement strand
CTATAAGTTTAGTATGATATTTTGGAGTTGCCGTGTGGACCTTTCCAAGGGTGTGAAGTTACGTTCGATTCTCATCCACCCAAACCGCCTCAGCCGACGTGTGTTCGTTCCATCCCCAGCTTTCATCGGTCTGCGAGTCACTGGCTGCCGAAACGTTGGGGGAGGGAACACGATCGATCCACGAGGTGATAGGACAAACATTGTCGGTGTGCACCGCAGAATACCCGAGTTCTCATTGTTGGCAAGATCCATCCCCATGGCAGTTTCACCTGGGTCAAGCTCGCCTCTCCGCAACTTGTGATTCCCGAGCTAACTGTACTGGGCCGTGCCGCTTCGTCTGGAGTCTCGGGAGCAATTAATTGCATGTGGCAGGGAGGGGCCCAACATGGCATGCAGCTCGCCGCAATGAGATCGTCATGAATGGCTGAACATGCACAGTGCTTCCAGCTCTTAAGATGAGCCAGAGCTCTGAAATTCCTTCTCTCGAAGGATTCTATAAGGTTGGTGGCGACCACGCCTCCAGCGAGCGACGGATTCTCCTGTGGATTTGTCCACAATCTTGATGCCGCGAGAAGCGAACGAAAATGCACACTGTTCTGTACTCCCCTTGGACGATTTGCGATATTCCGTACGCTCAGGATTTATGTAGTTCATAACTGTGTCAGCATCAACGGGCAGATCCAATCCAAATTTGCTCTGGTAGAACGCGGCCGTGTGACACATCCAGAAGACTGTTGCATTCCGCTCCATCGTCGGGAACACCACATCTCGTGTTCCTCCCAGCTCCGTCAAATATCTTGGAGACGTGGTCGCTGGATCAGATAACTTCGTGCTTCATAAGTACCATCATTATGGTATTTCACTGTTTGGAGCTATCCTTCCTCCGACAGTCCGATAAGATGTCACTTTTCAATTTCCACCAAAGGGAAGTGTCTCGGTCAAGTAGAAGTCAAGTGGATCTAAAATGTAACAGTGGATGGAGTATCGGTTGGATATGACGATTGAATGCAAGCGATGGTGACAGCGATGCTCGATAGACAATGGATCAACACATCAATAGCGTGACCAGATCAGATTGCCGCTTGTGATAGTCGGATGGGTATGAATGCCGATGTGATTGAACTTCTGAAACGGCGATGGTGATGTTGGTGATAACAGAGACGTGTGAGTGATCGTTCCAGAAAACTTGTGGTGCCCAACTCCATCCGAAGCGGCACAAATGCAGAATATAAACCTTTTGACATTTTCTCACCGCGGAAAATAAAACAGGAACCAATTGCTGACAGCATGACTTTAGCACTTCGCTTCTCGCCTCCAGAAGTCTCACTTCCAAGCACGCCAAGCCTCTAACCTTCAGCCTGGGGTCACACTACGAGTGCGAGTATCAGAGCCAGGCTTTGGAACCTACGGAATGACCCGCATGCTGGCCCTCAATCACTTGCCTGCCATAATACGGAGCCCCACTTGGATCCCCACCTAGAGCTTCATTACGAATTTGCCAGAATACGATAAGTGAACATAAACTGGGCGACTTCGCATAACGAATAATATTACTGGCTGGAACGAAGACGGTTAGGGCTTATTGGGCTGGGATACCAGCCTTCACTATTTTATGGAGACTTGATGGAACGATATTTCATCGAAGACTTTACCTAATTGCCATGAGATGCTCCATTACCCAGAGACACGGGTCGAAGGATTATGTGCTAGCATGATAATATAGGAGTTATGCTGCTTCAAGCGACGAAGAAGGAATGGAAACGCGGACGTGGCTTTAGATGACGCGGAACTCTATATTCCCATAGACCACTTGACATACTCGTATATCGACTTGTGGCCAACACAACAGTGAGCCCGCAGGCTTGGGAAATAATATTTTGGGCTTTCCTCAAACGCCTCAGTCCTGTGGGATTTTCAAAATTTATGACGACAATATCGGCGTCCTTCAATAGTAATTCTGGACCCCCTCGGTCAGAAGCTAAGAAAGGTAAACTGGGACGAAAGTTGCCACTGAGACCAGAAAGGCGACACGCTTCTCAAGTCCACAACCAGAGACGCGCGACAAGACGTTCGCCATTGAGATCATGGAACGACAGAAGTCAGCCTCGCGCACACGTTCGTGAGAGCTCTAAGACGAATTGAGAGCATCCCCAGTCTTACGACCAAAGAGCACACCGTTCAAGATTCTGGTGTGGCCTTTATCGTTGCTGGCTGCTAAGCCATCCGTGATGGTGTCTTGTAGGGACGTCGAGTCCCTGGGTAGTACAGCATCGGCGAAACCTCTGCACGTTTGCACACGAGAAATGCCTGTGAACATGCCTAGATATCAGATCATCTGCACACATAACTCAGCGACCCGGCTTCTGGAGCTCAGTCGATATAGGCAATTGTGGTCCGACCGCACAGCAGAATGCGGGGTGATATGCAGTAGATCAGGGAACGAAATCTCGAACCTACGTGAAGTATACAAGCAGATAACCTTCTCACAGTCATGCAGAATGTTGAGCCTGCATCATCTACTACGAGTTCTGGATTGTCTTCATTCGCGAACATGTGAGGAACGCTTGAGATGCGCTTCTCGATGGCTTCGGTTCAGCGGTTTGCTCTTGTGACCCTCACTCTCTTCACCCTTGTTTCGGACAAGACATCCTTGTCCTCAATCGGCTCGTCCTTCACTATCTCCTCCTCCATAGCTTCACGTTTAAGCTTATTCTCAACCTTCATCTTCACACCATCCTCTTCGTTCACCGACACTTCATCCTTGACCTCTGTCTTCTCGACCAATCTGACAGCAAAAGTTTTCAGGTCGGCAGCAAACAGCACAGAATGTGCCCAGCCCGCCTCCAGACCCCACAGCTCTCGGAAGAAATCGCCAACAGCATCATAATTCGCCTTTGTCAAGCTCTTGTGCTTTCCTTTGCCGAATTTGTAGTCCCGCTGTGCGATTTGCCAGACGTGAGTGTCAACAGGAACAGCCTCACCCCACCCCAAACCCATCAAACATATACAGTCAGCAACCTTCGGACCGACACCTTGTAGACTAAGCAGTTCCCCGTGAGCCTTCCTGTAGCCTGGGCGGCCGTCGGGCTCCGAGCATTTGACGTCGGGACCGTCATATGGGTCGGAGTTCCTAAGGCTTGCAAGCCAATTCTCCGGTTTTTCGTTTGCCACCATAGTTGCAGTCCTTGCGAGATATCTTGCTCTATACCCGAAGCCCAAAGCTCGCAAATTCGCTTCGACGTCTGGGCCAGCAAGTGCTTCGGGAGTGGGAAACCCGTGAAAGATTTGATCATGGATGGTGCCAATATATGGGCCGTAATGGAGACATAAATTGCTGACCATTTGCGAGATGCGGGCAATGTTGTTGTTGCTGCTGCATATGAAGCCGACCAGAGTTTCCCATGCGTCTTGCTGGAGGATACGGACTCCAGTAAATTCAGGCGCCCTCTTTTTGAAGTTTGAATCTGCTGCTGACCATCTTTCATAGAGCTCTGTCAAATTAGGCCCCAAGTTCAGGTAGTCTCGTAAAAGTACTTCCGTGTCGTCTATCAGCGCAAGTGGTTCGGAATCCACGGTCTCGAGCTTCACTTTATATTCTTCTTGTTTGACTGGAGTTTCGATTTTTGAAGGCCATGTCACTTTGTAATGAAGATGGGTGTCATCTTGTTTCAAAGATAATATTCTACCTCGAAGTGTGCACGTCCTGGACAGTATCAGTTCAGTGTCCACCAAGGTTGCAAGGCGACTCACCACTCATCTTGGAGCTTCTTCCATCGGAACGATTGACCACATCTTAAGGTTGTTTCTAATGAAAGTTCCGAAAGACTAACAGGCAGCTTCAGCCACTCGCTTTTGCATAGTTTGATTCCGTTCATAATGGTGGTGTTCACCTTGTGTTGATTTCGACCGCTGCTGAATTGAGAATATGAGAGCTCGCCCGTGCACGTGACGCGGGCGTTGTGGTTTGGCGCGCCTTTCTGGAAAAAGGCGCGATCTTCGAACGCGGCGACACTAAAATCCGACCTCAACGCTCAATCACAGCAAAACATTATCGCAGTGGGTAGCCGTCAACTATTACCTGCGAGGCTACGAAGATATAAACATCTTCTATTCTCATGAACTCACAACATACTAAAGTATCAGCTTCAGCCGCAAATATGAACGGCGACAGCTACTCTTCAAGAGGCATGGCTTCCGACTCAAATCAACCTGGAGGTTCGACAGGAGCTGGTACTAACAGTCGCGATTCTGCAGATGCTGGCAGACACAGCTCCGGACGTGATGCATACGTAAGTTTCGCATTGCTAACTCGCCATCCGGCTCGATGCTAACTTATATCGCAGTCGCGTGGACCAGATCGCGATGATAGACGTGGCGGAGACAGGGATCGCAGACGCTCGCGTTCCCCAGGCCACAGGGGAGGCGGACGACCAAGAGGAGACGTGGACTCCTACTCGTCAAGCCGAGATTACAGAGAGCGCGAGCGCGAGGAGAGATATGGAGGACGCGATGGTGGAAGAGATTGGGACAGAGACCGAGGCAGCTCGAGACGCGACGCAAGGAGAGACGACGACAGAGCACCACGTAGGGACAGAGACCTGTTCGATGACCGTCGTGGAGGAGGAAGAGGAGGCGACCGTGGTGATCGCAGAGACCGCGACGCATATGGCGCGCCACCAAGACAGCAGGAGCGCAAAAAAAGTGCATCTCCTCCACCAAAGAAGAGGGAGCCGACGCCAGATTTGACCAACGTCGTGTCCGTATTAGAGCGCAAGAGACGTTTGACACAATGGGATATCAAGCCACCAGGCTACGAGAATGTTACAGCTGAGCAGGCGAAGCTCTCTGGCATGTTTCCACTACCAGGTGCTCCGCGCCAGCAGCCAATGGACCCAAGTAAGCTCGCAGCTTTCATGGCTGCGCCAGGAGGAGATGCCAGCAACTCAGCTCTTCAGCCTTCCAATTCCAGGCAGGCTAAGCGTCTTGTTGTTCACAACCTTCCGCCAAGTGCAGCCGATGAGAGTCTTGTGGACTTCTTCAACCTGCAGCTTAACGGACTCAATGTGGTGGAGGGATCAGACCCATGCATTAGCGCCCAGATGGCAAAGGACAGATCATTTGCTCTGTTAGAGTTCAAGTCTGCATCAGACGCGACCGTGGTGTTGGCAATGGACGGCATATCCATGGAGGACAGCGCAAACAGTGCTGCGGACGGTGCCAGCAAGGGTTTAGAGATCACCAGGCCGAAGGACTACGTCGTTCCAGCAACCGATAACGCGCCAGCAGAGCCAGGAGTTACCTCAAGCGTCGTTCCAGACACCGCAAACAAGATCAGCGTCACGAACATTCCATCCTACCTCACTGACGAGCTTGTCACCGAGCTTTTGAGGTCTTTTGGAGAGCTGAAGGCTTTTGTCCTGGTCAAGGATAGAAGCACCGATGAGTCCAGGGGTATTGCTTTCTGCGAGTATGTCGACCCAGCTGCAAGTGATATCGCCGTTGAGGGCCTTAATGGCATGGAGCTTGCCGACAAGCACTTGAAGGTTAAGCGCGCCGCCATCGGAACTACCCAAACTGGAGCCACCGAGACGAGCGTCAACGCACTGTCCATGCTCGCAGGCAGCAATGAGGGTGGTCTTGGGGAGGGCAGAGTTCTTCAGCTCCTCAACATGGTGACTCCAGAGGAGTTGATCGACAATGAGGATTACGAGGAGATTCTTGAGGAGGTCAGAGAGGAGTGTGAGAAGTACGGCAAGGTTCTTGAGGTGAAAATCCCACGTCCGAGTGGTGGTAGTCGCCAGTCTGCCGGTGTTGGAAAGATTTATGTCAAGTTCGGTACTCCGGAAGCTGCTGGGAAGACGCTTCGTACACTCGCCGGAAGGAAGTTTTCGGATCGTACTGTTGTCACCACATATTTCTCTGAGGTAAGAAAATTGCTCTATTTTGTAGCGAGATGGCATCAAGCTAACATGCTTTAGGAAAATTTTGAGGTCAATGCTTGGTAAGCGAGCCATGCTAAGGAAAGATTGGCTGAATCGCTTTTCGTCGCTTTACCTCCTTACATGGTAAATATTTGAGGCGTCAAGTAGGTTGGCATTTCAAAAACGAATGGTTGCTTTTATTGAGCGAAAAACGCATTGAATTTAGCAGGGACAGAAGAGGATGCCATAGGCTCTGAAACGTATAACAAGTCATTATATCGGATAGTGTGCTACCGTCGTCTGGTTGGTGCTACATGTATGCCAATTCTCTATGAGTACTGAAACTAGAAATATCGGCACCATCACTGACCTGCTTATATGGGTTAATCAGCTACTGGGCACCCCCAAACGTATAGATGCCAAAGAGTGACTGAACAGTGAAATCGGCACATCAACATCATGTTAGCGTTGTTCTCAGACTTAAGGTGACTGTGATACAGATCTGCCTTTGCGATTTGGGACAATAGCCAAACAATTCATGTCACGGTGAGACCAAGGACTGCATGATGGGGCATTCTGTATCATCGTTCAAGCTGCTATGTATCGTGATTGATGAGCAGGCGCTACTTCTCGTTGTATACGCTGCATTCTCGCGTCATTCTACTTGTCAAGATATGAGCGGTACGAAAAGAAATTCAACACCAGGTATTTCAAAACCGATGGAGTCAACTTGTCTATTGATGATGGGTGATTACGGTCGAGAGGCGTTGAAGAACCGTGATGAGGTGTGGCCTCGCTAAAGTTGGTTCGATCCTTTCTCCCAAACATAATTATTGAGGTACATAGCGAGTTACTTTTTGGCGACTTTATTCCTAGCACAAGGAAATGACAATAAGCAAAAGACAGTTTGCGCCGTTGAGCGTGAGCACAGGCAACCAGTTTCCTTCTCGTAAACTTGTTGCGTACTGCGCTTGACTTCCTCACACCTAGGACAGATTTAAGTCCGGAAGTGATCTCTTGATGAACGTCAAACTGGGTTTTCAAGATCCCCAACTTATCATTTCGCGCCCCTGGTCTTTTGCTTTCATCGAGTGCAATGGTTGGGTGTCAGTGTTCCAGCGCCGTCCTTCGCGCCCAATAACATGTACCCAAGACGGGTGATGCCCCGCAGTCTCCATGGAGCAGTCGCCAATGCCGAATGTCTCTTGGGCCACCTCCTCAGATTGCAACGACTCTATAAGGAGAGTAAGTGGCCAATGGACATCAGATCTCCGAACCAAGTTCTCCTTGAAGTTGAGTCAGATATCATCAGCTGTAATGATCTGGCTGCGAAATCGTAGGTTGTAGAGGTAAGGAGAAGCTGAATTTTGGAAAGAAGCGTATCACCACCTTGTGGTGTTTATTACAGAAGCTACGTGTATATACTTCGTTCCAACCATTCAACGGAAACCTATGATAAAGAAGCAAAGCGTATCGGGCTAAATAGCTCATATCAAACAATAACCGATCTTTGTCTAAACTTTGTACACCATTTACGTGGTTTCAGTACTTAGCTCTCCTTCCTATACCAGAGCGACGCAAACGTACTGCAAAGACTGAGTAAGACGTAAGATCAACGGGCACATGCGGAAAGGATCCCAGAAGACTTTTCTCATATGTATTTCAATGCGACGACCCTGTTACCAGGGCTCTCGAGGAAAGAGGAAGGTATAATATGTGGTATCAAGAACTTGCTTCAGTAGCTCTTTGAGGACTTATAGAATCCTCTCACCGTTAATCGCCTCCCCAAAAGGCCAAGGTTCCTCGTCTAAACTAAGTGGCTAGCTGCTGAACACCCTAACTTAGCCGCATAGGCAAACGCACGCACTGAGCGGAGGTGAGGTATATAGGTTCGGTATCCCGCAAGAGCACTACCCTTGCTCCCACGACAGACGGCTTCCTTGTTGGTCAGCTAGCTCCTGTGTAGACGACGACTTTACACTACGTCTGAAAGCAGAAGTACCACCTCTTCTTCAATCATGAAAACTTAAATAGCTTGAACGATGATATAAAATGCCGCATCATGCAATCTCTACTTCCCACCGTGGCGCAATCTTTTGAGCATTGCCGTGGCACCCAGAAGCAAATAACAGTGGTAATTGGATTTAATAACAACAGGTACTATGGAGTCAACGTGCTAGTTTCAACCCGATTTACCAATTTGCATCTAAACGTTTCGAGGTAAGTCGTAACCGACTAGGTAAGCAGTTGTGCCATTACGTAGCTTATATTGCATGAGAAGATGTTTGCAAGACAATGGCTGCGCATCAGAATTGAGACGAGACTTGCAGTATCACTGGCCCATTGCTGGGCGGATTGCTGCCCGGTCATCCTCAACGAGCTCCACACCCTTGCGGGATAGGTTCTCAAGTATTGGACGGCGAGCTCAATGTAAGCACATCTTCGGCGCTACAACAGTCATGGATAGGACTGAATAGTAATTTGACATCCGTGCTAGACAAAAGGAAAGAGACGGAACATGCCAGAGTAAACTCAGGCAAAGCTTCGAGCAAACAGCAAACCCCCTTCGACACTTGGGAGCTAGCCCGAGCGAAATCAATGGGAGATGCGGGTTCACGCAAGTCAGAAGGAGTATCTATTTGGTTGTTAGCTAGTTCGCAGAAGACTGGTGAGTTATCCAAGATGCTGCCAAAGCGAAGGTATATCAGAGAGTCCATTAAGATCATCGGGGCCTACTTCCGGAGAAGTAGACTACCTGACATAAGAGGTACCAGAAAAATAGTAAAAAAGTGTATCATCATTTTATATCTTCGGTTTGGCTGCGATTGGACTAAGAGAATAGCTTACCATTTAAGTTGGACCCAGGCGCACAGTTGAGTACTGAGCCTGGCATGTTATCGACGGATTGTTTTGTTGCCCGTATTTGAAGAGGCGCAGCCATGTTGTGGACAATTAAGCCTGTTAATGGCTGATACTCAGAGGTTGAAGAGGTTGTCGTGGAAGAAATGTTCTTGTACCTCTTATCTTATCGACCAGGGGGTTAGCGCTGCCAAGAGTCCCCCCCCCCCAGATTTTGCCCTATAGCCCACTAAGCGACCGCACCTACCGCCGAAAATTAGCGAAATCAGCAATTCCAGGACGTTTGACCTCGCCGACGACTCCTTCTCCTCTCCATCGACCAACTCTCCGACAAACTCGTCAAATCAGTCGCAATGGGAAGACTTCACTCTAACGGAAAGGGCATATCCGCCTCTGCCATCCCATACTCGCGCACTCCACCAGCATGGTTGAAGACCACCCCTGAGCAGGTACGAAGCTCCGACGTGCAAACGCGCATCGCAGGGAATCTCGCGACCGTTTCTAACAATACAATCAGGTTGTCGACCAGATCTGCAAGCTCGCCAAGAAGGGTGCTTTCCCATCCCAGATCGGTGTTGTCCTCCGTGACTCCCACGGTGTCGCCCAGGTCAAGGTTGTCACTGGTATGTTTACAAAGCAATCATTCGGAAATCTACGCAGAAACTAACATACATCAGGTAACAAGATCCTCAGAATCTTGAAGTCCAACGGTACGGTAGACCCATTTTGAAAGTCGACGTCTGCCATCAGATGAAAACATACAAACCCCTCCATCACATGGATCATGATCCATGAACATCCAACACTGCCTCTGTTTGGTCTCAGACTGACGGAGTGATTTACAGGCCTTGCCCCAGAGGTTCCAGAGGATCTTTACATGTTGATCAAGAAGGTACGGTTCATCAGTAAAGCCCACGATATGAGCTATCATTGACGTTTATTTTCAGGCTGTTGCCGTCCGCAAGCACCTCGAGCGCAACCGCAAGGATCGCGACTCCAAGTTCCGCCTGATTCTCGTCGAGTCCCGCATCCACCGTCTCTCCCGCTACTACAAGACTGTTGGCGTCCTCCCACCAACCTGGAGATACGAGTCGGCCACCGCCTCCACCATGGTCTCATAGATAATTTCTATGAGTTTGTTGGCGATAAGTCGGAGCAGGGGTTGCTTTTACGCCATTCTGAAGTTCGTTTTACGGGTGCAGATAGTTTAGGCTTGGATGAATTGATAAAAATTCACCACCCCGATCAAATAAGCATCTCTATGCACCTATTGTGACCGAAATATGGCCATGCGAATTGATATTGCCGATATGCGCATCATTCGGCTTCGAAATAAGCGTTAGATATTTAATGCGAAACCTTGCAGGGTACTCAAAATCAAATGGTATCATTTCTAGTTTACACAATGGTATTAGATCGTGGCTAAAACTCCATGTAAAGCCCAATCCGCGATGTTCATGGTCTACGTTCTCTGAACCCACAGCTGTCGTAACATGCACTTGCGGCCAATCTTTCGCTCAATGGGTACCCTCAAGCTCCCTGCTCTTAGCCAACAGATACTCCCCAAGCACCCTCAGTGGATCTTCAGGCCTGCCATATTAGTTAGCTTTCCATCACGTTGGTCGATCTCTCGCCACGACCCTCTCTTTACACAGGGTCAACTCACTGCTCCTTCGCCAAAACCTTCATTCCCTCCAACAATGCGCCCGTCACTTTGCTATTTAAATACTGCCTCGTTGGCGCCCCATGACTGGGCGCCTTCTCTGGCATCTTCGGTGCAGTCTCCGGATGTGCGCTCTGAGCTCTTGATCCTGGATGGCTTCCCCTCTCTCCTCCATGAACATGCTGCTGGTGCATTTGCGGCTGTGTTTGTGGTGCGACAACTGGTGTCGTCGGTCTGCTGTTCTGCGTGCTCGTGCGCTGGTAGTTGGGTGGGAGGATTGGAGTCTGAGAAGTTTGGCGCTGAGGTGGGAGAATAGGTGTTTGTGAGGTTTGGCGGGGAGGTTGGACATGTACTTGGCTGGTATTGAGAGTCGAAAGGCCAGCGACTGGGGAGTGGGCGGGGTAGTACTGTGCTGCAGCGGACATTGGACGTGGTGGTGGGATGTAGGTATGTTGCGGTGTATGTGGTGATAATGGATTGGAGTTTTGGTTCTGGAATTGGGGCGCGTCGTTCATATGGATATCCTGGCGCTGTTGGTATTGTGGTTGACCGTTGAGGTTTCCTACTGGCGGTTGGTTTTGGCCTTGGTTCTGGGTATAGCTGGTGGAAGGAGTGCGGATTGGAGCATTAGCTTGACCATTTTGCTGAGAAGTTGGCCCCTGGCGATTCATCTCTTGCGCGCTTTGGTATGCGTGGGCTGCCGCGCCAGGGTCCCCAGGTGGGCTCTGCTGGTTGGGATTCATTCTCTAAGATTTCTGAAGAATGAGAATGGTAACTGCGTGGTAGTTGTCGCGCAACTGGAATGCTGTCAAAAGGTACCGCGGAGTCGCAGCCTCGCGCACGGCTGACAGCACGGAGTACAATGGTCTTAAAGTGGTGCACATGACAGCGCGTGCGCACCGCGCAAGGCCACATGCTTCGATGATTAGCTCAAGCGCGTTCTCACTTTCGACGTAGCCGGCCGGTGGCGACTTGTTTACTTTGTGATAGCCATGGCTCTTCAAATGTGCCTCGCTTTGCTCATTGCAGTGGAATGAGATTCTAACACCGCCACGAAAGACAATCAGAATTTCTACCACCACAAATATGAGCACCAAAGTTGCCTCAAGACCATCCAAGAGGCAAAAGATTAAGCCCATTGCAGAGCCACATCCAGATGCACGCCCAGATAGCGACGATGACATATTGAACATTGACGCGACTGAGGAAAAGCCCGTAAAACAAGAGAATGAGGACATTAACTCAGATGAAGATCAACCAGCAGCCCCTCGACCAACTGAGGTCGAGAGTGCTCTCCCAGCAGTGCACGTGGATAAAGCGGCAATCAAGGAGTACGAAACTAGACTGTCATCACGAGATGGAATTGAAGTCTCATCTGAGCTCAAAGAAAGGATTGGCAACAGATCATGGACAAGAGGCCGAAGCTCAATATACGTGGATGCTTTCAATCTCGCCTTGAGGACTGTGCTTGATGAAGAGGGTCACCTGTTTAATGACGCTGAACGACGCATATTTGAGGAATGGGGTGCACTGAGTTATGATGCCCAGTATCTTTACGTGAGGTTGTTCCTTCGGAAGACAGCAGCTTGGCACCGGATTTCGAAGTTCAAATATTATTCTGACATCGCGGATATGGATACTGCTGTGGAGAGCTTGGAAAGGGCTCGCTCATTAACATCTGGGAAGGGTGACATAAAGAACGAGGTCAAGGCTGAAGTGAAGAACGAGGTGAAAGATGAGACGAAAGTTGAGATGAAAGTTGAACTGAAGGAAGAAGTAAAGCCCGAAGTGAAGCTAACGGCGCTTCAGGAAGCCAGAGTTGGAGTGAGCTGGAGCAACTCTTTCAACTTTGCAGATGGGTCAAGCCGCTATATAACGACGCTCGAAGAGGCGTCCTTACTACTTTCACTGGACGAGCTAAGGGCAATAGCGCGCGAGGCAAAACTTCAAGGCAAGAACAAGACGGAACTTTTGAAGTCACTGAGAGAAATGAGCAGGCATCAGGGCGGTTTGGGATACTTTGGCTTGAAGAGATCGAATACTGAACCAGAAAAGTACACCGTAAAGAAGGATTCGAGCGACGAGGGAGGCTCGTCTATCACAAGGAACCCTACCTTGCGTCGTCAAATGACAGAGGGTTATGCGAAGAAGGAGAACACACCCAGAGTCCAGACGCCACCTACATTTGACGACAGCTCCAGAGACCAGCACTTTGTCACGAAGATTCTGGAAAATACCGGTGCGTCAATACGGCTTTCTGAAGACGTGCGGAAGTTGTTTGAGCGGGTACATCTCGTCTACTATCGCTCGACCGAATGGACCGAGAAGTCGCTGACCACTATTGTCCTGGCCCACTGCCAGAAGCGCAACTTTCCGCAATATATAGTATCAAGATCCACCAACATATTCATCTCTAGAGATGCCCTTCTAGAGTTCGAGGCATCTCTCCGGTTGCAATACCGTGTGGACGACTTCCTTGAGTTTGGGCCTCTCACTGAGGCGAAGACGGAGGCCTCGATGCAGGTCTTCGAGGATGTCCATCCACGTTGGAAGCTCATCATTGCGGAAGAGCAGCACAAGGAGGACAACGTATATGACAGTGGAGAGGGAGCATACTTGCGTCGCTTCTCTCCAGGTTGGGTGTATACTCGAATCGTGCACAAAGTGGCGACAATCGTGCTAGCTCGCCTGAAGCACCATAAGCGTGAATATGACGTGCTCACAGACCTACTAACTCAGAGACTGTTCCATCCCACAAGACGAGGCATTTGGTATCAGAGGAAGGCCCTGCTTGAAGAGCACTATATGGCCGAGCTGGACCCCGACTTTGATCCGCAAAATGTGTTCTTCCAGGAGCAGCTGCGTAAGAGGTGGAAGAGAGTGGCACTTGCAACATGTGAACAAGGACTACAGGACAGTCAGACGCATGTAATTTATCACTACGATTTGCAGAAACGCATTCGGAAGCTTGAGAAACAGCTGAAGATTGCGAAGAGGTTGCAGCATGACTTCGGACACCTGAGGCTGGCTCAACCCGCAGAGAGAACCGTGAAGGGCATTCAGATCGTCGAAGAACATGAACCAGCTGTGGACAGACGAGGGGCAAAGACGAAGTGGGTCGATGAGGAAGACGGCGAAACAGAATGTAGTGTCGAGGCTATGTGCCTAACTTGCTATCGACAGCATGGGTGGAAAGGTTACCATGCCGAGGGAGGAATAATTCGGACACTCTTTGCCTACTTGTTCTACGACATCCTCTTCCTCTACATTCCCAACGTCTTCCAGACACCGTATCAGACCTGTCCGCTGGACTTGCACACTGATGCTTTCTTTCCTTCTCGTGCTTCGGAGATATACGGCCGTCTTGCGGAAATATCCAATGGCGATGCAGCCAAGATAATCAAAGCCGTCGATGCCGAACACCGTGAAAATGCGACATGCGCAGTTGGCCTGCGGTGGGACTTTGCCCCGGAAGATCTACTCGAGATCGCAGAATGCTTCGACGGCGCGGCTCTGGCGACTGTGTGCATGGTAATGGCTCAAGAGTATGGACAGAGAGGAGGTGGAGTCCCAGACCTGTTTCTGTGGAGGACGGATACCAAGGAGGTGATGTTTGCGGAGGTGAAGAGCGAGAATGATAAGCTGAGTGATACCCAGAGGCTGTGGATACATGTTCTTATGGGAGCCGGCGTTAAGGTTGAGCTGACACATGCGGAGGCAAAACAGACGCGGATCAGGGCGACATAGAGAGGATGGCGGATGAGGATGCCGGCGCAGTAATCAATGCTTCAAGAAGACATCAACTTAGTCTGGGCGTGTCAAGTAGGAAAGCATGGCCCATCATCAAGTCATTGAAGATTGATTGTTCTAGCAGTAGGTTCGTTAGTCGAGCTAAATACTACACCTAGCCTCGCATTTCGTGCCATGGGCACATGATGTTTCTTGCAATTTATTCGTTTGCCGCTTCTGTTTACTTCGCTGCTTAATGTAAACATCTTGCTGTTAGGAATCGATTCGGTAGGAAGTCACGCGCAATACACCTAAGTAGCCTCGTACTCGGGAAACAGTCGAGCCGAGCTAAGGGACGCACACCTCGTCACTGTTGTGCGCCTCCTCTCAATCGCAATTGACTAATCATCAATACACAAGATGGCTCCATTGAGTTGAAATAGCTCGTTCTGGTATATTTCGTTACTATCTTCCGCTCATATCTCAACACTTGCGCCTGTTATCCCTCGAGCAGCGAGACGGCGCTGTTGTCTCCTCGAAGCCCTGTCCTGGTCTAGAAAGACCCAAGAATTGACTCAGCTGAGGCTGTCAATGTACTCTGAACGTCAGTTGGCTTTCCGCCTTTCTTCTACCAGTAACACAATCCTAGTGCCATTTACTAAGCCATGTGAACCCGATACTAGCATTACAAGTCAAACAAGGTATTTGAAGTTCGATATTAGTCGACTTGTTTATTAACGATGGACCGTTACAGTCGATAGGAGGGCAACAGCCATGAGGTCTGTCTTGGCTTGATTTAGCTCGGCCACCTCTCCAGTACATAGCCACTTGGATACACAGCGAGAGACTCTCTAACGGCTCTATGTCTTGACACATTGACATATGAAGTATCATTATAATACACCCGTGTCACCGACATACCATTTTTCATGCTCAACTCCAGCGGCTTTCGAACGAATAGGCTCCAAGCGAAGTTCTCAGCACGACACTTGCCACAGAGCTTCCGAACAGCATATCTGTCGTTGTCCGCGCTTCAGTAAGGCTTATTATAGTCTGACTTATAACCTATGCTTCTAGGTTGTCACGAGCAAGCAAATCGGACGCTGAGGTGCACTAGCATCTGCAACAAATTTCGTCCTTCGTTGACGTTTGTTCTTTCAGGTAGTTGTTGTGTAATCGCCCCTGGGAATTACATTCGCAGACTTTGAATTATTATGGGAGGGTTGGGAGGCTCGAGCTTGAGTCTGTGGAAGTGTGTTGAGCAAGGAAAGTTCAAAGGCGAAAAGGTTGGGATTATATGTCTTCGTAATTGCCCGTGGGGGGGGGAGGGAGAGGGGAAGAGGGGGAACTGTAGAAAGGGCAGGTTTACCATGAACCTTTACTCTCTTGGGAAGGAACACTCGTTCCTGCTTGTTAAAGATCGTCTTCGTGAGATTCTTGGCACAATTACAACCATGATCCTGTGACATCCAGTAGAATCATGGCAAGGTCTTAGACCTGATAGCATTGCTGCGACTGCGACGAAGCTATACCTGATGGGTAGTCACCAGACTTCGGTGTTGGTGGCAGTTGACTCCTATTCCTTGGTATCGAGTCTAGATGACTGGACACTTGCTCGCTGTTCGCAAAGGTCAGAACCAGACGCGATACCTGCGAAAAGACGCGATCATGTGTTCTCGCCATAGATAAGAGGAAACTGGAGCCTCTATCTTCTATATGAGGCAACGAGCGACAGTCACTTGACTTCATCTTTGATAAGTATTGACGCGCTTGCTCTCCTCGATGTTACAGTAAACGACCCCAACGACCCCAACGACCCCAACGACCCCAACGACACCAACGACACCTTGCTGGGTAAAATCTCTCGATAGTGACGCCAAGAAGCTCACTACTTACGACTTCCCAAAACTCGCTGTCATGGTTTCAGGAAGTGAGGCACGACACTTCGCGCCACAGCCTCAAACAAGTCTCAGACCTGCAGTGCATAGATCTCTTTCCCAAACGATCCGCACCCCGTCACTCACAGGATTGCGCACGTCTTCCTCAAGGTCCCTTCATCTGTACCAGGCCGTGCTGGGGTAAGGTCACATCGCTTTGGAAGTTTTGATGGAGATGGATGCGACTGTGGCATCCAGAGCAGTATGGCTTTGTCCTCGTCGATCTGCGGTGAGAGCGTTGAGGCAGTGAGGCTTCCCGCTTTAGGAATGTGGAGTGGTGTTACATTGGCCAGGAGAAGAAGCCAAGATCCATTTTCGGTGCCGCTTGATCGTCAAGCTGGCAGATTACTGTGGCCGGTTTAAGCTTATCCACTCGCTCCATGAAGTGCAGCACTCGATTCGACAGGCCAGGAATCAAGATGAGATCAAGATGGAGCGGACGAGTTCATGCATGCTAAGATGTTGATCAGGGAAAAGCTTGAATGCACACACCGAGAAGAGATGAAAAGGTACAGGAATAGAAAGTAGGGAAATTAGACCTCTTCACCAACGGCCGGGTTTGACATGCCCTACGAGTACCCGTAAACAACCGCGTGGAGATGTTTGATGCTGGACTCACTGCAAGATGTGTCGGCCTCCTCGCGGGATCTGAAAAACGGTTAACGCCTTGTCTCGAGTGGAATGGGGAATGCGAGCTCACTTGTATTGTAGCCCGTCTAAGCCATGTTTATCACAAGGCTGAACTCGGTGGTGGTGATGTTTCAAAAAGCGGACTACATTGAACATTATTGAACATTATTGCAGGTTTGCAAGCGCCGACTGAGAGGTTACAGATGTGACAGTTGACAGCGCAAAGATCCCTCAATTGCGATGTGTGTAGAGCGACCACTTCATTCTAGAGCAACTGTGACTCTGTGATGGGGAGACTCTCGCGGTGTTAGCCTTTAATTTTGTGCGCCAGATGGCCCGCCAAGAAGACTTCCAGGGCGCTTTATCCACTGCTTGACATTGGAGTAAGATTGGTTCAACGGACAAGGTGTGCACGTCGCAGTAAGCTCGGTCTGACGTGCGGGGGATTGACATTGCGCATGCCTCAGATGAGAATACCCTCCTGCAGAGACATCGACTTGGCTTTTTCCACACAACTGGTCATGAAGGCCGGGGAGAGCCTGCCATATAGAAAGCATGAGATCCATGCTTTCGCCGAGACTTCAAAGTGCGTGCTACGAGTAGGCCGAGGCAGGGTTAGAGGGTTAGAGACCAAAGGACTTGCATCAATTGGCGGTGAGCGTATGAGCAAGTTATTGCTCCTGACTTTACCCGTTCCTGCCCAGCGCAATGCAACCCATAAAAACTGTGCTCCGTAGCGTGCTCAACGTGGTCGGCAGTGTGTGTGGGCGGGCGGCGAGAGGTGGCCGCCCTGGCCAATCCACATAAAGGAGCTTTTGCCGCCTTTGCCAATCCGGATCTCGATTTCAACCCACTTAGCGGAGTTTTTGCCGCCTTTGCCAATCCAGATCTCGATTTCCTACCATAAGCGGATTTGCCGCACACGTTGCAATTTCATAACTCCATCCTCCACATCGCACGCAATTACGGCAGGACGGACACCTGAAACACCGCCGCTTATTCTTGGAGGGAGAAAAATTTCCGGCGAACGCTCCTAAGCACGCAAACGGCTTGGGATGGGAAACCCGGGCAGGCAATGTGAGTCCTGCGCCGGCACTTGCGCGTAGCGTGGTCGATCTAGGGTGAGTTTAACCACTGTGACATTTTGAATGCGGACAAATGGCTGCAGACACAGGGTCCTTGTACTCCGTAAGGTAGTCTGATCACGCGCAGTCGGCAGACAACGAAGTACGAGCATGAGCAGGCCAAAGGGCGGGCGCAATCAGAATCTCACCATCAAGGTATTCGTCCAAACATAACATGTGCGATGAGCCACTCGTGGTCTGAAGGTTTTTTTTCGTGCAATTCTTGGCTGCTTTCTCCTGGTTCTCCTGCCATGCGCCAAGAGATCCGATGAGATTCGACTGATCAAAGAGGAAGTTTTGTGGGTCTGTACGGCCTCACCCAAAAATTTGACACCTTTGGTATACCTGCCGCTGCCCAGGCCAGAAATATACTCGTACGGATACGCATTTTTGTTTCCCAAAGGGCAACTGAATATTGTCAAGGCCACCTATAAAGATGAGAGTTAGGAAGGTTTGGGGATGTGAGGCCGGGATTGACTTGTTAGAGATCGGACAAGGAAACCTTGTTGAACTTCGACCCTAGAAACAGCCATCTGTAGGCTGTTCATAAATGCTGTCTGACATCCAGGGGCCACGAAGAAGCGGCAAGGCAGGATTATGATAATATGATGCATGAAGCTCCTGCTCGCTCATTTCGTGACGTGGGTTTCAACCGCCCGTTGGGCATTGCACCTTTCTGCATTGAGCTCCGTCGACCGGAACGTTCAGAGTTTGCAGCGGGAAAGACGCTCAAACTGAAAGGGTGGAAACTCGAGTCGTGAGGAGCTCGACAACGGAGAAAGCCCCAAAATTGCGGCGGTGGGCCGCCGTCTTGGTCCTACCCCACTATCTTACGCGGCTGTTAAAGTACTGTACGTGGGCTTTCCGGCGCGATTGTCGGGGCTTGCAGGACCGCAACGCTTGTCGCCATTATAGATTTATAGATGCCGTCGTGGGCCGCACATGAGATATAATCTTCTAGCGATCTGCGGATAAGGTTCGTGGCGAAATTAAGGAGCTCGCCATAACAAAGCTGCTGCTGGCGTCGTTGGCTGAGCTTGACCTGTGCTCTCCACTGCGAGGCCGTGGCAATGTCCTCGTGCCTGTGATTGATCTTCTTCCGCAACCTTGGTGGTTTGTTGGATCGACGACGTGACATCGGCGATGCAAAGACGGACAACCCCGCAGCGTTGCCGTTGGCTTGATGGGGTTATCTCTTCAGGTGACGAGGTATCCTTGACCAGATCCTTTCAAACAACTGTTCACAGATTACGGTGGCCGATTAGGGCGTGGAGCATCTTTAAAGGCAAAGACCGGAGTTGTTTCAGATCTACCGTATTCATTCTTTGGTAGTGCTTGTTTTTGGGTGGCGTTTGAAGAATGGTCGCGCATGTCGATCACAGGTGGCTTTATCTCCTTTTCGATGAGGCATGTCTTATTTCCTGGATGGGCTTATTACTCGAGGATGGAACTTCGGTGTTGGTCACAACGGTGAAATATGCGGTCGTAGCAGTGTGTGGAGCGGTTTCCGTAGTTTGACATCATAAGCATTTGTAGTCTCATCTTCGGAATGGATACTCTTTGGATAAGAATCACCGTTTTGCGGACTCCTATACGAGTACAATTGCAACGGGAAATTGGACAAAAGGAACATGAAGTAGAGCAGTACAGAAAGCCCGCCAAGCTGCCATCAGAAAAGCGTTACTAGCAGAGAGCGAAACCGAGATACAGATGAAAAGTTGTCGGCAGGCCCTGAATCAACTCCAGGTGAAGTGGCTACTCGTGTTGAGTATGAGCAGAATGGGGTCATGACGGGTGGGACGACAAGCGACTCGCAGCAAATCAGTGAGCCTGGGGTGGCTTACTCGTACATATGAAGTGGTTTGACGGGCCAACCAATTCCATGTTGGTGCATGCTGTCCTGGTTGGTCTTCGCGGCTACAACAGCCCACCACAATCAGAGTGACCCTGGCGAAATGACGTCAATTGTTCGTCTCAGCATTCCTCCAATGTGCCTTCCCTGCAACCCTTCTGTGTCCCCATTGTCTTTACGTCTGTCGCTGAAGATTTTAAGTTAACAGCCAAGCAAGCGCTTCTGGCTCCGGTTCTGCCGCCACATATCTATCCTATGACATACAGTACGGGTTTCGTTATGACCTCGTATTGCAGAAAGTCTCGACTGTGAACACGTTCTGGCCTTCAACTCACCGTCACAATGAGGTCTCCGCACCCCGTCCTCAGTGCATTTTCTTTTTCCGCATTTTGACGAGCGGGCGTTCCTAGCAGGTCCGCCCCTGCCCCGTTTGCTCCACACTTCATCATCGGTGGCGTGCTGGCTACCCATGTCTGGGCTAGCTACATCAACCAAGAACGCGTCCACCGGCAGCAGTGGTTGGGAACAGGAGGACGGGGCCGCGGTGACAACGCCAGACGAGCACAACGGCAGGACCAAACTCGCAGAAGCAGTTCCTCAGCGCACACGGTGTGGTGGTGGTACGATGATGCTGCTGTAGGACCCCTCCGCCACCGCTAAAATGCACAACTCTTTGCACACGAATTTGAGCCGTCACGCCTGTCCAACCCGTATTGCCTGCTCGGAAGAGTGGAACAGGTATCAGGCACAGACAGGCACAGACAGGCACAGACAGGCTGCAGACTACAGGGTGGCACCCTACGCCAATGCCGCCACATCCCTCGCAAAACCTCACAAAAGCCTTCAAACGTCGCAAGAGTGCATTCGGCACTTTTCATGCACACCCCATCCTACTGGCTGAAACCTATCTTTCTTGACCCCGTTGACGTCGGTTTTGCCGTTTCCTTTCTCGGTTTGACGCTCTTTCCGCTTTCCTGCTCTTCATATTTCTCATCCTCTTTCATCATCTCTGCCCTCATTATCCACATCCCCAACCACCAAGTCACCAACGTCGCAACGCCAATCTCAACCCTAAAACCCTTGCGACCTCGAGGGATCGGCACTATACCTTGAAAAGTGCCCTAAGCTTTCCTCGTCCGTCTCCAGTCTGCGGTTGGGCATCTCTTGATCTACACCATCACAACTTCGCCCGCGCCCGTCACGACTCGTGCCTATCCTCACTTCAATTCGGGTATATAAATAAACTCTCCGAGCTAGGCGTCATTCCTGCTCAGTTACTTGTCGGCGGAAGCAATAACGGAGCGTACTGATCTTCAAACTGCCTGCCAGACTCGAGCTTTGCTCTGTCTCTGAAACAGTCTCCTACCCGCAGTGAGCACGTTGACGAACTCTGGGTCTGCTCCATCGCAACAGGAAGCTCCATATCACCATCACTTGAGTGTCCCGTTTCAGCAGAGTTAGCCGCGCCTACCATTAAACTGGTACGAATATCTTGCATCATATCTCTTGTTGCAAGAGCCAGACGAGAGACGCGCAGTATCAAGCTTTAGAGCGGAATTGCGTTGCCATCTTTTTATAACCAAGCTCCCCGGGCTCTGTCAGCGGGCTAAGATCATTGCCGCTCAGGACGTTGGGACGTTGTAACTCTCATCTTCCACAAAGCCGGACTTCTTCCAGGATACAAGCCAGCACCCCACACAACGAAGTTAGCGCACTTCGACTCGCCCTCCACCCACAACCACAGTAGGGCACCCCTCACCTGCAGCCAACCAGCCGCCATCTCATCATCTCACACACAGTTCGAGGACAAGATACCTACCTACATAAGCATCGCTGATCCCGTCTTCCTCCCTTCATGATCGTCTGAACCTTATCTACCAAGTCACCCATAACAAACAACTATCAACACAACACAACATCAATCAACACTATCAACATAGACTTTGGAACATATATTCCAAATAACCACAACCGATTGACAAAAACGACCTCGAAAATATTCCCCGTCTTGTCATAATAACAACCCACCGATATGACTATGGCAATTGACCAGCAACAGCGTCAATTTGGCGCTCTTCACTTCGAAAACCTCCCATCGTACTCTCACTTCAGCAACCCGTGGAATCAAGCATCGGCTCCTCCACCACAAAACCTGTACCCACCAACCTCGCACAACATGCACCAAAGCTTGGGAATGGATATCAAGCAAGAGCAACCAAGGATGAGCAATAACCTTCCAATGCCATCATACAATCAAATGTCTCATACATCCGCCCCGGTCAGTTCGTCAATGCCGAACAGCTATGGCCAGCCGGATATGATGTTGCCGAGGGATAGCATGAGCCAAAGCCGTTTGCAGCCAACATCATCCGCATACACAAACCATGTTTCATATTCCAGTGCAGCTCCATCCCACTCAACATACGCCAGCTCGTCGCCATTCGACAACGCCGCCTACGCCACCGCCCCAATCAGACAAACATATCCAGTCCAACAGCAGGCATACAACGACCAGCGCAGGTTATCACAGCCGTCAGTCTCCAGCTCTTATCTTGCCGTCAACTCTGAAGCAGCTCGTCATCAGCGTCAAAGATCACTTATTGACATGGATCACAGAGGTGTGCAAGCCGCTGAATCCACCCGTGGCTTCGGCGATGTTATCGATGCCAGCCGTGGAATGATCGCGATGTCTCAAGATATCACACCAAGAAACATCTACGGACCAGCTGCCAGCAGAACCGGCGGCGAGTCATATGGTTTCCCTCCGACACATTCTTCGAGATCTTCCGTCTCGTCCACCAGCACCTACCCGGCATACTTTGGTGGTTCAATTGATTCCTCTGTTTCCGATTACTCAAATACCGGCTCTGATATCGAGTCTGTATCATCACGCACACTTCCAAGACTATCCGGTTTCATGACCAATGGTGCTCCACCCGCACCATCCAGTATGATGGGCCAATTTAGCTCCAAGGTCTCTTCGAGCGCACAGAAGAAGCACAAGTGTAAGGTGTGCGACAAGCGTTTTACCAGACCAAGTTCCCTGCAGACACACATGTACAGTCATACAGGAGAGAAACGTAAGTAGCGATCACCATCAACTTGTGTGAACTCGGACTGACTTTTATCTCAGCATTCGCTTGTGACGTTGAAGCATGTGGACGTCACTTTTCCGTCGTCTCCAACTTGCGCCGCCACAAGAAAGTACATAAGGGGGAGACACCGTCCGAGACAGGCTCGGACGATCGTCACTCCGATGATTAACGCAACAGAACAGTCACTTTCACCAATGATACCCGCGTTTTCCAAAAGCGACTATAGAAGAAGGACAAAGATATTTATGACGGTCCATGTGTATTAGTATAATGGCAGTGGAGGGGGGCGTTTCTGTTTTCAGCATAAGATCGGACTGGCGGATAGGGCGAGAGATACCACTGGCGCCTGGAATGGATGTCAATCACGATCGCTACAACTATACTGTACTATCAGGGCGGATGGCAACGGTGGGGGGTTGATGGGATGCATGGCGAGGATGCTAGCTGGAGCACCTGTACAAGTATGATACAATGGTAGGCGGTCGAGTGGGTAAAGGAGGAAGAGTTATCTTTGCTGTACTACTATCTCGTTTAAAGATTTGCCTTTTCAACAAGATGTGGCAAGATATCCATCACCTCGTGGTCAACATTTAAGATGGTAGACTAGGTTGCTACCTAGATAGATGAGCCAAATAGAGGCTTATTTACAAAAATTTCATCAGTATCATAATCTATGAATTTCCGCATGCAGCTAAGCGACCATGATCATGATTCTGTCAGCAATGAAACACAATTTCCTCTACCGAATCCTTTCGGCAGTCGGAGTTTCATCAGGAAAGGAGCAGGGAACTCCTCCGAGTTTTTTGCCACCACAAAACGCATCATCCGCCGGGCGTGCATGGTTGAGAGTCCCTGTAAATATGTACCTTCGAGGCCCGAGAGCCTAATGCACGCACTGCGCCTCTCCCAAAGGACAAGCATATGTTTGAGAATCAACGAATGGGAAAGGAGCCTCATCACAAATGACAAGCATTTTGAATCCTTCATTTCGTCTTATTTAGGACACTTGACAACTAAATACGGAGACTAAATGCACGATGAAAAGCCACCGAAGCCTCTCAGCTTCTGCTCGCTCGTGCATCATCGCACCCTCCCTCCAAGCCATAGGGCTGCTATCGTCACACACCACAACTTCCAAGGCCTGTCCAAGCAGCTTATCGTCACAACGTCAGAAGCGCTACGACTTGGCAGTAAAGCCGAACTTGACGTAAGGGTAAGCACTACTTGGACAGCAGCGACATCCACCACGGCACCCACATTACACGACAGTGACAAGGTCGAATCTCAAGAATTATCCACACCGACAAGTGTGCATGCTCTTCGCTTGAACATGACATAACTGAGGAGGTGTGACACCCACACCGCACAGCAGCGGCGTATGTGTCGCCCCGCCGGCACTTCATGCCGCCCTGCCATTACTCGATCATAACATCACCCTCGTCTTTACTTGATAATACCCTCGGCCTCGGAACTTTACGAGCACTTTGACCATGGCCCAGGGTAGCAAGAGCAAATCCCGAAAGCCCGCAGTCCTCAATTGTCATGCTTTGATGGTACCGGAGCTCTCACTGGGACTCACTGGGACTCGGGCCCGTCGCCAATGCCAATGATGGCTGGACTTCACATCGCATCCTGCTCCCCCCACTATCCAATCACTCGTCACTGCTACAACGTCAGTCTCAACCTCTGCAGGCAGTCCAAACCAAAATCGAAAGCAGGAACCGGCACAACAGACGTCACCTCTGCCCGCCGTCTTCCCAACACTCTGCTACCAACCGTCTCAAGCTTCGGCTTCCACACTAAGTTTAGCGACGTGCTCTGCAGTTTGGCCCACAGGCCACCACTATACATAGGTACATCTCCTCCTGCTCATCTGCCATGTCGCACCAAGCTGCACAATGGCGATCGCTTGGACCCTGAGTTTAGGATGCTTCTCCGCTTTTTCGTCATTCGCGCATCAAGCCTTTGGCTGCCTCATATTGAGTCAATATAAAAAGTGAGCACAGATCTTCTCAGATTTAGGATTGCTGGTGCAACGGTAGCGCGTTCGCCTCCAGAGCGAAAGGTTATCCGTTCAAATCGGGTGTGGTTCAAACCTCATCTTACAAAACCCATGATACTCATTTGCGAGTTTACTTTTGTCTCCACCGCTCCCAGACTGAACTGAAAGGGACCCCCATTATGTTCCCTCACTCCTTATGAATGAACCTCACTAAGTCTGATATTATCCATTCTTAAATTGACCTCGAGTCTGAGGACGCACGCGGAATGCCACCTTCCGTCCGTCGCAGCTCGACAATGCGGGCGGCAGGCCGAAAGCGTCGTTTCAGACGTCGTGGGGCACTACGTCAGCGGCGCGCTCATGGTGGGCTCAACGGGGTGCGAAGTGTAAGGTTGATAGGCTAAGCACTTTGGGAGTAGTTTAATCTTGAGTACTGAGGTGGGACAGGGAGTGTGAATATGGATATGGAGACGGGATATGGAGACGGAGAATTCCAGTTTGAAGACCCTGAGGAATGATAAGGTGGGTCAAGTGGTGGGTTGGATCGCGATGTGATAACACCGGCGATTGATTTCGGTAAATATTGTGAGCGCGCAAGCCGTGGTTGGCATGTCCGGCGCTATGCGGTTCTGCCAACGCTATTAAACTCCATGTAGGTGCAAACGGCAATACAAGAACCTAACTCCAATAGGAAGACCAAGTGGCAAAGTTGCATAATCCCCATCCTTCTTTAGTAGTTACCACCGACAGTTATAAAATCTCAGCTCTAAAGAATGCCAAGCACTGAAATTACTACCACGCCCACGATGTCGAAACATCAAGCTCAAGGTGGAACGAAAATGAAGCCAGGTAGTTACACATAGAGATGCTTCCCTTCATCCAGATCGCCTTGAGCAACACACGTAGAGCTTTTCGCCATCTAGACACTACCTTGCAAAGAAGCTATATTTGCTCAGCTCATAGGTTTCGCCTCCCGATTTATACTCCTCCTCCACAGGCCCAATTTCCTCAAACAAATTACTCGCAGTCGGTCTTGATCACGCTTTCTCCCTCTCAAAACCCTATCACTCTCGTCAGATGCCTCAAACAGCACAAGTACAGGAGTTATAAAGCTCCCATCCTCCATATCGCCATTGTTGTAAACGATACATTCTGCTACGGCGACAATGCATGAGAGCTCAACTGCAACCGCAGCCCCTTATCAGTGCTTGTTGCCAATCTGCTTTTATTCTCCTTGGACTTCCCGGCGTTATGCCTGTTGAACGGTAAGATGCAATATATTGGTAGAGCTGTTATCCTCCAGAGTCTCTGCCACCGGAAAGGTATCATTACATACCTTAACGTCAGAAAGAGCACCACCAACATCACCACCTCGCCAACGAGACAGCGAAAGAGGCAGTCTACTTTTACCTACTACTGCGGAGGAGCCAGCTTCTGTTCCGAATGCGACCGCCTGTGTGTCCAGGCAGAGAATCCGAAACCCGGACTCGGGATCGTGTCGAGGGATGGCAGAAGACAGCCACCTGGCTTTTCACTGTTGCTTCTTACTTACATGTTTGCAGCACCCGTAGCCAGTTTTGGTACCTACAACCACAACATCAAGGGCTGCGAGAAATGTGCGCGTGAATTCTGGCGAAGTGTTATGTTACGCAGTATTGAAGTCCCAGCGATGAGCTCCTCCACACCGGCGAACCTGTCCATACCCAGAACCTCTTGATAGTATCCGGGGGTTCTCACTGGTGAATCCGTTTCCGACACTCTGGCCGAACACGCGAAACGACTGTGATTTCGTCATTCGGCCACAATCTATCAGACCCGTGGAATACGCTTCCACAGAACGGCCCACCTGTTGGCTTTGAAGGCATGCGATTCCAGGAAACTGGGCATGGGCCTCCATTGGAGGCCACGTACAAGGACAGAAATGAGCAATAGTTCTTCATTTAGCTCACCACCGAAATGCGCGCCGTGATGGTATTTGGCGACCGCCGCACCAAGGTCGTCTCGGTTGCTGACAACAGCGCCGCTGGCAGCAACAAGGCCGCCTGAGACACCAGCTGCCAGCACTAGCAATACTGCCGGCAGCAGTGGCATTTACCACACTCAGGAATCCCTGCAGACTTCATTGCTGCCACAGACGCACCCAATCGCCCTCGTTGCCACCAGAGTGGCGTCGTCCCACAAGATACCACAAAGTCAATCACCTCAACTTCACCACTAATCGTGGCATCGCGAGGACAAGCCAAAAGTCAACCAAGTCCTCGACATTCGTAGTAAGACTCACCTCGACGAGGTTCGGAAACCACTTGGCTCCAAGAACGATGACAACGACGCAGTTGCCGTTCAGATGTATTTTTTTAACGATGTTCTGAGGGTTTGTGACGTCGAGGTGATGTGGAGAAAGGGTTGGCCTGACGTACGAGGGACCTACTTCCACCACAAAGCAGGTGGTCCCGTAGAATATGTTTTCTGCATAGTTTATTTTGCGCTCCTGGGGGGGTTTTGAACGGACCTGTAAAGCGCTAAGTGGATCAATCAAGTTATTGTGTATCCCCAGAAGTCTGCCAGTATATCATGCAATGGTCTCGACACTCAGCTCAGCTGTAATGCAATTCTGCAGGATATCAGTGTATCACAAACAAGCGTCGACAAAGTAAAAAGACGGTATCGAATCATCCATTCATTGCCATCATCTACCACTTCTGCTCGGCACTCTCCATCTCATATCTCTCCATCTGACTGTACAAAGCCTCTAACTCCTAATAGTGGTATAAACCTCTTAAGAACATGTAAGGCTTAAAAAAGAAAAACTTTGTGACCACCCATTCATGGGTTCGGCCATGTAGATGGTAACTCTGGTATGACAACCAATAGCTCCTAGTAAAGAATGTCGATGTGGTATGATATGCCACTATTCGCTTGCTTTGCTCGCAGTGCTGCTCGAGGGTATCGACTCAGATCCCAAACGCCGTCACAAAACTCGTCAAAAACTCCTCGCTACGCTATGTTTCAGACTTCTCCTCAATTCTTCCTCCTCATCAGGTCGACCGTTACGTCACTCTGTACACACAATATGTCGCTTAGACCGCAGGCGTGCGTGGTGAACCTCTCCCAACACCGCCGAATACTTGCTCAGGCGGCAACCTTGACATTTGCGAACTCTTGTCAAACATATTCGTCGGTGCTGGTACGTAGCCTTCTCTCTTCCTCCTGACTCTCTCGGCGAGAATACCAGCAATGACCATGAGGAAGACCAACGCAAGGGCGATAGCGAGGCCGATCAGAACCACAAAGCCTAATGCGATGCCCTTCTTAGCGTCTGGGAATGAATGTTTGCGCTGGCTGAAGAATTGGCTGAGGTATGGCGAAGAAGTAGGGTCCGAAGAGGAGGCAAGGATGTAAGGTTGGAAAGTCGTGCCGTTGTACAATACTGCTGATGCTTGACCAAAATTTGGAACATCAATGCTGCCAGTGAGAATCAGAACCTCGTTCTTAGGCATAAGTTCCGAGCTATCATGGTCCTTGGACGTAGTGATGATTTGCAAACCACGGATGACAGTCTCGGATCCGAGATCCTGAACGGATTTCCAGCTCTTGTCATGGTACTTCATCAAGAACGTCGAGCCATTGGTAGCTACACCAGCAACCCAGAACGAAGAAGTATCCTTATTAGCTGGCGTCATGGCGACGACAGGTCCTGGAAGGTCTCTGGCGCCATCGAACTCGTCCCAATCTTGGGTCTCTGTATCGTAGGTTGCAATCGAGGTGTCAACACTTCCGCCAAATCTAAGTTCGCCGCCGACAAGCAGTGAATTATCGCTTGTCCACAGCATCGTGTGCACAGTGCCAGCAAGTGCTCCTCCTGGCCTGTTCCATTGGGATGCCGTGGTCGAGTAGACGCAGATGCCTGGGCAGGCGAGTGATCCTGCGCGTTGAAAGCTGCCAGCGACGTAGATATCCCCGTTGGATTCTCTGCGTTGGATATCGTAGACGACCACGCTGTCTCCATTCAGTGCAGGAGGCTGAGATGGCACCTGAGAAGTTCTGAGGTTGTATGTTACGAGGCCGTTGATTTCGGCGTTGTTGGCCTTTCCGGAGACGACACCTCCGGCGTACAGAACATCCTCGTGGATGTCCATAGCAAGGATAGTGGAGTCGCTGCTGAGCTGCTCGATGCCGGTAACTGCTCCGTCGGAGTCCTTATCAGTATTGTTGACGAAGACCAAGTTTTGCACAGCCATTCCATCAGTGGTGGTAGCACCGAAGTGACCGCCGAGAACAGTGACGTTCAGTCCATTAGCTTCGTAGAACGTACCAGTCACGACACCTGAGGCAGTGACATTGCTGGCGGTAGCTCTCTTGGAGATGACACTCTGGGAAAGTGGTGGAGTCTTTTCAATCTCAACAGGGAAGCCGCTCAGATCAGAGTTCTGGAGCATGGCAACACCATTGGCGCCAACATCCGAAGAAGACAAAGAGCCAGCATAGATAGTTCCTTGCTCGCCGGGAAGCTCAAGGTAAGCAGTGAGCTTGCCAGAAAAGCCCATTTCGGTGATATCCAGGTTGTGCAGCCAGTTTGAGCGTGAGCCGACCCAGACAGCAAAGCCGTTAGCCGAGCTCTCCTTGACGTCTCCAAAAGCCATGGTCTTATCGAATGAGCCGCTAAGTGCAAGTACTTGTTCTGGAGTGCCGGATATATTCAAAGACATAGGCACAACGTGGGAAACCTTTCCATTAAATCCACCGCCAACGGTGTTCCACTTAAGATCTTCGATGTGGTACATGCAGATGCTGTTGAAGGTCTGACCTCCACTTTGCTTGGTAGTGGTGAAGTTACCGCCAATATAGAGGCGGGTGTCGTTGAACCACATTGATGTAACGGCGCCATTAAGTCCACCTCCTGGCAAACTAAAAGAATCCGTGGAGTTGATGGCGAAGATGTTGTCGTAATCATCGGTAGAGTAGTTACCTCCGACATATGTGTTGCCTGCCTCATTGAGAACAACCTTGATGCCCGCTCCCATCGGAAGAGTCTTTCCAGCCTTATCGATAGTAGTCTTGGCGAGATCAGTAGTCTCCTGCATGGAGGTGCTTGGATCGTATTCGTACAAGCCATTGAGGCCACCGGTAGAGTCGATGAGGGTGAATCCGACTCTCTGAGCAACGACCGTGAGGTTGCCGGACTGGCCCTGGCTTGGCGCAAGCGTGACAGTTGGGCGGAACTCTTCGGTGCCTGCCTCGATATAGCCAAAGTATACCTGGTCGTACTTATCAAAGTTGTTGGTCTGCCAGAGCTCGTACTCGAAAGTTGCGCCATCGCCCATGATACCAGTGACATTAACGCGTCCACGGGAGCCACAGCTGTTATCTTGGAGACATCCTGGAGTGTACATGTTGACGGAGTAGTTGCCAGATTGCCTAATATGCGGGAGGAATGTGACCGAGTTACCATCTGAAGGACGTCCGGCATTGATGTTGGCGATGAGGTATTCGGAAGTGCTCTCATGCGACGGTTCGGTCTTCCATGGGCCACTGACGGTCGACTTGGCGATCGTTGGAACTGGCGCATCACACTCTGGCTCATTAAACTTGTTGATGGCGTAGGTGTAGATATCGTTTTGGTATAGCTGGATACCGTTAAGACCACCTCCTTTTCCATACCAATCAGAAATATCGATCTTGAAGCCATTCATGCCGACATTATTGACAAAGAAGAATTCTTGAGACTCGACTTCAGGATCGTCGGACAGTGGGCACTCGGAAGTGCAATACTTCTTTTGTCCGTCTTTTGGATCGGTGTAGGTGAAGTTCATGATACCGTTCAATGGCTCAGCTGTGAAGCGCCAGGTCTTGGTTCCGCGGCCATCCTGGTGAGTATTCGCCAAAGTCAACTTGGTTGGCTGAAATCCATAACCGAACTCCGCATGCAAGTATCCCGGCGTTCTATCTTGCAACAACCAGGTATTTCCGGCTCCGTCGGTGCCGTTGGTTTTGCAGACAATGTTCTTTGCGTCGGAGAAGCCGGCGGTTTTTGTGGATGAGCCGGAAGAGATGTTGGCACTCGGGATATTGATTAATTGCTGATGCTGCTCAGTGAGTACAGTCGCATTGCCCAGTCCAGTAAAGCTTCCTCCGAAAACGATGTTGCCATTGGAATGCGGAGTGATCGAAATAACCGGACCATTGAAGCCAAGGAATGGAAGATTCGTCCACCCGTCAGTTCCAACCCATGCGATAGCATTCGTCGAGTTTGCGCCTTTGAAGCTTCCACCAATATAAACGGTGTTGTTCTTCGCATCACAGTACAGAGCGTTGACCTGGCCCTCGATTCCTGGAAGTGGTGTAATCTCAGAGGTGTTTGGGTTGAACATAGCAATTCCTTGCGACTCCAATCCTCCCAAGCTCGTAAAGTTTCCAGCGACAATAACTCCCGCCAACTCTCCATCCATAATAAAGTTGCAAAGCTGCTGAATTCCTCCATCAGACTCCGTCAGCGATCCAAATCCTCCGTCTGGATATCTTCCCAACACCGACGAAACATTCGATGAAGATCCACCCTGTTGTTGTCCCTCATATCTATACAGCGAAATGCCGGAAAAGTCGCCACCAAGGCCTATGCGGCCCAATTGCGAAAAATCAAGGTTTGGCGACGGTACCGGGTTGAAGCTGAATGCGGTCGCGCAGCGCAGTAAGGAGACAAGGAGGCATGATTTCGCGATTGCGGAATGGTCCGCAGCCGATGGGCTCAGCAATGTGGTGAGTTTCATTGCTGAAACCAAGAGCGCGGGCTCTTGTAAGTATTAAGTATTGTTCGCGATCGAGGTCGTGGTTCCTGGTACAAAGAAAGGCGATTGAGGAGGTGAGGCTGGGCGTGGTGAAGTGAGGTCGTGGGAGTTGTGACAGGTCAGGTACTAGTCGGGTGTCGGGTTGGTGCGTGTAGCTATTGTCGGCGCGGCGACGGGTCGTGGTTGAGTATTTGTCGTTACTGATGGAGTGATAACGACGGACGGCGAGATCAATTGTTGATCCGCGTCGTGTGGTGTTGTGGTAACGAGTGTGGGTGGTAACTTTCGTGGTTCTGACACTTTCATGTCCAGGGACAAGCAAGTTCTGACGCCTGTTGCTGTCTCGCTTGGTGACACACCGTATTTGGCGTGGTGGGCCGGGCGTGGATGGTGGGCACGACGTTGCGGGATGTCACTACTGTAGCTTGGGCTGCAGAGACAACAACCACAACCGCATGCAGAGAACAGTAATACGGTGTAATTCTTTCCTTCCTGTCTACTATCCTTGAGGCTATTCCTACATTTCTATACACTTCTGTAGATAAACATTGTGTTTTCGGAGACATCTCCCACCTCTCAGTGTGCCGCAGGTCAAGCACAGGGCCATCTCATTCATGTCTCAGGCCTGAGATTAAGGTCGGGCCACACTGAACCATCCCAGCCAAAACCAAGGCTTGGCGAACTCCCAGCACATCGTTGTCTCGGGAGCTCTTTGTTCTATCATCATACAGGCGAAACCAAAGTGTTACAGAAAGTATATATCTTTTTGTTTTAGACATAGTGTTTTGGCTGTCTCTTTTGACATGCTGAGCTTAGCCTAGCTCAGTGAGCTGTCTGCACTAATTGTCATTACCATGTGCGCTGTGGGTCTGTCGCTGGCACGCTTGCTCCGTACGAGTTAGCCTGGCACAAATGGACTGGTCTCTATTTAGATATGGCATCCGACGTCTACCGAACACTACTCGTACAAACGCGAAGCATTACAACAACGGCGTGTACACATAACTTACGACCTGTCGTCACTACTGGATTATATAACAAGATAACTTTGCTTCGGTGTTTCTTCAACGGCGAATCCCCTTTAAAAATGGCATCTGCGTGGTCATCAAAGATTCGTCGATCCTCCAGATTAGTTTCTAGTCTACGTCTCCGCTCCACCAATCACCACAACGAGTTGCTCCTCAGCCTCGAAAGAAACACAAAGCCACGTCGGCATACGAGCCGTGTCTCTTCTCCTAAAGCTCTTTAAGCAGCCGATTGGTCTTCCTCTAAGCCAATCAACTTTACTGCCGTCACTTTTAATTCAAGCACTGCGAAAAAAAACTGAAGATGCCTTCGTTCTCATTATTTTGACTTTCTCCGACGGACTCGTCGGCCTCTCCTCGGATATGAACAGATATTTGCGAGCGGTATTCTAGTGCGGCGACATGCCAACCTCCTAAATATTGACCGCGCTCGGGCATGCTGAGTGACACAGCATCGGCGGCTCATAACCAACCGCCGATTGGTCAAAGTCCGCTGGCAGCGGCCTCGTACGAAGGCAGATTGTGCGAGTTACCAGCCGCCATGATGGAGACATTGCGATGAACTTTCTGTCCACAGCTAAGTGGTCACAACTAACCGGTTGTGCTGGCAGTGTTATGAGGTTGAACGCAGCAGTTCTCACCGTGAGGTTTGCGTCTCGAACGATGTGGCGACGTGCGTCATCTCCTGTAGATCTTAAAAAGACTACCGCTTACCCGAGCGCGCCGCCTTGCGCCGTGCTTCAAGGCCGTCCGCGAGACCTACCTACCACGCCGACTAGTCGTAGCTCTCCGTTCTCACCAACTGGCAATAACTGATCACCTCTGCAAGTCTTCACTTTTTTCCCGCTCCAAAGATCTTTCCCAAGATCCCACCAACCTCAACGGGTTCCCCGACCTCATCCATCCCATCTTTCTTTCCCGTCCTCCTCTTATACTCCCTCGGACTCTCAAAAGTCTTCATGTTCCCACCCCACATCCCCCTCTTCCCATGCTGAGCCTTCTCCTCCGCCATCCTGTACTTGGCCTCCTTATTACCAAACTCACTCCCACTCTTCGCATCATACACGGTTGCCCATCCTGCTTTGAGCATCTCCTGCCCTACGTCCCGTCTCAGCAGGCCTTTGCGGATGAAAACTGTTGCGACGACACGGTCGTATTGGTCGCGCGACCAGATTCGGCAGCGCACACGACGGCCGCCGATGTAGTTTTTAAGCCAGTCGAGGGCTTCTTTGGAGTATGGTTGTGCGGCGTTGCCGAAATGGGCGGCTTCGGGGGCGTCGACGCCGGCTATGCGGATTGGTATCTGTGTTGTGTTAGCTCTGAGCTCTCGGCGACCTAGAATTGGGAGCAAATGACATACTGTGCGCTTCTTAAGATCCACAGCTTTCGTTGGCACCTTTCTAAGCAAGCCCCAACCGGTTAACCGTCCACCCGGTGTGTGGTAGAGATGGAAGTTATCTCCATCCCCGACTCTCGTCACAGTTCCAAATAGCGTCCTCTTACGATACCATGCCGGTGAGACATATCCCGTGCCAGGTATTCTCCTCAAATATAACCGCCAAACTCTCACGCCTGCAAGTATTGTACAGGTCAAGATCACAGTCGGTATAACTGTCCTAGGACTCGTATAGTTCTCCCAGTCTGTCGCATTTAGTGTATCTGCCCAGTTCACGGGCTTCTTCTCTTCCTTAGTCCAAGGCCATTTCATGGCTTGCTATGTACAAGGGGGAAGGAGGAAGAGAGATGGTGAAGGGATAAGGTTGTGTGATGCGTTTGTTGACTTTTGGAGATCATCGTAGCCTTGGAAGATGCGACGAGGCTGTGATGCGCGTCGCGTGGTGATGTGCGGCCGCTGACGGGCCATTTGGAGTGTGCACAATTCATTGCACTCTTCGCTACTTACATTACTCTAACTACGAGTATACCAAAACCGAAAGACCCTCGTTTGGCTACTAGCTTTTCTTTTCACTTCAAAGGCTGGAATCAGAGCAAAGTGACACTAACAAGCACCCCCTTATACGGTATAAATTTCGAGTCAACCACCCAAAACCACGGGCAAATGTGCTCCCCAATTGCGCATGATTCTGTGCCTCGGACAATCTTCACTTTTGTCCCTCTTGTCCCACTCTCAAAGCCCCCACACTAGTTACCCCTGTCGTGCCCATGAACCTGGGGAATTAGACGCTAGCCGACAAGCCTCGGCTTCTGGAGATGGGGCTAAGTTGACGACCAGCTTGTAACTTAATCAATGCGAGGCCTAAAATATACTCTTCCTTTCCTGCTTGTTTGTGATTTCAGGTATACCGATTTTGAAGCAGGTCTAGCAACGAGAATATAACTTATAGACTCGCAAAGATGGCAGGACGTGTTCGCCAGCCCATTGATGTGGCTGAGCTGGAGAGGTATATTGAGAAGACGGTGCCGGAGATTAAGACGCCCATTGAACTTAAGCAGGTATGCCCACTTCCCTAATACCATTCTTATCCGCGGCCTCTATCTGTTAGGCCTAAAATCGCCAACCAGAAGTAATCGTCGGAGTCTAACATGTTAACTAGTTTGGCTTCGGCCAATCCAACCCCACCTACCAAATCATCGACTCCGATGGACAGAAGTTCGTGCTGAGAAAGAAGCCACCAGGAAAGCTTGTCTCCAAAACCGCCCACCAAGTCGACAGAGAATACAGAGTTATCCATGCGCTCGGAAAAACCGACGTGCCGGTGCCAAAGGCGTACTGTCTGTGTGAGGATGAGAGCGTTATCGGTACCGCTTTCTATATAATGGAGTTTTTGGATGGAAGGATTATCGAGGATTCCACGATGCCAGGTGTGAGCGCGGAGGAGAGGACTGAGATGTGGCATGATGCCATTACGACATTGGCGAAGCTGCATAGGGTTGATCCTAAGGCTGTTGGGTTGGAAAGCTTTGGGAGAGCGACGGGCTTTTATTCGAGACAGGTTAAGACGTTTGGAACGATTATGGACGCGCAAGCTAAGGTCAAGGATATTGAGACAGACATCGCGGTAGGCTATATGCCGAACGCTGGGGAAATGCTTGAGTTCTTCAAGGAGCCGAAGTACCAGCCGAAGGACAGGGGATGTATCATCCACGGAGACTACAAGATCGACAACATGGTATTTCACAAGACTGAACCGAGGGTTATCGGTATATTGGAGTAAGCGCCGAAAAGTTTGAGAAAGAGGTCCAAAGCTAACAGATCCGCAGCTGGGAAATGTCAACCATCGGCCACCCATTATCGGATGTCATCAACTTGACTCTCCCTTTCATCACAGCCGCCAGTGGTCCAAACGCCATCACCGCTTTCCTTCCACCCCCATCGCCACATCACATCGATGGTATTCCTCTTCTCTCCCAGGCTCTCGCCTGGTACACAGAGGTCGGCGGATATAATCCAACTCCAGATTTGCCATGGGGAGCGGCGTTTGGCATGTACAGAAGCAGTGTTATCATGCAAGGTATTGCAGCACGCTATGCGGTTCGTCAGGCGAGCAGTGAGAAGGCGAAGGATTATGCGGACATGATGGTGCCGTATGGGTTGGCGGCTTATGAGAATTTCAGGAAGGTTAAGGAGGCTGCTATGATAGGAAGAAAGGCGAAACTGTGAGGATCTTTGGGCAGATATAGTATGACAGCATGTTGTAGGATTATTGGCCAATGACCATCCCTTTGTCGTGAAACGCTTCTTAAAGTTCCATAGGTGCGCTTCTGCTTCTCAGAGAACATTAACCAGTTTTCACTGCATCGTAACTCTGATCCGACTCGACGGTGCCAGCGTTGACGGTTCGGAACCGGTTCGGTTTTGGAGATGTCGAGGTTAGGCTACACGATTATATCAGGCCCCAAGGTTATAACCGTGACGGCTAGGTTAGCCATGGTTATCCCTGCACGTGAGCTCGCTTAGCTTTGATCAAGCCTCGTCAAGTGATTAGACAAGCCGCGGCTTTATTTACTTATCTCAAGGTTTCCTATGTCTCATGACTATATCAAAGACGCCTTATTATGCCAGTTTCTTTTTACTTGTCAAGTGTTCAATGAAGGGGCTAACATCTCTTAAGCATGCAATATTGAGTCTTGGCAAGCTCGGTTGTCAACCGGTTTAATCTTAAGGTTAGATTGTTTTTCAGATCTCGTGATTAGGCTAAACCGCCGATTTGACTGGTTACCACACGACTACGAGTTACTTCGTGCCCAACGCTGGACGGTGCTTCCCTGGGACGGCCGTAGGATGACTACAAAGTTGTACGGCCTCTCTTCCGTCCTCCCGTCCTTGCTTTTCCTTTTTCTTTGTCAGCCATTGCTTCTTCCTCGCCTCCCAAGGTACCTCAAAGTCATTGGCATCTGCTGCTAAGCGGTACTTCACCGCATCGTCCTGCATTCTTTCAGGCTCACTCGCATCAAGGTCCTCCCTCTGCTCTCTGGCCTTCATAAACGCAGTTGTCAGAATTACCCACTGGGCATCCGTTAATGGATTCAACTTCACAGGGAGAACGAGTGATCTCCTAAAATGCTTTCGCTTAAAGCCCTAGGCTCCTCTGGGTCGTGTGCTTCCGAAGAACTTCGTGGTTGTGTCTCCCTGCGACCACCTGCCTTCTCGAGCTCTTTAGAAAAACCCCTCTTTTGCAGGTCTGTGAAGATGGTGGAGCCGCTAATGAATTTCAACCTTGAGACGTATCCCGAGTCTTTCTTTTTTGGCATGGTGAACACATTGGTGTGAAGTTATAGTGTCTTGTAAGGATCGAGCTTCGGCAGACAGAGCCGCTCATACTGGGAGGTTGAGGAAGGATGCGAAGACTAGGAGTAATGAGCTCTTATATGAAAAGTCAAAGATTGCTGAAGACGAATATGATTGCAAGGTGCTACAGAGCTATGACGGTGACTTGTGAGTTTGATCATGAGCAACTCACATCTAAACATACCAAAGAGAAACCCAAGGCAGATCGCAAAGGCAAAGCAGGTCATATAAAGTGTTTGCTTACATTTCCTGCTTATACTGCTGAGACTTCTGCCTAAGACAGCTCGACCGTTGGAATTCTCCCTAGAACAAGCAACTTTGAGACGTGTATGCAAGGCCAGTTTCGAAGATAATGAAATCATGAACTGGATAACTCCGTTCAAGTAATGGCATTTATGAGCTTAGGAAGAATAACAGTCACCTCGAAACGTAACGACAGCCATCGATGTCAGCTAGCTAGGATGGGCAAAAGGTAAGAAGAACATGCGACTCGTATGACGGACCCTTTGCGATTTCCATCCTTTTAGTGCCAATGCTGAGCCTGATATTTTCAATAGGTGGTTGGGACGCATAGGGAACCAGAGGAGAGCAGCGCTGGAAAACTGGTTGCGCAAAATCCTAAGGTTCCGGAATATACCCATGTCATTATTACTGCTTGCAAACTCGTCATTAGACTCCTTCCCAGTTCACCTGCTTGGCAAGCAGCCATGATCAAAATCTACCCTTTCCCTTCATTTCCGACCCACCACTAGAAGCCAATCAACTTAATGAATACGATCCAACCTTGCCCTGTTCATCACAATCTGATCATCGACCTTCTCCGACTTGGCCGTGATGCGATCAACATGCTTATTTTGCGCCTCCACCTCTGCTCCAGTGGATTTAGCAAGTGTATGCAATCTCCCTGCCGCGCCATGCAGCAAATTCATGTTACTATCCAGTTCATTCTCCATCTCGTCATCCTCAGAATCAGCCTCAAACTGGTACTTTGCTCTCTCTGCCAAACTCGCCTTGCATGGGATGGCACTTTTGTATCCCGGGTCGCCAGGCTGCAAGTTCTTGAAGTTCTGCTCCATGCGCTGGTTGGTCTGGAAGGCTTGCCTCTGGCTGATTTCCCGCTCAGCGCGCTCGACCTGGTGCTTGTTGAGGAGGTTGGCGTCGCGGGCTGCTTTGCGGGAGGACGAGGTGAATGGGTTGGACACATGGATGGCGAACATGGAGCCATTGAGTGTCTTGAGCTGGCGGGCCTTTTCTTCTGCGAGACGGTTGTGGTTTGCTGCCAAGTCAAGGTTCTTCTCTGTGTTGTGGATGCGCTCTCCTTGGGCACCGAGTCGTGCGAGGGTTGAGCGCCCGGTCTCTTCTGCTTGTGCAGCAATGCGGAGAGCGTTGCGGGTTGAACTTACGTCCTCCTTCTTCATGAACCTGATCTGTTGCCTGGTAGCCTGGACGTCCTCCTCCTCTTCCTCCTCAGCTGTGAGTTGTTTGTCGGCGTATGCGCCATAGCTTGGCTTGCTTGGTCCAGCGTCCGCAGCATTCTGGTTATAATACTCTCCACTAGGCTGCTTATTGTCGCCTGGGAATCCATTTCCAGTGTCTTTCTTCTGATTTCTCTCCCTAGCATCGCCGAACAGCGCATCTCTTCCGGCCTGTGTCGAGAGGGTATCATCGCTAGCCACTCTTCCCAATCCACCGTAGCCTCCCGCACCACGCGATTGAGTTGCTGACATTCCCCCGTTCCCATTCATCGGCTCCTGTCTAGTCGAGTATGGATCTGGCGCTCCGTATGCTGGCGGCGGGCTGCTTGCTACGGATGGTGCGCCATATGGGTCGCGAGCAGATGCGGCATAGCCTGCTGGCGCCTGTCTCTGTGCTGGTCCACCATGCCCAGGTGGTGCGTAGTTCTGCTTTGCTTGCTCGTATGCCGATGGCTTACCTCCGTAGTGGGCGTACTTGTTGGTATCGATTGCGTATGGGTCGCTCACTGGAGCTTCAGCGTTGCGAGTGCTCGATGATGTGCTGGAGCTGCGGCCGTCCTTATCCTCCTTATCCTTCTTTTTACCAAATCCAAACTTCTTCATAGCTGCGGTTGGCGGATTATTATGTGTATAATTTCAGTGTGTCGAGCAGTGCTGCTTATTTTTTTCAGGAGTTGTCGAAATGCTTTGAATGAGTGACTTTGTCGTGGTTAAAGGAGTAATGGAATGGATGGCGTGAAGTGGTAATGAAACACTAAGTCAGGTCTCTTTCTGGCTCGACTCAGCCCCGTACAGTGGTTGGACAGGGAGTAAAAATAGCGTATGGCGGGGTTATGTGCGCCACGGTACTGACCACGCTAGTGGAGCTTGAGCCACACGCACGACGAGGCCACGCATTTGACTGTGGTCGCGGTAGCCTCGTAGCCGCGACGACATTACAACAAGCTATCTACCGGAAGTCTAAACCACAATCCACGCTACAAATCAGCTCAAGCCAATCCCCAAGCTGTCTTCTCTTGTGCCTCTTTGCGATAACAAAATCTACCCGCAAGCATGGAGCGCGAGCGCGAACTCCAGATCAACCCCCTTGTGCCAGAAAGCATAATGCACAACACCAAGGTAGCGCTCTCCATCTCCACACGGTCCCCAACATATCCCGTCCTCCGATATTGGCCTTTCTTAACTCTCACCTGACATTCCTTTAGACCCTCCAGAACCTCAACAACCTGACTGCCTCTCTCCTCGGCTTCGGCGCTGGCATACTCGGCCTCGAATCCTACGCTGGCTTCCTATTCTACCTCATCTTCATGCTCCTTACCTCAGCATTGGTGTATGTCTTCAAAGTAAAAGGTGGACAGTCAAAGAACAAGAGTCTGCATAGCTACGTTATGAGTGGATGGACACTGTGGACGGGAGGGCTGGTTGATGGGATTATGGGATTCTTGTTGACGTGGACATTGGCTTACGGGTTGGTGAGGGCATAGGGGAGGGCTTGGGAAAGAAGGGAAGAACGGTGATGATGTGTGGAGTACGATAGCTGGATACGGAACTTTCACAGCTCAAAGAAGACATATTTAGAGCACTTGGCAGCGTTGCGACCATTAAAGAGGTTCTTTATATGGCGGCTTTCTCCACCAAAAGCTAGGCGATGTAAATATGATAGGCAGGGCGCTTGGCGTTTGGGACGCATATTCGATACCTCGGCTTGCAACGATAGTTAACCCATGCGTGGTGATGAAGCCTGAAGAGGAAGCAGTTGTGATTTATGGAGTTCTGTTGATTTCATATCTAACGAGGAAACGGGGGTGAGTATCATATGTCCATATTTTAATTACCCTGCACCTTGAACGTGCGTCCACTCGCAGTCTTACGCTCTTTCTCCTCGTTCTCGGGGCGGGCGCGACGCAACACCTGCAGGAAGTCTGCTGTCCTCCTGCGCATTCTAGAGTGTATGAAGGCCTAGAGTTGTTAACACCATACGTGTGGGACGAAGGTTAGCTAATCATACCTTGGAGGCTTTGATGTGATAGTGGAAGTAGTCGCGGAAAGTCTGAATATGAGAGATGACATCTGCTCTCGACTTCTTGGCGAAGTGCTCTGGGAAGAGGACGAAGGTAACATAACCAATATCGCGGTTACCGCTATCCTCCACACCCGGAACATTTCTGATCTCCATAGGAGGATCATTTCTATACAGCACTTGTGGTGCATTCTGCACTTGTCTTTTCCTCGCGTCGACGAACTCCTGGATGAACACCTTTCCGAACACTCTATCGGTTTCCTCCCTAAAAACTGTGCTGAAGATGACCGTCACTCTGTCGAAGCTTGCTTGGATGTAGATAGCCTCCTCTTCGCGGTAATGGATGGCCTTGACCTCGCCACCACTTCCATCTGGTGCTTGTTCTGAGGTGAATGCTCTGGATGCCTCCTCGAGCTTGTGGTATTCGTCGAATGCCTGCTCGAATGGTGCGGCCATGGCATTGCGCTTAAGCAGAGCAATGCTCATGATTAACGCATCGCGTGCCTCCTTGTCTTCCGGCAAGTTCTCTAAGTCGACCTGGATGGAGAAATTGTAACCCTCCTCAGGAGCAACAACGTATTGGCCATATTCGCGCTCGAGCACTTGTTGCGCGCCGTATTTGACAAGCTCGGCAAAGCATCTGATTTGGAGAGAGACGAGAATCTTGGCCTTTGTCTCTGGAGTAGAAATGTGGAAGGTAACGCCGTCGAAGTCAGAAACGATCTGGTCGATGGACGCTGGTGGGGCGCTGTACACGGGTCAGGCCTCACGGTTGTTTACAGTTAGGAAATGATTGAAGCTTACCCAGAGAAGCGCTCAGTCAGGACCGACTGAATGTATACATTTTGGTAATCGAGAAGAAGCATCTTGTGAGCGGCGACTCAAAAGAGTTGGTGGTGAATCGCGATAGTCGTATCTGGGCCTTGCAACCTTGAGGAGCTCCAGCTACCGTACTCGTAGGTGTCGGTGACGAACGTGGGGCCGCACTGGCCTAGACATTGGCGCCTCAGGCACAAGAACGGCGATAACGATAAAGGTCAAAACATCGCAAAAATAATTTCGATCAAGAGGTAGACAACCTTGCGCCAACAGCAAATATGGTTAAGTCTTACTTGTAGGTTGCTCAATGTTGCTGTTGTTGGAATCTATGTACTAATTGCTGCAGGAAATATGAGCACACGAGGACCTTCGGGCTCATTACCTCGACTACCTCGAACGCAGTATGGACCTTGGGAGATAACACCTCCGGCAGCAGCAGTGCCAGAAAGACTGGAGCGGGAAAGGCCGTAGTCGCCGCGAATGAGGAGGTTCTTTGCTGGGATGTTAAGAAGGGAGAGCTATTAAACCGCTGGTCAGCAAATGATTGCAAGGCGCAAGTTACGGTTATTTGCCAGAGTAATGTCGACCGAGATGTTTTCGCCGTCGGTTACGAGGATGGCAGCATTAGACTTTGGGATTCGAAAATTGCCACGATTATCGTCAGCTTCAACGGCCACAAGTCGGCAATCACGAAACTCGCCTTCGATAAGTCCGGAGTACGCCTCGCATCCGGATCGAAGGACACTGATGTTATCATCTGGGATTTAGTGGCTGAAGTTGGACTTTACAAGTTGAGAGGACACAAGGATCAGATTACAGGATTGGAGTTCTTGGAGCCAAGTGCGCCAACCGTGGACGGAGATGACGAGATCATGATGGATGGAGAGGACACCATTGCGGAAGGATTCCTCTTGACCACCGGCAAGGATTCGCTCATCAAGGTGTGGGACCTCAGGTCACAACACTGTATCGAGACGCATGTTGCGCAATCGAACGGAGAGTGCTGGGCATTAGGAACCTCGCCAGATGGAAGCGGGTGTATGACTGCCGGAAACGACGGAGAGATCAAGGTTTGGTCCATCGACACAGCTGGACTTTACGAGCTCACCAAGCAAGTCGACAAACCGGTTGATCGCCAATATCTCGCTGGACAGGGTGCTTTGCACAGACAAGGAAAGGACAGACCATTAGAAATCAGCTTCCACCCAAAGCAGGACTACTTCATGATTCACGGCTCGGAGAAGGCAGTTGAGATCTGGCGCATTAAGACGCCAGAGGAGGTGAAGAAGAGCTTGGCAAGAAAAGCGAAGAGAAGACGTGAGAAGCTTGCGGCTGCCGGAAAGACTGTGTCGGAAGAGGAGGAGAAGAAGACTGAGGCGATGTCAAGTGCTGATATCTCTGAGGTTTTTGTGCCATACGTTATCGTCAGAACTGGAGGTAGAGTCAGATCGTCAGAATGGGTTAGCGGGTCGAAGTCTGCTAAGGCGCTTGAGATGCTTGTTTCGACGGCAAACAACCAGTTAGAGATCTACAAGGTGCCTACCAAGGAGAGCAGCAAGTCGAAGGAGGATATGCCAGACTACACCAGAGAGTTCGCAGTTGACCAGCCAGGTCACCGTGCCGACATCAGAGCTCTTGCGCTCAGCTCAGACGACAGAATGTTGGCATCCGCCTCGAGCGGAAGTTTGAAGATCTGGAACGTCAAGACTAGGACTTGTATCCGCACATTTGAGTGTGGCTACGCCCTTTGCTGCTCATTCTTGCCAGGAGACAAGATTGTTGTTGTTGGGACGAAGACTGGAGAGCTCGAGCTGTACGATGTTGCCTCAGCATCTATGCTCGATACCATGAAGGCACACGAGGGTGCCATCTGGACTCTGCAGGTTCACCCAGACGGAAGATCTGCCACCACTGGAAGTGCGGATAAGTCGGCGAAGTTCTGGAACTTCGAGATTGTGCAGGAGGAAATTCCGGGTACCAAGAGAACCACGCCACGCCTCAAGCTGGTTCACACCAGAACGCTCAAGGTTGCCGATGATATCCTGTCCCTGAGATTCTCTCCGGACTCCCGCCTCCTTGCCGTTGCGCTCCTCGACAACACTGTCAAGGTCTTCTTCGTCGACTCTTTGAAGCTTTTTCTCAACCTTTACGGCCACAAGCTGCCAGTCCTCAACATGGACATCTCCTACGACAGCAAGCTAATCGTCACCTGTTCCGCCGACAAGAATGTCCGTCTCTGGGGTCTCGACTTCGGTGATTGCCACAAGGCATTCTTTGCTCACCAAGATTCCATTCTCCAGGTCGCTTTCGTCCCACACAATCAGGACGGTAATGGCCACCACTTCTTCTCGTCGAGTAAGGATAAGATGATCAAGTACTGGGACGGCGACAAGTTCGAGCAGATCCAGAGACTTGACGGTCACCACGGAGAGATTTGGGCTTTGGCTGTCAGCAAGACCGGAGACTTCCTTGTCAGTGCATCGCACGATAAGTCCATTCGCGTCTGGGAGCAATCTGACGAGCAGATCTTCCTCGAGGAAGAGAAAGAGAAGGAGCTCGAGGAGTTGTATGAGAGCACTCTCACTACCTCCTTGAACAAGGACCAAGAACGCGAGGAGGGTGAGGTCGGCGACGCAGGCAAGCAGACCATCGAGACTCTGATGGCCGGTGAGAAGATCGTCGAGGCGCTCGAGCTCGGCATGGCCGACCACCAGCTCATGGAGGAGTACAAGGTTGAGAAGGCCGCAAACCCAAACACCGCTCCACCACCACGCAACCTCATCTACATGGCCATGGGCAACATCAGCGCCGAGCAACACGTTATGGGCGTCTTGCAAAAGATCAAGGCTGCCGCGCTCCAGGACGCCCTCCTCGTCCTCCCATTCTCCATCCTTCCGCTCCTCTTCACGTTCCTCAACATCTTCGCACAAAAATCTATGAACATCCCGCTCACATGTCGTATTCTGTTCTTCATGCTTAAGACTCACCACAAGCAGCTTGTGGCGTCGAAGAACATGAAACTTATGCTCGATGGCATCAGACAGAACCTGAGACAGGCGCTGCAGACGCAGAAAGACCAGATGGGTTACAACCTTGCGGCGCTGCGTGTTGTTGGTACACATATTCAGGAGAGCGGGACCAAGGATTACGTCGATGAGGATACATGGGACGAGAACCAGGCCCAGAGTGAGAAGAAGCGTGGGTTTGTCCATGTCTCATAAATGGGTTGGCCGAGTATAATGGAGATGTATGAGGTGTTTTGATGTTGTTGTATATGGCAGGCGAATGTGTAGCATTGAGTATTGGAGTTGGGTTGGGTCATCATAGGCGCTTGAAGAATGTTTAGATACCATTTTAGATCAAAAGTGCGGCCTTCAGAACATGCTCTGTCAATCAAAACTTTTGTCATCATCGTGCCTGCATAGCGGCGAACAGAACTTTTGGCAATGGAAAAGTGTGACCGGAGACACCATAATCAGTCGTGGGTCCTCATCCTTCAGGAGAGCCCTGCTAAGTGGTAGACATTCTTTCCCTCTCGGTGGTGTTACGTTTTCAATACATGGTTTGTTAGGCGTCTCCCTCTCAGCCCAGTCACCGATCTTTACTTGCAAGAAACACATTCCAGGCATCAACAGCAGGATTTGTAACAATTCCCAACCTTCATTAACTAATTGGTAGGCAGCCTTTCATAAGCGACTTCCTGTTCAGGAACAATGGTATTGTCCACAACCCAATAAAAGGAACTCTGAGTCCATCTCGAGTCTCAGCTAAGACATTGCAGGCCCATCACTGAGTACACGCCGACCGGTTTGAGACACCCAAAGCTGTTCTCCAGCAAATGTTGTTCTGTAAATAGTTAAGTAAATCCGTTCCCTCATGCTTTCGTAATTTCTTCCAGAGCACAGTTACTCAGGCACTAGCTCCGTCTTGCACCTCAACTTTCCATCTTTGTCCACCTGCTCTTTGCACCACTCAGCACAATGTGCACCTTCGACTCCATCCACTACCTCCGGTGCGGGCACACCCTCCACGCTCTCTCCCACACCTGTGTTTACAACCCGCACACTTCTGGCTCTACCATTGACTCTAATCCAGAGCAGTGCAGCCGTACCGACTGGTCCTCGGTTTGTCTTCGCTCTTCCGAGTCTTACTGCCCGAGTTGTCATGAGGTTTACGTCCAGCTGAGTGTTGTCGTTAGACCTCTAGCTAAGTCCACCCCTTCTCTTTCTGTTGCTCATGCTGCTCCCGTAGTTGCAGAATTATTCGGAGGGCCAGGATTCTTTGCCGAGATGCATGTGGTGACAGTGCTTAGGTTGAGGTTGGATTTTAATGCGCATTTTTGGGGATATTGGGAGAGGCAGCGGAAGTTGAGGAGAAGGCGGTAGTCTGTTTTTTGGATGTTAAATGATTTTAGCGCTTTGATGGGAATATGGGTGCAGGAAACTTGGAGAAGGTAAACCTACCAAGCCAAGGCTCAGTGGACGTAGATGATGGGTTCCACGCTAAAAGAAGACCAGCAATACCACCAATCTTGGAACTTGGAAACGCCACTGGCGGACAAATGGAAGATTTAACAATGACATCGGCGGAGTAGCTGAGGTAGCGTGCAGCAACTGAGCATACACAAAAATAAAATAATACATCCTGTGACTAGGATTGTATGCAAGATATTGTTGAAGGATTTCGATGCTTGTACTCATGCCAACAAGCTGCGGTCAACTCAAAACCCAAAAACGACAACCTTCTGTGATGTCTGCAGAAGTAAGCGCGAGGCACCCACTTTCTCCGACCTTGTGAGTAAGTGTGGACTCGTATTTCGTGAAATCTTGTCCCACTCAGTCGATTTCAAAAGTTTGTTGCTGGTCCGTGCTTGATGGCAGTTTAAGCTGCACGTGAATCTTTCATTTCGGCCTGTGCTTCAGCAACCATCTCTCCCTTGCCGTGCCCCCGGCTCGCGACAGACTTTTGGCATTCACGAGTAGATTGGAGTATAGTTTGATGGTGTGTGTAAAACGCTAATGCTGTAATATCTAGTGTCTTCGAGTTGGCCGGTAGAATCTGCTCATGTGGATAAGGAATTATCCCACAACATCCTAGTAAATGGTATTGTACTCCAGAGGCCACCAATTCAAGCGAATCCGGCATGCTCCTACCATGTAACGTCGTCGTCTACCGGCAATTAAACTTGGTCACAGAACATAAACTTCTGTAGAGCGTCGGCGATCTACCGGAATAGCTAAACCTTCTCATATTCACAATTACTTGTGGACGTTAAAGCTTGTTGTTGTTGTGTATTCTCAGAACCATATTCTCTTCTTTATCGCTGTCGTCAAACTAAGCGCTCCTTAGCTTGGCTGGCGTCTGTGGCGGTGACTACCGGCCGTTTTGAAACTTGCCCCGCAACTCGGCCATCGTGGATTTCTCGATTGTCGACGCGGCGGCCTGTCCTACTCTGCATCCCGCGCCAAGATGCGTCTCAAATGTTTTCAAGCAATGCTTGTTCCGTCGGTCAAACTCCTTTTCTTTTTCTGCTTGGCTGATGAGATTTGCTTAGGTGCGGAATTTGACACGACACCTCTGGGGGCCCATATATCCCCCTCTTCTGCTGCAGTGTAGCAGTGGTCCTCCGTCTCCTCTTTGACTCCACTGATAAACACACTGACAACTGTCTACGCTAACTCATGGATGATCGCTGGCCTGTCATACGGAGTACTTTCACCGCACAGAGGGTCCTGATACTCATACATACTCAGTGACTGGTTGACTCGCTACTCAACTTTTCATTGCTTCTCTCGGCGCTGAACGGAGAGTGTTTTGCGAATGTTTCCGAAGAGCATTCGACTTCATAAACAGCTGATCCTTATACACCAGCTCTCGAAAGGAATCACACCCTCTTTGCTGAATTTTCAACTCATGTAGTCAGTTCCCTGAAGGCACCTTTGCCCCGACGATTAGCCGTTCTTTTCCAAGCCAATAAAGCCCTGCATTACGATGGTCGCATCAATATGCCATCCAACGATAAGGCCAAGTAACTACGAGTAGGCCGTTGAGAGCGGTCCATTCTTCCCAGACGCATCTATCCACAACGCATGTCCTTTGCACGCCAATTCCGCACCATGCGAACAGCTAAAGACGAGTTTGAGGCTATATCATACGATTCCATCCTTCGCTCGGCAAGCGCCTGCATCGAGCGTGGATCACCATGCTAACAAGCTTTCACTGGCTCGCGACGGCATACGACTAGTTCCTTCGACGTTGTTTCCCGCACGACGGAAGTTGGTGTATTTCCCCCGCGCTTTCCCCCACGCTTTCCCCGCAGGCCCTCCAAACAACCAAGGTTGTCGTCTCCAACGAGTGATACAGAGTGTGGATGCAGCTGCCATCGAGACCGCTGCCCGATGAAGACATTCAACATGGCCGGCCGTGGAAAGGACGACACCTTACATGTCGTGTTTCTACCCGACGATTTATGACAGACGTCTGTAAAAAGCAAATTGGACGGACAAAAACAGGCGAGGTTGTAAGGCTAGGGGATTATTTTAGGCTTAGTATGCTCGCTTAAGCTTTGAAACTAAGCGTATAGGGATAAAAATAAGTGCCGTCACGGACATTTCGAGCCGACATGTCGTTGTCACTGTACACGGCATTTTGGCTGGTTTACGTCCATCTTGTCATAAATTGGGAAACATAGGTAAATCGCCCATCCCTACCCTTCGCACGTTGCTTTCACACTTTGTGAAACGCCGGGAAATTCTGGGGGATCATTGCTACAAGCATGTTGTGACCATCAGCGGGTCAAGCATTTACGGAGTACCATCTCTACTTGTTATCCGAGTATAAGGGCTCAGCGTCTCCCCTCGTCATATCTTATTTTCCTTCTCCAAATATCTCTCTGCCGCCGGGTTTGCGTTTGATATACTATTTCCTTTGGTTCAAATACCAGGCTATTTATAACATCAATTGCCAATATGGCGGCCAAGGCAAACAATGTCACACCTCACCGCCAACCTGAGCATGCCGGCGAGCCAGCAGCAGATTCCCAAGTTCACGACCATCTCGGAACAAACGAGCCAGCAGACCCAGTTCCACGCGGTATCTGGCCAACAGCGAAGCAGTCCTTCAAGGACCTCTTCATATGGAAGCAGCGCACAGAGATCATCAACGAGTATGGTGACGCACGGTACGAATGGTGGGCCGCCCCGCCTGTTCAGAACCCAATCAAGCTCATCATGCAATTGAATGCGAAGCAATGGTTGTTCTTCCTTGTCGGATTGTTCAGTTGGTTGGCGGACGCCTTCGATTTCCATGCATTGTCTATTCAGACAGTGAAGTTGGCGGCGTACTTTGATCAGAGTAAAACTAATATCACGACTGCTATCACTCTGACTTTGCTTTTTCGCAGTGTGGTACGTATTTTTCCTCGACCATTGGTGGCATCGTGAGCAAACCGGTTAGCACCTTCTGGTGGCTTTGGCCAGCTGCATTGCTCATTGCGTGGCTGGATATTCCCATTCGCCAATATGCACTGTTGGACAATAGGACTAACATCATCTAGGGTGCCGCATTCTTCGGTCTCTGTGCCGACAGATACGGACGCAAATGGCCTCTAATTATCAACATGATGATTCTCGGTGTCCTCCAGATCGCCACCATCTATTCGAAAACATTCCCTCAATTCCTCGCCGTCCGCTCCCTCTTCGGTCTTTTTATGGGCGGTGTCTACGGGTCGGCCATCGCCATGGCCCTCGAGAACTGCCCAGTTGATGCTCGTGGTAAGTACTCTATCCCGTGATCCCTCCAAAGATGCTAACCCTAACCCTAGGTTTGATGTCTGGAGTGCTACAGCAAGGCTACTCCATGGGTTACGTTCTTGCTGCCTGCGCTAACTTAGGTGTTGGTGGTGAGACTGACTCATGGAAGACAGTCTTCTGGATAGGGGCAGCTCTTTCCTTCGCTGCTGGATTCGCTAGAATGTGTTTCCCAGAGTCGAAGCAGTTCATTGAGGCAAAGATGGCAGGAAATAAGCACGTCAGTGCAGGCGCCTTCTGGAAAGAGACTCGTCGCATGTTGCGCATGGAGTGGAATATGGTATTCTACTGCTGCCTGTTGATGACTTGGTACACCTCACCTCTCTTCCTGACACTATTCATATGCTAACCGGTCGCGTAGGTTCAACTTCTACTCCCACACCTCTCAGGATTCCTATACAACCTTCATGCTCACGGGCAAGGCCTTGGACAACTCCCAAGCCTCCCGTGCATCCATCATCATGAAGGTCGGCGCCTGCGTCGGCGGCACCATAATCGGCTACCTCTCCCAATTCTACGGCCGTCGCCGCTCCATCATCGTCGCAGCCCTGATCTCCGGCCTCATGATCCCCGCCTGGATTATCCCACAAGGCGAGCGCAGTCTCTCCGCTTCAGGCTTTTTCATGCAGTTCTTTGTCCAGGGCGCTTGGGGAGCCATTCCAATCCACCTCAACGAGCTTTCGCCACCGGCTTTCAGATCAACGTTCCCGGGTATTACTTACCAGATTGGAAACATGGTCTCATCGCCGTCGGCGCAGATTGTTAATGCGCTTGCCGAGAAGATGAATATTCATGATGTGAATGGCGAGTCGGCACCGGCTTATGGACCGGTTATGGGTGTTGCTACCGCTATCATCATAATCGGTATCATAGTTACTACCATGTTCGGACCAGAGAAGAGAGGGCGTCACTTCGAGTTGGCGAAGGTTGCTGGTGAGGATGTCAGATCGTCCTTTGATATCGAGGCTATCGACATGGACAAGCCAGGGCAAGAGATGAGGGCAGAGTATGCTGGCGACGATGAGAAGAAGCAGACGCCTTTGTAAAGTTTTGATTCACAGGTTGGATGACAGCGTTATTGAAGACTGCGCCGAGTTGGCATAGCGAGTGCATTGCACATGCGTAAGCGAGGTTTTTCTGACCAATACCAATACCCTAAATACGAATCTTATGTTTCCATTGCTCCTCACTATACACACATAGCGCCGTTCCGAGCAACTCGTGAGACCAAGTGGTTCGTGATTCAGGTAAGTGCACCGAGGATATCGGCATCGGTTTCCCATGGCATCCGCTTGGAATCCTTTCTCGCCAAAACTCATTTGTGAGCTTAAATCATAGCATCGACAGCCGGAGTGTGCTGGTTCATGGTATGGGAGTTGGGGACACTCCAAAACCATTTCAGGAACTGTTCAACTCTCGTTTCAAGGACATCTTTCTATCCCTGTGCGCTATCGGCCTCTGGCCAACACTAGCTTTAAATGACCTTTAACACTCATTTGAGAATTGAGAGGGGGAGGAGGGGGACAGTGTTCATGGTGGATTTAGGTCACACTATACCAGCCAACGACTGGTGGAAAGTTTAAAAGTTTTGCTCCTCCTGGGGAGGAGGCGAGAAGATATGTGGTCACTACGAGGGTCGAACTCGCGACCTTGGCGTTATTAGCACCACGCTCTAACCAACTGAGCTAAGCGACCTGTTTCCTTTGTAATTGTACCTATTTCTACTTCTGATACAATGTTGATTGGGAAAGTGGCTTCTGGGGACCCATTCACAGTAGCGCAGGACTACTTGTCTGGAATGATTTGACCTTCTTAAGCAATAAACGAACCAGGATAGTTAAAACACTCGTTCTTCTACAGAAAATGCATACTAGTCAAACTTATTTCAGTCATCTCCGTCAACCCTCCTCCAAACCGAACAAAATTTACAAAGTTGGCGGTTGCGGGGTCGACATCCACAAATCCACCGCACCACAACATCACGAAAACGAGAGGTCAAAAACGGGAAAAAGGTAGCTGAGCATGAGCTCAGAGCGTCGTGTCGACTCTCTGACGGGGAGTCGAACCCCGGTCTCCCGCGCTTTGTCGACTTCTTGAGGAAGTGGATGACAAGCGGAAATCATGACCGTTAGACCATCAAAGAAGTTATACGGAAAGGGGATAACGGGAAACAAGAACAGTGCCGCTTTTTCGTCCCAGATTCTGGAGCAAGATTACGAAATGTTGATGCCTGGCTTCAAAATCGGGGTTCCTTGAGTCCGATTCCCGATGGTGGCATCGCGGCCTGCACAAATCTTCTTTCGGTGTTAGGTACCACCGCCGCCCTAAGCAAATATGTTTTCCCATAGTTCAGATGGCCGCTGTTTCTTGTATGTTGGAAAAGTGGCTGTCTGTGAGCGCGTAAAACGTGAAATGGTTGGCTGATTTCCGAAGTCTGCCTTGCGACCTGCATGAAAAAGCTGCATCCCGTACTTTGGAAACTGTTTGTGGGCGCTTAAACAGGAAATGGTTGGCTAATCTCTGAAATCTGCCTCACGAGTTGCCTGATGCATGAATGTGTGAGGGAGACGGGATGGCTTTAAAGCCTATCAATGCTCGCTAGCCAGCAAGTGAGCGTCGCAGGCTGCCATAACTAAATCATCGTGCCATCCTGATAGGCCATCTTTACGTCCAATTGTGCCAGTGCCCTGAGATCTTTGAATGAAAAGGGGTTTCGAGTGGCTTTGGTTGGACGATGAGCCAAGCTTGGGGTTGGGGGTGGTTTTGGTTGACATGACCGGTGGACGATGAGCCAAGCTTGGGACCAACTGATTTCATATCCCAAAAGCTCTCTTCTGTCATTCCTCGGACCTCTGGCCGATATGTATCACGTGCACTAGTGACCTTGAGCCAAATAAGCTGAATTCTGCATTCTACAATTAGACATACAAAGAGCTCGGGGGTTTCATATTTGTTAGGTACGAGAAGGGTAGATCCGAGTCTACAGAACTTAATCCAATAACATCACGTGACCTAAATATCACTTGACTCTTGGCAACATATCCTTGGCGTGCTTGTTCTCCCATCAGTATGTATATAGTTCTTTCTCAGGGCTGTCACAGGCTTCAGGAATACCATGTCTCTGCTTCTAAGATAAGTTGCAGCCGAATCGGCTTGCAATATCTTTTTTCTCAGTCCTAGCGTTCACAAGTTGTTAGTAACGTCTCTGAAATACGCAAGACAGTACATAGTGGATTCTCAGAAGCGCCGGAAGACGGCTAAAAAAATACGGGAGGTGGACGAGACGGCGAAAAATGCTGGAGAGGATTCTCATAAGCGCAGGGACACTGGCGGCCGCAGTTTACCCGATTCTCCACCGTCAGCGGCTATGTCCGCCCTTAGCGTCACTTAAACAAACGCTCGACCTTCTCGATCCTCAGCCTCAACCACGAAGACACGTCGACATCCAGATGCTGTCACGGTTCGTAGTTGTCTTCATTGCCAACACCTAATCCATTGTTATTCGGTCATGGCCATGCAACTTCATCACGATACCACTTCAAAGAAATTCACGCCGCCTGGCAGCTTCACCAAGGCGCCTCTGACACCACCACTTACAGACACAAAGCCATCGAAACGCGTGGCCAGGATTCTGCGATTCCTACGACATCAAAAGAGCGGTAGAAGCGTCTCGGAAACTCCCTGGCTTGCGCTGAAGCTGCAGCCTGGCGAGTACGACGAATTGTTACGCCTGCTCAAAAACGACGAATCTCTTTGGGTGTTCACAGAAACCAAGGTCAGGTATGTATAGTTTTGAACTCACCTTCAATAATGCCATGTTAACCATTGTAGGTACGATTACGATTCTACGACCAGGACTTTTGTTATACGAATGCCCACACAGTTACACGAAGTGTTTATAGTCCGAGTTGTTAAAGAGATAGAATGCAGATTGCGCGCTATAGCGGACAGCGAAACTCCATCAAGGTCTTTTGCTCAGAAGATCAAACACAATGGATCTGGGAGATTGATTTTTCAGAGCGCGGAAGATGACGATAACCAAACGACTATTAAGCGCGAACCTGATGCTGAGTTCAAACACGACGACGCACATTGGCCAGGAGTCGTCATTGAAGTATCCTATTCTCAGAAGACTAAAGCGCTACCCCGCTTAGCTGACAATTACATTCTGGAAACGGACGGAAACATTCGCGTCGTTGTTGGTTTGGATCTTGATTACAATACGAAGAAAGCAACAGTTTCGATGTGGCGACCACAGTACCTCACAACTCAGCAAGGCGAGTTGGAACTAGTGGCAGCTCAGACAGTAGAACGTCAGGTAAGCATGGTGCAAGATCCAAACTTTATAGCGATGCTAATATGACTTAGATTTTTCGGGACGAACTTGGAAATGCCAACCTTGCTGGAGATGCAGGACTAAGGCTTGATTTGAGAGACTTTGCGCATCATGATCTCCCTGAAGTTCTTGGTAGAGATTTGACCGACTCCTTCCTAATCGATTCAGTGACATTATGCCGATGTCTTGATGAAGCAGAGGAAGAGGAGCGAGAAGCCAAGCAGAAAAAAAGGTTCATAGCGCCTTTACAACAGGGTGCGAGAAAACGATATCGAACGACAACGCCACCTGAGGAGCTGGGTTCTGAGGACGAACGCAAATTTGAAGATGATGAGCGGAGAGTTCGTGCCCGAGTGTCTAATGATGATAGCTCTTACAAGTCATCTGCGGCAGAATAGTGGGAGAGCGAGGGGCCAGCATGTCTTCATATAGATGTGCATTTGCTATGGTTATGAAGTGGCGGCTGATGAGGTGAAAGAGCGAACGGCGATTTTGGTACCCAACACATTGAATGGCAGCTAACTCACCTGCGCGAGTGTACTGCTGATCGAGGATCTTGCGGATGCCTGCCCGAGCCGGAAGGACCAGTAGCGCCAACGCTCGAGGACTACAAGACGGGAAAGGCCGAGGCATGCTCCATCAGTGAGGTTCTTCGACATCCATACGTGGAAAGACTGTCCACGCAGATATTAATTCAGGGTTCTTCTATCAGAGATTTTTGGTGGTTCCAGAGCAAGAGTCAAGGGGGAGTGGAGCGCAAGAAGATGGTTCGGGTCTCCGGCCGAGGTCCGTAAGCTAGGACAACAACCCTTCCCCCATGAACGAGGCTGGCGGGACTAAATGAGAAGGTGCTTGTCCATGTCTGTGTATAAATCAGAAGCTTGTCAGATGCATGATAGATGAGGTTACCCGAGAGGTGGGAGACTTTTCAGTTGACCTTGTATCAGTGATGGCAAACAGCAACAAAAATTGATCTTTGAGGCAGCACTTCTAAAGGGAGCTCTATGTATATAATCAATGAGGTTAACGAGGCGTAGTACCATGTGAAGGACAGGAGACGAGAAATAGAAAACAACCAGGACGATATATCGACCAACTACATCTCCAACTGTCTAACCACAAAAATTAATAGCACGTCTATTCCGTACCAAGTAGAAGATTGATAAACCAACCCATTTTGATTGAGATGAACGAACCATTTCCAGATCATTGCTAGGCAGTATATTAGGCTTTTCTTAAACGTAACATATAGGATGCCTATTCCTCTTAAACCTTTGCTGGAACCCTAACCGTAGCGCTAAACGTCTGGATATCACTTGAAACTAGTAGCGTTAATTCGCATGTTCAATAGATTTGTTCTCTTCTGTTAAAATTACATAATCTTCAACAGCATCCCTAAAATGCTTCGACAACGGATCCCTGCAGAAGCTCCTGCGCCATCTGCCACCTCAAGGTTCTGCTCTGGGCGTCGGAGTCCATCTCCACCATTCCTAGGCCCAACGCGATAGACTTCGCGTTTGCGAGCACATGCAAGCCACTATCGACGTCATTCAACTGCGGTTGACTGCGCTGCTGCGCGCTGATCGTCCAATCCCCGGGACTAATTTCATCGCCCAGTCGGAACTTCAGGAACTGCAGTACGTTGCTTGCTGTCATGCCATTGCTGGTCCAGTGCTTGTGGCTGTCATAGAGTTCGGCACGTCCTTGAGCTGGACCGAGAGAGCATGGGTATAACACAGCGAGCGTCCAGTGTGTGCACACTTTGATTGGAACGTATATCGTGGAGAAGGTGGCAAGTCTTTTCAGGAGACCGGCAGGAATGCCATCCGTGGTTCCGATCATGGCTGTGTTGGTGCAGCTAATCGTGTTCAGTATGTCGCTTTCTCTTCGAGAATTAGTGTAGTGAGTGAGGCAATTCAGATACTCGTTGATGATATTGTCGCCGAGATGCCCCGCGCGAGGGACCAGAGTGCGGAAGTCACGTCGGGAGTGGACCCTGGCCGCCGTATGTATCTCCATATCGTCTTTCCTATATCTCAATGAACTGGTGAGGTGCTCTTGAAAAGAAGGGCTCGGTTTCCAGAACGGTCCAGTAAATATATTCCTTCGAGTGCCAGCCTCTGGCACTGATGATTCGCGTATTGATGTTTGTAGATTAGCACTTGTCGTATCTTGTCCGAAAGTACAACTGGAAAAGCTCGTGCTAAAAGGGGTAAATCGTGTTGTTAGTGATGGCAAGGCCGAGGATTCAAGAGCAACATGGCGTGTGGGTGAAGAAATGGCAATTGGCGGAAGCATTATATTGTTGTGCACGAGGTTGACCGGCAAATGGGACCAACTAGATTGAGGTGAAGCGTCAGGTCTTACGAATTTCTCATGGCTTGCAGCGATTAAAGTCGACTGGTCGCTATACATAGAGACCAGTCCCCGATAAGTTGCGGTTATTTGAAAACAAACACGACCAGTCCGAAATATCGACCAGTCCCCGACAAGTTGCGGCTATGGGAATAGTCCCTAGAGAGGCGTGGTTTTTAGATGAGAACAGTCCCAGAGAAGGACAACTTGTCGGATTACGAAGGCTGGAACAGTCCTAGACAAGTGTTATTTTAGGACAGGAACAACGTGAGGGAGCTCCGGCCTTCCTAAACATGTTTCCGGATCGGAAAAATGTTATTGTTATGACGCATGTGATTTACTGGACGGTGGACGAAACCATCATCCCTCATCTGTTTCGTGATCTTGTGGCACGATTGAAGCTTTAGCTTCTTACTCCAAATTTCTCCACACGTGACCCACTGGTTTCTCAATTCAACTCTAGATGGTACCAACCGGCTAGCTTTATAAAAATATAAGCTAGAGACGGTTTTCTGCTTTCTAGCACGACGAGCAAGTGAGAGGGGCCAGTTATGCGAAGCAACAGCCGTCGTCGTGTGGCAGATCTGTCGGTTTCCGATATCTAGTGCTTCTCAAAAGGTGTTTAGCTGAATGGGATTCGCTGGTAGGAGCAAAGGGAGCTTCACCGTTGTCGAGGTTGAGACAATAGCTCACCAGACTCGAGGTATGATGTGATGAATGCCGAGGGGCTTTGGATACTGTTTCTCAATGAAGCCGATATAGCGTAATGTCGACACGCGGCATAGTGTTTTAACCGTTCATAGTATCAGGTAAAGCGACCAAGACTGGGCGCCTATGGAGAAAGGCTATGCATTCTATCATCGTTCATGCAAGAAGTAATATCTACGTCTTAGCCAAAACCAAAAAAAGCTAATTGACCTATTGAGTAATCAAACTCGCCCGTAACCTCAATTGAAACACCGCTAGTACGCCATCTATCTGCTATAACCACCTCTTCCTCTTGACTCTGAAACGTCTCCCACTGCGTCCTAAGTCTCCCATGCTGGTATGCAACCTGCTCAGGCGTTGACCCACGCTGTTGCGATGCTGGAATCTCGCCATAGCCACACTACTGTTGCTGCCCATACAGCTGATTGCCCTGTTGTCCATAAGCACCATAGCTTGATTGCTGCCCATAACCATGCTGCTGTCCAGATCTCTGTTGAGCCTGCTGTGCTTGTGCTCGCTGTTGTTCGTTGACACCCATCCTCATCTGCCTTTTCTCCAACTCTCTTTGATCAATACTGCCAAGAAGACCTTGTTGCATTTGAGGCCCATTATTCCTTTGTGGGTTCGCATTTCCAGCCAAGGAAATTAAAGGTGCACCAGTCATGCGAGAGATTTCCGTCCGCTTTCTAGCATTTAACTCCTTCTCCTGGTTGCCGAGCGTCGCCCCTGCACCTCTCGATCCAGGTCGTTGCTGCTGCATCTGATGCAGATCTTGAGAAGTATTATTTCGTGCAGTGCCGAAATAGTCCGACCGACCACTTGAGCCCTGAGGCGGAGTATTGGTACGCATATTGTTATTGGATAATTTTCGACGCTGATGAGCGTATTGAGAGGGTTGTTTAGCAGCATTCGCGCGTTCGCGAACAAACCCCTCCGGCGTCATTGCACGAGTGGCGACAGCTGTGGCATTTGAAACCATGCCAGGCCTCCATTCAGCATGCCTAGGACCTTGGTTCTGCTGTGGCTCAGGTGTTCTTCGAGGTTGCAGCTGTTGTGGTCCAGCACTGTAGGCAGGGTTCTGGCGCATAGGACTAATTTCTCTCTTGTCAAGTCGATTCCGCTCATAAATGATAGTAGGTCCAAAATCGATGGTTGGAGTATCATTGCTCCCACGTGGCGGTGCATCCTGATTACCACCGACCGTCTTCATCACTCCCGTTCGTGGTCTCTCAAAAGAAGGTCTGTCATATGAAGGTCGGCCTTGTGCTGCAGCAACCGCTTCTAGGCCAGGCGTTGTCAATGGTGGTTCGTCATAATTGCTACTCGATCCGCTCATGTTGGTCTTCACCCGCTTTAATGGTGCTCTAGCCTCGGTGTTACCAGCAGGCGAGGATGGTATCGGCTTGCGTTGAATACTTCTCAGATTGGCACCAGTACCTGCGTCATAAGAAGACCGCGCTGATTCGTAAGAAGACCGGGACGCACCACTATAGTTGTACCCAGCAACTGCGGCCACTTGCTGATTGGGGAAAGCGTCTAGTCCGGGACCTCGGGAACCTACGGGATTATACCCCTGTGCGAGATTTGGATAGTTCGAGTTCGGGTTATTGCGATGATAATAAGATGGGATATTGGTCGCGCTAAATGAGGAACGCTCTTCCGGGGCGCGATAGTCCGGGGCCGCAAATTCGTGGGAAAGACGTTGAAGATCTACCATGCCTTCACGAAGTCCAGGGTTAGCATGTGATCCAGGTAAGATGGCGGTATTATGTACTCCTCTTCCTTGCTGCTGCTGCGGCTTCCACTGCTGCTCATCTTGCAGGCGTTGTTGCTCGATGCCTCTTTGGTACTCTGCTACTCCCTGCTGTGCTGCAATGCCGCCAGCACCAGCAAGCTGGCTCAGAGTCCCGTTTGACATGCGGCTCTTGGCTCTGCGGAGCTCTGGCGAGTGGGCTAGCTTGTTTGCTGGAGGGGCCGGTCCTGGGGCGTGTGAGAATCCTGGTGGTTTGGAAACCGGCTGTGGTGTCGGAGCCAAGTTGAGATGCTGCAGCTCAGGAACTGGAGCTCCTGTAGTACGATCAGGGATTTCATCCTGTGGCGGGTACGGAATTCTTCTAGCCGAGTCGTATTGGTTCAGATTCGTTGCATGCGGATGAAGAGGTGGTGGAGCATCCCTGGTCATTGGACTCCGGTTCTGGAAGCTGTCTGACGCAGAGCGATGGTGCTGATGGTAGCGTGGTGTCTCGAGCCCACCTTGAGCATTCTGGCCAGCAAGCGCGGAATCAATCCTTGGGATACCATCGGCCGTTCCAGGAACGTTAACTGGCGGCGCACCCCACGATACCGCTGGCGTCGACTGGATAGATGCCCTATCACTCCCACGTCTGCTATTTCTTCTGCTCCCACCATCAGCGGCAATAGCAGTCATACGTCTTTGAGTCAACTCCTTTAAGCGCTTACGCCACTCGCATTCGTTCCATCCTTGACTACCTGGCTCGGAGATCAAGCCTGCAACGTCCAAGAGTTCCAGGTACCCATATCTCCTCTCAGTAGGCATGGCAAACATCAAACTGCGCGGGTCCAAAGAGTCTGCTACTAATCTTTGCGGGCGGCCGTACAAGGCGAATGTATCATACACTGGAAACAACCAGCGGAGCATCATCTCAAAGCCACTGACAGCTGCATGCACCTCAGGCATGACAAATACGAACCCCTCAGTCTGAGTTGGCGGGTTCGAGTGAATTGTGATGGTTCCTTCCAGCTTGACCAATGTAGAGGCATCGATAAGCGGCTTGGATTGCGGGTAGATCGCATAGGCGGAATACGCATCGTTGATGGATGCAATCGGGATGGTCTTCTTGCCAACCTTCTTGTTCTCATAGAACTTGATGCTTCCCTTGAGAGTTGGTGGTCTGGAGCGATCGTAGACCGACTTTTTCTTTTTGAGCTCTTTCTCCAGCTTCGCCACTTCCTTCTCATCTGGTGGATATACCACGCACCAGCACTGCCTCCACGGAGTACCAGCTCCGAATCTGACACGGACCCAATCTTCATACTTGAATATCGTCCTGGATGTGATGACATTGATGTTGTTGAGTGTCTTTCCCTTTCCAGCGATTAATGCTCCGGTGTAAGACTCTTGAAGAGTAGTGTACTCGTACATGGCCAGACGAATGGCTGCCGTCCACTGTACCAGCGAGTGGTGAGAATTGAAATGCAACAAGTAACGGTTCTTGCCTGCGGTGGAGATGCTGAGGACGTTCTGCAGTGGCTGCTCGTCGCTCGAACGTAACGGAAGCGATTCGATCTGTGAGTGTTGTTAGAGCCCGTTTTCCAAAACCGGTTGACCAAAACTCACCATTTTGATCGATGCATCCGTGAGATTTATAAATTTCGGTAAAACTTCACCATCAGCTCCAGCGGCGTCCAATTCTGCAGCATCCCAGAGGGAGAAAATAGTGCCCACAAGCTGGGCGAAGCATTCCGTCCATGTTCTGTCGGCATTTGGCTTTCCCTCTGCAACCAGTCAGTCTTGATGTTTTACCCCGCCATGTATGATAACATACGTGTGTTCTGATCGTCCAACTTCAGAAAGTAACCCTCTTGGTATAACTTGTTTCCGTGGCTGTTCAAGAAACTAAAAATTGGCTGCAGCTCAGGCAAAGTATCGCGGTCGACATCCATCAGCGGCGGCTGGTATGTTTGCACCATAGATATTGGTCTGGAGCTGCTGCGCCTGTGCCCACTTTCTTCTCTTCTTTGCGGCGAGCTTCTGATGTTCGAGGGCTGTGCAGGCTGTCGCTGCGGCGTGGTCGGACGGCAGGCATCTTGTTTCTCTGGATATGTTTGCAGGACAGTCGGCGGTGGTGAGGTAGGTGGAGTGCTCTTCTCTTTATCGCTCTTGGAGGAGAAAGAGCTCATGAACGAGGTTACTGTGGAAATAGCTCGATTAGTACAGCATCACCATAAACGCATGTGGGCGCAGAAGCTGAAGCACCTACTCCGTGAGCGAGCCGACATATTGATGGTTCTTCTAGGGTATGGTACAAAACGAATGTATGGTGTTGTCTGGAAGTCCTTGTTTGAACCCGGTGTACCCGCAACTCTGAGGTGTTATCGGGTGCCGACTGAGACGAAGAGTGATCACCAAGCGAACAAAGTCAGAGAATGGCAGATAGTGCACAGCGAGCAAAAACAACGACGTCGAGAACGAGCGAGAAGGTGAGTAGTTCGCGCGCGGATGTTATGGTGTAGAAGTGTAAAGGAGGAGAGCAAGACAGAGGTGAGAAGGATAAATGGGGGAATGTGGTTAATGAGCGCGTATTGCTGGATAGTGCTTGTGCAGTACCCTTTCACAGCCTTCCAGAGCCAAGACTTATTTAGACTTTCTAAGGCCGGACCTTGTTAGCGGTCCACTGGCTCCGGCGGGCCCTGATGAATTGGGGTGGTGCTTGAGCGGGATTGCACAACGCGCTGTTATGCGTGTCGGAGAGGACGTCACCACCGAGTCGGATCTTGTCCGCTACTGTAACCCTACGGGATTATGGACAGGGGGGGTCCCTTTTTCTGGGATGCGTTACTTTTAAAACAAGAGAAAGGCCAACTCACGCCCAATGAAGCAATAAGAAAGAGCGAGTTTCAAGACCTTGGCGCGGTGATTGAGCTAGCCGATCAGCCACCAAAGATCGCCTTTGCCGCACAATTAGACGCAAGAGTGTGTCTGTTTTAGGCTCGACTGATGGTCCTCGTTAGCACCATCCCGCACCATCTCAACATGATTATGCAATTCTGCAATGGCGCTGCCGCTCACCATGAAAGTGCTACGACAGCATATTTAGCTGCCAGGAAAAGGCCACTTTCACTTTCTGTCTTTGTCGACTTTGGCGGAGAACAACCAGATCGCGGTTGCAGAGTCCCATTTATCTGCACGATGATGCCAGAGACTTGGCGGTCTTAGGTCGGCATGATCATCATTATCAAGTAGTGGCGTACGACGACGACATCAACAGCAAGAAACCAAGAGTCTAGGCCCCAACAGGTTGGCAGCAAGACTTGAGTTGTTTCGGTCGTTTCGTGGCTGCAAGTACGAGCTTACAAGTCTCCTTTGCTTGGTCTCTTCGTTCTTTTGCCGCATGGCAGACGAGGCGCAGCACAAGGGACACTTGGCCTGCCTCATCACTTCGGCTTGGAACCTCATCAAGAGACAACGACTTGCTGTTCTTGATTGCGCCAGTTCGTGTTTGAAATGTCGCCAAGTCGCCAAGCATGCCTCCTTCATCACCATCGGTTGGCAGTTCTTGCGCTTTCATCGCTGTCTTACTTGGAGCTTCCCGCGGCTATGTCTGCAAAGCAAAGTCTGTCACAAGAAGATTCTCGTTGGAATTTAACTGGTTACCTCAACAAGGTGGCTGAGGGCAGCTTGAGACTTTCAGACATATTTCTCACGACTTTTAGCTGACTTATCTTCTCTGTATAAGGTCTTCGGAACAGTTTAAACGAGCATACGAGGCGCTATGTCTTGTAACACTTCTCATTACGCGCCCACTAGCACTCCTAACACGGGCTTGAGCTCCGCATAAGGAAGTTGAGATATTCGCTTGCTCAATCCAAGCCAATATATCCGAATGGTCTAACCTATCAAATACGATCTCTCCTTGTCATAAGTGATGCCTGAGGACAGACCACGAAACTGTCTTCGTTGACTCAGCTGTCCCTTCGGCCCTTCGGGTCGACTTTACACTTTCTTCAGGAAGTTCAGGGAGTCCCCAAGCTCGAGCACTGTGAGCACAGTGACCATCAATCTCCTTTCCTGCAAGCACTTTAACCCCTACCATGCGCGTGTGGACCTTTCCTCGCGGATCTGACGATGAGAGCGAGCACCTCATCTGCCGAAGAAGGAGAACCCTTAAATAGAGCGGCCCGTGAGCCTGCACCGAAGTTGCGGATCCGTATCCGGTTATGCACGCGGTTTCTGGCGCTTCGCCTTTTCCATCTTTAGCTCCTCTCACATCAGCCTTGTGCTCGGACTCCAAACCTCCCTCTTCGAGTCGTTCAACCATGAACTCGTAAAAGAAGTGCAGTTAAAAGCAGCCTCGTCACGTTATCCAGCCCCTCACGGACCGCATCTCCGATAACAATTGTCAAATCGCATTTCTCTTATCTGATCCTGCCGGGCGCATCAATTCGCCCCGTCACATCACTTCTCCATTCCTGTCACTTCACCTCTTAAACCTCACTTAAAAGACATGACAGACACCCATCTGCCAAAATAAACGCTGGGATGAGGAGGTCAGCTCTTCCAACACTCTTTGTTGCCCCCTCAATATTGCCTTGCGCTGGCGCCACCACCAAATCTATACCATGCCGCATCAGACAAATACGATTTCGCACTGTCAAAGCTTCCGATATATCAACCACCCAGACAGCTACCAGTACTGAGAAATCTTATCCGTATCCGCCGACACCTTCGCTAGCTGCGGAAAAGAACAGAAAGCCCTTCTATTTTGAGACCGGCCTAGCTCTATTTGCGAAGCGCACACCACGACCTTTCCCACCACCTTTTCTTAGTCCACCAAGTGGCAGCTTTTCAGATCCACTTAGCACGCATCATAACTCTCGGGATCGACGAGCTTTTGTTAATGGAAACCTCATAAGAGGATATACGAATGGTGACGATGCAGTATATGCGGGCAATTACTTCATAGCTGCAAATGATGGAGTTGGAGCCTGGAGTACGAGGGAGATGGGTCATGCTGGGTATGCACTATATTTCATTTTCACGAGAGACGCCCGAAACGTCCCGACGACGCTGCTGGCGGCCACCAGGCTTGCTGGACGTAAACCGTTACTAATTTCAACTTAGACTTTGGTCCCGCCTAATAATCCACTTCTGGGCCCTCGAGATCGAGAACGACTGCCTCAAGTGCCTCGACGAAGACCGCCCATATACACCTAAGCCAGTGGAATACCTTGAGGAGGCCTACTTACAGACAATCGATGCGACTACAAAACCGCAGAGGTGGCAAGGAACAACAACCACAGCTGGTGCACAACTGCACTATGGGCCGGCAAAAGACGCAACCGAAGGAGGGAATACGATAGAGGGCCGGGCGAAGCCAGTGTTATATGTCACGAATTTGGGGGATTCGCAAATCATGGTCATAAGACCCAGTAGTGGAAAGGTCATATATAAAACAGAGCCACAGTGGCATTGGTTTGATTGTCCACGACAACTGGGCACCAACTCGCCAGACACGCCGAACAACAATGCTGTTACGGACGTTATCACGTTAGAAGAGGATGACGTTGTATTAGCAGTCTCGGATGGTCTGATAGACAACTTGTGGGAGCATGAGATATGTTCCACAGTCACAGAAGGCATTAAAGAATGGGAAGAAAGAGGCGATAATGGGATGAAGGGAAAGGAGGCGAGGAAGAAGGGCGCAGATGGTGGAATGAAGTTTGTGGCTAATCAGTTAATGAACGCCGCGAGGGTTGTTGCGCAGGACCCGTTCGCAGAGAGTCCATACATGGAGCATGCTATTGAAGAAGGATTGGCTATGGAAGGAGGTGAGTTTTGGCTTTCCTAATCTAGAAACCTTAAAAGAGGAGTTTGAACAGAGCGCTAACAGCGGCACAGGAAAGCTCGATGATATCAGTGTTGTTGCGGCAGTCATCAAGCGCAATCGGAGCGCATAGCCGTTAAGTGGGACAAAAGATGCCGAATGAACGCGATCAAATCCCGCATGGAAGAGGATGAAAGGAAGACGAAAGCCGAATCAATAGGATGGAGTATATTATGATGCGACGACAGGAGATTTGATGATGAACCATTTATCATCGGGCACGCACTGCAAGGCGTTAATGGCATGGAGGATGAACGAAAGGGGACTGCATTTGGGTTATGAGCTTGTAGTTTAAGGATACGACTGTCTGCCTGTTAATTCCGTTTTTTGTGCAATAAATGTAATGGCAAAGTTGTCAGCTTACTTCCGAACTGAGCTCAGAGACAACCGTCTCTTAAAAACAAAGTGAGGTGTAACCATGCCGACTTCAAGCTGTCAAGATTCCCGCCGTCGTGGAATTCGGGGTCGTGATACGCCAGCCCCCTCCACCCTGCTTACGCACGATTCTGCCAATTTGCCTAACATCATCTCATAATTATGGGGTTTTTTTTGCGTGATCATATCTCGGTGTAAGAGCCTTAATTTGAAGTATTATAATTACAAAGAGGGCATTTCAAAAGGCCTGTTTGGACACGTTCTCGAGTATGACCTGTAGACCTACAGCCTCGACAAGTTACGCGATCGTGACCTTGTTGCACACATGCTGAACGGTGGTTTTGGGGTACATTTTGTGTCTCGAATTGACTTAATATCCGGAAGGTAGCAGCAGCTTGGATAGGGAGATCCAGCGATAGAGATGTCAAAAAGGAGAAAGTTATGCAATGGCACTCACCGCCTCCCAAATGAGGTGGGGGGGGGTCCCTGGCGTATCATGACCAGAAATTCGGAGAGCTCTTCTCCACACTAAATGCGGGAGAACCCTGTCCTCGGCGCATGGACGCAACCTTAAATTTCCTATCTCCGCCTATCGAGAATTTCTGCAGCCTTGTCGTCCTCGTTCGTAAACACCCACAACCACTTAGCACATCTCGACCATACAACCGTCAAGATGAGAGGAAAGCGCGCAAAGCAGTATAAGAAGCTCATGCAGCAGTATGGGCTTGCTTTCGGGTTCAGAGAGCCGTACCAGGTTTTACGTACGTGAGAGCCGTGTCTTTCTTAACCCACCCAGCAGCAAGCAGTGTTTATGAGCGCAATGCTGTTAGAGCCACGAGACTTCATAATTCTTTGAGCTCGTTCTGCGCTTTCTTTGGTATATTTTGGCAGTGGAAGACGCACGCACTAACCACCTCTTAGTTGACGCCGAAATCATCAAAGACGCCGACCGCTTCAAGATGGACCTCATCGGCGGTCTCGAACGCACCCTCCACGGTCAACTTAAACCTATGATAACGCAATGTTCCATGCGCCACTTGTACGCGCAAGCCAAGGAGCCGGGCGTTAGCTACCTCATCGATAAAGCCAAGACGTATGAGCGTCGTCGCTGCGGACATTTACCAGAAACTCACCCGGAGCCACTCAGTGCCGTAGAGTGTTTAAGCAGCGTTGTGGATCCAAAAAGCACGGGACATAACAAGCATAGATATGTGGTCGCCAGTAACGATATCGAGGTCAGAAGGAAGCTGAGAGGTGTGCTGGGTGTCCCGCTTGTTTATGTGAGCAGGAGTGTTATGATTATGGAGCCAATGGCTGAGGCAACTTCCGGATCCCGCGACAGAGACGAAAAATTGAAGTTCAGGGACGGATTGAAAGGCAGAGTTTCCGGATCGGTGGGCATGAAGCGCAAGCGTGGCGACGATACGGATGAGGCAGAGGCAGGGAAGACAGATGCAGCGGCTGGAGAGCCAGTTAAGAAGAAGAAGGTCTATGGATTGCCGAAGGGACCGAACCCTTTGTCTGTGAAAAAAGGCAAGAAGGTTGACACAACGGCGAAACCAAAGAAGGACAAGGATGTGGAGATGAAGGATCCTGCTGCTGAGGGAGAGGATGGAGAGGGACAGAAGAAGAGGAGAAAGAGGAAGCACAAGGGCGCTAACGCTGAAGAGGCAGGAGCGACTGGCGCTGCGGATGAAGGCGGCGCTTTGCAAAGTAAGCAAGAAGTTGTCGACCCTGTGCCTGTTGCTGTGGGAAGTGATTGAGCGAATGGACATCAAAAGCAGATTTTGCGGGAGCTTTGGGCGTTAGGGGAGCTTAAGGCAGAAAGGTTCTGTAAGGCAGGAGCGACGAAGCACGCATAGTACAGGGTCTAGCATTTGTAGTTTGAGCGGCTGCGAGGATCTGAAGGTGCTGAGCTCTATGATGAATACAAATAATGATACCCTATTACTTTGACCTGACCACGGCGCTTTCGCCGACAAGTGGTCTGCCGCACCAAGAAAGCTTCATGATGAGTTACAAGCTCTGCCGCCCCTGCTCACCGACAGCAAGGACAGAGTAAACAGTGAAATTAAAATCGAAGTTCTCCGCGGCCGGAAATACAATTGAAGATTTCTCTTTAGAAAAAAGTTCTGAAATCTCCTTAGATCTGCGAAGGAGCTCAAAATTAACCGGTTTACAAACAACCGCTGCGTTCAGCATGTTCATCACTACCTTCGTTGGTGGAGCATCATCCGCGTGGTGTCCGATGTCGAGCTCTCATTCCCAGGATTTATCAATCTGGTCGTCAGCAATGAAATACTGGTAGGTAATGGATACTTCCTCCAGTGAGCTTACTGCAAGCTTAATATAATGTGCATGAGATCTGGAAACAAGCCTTGAAACCCATCACACAGCGCCGTTGAGTTACAAGGGTGCCACCGTGACCCCACATGCTTCCCCGACCGCCTACCTCAAACGGCACAGCGGCCGCCCGACGACGCATTTCCCAATCCAACCACATTCCCTGAAGATAACAACACGTACAGCACACAATGAGCTCACCGCAGCTGCGATAACGAAATAACGTCAGGAAAAACCAGATCGCAAGCATTGAAGACGAAAACAGAACGTCCATGAACGACGCTGTATGATCCAAACACGGAATACTCGGCCAGCACAAACGCCAACCTAGGGGCACCACTATGACGGAGCTGCCGCCGAGGGCAGCTAAAGACGAGGCACGACATGGCGAGGATAAACAACCCACGGCGCCAGCACAACCGGTAGTTGACATAGGTAGCTCACATGAGCCGTCAAATATAGACGAATGGGGCCTACCCATACCGAAGCGCTCGCCACCAATGCAGCTCGCTGCGAACGACTCAACAGCTTCACTCAATGCGCCAATGCCACCAGCGTTGCTGTCTCCTGGCTCGCCAGCACAAGAGCGCGCAGCGTTTGGGAGAAGCCTTAGCAATAGCCCGAAGATAAGCGTGCAGAGTGAGGTTGAGAGGATAGAAAGGCTGGAGCAGGAGGTGAAGGAGAACGAGAAGGAAGAGAGGAGATTGGCGAATGAGGAAGAGAAGGAGGAGAGGCAGCGGGCGAGGGAGCAAGCACTAGCTGCTGCTGCGGCGACACAAACCCCGAGCGGTAATGTCGCAGATGTACTGAAGGCCAAGGGCGTGGAGGACGGTGAGATACTGGATAAGCTTGCGAATGATACTGCGAAGGTCAAACTCTCTGAGCCTGTCGCCGTAACCTTGCAAGAAGCGATAGAGAGGCAAGCAGCAGAGGAACGCAAAAAGGACGCAAGACCGCCATCACCTAGTGAGACACCAAACGTTGCGTTCGGAACTTACGGCGACCCAGCACCTGGACTTGTAGACAAAGCGGACGACCTCTCGGCATCATTAGCCCAAGGCGCAGCAGAATACAAAGGCCACAGCCGCAAAAACATCTCAGTAAATACCATCAACCACAGGCAGGACGGCCACCTTCGCACATTTAGCAAGGAGTCACAATTCGATGGGGCGGAACACAAGAGGACCCTTAGTCTGGAAAAGCCTGGTGGCGGCGGAGTGTCGGAATGGTCACATCAAGCTGTGCTAACGCCAAACGTGGAAGCGACGAAGGAAGAAGAGAAGGATGAGTGGCAGGAGATGCCGGCTTATGCGCCCTATGATATATATGATGATGATAACAAACTAATAGCGAGAGAGGCGCATGAGTCTGATGAGGAGGCGAATGCTTATGCCGGGCTTGGTGGTGCCGGAAAGGGATACACTAGAGTGCAGCTTGATGACGATGCACAAAGTGCTACGAGTATGGACGAGAATACACAGTATCTGTTCAAGGAGGCGGCAGGCACTCATGCTGGGGTGGAAGACGACGATGAGGCGAGAGATGCTATGACCCAGATGCAGGCTACCAAGGATCTGTTGACTGAGGGGCAGAGAATAGCATACGTGGGTATGACACGGCTGGTGCTAAGCGCAATGGTCAAGAAAACGGAGAACGTGGAGAACGTGTCGAAAGGCGCAAAAAAAGAGTGTGCGCTTAGCACGGAGGCAATGAGGATGTGGAGCCAGAAAATGATGATTAGGCTCTATAGTCATATGGAGATCAGCCCGCAAGAACAGATCATGATCGAGCAGCTGGATGAGCATGGAGTTGTTCCCGAGGACCTTACACCGACGTTGATGGCCAATGCGAGGGTTAAAAATCCGATGGCTGAGGACGAAAAATCGGAAGTCGGTGCAACCAAGAATCAATACGCTGGCCGAACGCCGGATTCAGTAGCGACTCCACGGCGCTCGACGGTGAGCCCACCATTCCCGAGGTGTGCAGAAGAAGAGTCGGCATCTCCGCCGCCAAACTACGAAGAAGTAGACGGCGAGCACTTACCGGAAGTACGGACACCAAATCAGTTACCGACGACGAAGAACATCGACATCGACCTTCGTTGGACAGTTCTTTGCGATCTCTTTTTGACACTCATCATGGACTCGGTCTACGACTCCAGGTCTCGCGTGTTGCTAGAGCGCGTTGGCGAGCATCTTGATATCACCTGGCTCGATATCTGCCGCTTTGAGAAGCGTGTTACAGACGCTTTGGAGATGCAACAAGCTGCTGAGAAGGAGAACTGGAACGAGGATGAGCACAAGGAGAACCGCAGGAAGATGGCCATAAAGAAGAGATACGTAATGATGGGCCTGGCTACGGTTGGTGGTGGGTTGGTCATTGGCTTGAGTGCTGGCTTGCTGGCGCCAGTTATTGGTGCTGGACTTGCGGCAGGCTTTGGAGCCATTGGTGTTAGTGGCACGGCTGGTTTCCTGGCTGGCGCCGGTGGCGCTGCTATCATCACTTCTGCGGCGGCGACTAGTGGCGGTGTCATTGCGGTTAGAGCAGCAGACAGAAGGACTGGCGCTGTGAAGACTTTTGAGTACAGGCCGTTGCATAATAACAAAAGAGTCAACCTCATTGTCACCGTCTCCGGATGGATGACAGGAAAGATGGATGATGTCCGCCTGCCATACTCCACAGTCGACCCGACCATGGGAGATATCTACTCAGTATTGTGGGAACCAGAAATGCTGCGCAGTATGGGTGCTACCATCAACATTCTTGCGACCGAGGCGCTCGCCCAAGGTCTGCAGCAAGTCCTGGCCGCAACATTCCTGATGGGACTGATGTCAGCACTTCAACTTCCGGTCGTGCTGACAAAGTTGTCGTACTTTATTGATAACCCTTGGACTGTTTCGCTTACACGTGCTGAGGCCGCTGGGTTGATTCTGGCTGATTCGCTTATTGATCGTAATTTAGGTACGAGACCCATCACGTTTGTCGGCTACTCGCTGGGCGCCAGAGTCATCTTCTTCTGTCTCAGGGAACTGAGCAGGAGAGGTGCTTACGGCTTGGTTCAGAATGTTTACCTGTTTGGGTCACCGATCGTTGCGAAGCGTGACGAGTACTTCAAGGCTCGCTCGGTCGTGGCAGGACGTTTTGTCAATGGGTATTCTCGCAACGACTGGATTCTCGGCTATCTGTTTCGCCTCACTTCTGGTGGTATCTCGCGAATTGCGGGTCTTGCGCCTGTCGAGGATATTGAGGGCCTCGAAAATATCGATGTGACAGATATCGTAACAGGCCATATGGAATACCGAACCGCGATGCCGAAACTGCTAGAGAAGGTGGGCTGGCTGGTTGATAGTCTTGAGTTCAGCGAAATCGAGGACCCGGACCCGGAGAACCATAACCAGAGACAACGTGAGTTGATTGACGAGATTGAGGAAGCAAGGAGGAATTTCGAGGAGGAGCAGAAGGAGAAAGACGGCAAGAAAGGTGGAGCCTTTGGATGGCTAACGAAGAAGAAGAAGACGGCCGTGGTGAAGAAAGAGTGGGAAACATATGAGAAGAATGATAATGGCAGTGGAAGTGGTCACGGTAGTGGTGACGAAGGCCTGAGGAGTATGAACGACTTCGTATTGTTCGACATCGATGCGATACGGAAGGAGCTCGAAAGCGAGAATTACGAAGTGAAGGAGTTGCAATCAACGTTGCCACCTATGAAACTCGACCTCAACTCATCGACGCCAGCATCGCCCGCCAATAGGGGAAGTGTTAGAGCATCGAAATCTGCAGATGCAGTACCTACGAGGAAAATGAGTTATGAATACGATTACGACGATGCGGCAGATGGCGAGCCCCAGCCTGTTCAGTGCTCAAAACATGGACCTGAAACAAGCAAAATGAAGCCAGGGAAACCCCACACCTACGCCTATGCACCGGATGAAGGATATAAGAGCTACCACGCCAGTCCAATGATACACGAAGAGTCCGAGGTGGCTATGAGCTTCGATACCGCCTATACGGCGCCTCCAACAAGATCGCAAGCAGATAGTCCCTACCGTGAAGCACCTCCTGCTCAACCATTTCCACCATCAATATCTGCCGGCTTAGATATACCTGAGAGCTCACCCTGGGTAAGCAGGTACGGTCGCTCTGTCGAGGTAAGTGTGAGGAACAGCAGAGACACGCGAGAAGACGATCCATGGAAGGCAGCAGCTGAAAACCCATTGCCGCTACCAGAACCCGAAAGACCAGCTATGAAAGGCAGTTGGACTGCACCCATTATTCTTCAAGGGCGGCAAGGAAAGAGCCCTCCGACGCCGCAACCTCCGCAGTTGGAGATGAGGAACGCGTGGGCAGATGACTATGATGATGATGATGATGAGTTTAAAGAGAAGGAGGTTACCATGACCTTCGGATAAGATAGCTGAGCGTAGACTGAGAAGGGAGGTCCCAAAGGTGTAGATACGATACCAAACACCAAGGGCTGCGATCGAAGGATAGGATGAATGAAGGCCCTTGGTCAAGTTGATGTGTTAAGATGAGATGAGACATGCCAGAAGTGTACCATAGAGGCTTGGCGTTCAGGTGGATTGTATATCATGTTGTCGCGCAGCATATCAAGCATAGTATAGTCTAGCGCATACCAATGCTTTCCCAACACAACAAAGTCTAACAATATTATCTACCTTATTAGAGAGACCCAAGGGCGGTTGGTGCGAACCAGAAGTATGTTGTTCAGGATGCTAACCGGCTCTTACAATATATGTTAACGGCATCGGTGGTTTAGTATCAATCCATCGTTGCCAGCACGTCTTTTGGCCCCGTAGTGCTGGTTTACACTTTCCTGGTTCCCCTTTCGAGAGTGCTGGAAAAGCAGCGACATTTTGGCGCCCTGCGGCCTAGCCATGTCAAAGCCAGTGATTGGTTCAGTGCATCTGTCTCGCTGCCTATAGGTTGCCGTGTACTGCGTGCGTAGCCAATGACATTAGTTTACTACCCGCTCCAAAGAGGGCCGTGACAAGCACTCGTGGGATGACCTGCATGTTGGCCATGTCAGCCAAAACATTATGGTGTGACGATGGCCAAGCTTGGGACGACAATTTCCACAATTCGGAACATAAGCCACGCAGTTTTGGTTCGCCGTCGTTCTCTGCAGCATCGTTCCCTTCTCAATCTGCATCCTGTACTCGGAAAGTCGATTTGAGCGCTTATAAACGGTAAATGATTATCTCATTACAGAAGTCTGTCTTGTGGGCTACATATTGGCCAAGGCAGCCAAATCATTACAATCATATCATTGGGTAAGATGGACGATGACCCAAGCTTGGGCCGACAACTTCCACGATTCGGAACGTGCGCCAAGCTTTGGGAAGGGGTAGGCAACATCTGCAAACTGTGTTTCCTTGCCTGCGGATGACAGAAATCTATTTCCGGAACCCAAATTTCGGGCACCATCCTGTAGTGAAGATAGACCCATTTCCTCGAGCCGGGAATGGGCAACATGGAAACAATAAGCAGCATCTGGAAAAGACGACTACTTACAGATACACTCATCTAACCTTGGGCCACTATGGAAGGCAAACATCGTTACAGGATTCGAACTTTCATAGCGTGCTAATGTGACTTAGATGTTTCGAGACGAACTTGGAAATGCAAGTCTCGCTCGAAATGCAGGCCTAAGACTTGATTTGAGAGATTTTGCTCCTCCTGGTCTTCCTCATCCTCAAGGTCTTGCGAGAGATTCGACCGACTCCCTTCTAATCGATTCAGTGACATTATGCCTATTTCTTCATGAAGCAGAGAAGGAGGAGCGGGAAGCCAACCAGAGGAAAGGGTTTGTGAAGCCTTTACGGCCGGATGCGAAGAAACGAATTCGAGCGGAAACGCCACCCCAGGAGTTGCATTCTGCAGACGAACGGAAATTTAAAGATCATGAGCGAAGAATTCGTGCGCGAGTGTCACGATGATGATAGCTCCTACAAGTTGTCTACGTCAGAATAGTGTGAACGTGAGGACCCAGGATGTTTGCATGTATATGTGTATTTGCTGTGATTTTTAAGAGGCGGGTGATGGAGGCCAGAACTTCTCTGCGAGAATCGGTCAAAAGCGAGGCGCTGGAGGTTAAGCTGACAACAGTCAAATCGGAGAAGGCAGAACTGTTAAATGAGGTCGATACTCTTTGCGAAGCAGGAAAAACGCAAATTATAGGCGACAAGCAAGGTGTCGGTTTGCCTGCGCTTTCATGGTTACGGCCTCTTCAAATGCCCTTTGGTTCGATGCGAAATTTGACCCGGAATCTGATGTTGCAATGTTCGTTCGCAATCTAAGAGTCCAATTCGTCGGCGTGGAAAGTGGGTGATGAGAGACGAGGTGGCAATGAGGGTAGTTATGGTATCACCTGTTAAAATAGGCAATTGGGCAGAGCAGATAGCGAATGCAATAATAGTACGAAATGTACTTCTTATCCTTGTGGCTATTTTTATATGTGATAACTATGGAAATGCAGCTCCTGTTTTTGGAGTGGTACCAGATGCGGCAGATCTCAGGAATGTAGATCTGCCCCTTTATACGAAAACGTTATACGGAACCGGCCACGGATCAGACGATTCTTGGAATCGTACTGCTTTCAACATCATCTTGCAGGCAAATTATGGTCTTATCTTACTCAACGTAGAAGTAAGTTAGGTCTTTATCTTTCTTGAGGTGGAGGTAAGTTAATATCTAATCCTACCTTTTGTCGCTTGCTTATGGGGACAAGATCAGCTTGTCCAAAGGGATACTGAGGCCAAAGGCAAGAAGCAGTTGACTCAAACTGAACGTGAGGTATACGGCAGTGTACTTGAATAACTGAGGAGCAGTTGTAGAGCTAATATGGCTTCTACAAGTAGGGAAGCTGTTCAAGGGCGTACACAAAAAGCTGTGAGGTTTAGTTCAAGAAGTGTCGTCCTATGCTCGTTTGTGCCCATCGAAGCAGTCAACTAACAATTAGATATTAATGCTGGCCTCAAACCGTTGTATACAGCTTTGTATCGACTTATAGGACCTCTTACCTAACGTCGAGGGTAAAATCCCAGTCGCCAATCTCCCAAAGGGTCACTCGCGCGGCTGAAGGAGAACGACTCACAACCACGGAGGAGTCGTCCTGTATCGGGATGGAAACACCTGCAAAGCTGCTAGAAAACCAAGTCAGCCAAGTCTCGTAAGACATCGAACAGTAGAGTATCGTTTTATAATGGTGTTATATGGCGGATGGCAGAGCGGGGGGTGTCGAATTTTATTGAGTCTATGGTCGTATGTGACTTTTTTTCGAGTAGGTTGGTATATATACCATATATAACTACCTAGTAGGGCTGATTAAGAAGAGGTGAAAGAAAAGCGAGGTTAACTATTTACTTTTAATTAAGGGAATACATTCTTTATATGTATTTAGTAAACTATGAGACGGCAAGCGGGGCGCGGTTTTCAGCGTCCTGGCTCGCTTCGGTTTAGCGCCTCTACTTCAGGTTTGGCGGTGTCCCGTTCTAGTTTGGCGTGCTCTGTTTAGGCAGAACTGCCTGCCGATTCACACCACGCCGCTTTTCCTCAACCTCTGAAGTATAAGTAGTCGCTGCCCCTCGCTCCTCTATCCGCACTCTCCCTCCTTCCTTTCCATCACACACTTTCAGCTCTAGCCCACACAGTCCACACCTTCTCGGCTGCACTGCCCCCCTCTCTGCCTACCAATTTCGCAGAGGTAACCAAATCCGTCGAATGCTCCGGTAGCCTGCCTCGGATCCCTCGCAACCGTCATGTCCCTCTTATTTTGTTGTCTCGGTCTTTTACGAAATGCAAGGCAGTCAGCTAGGCTGAACTTGGCTGGTTCTCTGCGATAGGGCGATGGCAACGCGCTGGCGGTCTGTCCAGAGCAATTTCCGCCGTCTTTCCCCTCTCGAATTCCAACACCTACGTCGGACGTCGTCGGTCAAATTTAGTCGGAGGCTATACTGCTGAGCCTTGCGACATCGAGGCACCCCTGACAGGCATCCTCGACAACCAAGAATGCCTTGTCTCTGGTAAACTCATATCGGGCTGCGAAATATGGATTCTCGTGGACCTCACTGGAGCGTCGGCATCATCGCGGTTGGAATATGGCGGATGGAACACAAGACAAGAAAGGATTCTTGCTCATGCATGTGCGAGTGTGGCTTGGCCAATAGCAAAAGTACAGCACGACGGCGACAACAATGATGACGGACTGGGCAGGGTTGCTGTGGCACCTTGATTGCGTTGCATCCATGAAGTGGGGGGGCGTTAATTGGGCTGAGTAGGATCTGACACAGGAATTGGGAAAGAAAGGTTCTATTGAGGAGCTGAGCTGAGGCATGTTACGCGCCTAAGATTGAAAAACGTCACTGTCGAGTCCGTTTCTCCGCTTTGGAGCCACTCGAGACTTCAGTATACTCGTCGATGAAGGCCCAGGATGCAAGGAACAGTCTATTTTCGTCAATCACTCCTTGGCCTGCCTGCGCATAGGCAAAGGGACATAGCGGAACACTCTGATACAGGCCTAGTCTCGGAGTCGCCGATCTGCGTTGTGGCCAGAACAGTGCCACTTTGGGGCAATACAAACTCAGCCTCTACGTAATAGATCACAAGCCTGGAGTCATTTTTGCCAGAGTTCCCACTGTTTTGCTTCAGGATGCGGCCTCCACAGCTATCGATCCGGAAGATCGTCACAAGCGGGATGATTCGGCCATCCAGCAACCTGATACGCAATACCAGCGAAGTGGGCGACTGCCACCGGTGTTCTGTAGGCCAGATTTCACGCGCTAGCCGTAGCTCGAGAGTATATATAGAATGGGTGTCCCTCCGCAGATTACGAGTTTCATAGAACTTCCTCCAATATCGAAGTTCAAGATGACTTCTATTCAGTGGGACAGCCAGCAATTTTACCAACCACCTCCTCCTGCAGCTATACCATCTTCGACATTCTCGCCACCTTCGCATTCACAAGCTGGTGCTGATCCGACTTACTTTCAACCGTCTACAGATAGTGCCCGTTATGAAGAGGTCAAAAGAACAACTACGCATGGCGCGGCCCAGAAGCACATCACATCCAGTTCGGACCAGGCAGAACCGCCTTCTGATCAAGGCCAGTTATTACGAGGCATAGAAGGTATGTGTCCATGTTTCTTCATGACGGCAATAGCTGACCAAATGCAGAAATCACGCAGGACATTCGTTACAGTCGAGATGCAGCCGACGTCAGCGATGCAGAGACAGAAATTCCTTCTATTGAAGAACCCCTTTTACCAGTTATAAATGGCAGCCTTAATATCGTCCGCGGAAACGCGACAGATTCGGATAAACTGAATTGGGGTATAAGCCAGGGTGAGTAGCCGGAAACCTCCAGTAATTGCAATCAGCGTTGCTCATGTCTTTCAGATGACCCTATCCTCCTGGACAGTGATGTGGGCGACAGTGCAATGCTGGACGATGCTGAGAGGGAGATCCTCTCCGGTTCTCAAGTTGCACTAAGTGATGCGACGACACAGACAACTACGACAAAGGTGAATGACGTGCTGTTGCTTGCCTCTCAAGACATGAGCAAGCCTGAGACAGAGAGTCTATCCGGTTTGGGTAGTGTTCAAGCAACCAGTGCTATCTCTGTGACCGAAGTAAATCCCAACGAGCGAAGGCAAGTTCGATAAATATCAGCCAAAATCAAGAAGGGATAGCAATGATAACATTTCCGCAGAGAACGACCATACGGACAAGATCGAACTAAGCCTTGGGATGACGCATAGCGATGATCGAGATGGAAGCACAGATGATACTGATGGCGAAGACCATGCCAATGATAGCTCCGCTTCTGATATAGAGCACCCACAGCGTTTAAAATGGCGGAGGAGGGCAAAGAGCACGGATAGCTCTGCACAAACAAGCTTCAGCAATATGAAGGACGTTAATTTTCCGACCAATTCCTCCGACGTCTTGAGCCAGAGAGGAACAGCGGCCTCTTCCAATTCCCCCCCAAAGAGTCAATATATTAATGGTGGAGATCACGTTAATGATAGTGACACCGCTGGCTCTGAGATACAGGAGCGGAGACTAAAACGGCCGAGGCGGGCAAAAAGCACGGAGAGCTCTGCACTCACGAGCCCCAGCAATGTGAAAGAAGCTTCTCTTGCTATGGCCAATTCCTCTGACGTTTCAACTCCGGAGACAGAAGCGACGTCGTTCGATTCCCCGCTAGAGAGTCACGAGATACCAATCCGTGGATCTCTTCCGATCCTAGTACGTGCCTCTTTTAGTTAGTTGGTGCAATCGGTTCATGCAGTCTAGGAGTGCTTCCGCATCCTGCACTTCAGTATCGACCGGTCTGGAAGTCGCAATCCCGCCGCTGTAAGGTCCGGCGATTGCACTGGTACTTGCTCTGCGTCGATATCCCTCCGGATCCAAAGCATAGTCCTAAACGCCCATCTTTCCTGGCGTTGGGCTGTAGGCACCATCTTGGTCCAGTTTGGGTGTCCCATTGGGACTGTAACCACTGTGTTGTCGGTTGTCCACGCATATGGTTCTGACAATACTAGTACTCCAAAATCTTTTAGTTGTGGACCATTCATTAGGCTGTGCTGTACCGTCCGCTGTTTTCGAACATTCAGTTGAAGCACCTGGAGTGTCCTATTCATGGCGGGGAGGGTAAAGTACTCGGCAATTCCTACTAAACGATTCATGTGGCCCCCCACATGGAGTGCATTTGGGAGTGATCTCTTGACATTCGCTATGGTGGTGTCCTGCTTGAGCGCACTTTGCGCATCTTTGAGTTTCGTGCATGTGAATGCCTTGTGACCCAGTTCCTGGCATCTGTAGCATTGCTGAGGACGGTATCGGGGCTCGAATGGCCTGGTGTAAGCCGACTCGCCAGCGAAGTGGAAGTATTGATCCTGAAGCAGCCGCGCTGCTTCGCTGCCTTTCGTAACATAGACCACCATTGACCCATATGCTTTCCCTATATCTTTTCTGCTAAGCCATGCAATCTTGGCTATGTGGACGTCGTTTTCCTTCCCTAGAATTTCTGTTGCCCCGGGTAGGACCATTCCCTCCTGGATCTATGGCAGAAGCTCAAACTGGGGCTGCGGGCGGAGTATGGCTAGGTGATGCTGCCAGCCCGAATCCGCGCCACGTCTACATCCCCAGCGATGCCAAGCTCAATCGCCATGCCTAGCTGAGTGAAGCCATCGTACGAATGCAGCTGATCGCAGTCCTCATCTCACGGTCAAAATCATCCTCTTTCACTGCCGTCTCTATATCACCTTGACGATTCCTCTTGCGATTCGCTGTAATAATGCCCAAGGGCAGCCTAGTCTGGATCTCCGCACGTTCAAAATCAACAAGCATAAGCTTGTCACGACGTTCATCCCACAGCATATTCCGCGGTTTCGCATCTTTGTGAAGCACCTGCAGGTTGTGCAATGCTTTTATGGCAGAAGTTGCCCTTTCGATAACGCCATCTTCATTCTCTGGGTTAATGTACTGATACAGTGGCCGACCCGCCCAGCTGAGAAAGAGCATGGTGACATACACACCACAGTCGTAGTAGTACGGAAGCTTGAGATTCGATGTGCCGAGGCAGACTGGGATGCAGTTTCCTTGAAGTGAGCGCAGTCGATTATAGACTTTGCTTTCTTAAAGAAGGTGGTCAATATCGTGCTCTTCCATCCCTTTTGCGACCAGAGTGTACCCGTGTGAAGAGAGTCGAATTTTGAAAGCGCTCCTCGAGCTCCTTTGAGATAGAGTGGTTTGCAGTCAGCTTTGTTACTGCGGTCTTCTGCGAGCTGGGTACGGATGCGGCAAAGGAAAGTGCTCTTCTCTATGTGTTGGTTTCCATGATCTCGAAGGTTGGGACACTGGTCATCTAGAGCGCCGCCAAATGCTAACCCAAGCAGACACTTCTGACTTCAGTATGGCCGATCTTCAATTCTTATTGTCGATACTTCTTCCGCCTCATCCTGCCCGGTGGAATTGTTCTTGCTTTGGCTACGTGATATTCTCCGTCGTTTCTCAGGTTTGGCCTTTTGGCCAATGCGCGGACGAGTAGTTCGGTTGGGAGTTGGGGTAGGAGTGTCACCATCTTCATCTTCGTCAGACTTTTCACGAGCTTGATCATTTACTGTCTTGTTACATGTGGCTGCTAGGAGGCGAGATCGTGTTTTGATTGGCGAGCGATTAAACCCTTTCCAGCGGCTCGCGTTGTATGGGGAGAAACGAGGAGCTTTCCGCTCCGTTTCTGGGATCTTCTTGAGGATATCAATATACTCAACAGCCCAAGTTTCTAGCCCTGCAGCTGCGTCATGCCACGACTGCCCAGGTGGCTCAGCAGCGAGCGCGCCAAGAACAAAGGCTAAAATCTGCGCAACGCTTGTCCTGTGAAGTCTGTTTTCATCGTCTTCCTGGAAGTCTAAACGCGGAATAGAAAGATGATAGCAAGCCGTTGAAGGATCATCATTTGGTATGTTTAGGAAGATGATGGCTTCTCCATCAAAGACGTAGCCGTGCTGGACGCCCTTTGCGATCATGTATGAGAATAGTTGGGTAATCACTGCAGCGACCAGAGATTTTGAGAGAAATTCAAAGTCATCGCCTTCCTTATTAATAATTTCGTCGCCTTGTCGAATCTCTCCGTTTAGCCCAGCAATTATCTGGGCTAAGGGGAACTTATGTGATGACGACGACGGAAGAGGTATGCGACTTCTGAGGGACCGCAATGTACCTCCGGAGCTACCGGAGCATCTTTGGGAACAGATCACGAAGACGGATAAAGATTTGCAAATGATCGATGAGAATCGAAAACTCGTACGCCACGAATTGGCTTCTGCGCTTACCAACGGACCTTCAGCCCATGTAGAAAGTCTTCACGAGCAGCTTCAACAACTGACCAGAAAGTTCTATCAGCGAAGGCAGAACCTAAAAAGCCAAGAATACACCAAGTTTAGGGCGGAATGATTCAAGACGCGCGCGTCAAACGTTTTCGGGCCATCTCCGTTACACTTAGCATATAAGACCACTGAATTCTCTCCGGCTAGAAAGGCTGTTATAGAGGCGTTGTACCCAGCGGATGCCAGCAAACTCTCAATGTTCTCTGCTGCAAAGGCGCTCATCTTCTTCGTCGATGCCTCAGTTGCCGCCTCGGTCGAGGAACCTGCTAATATCGCTAATCGAAGGAAGAGGCGGCTTCATCCTGCTATTCCACCAGCCAAGAAAGGGAGATATGGTGACTCGATGAACTTTATCGCCTGCCACCGCAACTCACCAACGAACGCAACGCACGCAGAATCTAAGCTAAATTAGCGATAGGCAACAGCTGTCGCAGGTTCGTAGAAGCGCTATACAGGATGGGTGAAATAGGCAGCGAGGAGGCGGTTGTCCCTGTCGTGGGATATCTTTGTTTCATTGTTGGGAACCAGCTGGCGCTTGTCAAGCGGGGCAGCTATTTAAGTAGAAGCCAGGGCCTATAGTCCTGCGTTCTCTTCCTTCTTCCGTAGTGTTATTTTCAGTCTTAGTATTTTCACGTGTCATCCCATTGTGAGCAACTCTAGCTGACTGATGAGCCACACACAGCCTTGGTTTACTCAGAGTCACTTGCACGTGAATTGTAGAGAATGTCAATGATACTTCTAGTATATTTCAATACATTGACTTACCTCACAATACCCCAGTAGAAGGCCTTGCCGGGGGGGTGGGGGGTTATTTGACGGCCGCCACCATAAACATTCAGTCTTCACTGAAATTGTCATGATCATAATCCACCGCCATCCCACCGCCAGCCTCTTCCATCTCTAGATATCCAGGGGCGTACGACTCTATATCCTCTCTCCATAGGTCGACGCCGCGCCCGTCCTCGTCGAAGTATTCGCACTCCGTCGCAAGAGTGCTCATCACTTCTAGAATCGGTTTCTCCATATCACCACTGGGTTCGTAGTCAGTTGGCTGCCTCGTGTATGAAGGGAAAACAAAATCAATCGAGAGAACTTACG
>RCNJ01000086.1_pt1 | contig 81254 bp, 95 predicted proteins | sample 2041171 | NCBI WGS metagenome assembly RCNJ01 (sample SAMN09708213, study PRJNA481090) | feces metagenome | biome: feces | host: Pygoscelis adeliae | place: Antarctica: Rookery Lake | collected 2010-03-01 | reverse complement strand
CTTGTCTCAACCCTTTTCAACACAAGCCTACGACCTCGACGCCGCTATCGCCGCCTCTCCTGTCAACAGGCTTCACCCCTCAACATATATATCCCATACGCAGTGGCCTGTGCTCTGTCTTGCAGAGTCCCGGCCTTTGTATTCTGTAGCACATGTTGTGGTTGAGGTCTACATGTGGTCCACATACGGAAGGTAACGGAAGTTGTTTGATGGTAATGCGTAGCCACATGAGTCATGGACAGCAGTGTCGACCAAGAAAGCTTGATAATGTGGAATGAATCAAAAATCTGGCATATGCGGATAGTGTGGGTGTGTTAGATAGATTATGGAACAGTGTGAGAATAGATAGGCAGGACAATTTGGCTTGCTAAATGACTTTTCATCTTCTGAGCAAAAAAAGTAGCAAGGCATGGCGCATTACTTTGTAGGTTTTGGTTCTCGATATTTACATTTGGCATTTAACCGCCGACAGGCGCCACAGCGAGGTCGCTCCTCATTGTATTTGACTTTTCTGCTTCGACAAGCCCTCACAGGGCCTTTCTCACATTAGTACGAGCGAACCACTACAGACCAAGGGGACGATATGCGAAAGACAGAAAAATCCAATATCTGGGGAGTGTTGGAACCTGAGCGGCGGCTCCATGCGGTGTGCTTGATTGGGATTTATCTTTACTTAATCCAAGTGAAGAGGAACCCTTTATTTTATTCATCACGATATTTTATGACTTTCGATTAGTCAAAGCACGAATATGAGAAAATGACCGCTTCAAGAGGTTTCAGCCATGGCCGGTGTCGTGCTCCTCGTAGTTTTGTGCTAGGCAGAGCAACTCAATCACCAAGCGATCGTTCTCCCTCGCGCGAGCGAGCTGCGAACATTTCTTGAGGCAAAACGAGATCGAGGCATAATCGCCGATCCACCACTGCAGCTTCGATACGCTTGGCCCCGCGATCTGTCATCCTCGCCCATGGCCAATCCAAAGTCTTCTGGCTTTCTAAATTAGCTCAACTGAAACCCCTCGATGATGTTCTCATCCTCCACCAGCCTCCTCATCATCTCGTCACTCGTAAACGTATTCCAGAACCCCGCGTCAGCCGCCAATTTATGAGAATGATACACCTCCCTCGCCACATCCTTAACTTGCGACTGAACCTCCCGCGCGGACGGCCACACAGTAGCTATAGTTTTCAGCGCGCCGGTTTGCAAACGAATCTGTTGCTTGAGAGCTTCGTCTTGACTAGGTGGTAGCAATGCAGCCCACCGTGACAGATCCACGATTGAGGCGAGTGTGATAACACATGTAAAGAAGTGTGTGTGCTTGACTAATGGCCCGGGAAGAGCGATAAGTTCTGAGATGTTGTGGGTGGCTTGGATGATCTTTGCGGCGTGGATGTTGTGAGTTTGTCCCGCGGGGATGGCGCGTTGAGGTGCGCAGGAGTTGATGGGGTAGACGGGGGAAGTATCTAATTGGGAATGCTGTTTGTGGAGGGTGATAGTGCTTCTGTGGGGTGTTCAGTATACATTCGAACCGTTGTCATTTGCGCTGTCACTTACGCGTTGGTGATCATTTGAGCTTGAAACAACATCTCGTCTATCTTTCCGTCTTCAATTGTAAGCCTCTTTTTGGTGGGGGGGAGGTGCAAATTCCAGTTCACAAGGTAAGCATCTGTTTGAGCGATGACTGGGTCATCGTCGAAGAGAGCTTGGGGGAGCTTGAGAATCCTGCCGAGGTTTCTGATAGCGGCGATTCTATAGGTGAACGATGAGAATACAATGTCATCTCCGAAAAGATCAGTATCCTCGAATTCTTTAAGTGAACGACGATGAGGGATATTCTAATTTTCTTAGTCTAAAATCCCGGACATAAACAGATCACTTACCCCTGATATATATTCGTGTTCTTCGCATGGAAGCAAGACTGTCGACGCAACCTCAGATAATCTGAAAGAGCTTTGCTGGTGTACACCGGCAATCATTCCGTCTACCACAAAGAGCTCCCACCACGTCCTTCTCCAGCTTTCTTCAAGGATGGACGAGCCTTGGCCATTGAAGGCTGCGAACTGCTCTTGGTTGAGTCCAATCTCTAACGCAATATCCTCCGCATGGTGCAAGAAGCCCAAGGCTTGCTTCAATTCTGCGCTGCCGTCAAGGCCAATAGCCACTAATAGATTCGCCTGAACTGCAAATCCATCCCGAGGACACGAGGGCCCGGACAGAAGCTTGATGGCTTCTTCGGCGAATAACGCTGGTATGGCCGACTGGACGTAGAAAGACCCAATGAAGCGTATTGCAGCTTCAAGATGTGGTAAGTGGCGATTCTTCAGTAAATTCAACTGGTGAGCTCTTGGCAGGAGAAAGGGGTGTGCTGATTGAGCATAGGTGAAGAATGCCTCGAAGCAACGATCACTGATGTTGACCATAGATGTCTGCGAGGCCTCAAAGTCAATGGGAAAGGCAACATCGATATTACGGACAGGTGTACTGAGGTTAAGCGAAACATCCGTTCCTGACAATAACTTTGGATCATACATGCCTGTTTTATTCTCCTCCGTAACACTGTTGGGAGAGGAATGGCTGAAAGGTAATTGCCGGGACTGTCCAACTACATAAATTCAGTATCCCCGATAAAGACTTGTCTGACAACGGCATACCAGGCAATTTTGATGCTACGTGGGCGGCCTTATATCCACGACGCGATTGAACATAACTACACACTAGGTTTCGCGAAAGACATCTGGGACAAGGCTTCTCTCCATTGCATTTCAGATGTTTTGCTCGACAATTGACACATGCCGCGGGAACGACAGGCTTGCTTTCGTCTTCAATAGTCACTGGAGTGATGGGACAGGTAGTGTCCATAATGTAGCGATATTGTTGATATCCACGTTTATGTTAAGGACGTGGGATTCTCATATTGCTGGACAGATTGGCCATGATTGATCATGATGCTTGTCCACTGTGGCTCGTGTGTGGCAAGCGTGTGTGGCAAGGGTCCGTTGGCCTTAGGCACGAATTGTTAGCAATCCCGGGCTACTATGGTCCCCGGATGTGGGTGTGCTAAGGGGGATTTTTTTTGGATGATGATTGGCTAAAAAGATCGGAAGTCCTTCACCGAATAAGCGCGCTACGCAAGTCCGGCTAAGACGATTCAGTAGTCGGAATGTCGTCGCCGAGGTCCCCGATTCACTTGACAAGAGCATCAATCAGTAAATTCGATGCTTGTTTACCAATGGAACACACTACTGAATCACTCCAGACAGAACTAGAAATATAGGAAGCAATTATACAAACACTGGAATACCCACTACCAACTAATCTCATATTGATCAACGGTCCAGGCTGCACCTCGAAGCAAACTGTGGGCTCGGGGACCTCAATCCCGGGGACCTGTCACGCAGAGATGTTCAACTCGACCTCACTAAGGTACTTCTGATACAGACCCACACCTCTGGATCCTTCGAATAATGGTCGTTTTTAGTCGGCGATGCCATGGAGTTACCAAATCCGGATTGTTCATCTCGGGGACCTCTAACCCGAGATCTTTTATCACACTTTGAAATGGCCGACCTCTTGAGTTCTGTGACGGAACCAGATCACTCCTCTTACTCTTTATAAAGTACGACAATTCCAACTTCAGTATTGACCTTCCTGCCATAAGCTAAATATTGCAAGAGACCACATTCTGTGAAGACGCCAACTTCATTCCAAATTAGCAAGATCAAGTATGGCTCTGCCTCATTCCGGGTCCGACAGGCCCACGGCTCAATCGTCGCAAGAAGACACATTAAGTGTTGATCTCGAAAAAAGAGCTGCGGATGAGCATCTGAAAAATACCCTAGTTCAGAACTTTGCATGGCGAAATGTTACCGTCACTGTGAAAGACCACAAAACAAAGCAACCAAAGGAACTTCTACGCAATGTGAGAGGAATCGTTCGGGCAGGTAAGACTTGATGGCATTCGCCGACAGAATGAGCTCTAACGCATCAGGCGAACTTTGTGCTTTTATGGGACCATCTGGATGCGGCAAAACAACGTTGTTGAATGTCCTTGCGCATCGCAACGCGGCCGCTGGAGCTAAAGTTGACGGCGATACACTGGTCAATGGCGCTGCTCAACCTCGAGAGGCATTTCGTCGAATCAGTTCGTATGTAGAGCAAGAAGATGCCCTCATCGGATCCTTGACAGTACGAGAGACTCTGAGCTTTGCGGCCAGATTATCTAACTCTTCGTAAGTTGTCGCATGGATATATCCGTATCGTCCTAACTCATGTTGTGTATAGCGGCTTGTCTAAAGCGGATCGTATGAGCCGAATCGATGGCCTGCTCGATTCGTTCGGCCTTCGAAAGCAACAGCATACGCTTATCGGCACTCCCATTCGTAAAGGTATCAGCGGGGGCCAAAAGCGCCGCGTCAGTGTCGCAAGTCAATTGATTACTGGTCCAAAGCTGTTGTTCCTCGATGAACCCACCAGCGGGCTCGATTCTGCTGCAAGTCAGGAAGTGATTTCTTTCATCAAGGTCGTTGCTAAGCAAAACAATGTAAGATGACATTCATATAAAGGAGTCTCCGATACTAATCAGACGACAGTTGATTGTGATTGCAAGTATTCACCAACCTTCGTCAACTACCTTTCAACTCTTCGACAAGGTACTATTGCTTTCAGCAGGGAGACCTCACTATTTCGGGTCTGTTTCGCAAATGGCGCCGTTTTTCGAATCTATGGGCCATCCGGTTCCTCTTCACATCGCCCCAGCCGAGTTCGTGCTTGAGTTGATGAATGTCGACTTTGTTCAAAATCAAGACGTTGCGATAAAACGACTTGACAACATGCATAGTTCATGGGAGTCCTCAGCAGTGTCACAAACGATAATCACGGATATCGATGATGCTGTCCATAGGTCCCCTACCAGCGCCGCGCCTGCAGCCAATGCCGCACGAGCACAATTCATGGTTCTCCTAATGGCCATGATCCACCGATCCTTCATCAAAAGCTACCGCGATGTTGTCGCATACGGTATACGGATCGTGATGTACTTAGGACTGGCAATTATGATGGGCACAGTCTGGCTCAGACTCGGATCCGACCAAATCTATATCCAGCCATTCACCAACGCCATCTTCTTCGGTAGTGCTTTCATGAGCTTCATGGCAGTCGCCTACGTTCCAGCATTCTTAGAGGACCGCGCTATTTTCGTTAAAGAACGGGCAAATGGACTTTATGGCGCGGCACCTTTCGTCATCTCGAATTTTATTATCGGCCTCCCGTATCTGTTTATTATCACGGCCATATTTTCAGTTGTGGCATATTGGTTGTCGGGGTTTCAGCCAACGGCAGAGGCGTTTTTCACGTGGATTATGTGGCTGTTTCTCGATTTGGTCGCCGCCGAGTCCTTGGTTGTCCTCGTCTCGTCACTATTTCCTAATTTCGTCGTTGCGCTCGCTCTCACAGCATTCGCCAACGGTTTGTGGATGTCTGTCGGGGGTTTTCTCGTACCGCCGAAAATTCTCAACGTTTTCTGGTATTACGCCTTCTCCTACATTGATTACCAGGTACGTTCAGCGTTCCACCCTTCAATTAATCCCAACTAACTGTCGCAGCGATGGGTCTTTCAGGGAATGATGGTAAATCAGTTTGAACACCAGACGTACTCATGCGGCTCGGGCTGCAACTGTATGTATCAAACCGAACTTGCGTCCCAGTGTCAGATTGCTGGAACTGGCATCTTGGATCAGTACGGTTATAACACTGGTCTCAAGGGCACGTGGGTTGGGATCCTGATTGGTATCATTGCCGGATACAGAATTCTTGGATGGGTCGCGCTTGTGGTCCGGAAATAAGAGTTCACCACATGGGATGAGGAGTTTTGCATAAAGACAGAGTGGGAGGAATTTGAAGGTGGGGGGAAACGTGTTACTTAATAGACCTAAATTGACAGAATATATTCCACAGCCAGATTCCACTCCACCATTTTTGAGAACTCCTAAAGTTGAGAAGTACACGACGTATGTCGCATCGATTTCCTGATCTAGATATTATTGGTCACCCCCCGTGGAATGACCAATAATATGCAATGGTATAATGAGATTATCCTACCTGCCTTAGGTGCACATAGCGCAAAAAATATGAACAGATCTTGGAAGGAAGAGGCTTTGAAATTGTCCGCTGCTACAAACGAGCCCTCGTGTATACTTTTAATCCTGGGAATTCATGCTTGCCGTGCTGTTCTGTCTTTCGGGCCGGGCGATCTCCTCCGTAATCGGTTATGGCCTGTTCGGCTTCAGGACATCACGTATACCCGTATGGCGAAGGAGGAAAGTGTTATTACAAACTGGTAACGAGGCCCGTTTACTTGAGATACATAAAGCTGAGATGGAGCTAGCGAGATTGATGGGCAAACAGCATACGGAAGTGTATTTCCAGCCAACTGCCAAAACATGCTTGCGGTGAGATGATGAGGGTTCAAGGAATCATTCGCTCTGGCAACTATGTCCAAGCGGCAAATAAATCGGCCAAAAGTTGTTGAGGCCCAGGTCGTGCTTAGGGTCTTTCCAACACAACATAGCAAAAGAAACACCGCAGAACAAGGAACCAAAAGTATAATTTCGCAACAAAATGAAAGGATATCTATCAAAGAGCTAGGTGAAAACTGCAAAACGTCATCACATCCGAAGATGAGATGTTGTAACTGTGACCGACGCAGGGATCGAACCTGCAATCTCTTGATTCGTAGTCAAGCGCCTTGCCATTGGGCCAGCCGGCCTGTTTGATATGAATTGCAAGTCTCGCTCTCATTTTGTTATTGCCACACTGGGTTGTGCATTTCACGTAAACAACGATCTGGCAGGCACTTGTACGATACTGAGGTGGCACTCTTAAAGAGTGGTGGACATGCCACTGCGGTGAACGACCTTGATTACACAGCTATGCTGCCGCACTACCGACGCTACACCATTCCATATTTCAGAACGACAAATGAAACATGAAAACGAAACGCTATGACATCCCTCAGGCACGTCGTCACAATCTCGTCCTCATCATGCCCTCATACATGCTTGTACTCCACCATCCTGACCTGGATATCCTGGTTCGTCGCACTTAGTTCGAGCTGGACTTGGCCTTGGCGAGGCCAACGGCACCCTTCTCCAAGTCGTAGACGCTGTACCACCTTCTCAAGAAGGCATCACCGAGAATGGCGAGTGGTCCGGTTGGCTCTGGGAAATCCATCCCCATGAAAGTAGAGACACAGCTTCCCTGGATCTCGAGGATGTAGTCGTATGGGGTGATGGCGAAGTCCTTGCCGCCGATCTTGAAGGTGACATCTGGGAGAGAATCACGCTTGTCGCAGTCGACGCTGTACTGTCCGTTCCATCCCTTCTTGGCGCCCATCTCGGTGTTAAGGAGCTCGGCCATCGTGGATGGAAGAGCGATGAGGGAGGTGCCGGTATCCAAGATGACACCGGTGTTCTCAAGCTCGGCGGTGGCATCGCCGAAGGAGAGGCTGTCGAAGTCGACCTCCCAGTATGCTTTGCGGCGGAGAGGGAGATAGGTCAACTTGCCCTCGAAGTGGTTGTCGTTGATACCTCCGAAGATAGCCTCGGACTCATCGCCCTCAATGTTGGCGTCGCCAAGGTAGAAGCCGAAGACCTTCTCGTCGAGAAGACCCTGGTCGATCATGTTGTAGAATGGTGGCACGATCTTGTTGACAGATATGGTGTCGAAGCCAAGTCCAAGGATTCCGTCGAAGCGGCCGAAGGCGAAGGCAAGGCCTGGCTCTTCGGTGGCCTCGGCGAAGTCCTGGCCCTTGATCTTGAGATCGCCGATAACGAGATCGTCGTTGGAGACGAAACCCTTCATGCTGCCGGAGCCGTAGTGAATCTCGAAGTCCGATCCATTACTCTTGTATGTCTCGGAGGCGGAAGAGTCGTACTTGGCGTGGAGGTAGCAGGCGATGGAGCCGCACTTCTCGGACGGAACCCAGAGGTTGGAGCTTCCAGTGTCAAGGACGACCTTGAAGCTTTGTGGTGGGTTGCCTAATGTGATTTCGGCGAAGTCTGTGGTTGTCAGATAAGGTCGACGCACAAAAGCACGGTATACTAACACTGTGCGTTCAAGAAGTTGCTGATTGGGACGAGATGATCGCCCTTCTGGCCGTGGACGGAGGTGTCCTGGAAGACGGCATCGGTGAAGGTCTGTGGACGGACGCCCATGTACTTCTGGCCGAGATGCTTGACCTGAGTGTCGAAGTCGGCGAATTCCTAGAGAGGCGCATTAGAATCTTCTTGATGTTGAGATGGAGTCGCGGCCGTCGTAAGCTCAGACGGTTTGGATGACGTACAAGCTGGTCGGACAATGGGACCTTGTTGAGCTTCATCTTGTGGACGCCGGCCGAGGCCGAGCCCAGCATCGCAGCTGCGGCAGTGAAGAGGGCACCCTTCATGATTGCGTTGGGAATGTCCTTCTAGAGTTTCTTAACTCCACTATAAAGTTCGATATATATTATCGACGTGGTTGACTGGCTGGTGATGTTGTGGTAGATGGTGGTTGGGGTTGGTGAGGAGAAGGCCGGCCGTGTCGTTGTTACGAGACAACCGCCGGAGATGGTACCTTGCTGAGTACGTCTGTCCAACCGAGACGATGACGCTCACTAGTGACACCTTGGGGAAGACTAGCCGAAGTGGAGGTAGAGTGGCGGTTCCTGAGAGATACGGTCGGCGGCACGTGCCTTCTAAGCACCATCGTACCAAATCCGGCTAAACACTGAAAACACCACTGAAAAGATCTCATATAAAGCTTTCGATTCCTTTATGTGTTCCACCCATTCATTACACTGAGGGATGCTGACACGTCGGTTTTGATGTTCTCGCCGTATGGGCTCCCCTGAATTCGCTGGGCGTGCAATACCAAGTGGTGGCTGGGGAGGCACCGCATCGTGACTAGCTCACCACCAAGTTAGCCCCACCACAAAACCTTCCGCAAACAAATATAAGACCACAATGGTTATAGGCCATTGCATTGTGATGTGTTATAGTAAGCTCATCCAATACCAGAACTGCCGACTCTTAGAACCTCACACGAGTTAAAGAGGTTCAAGGTTACGTGGACGATTTGATTGGTTGGTCGTCGATGTCTAGCAGGCGCGCCCTTTACACGGGTCTAAAAGTGCTTAAGCTCGAGGATGAAGTCCTTTAACCGGGCAGAATTATTTTATTTTATCAAGCATTGCAGTTTGTTCATTACGTTGTTGCACAAAGATACAAGCAAGTCAAGTCCTCTAAGTCCTCGAATTGCTCAATAGTGAATCTTAGTCAATATCAAATCTCCATAAGCTATCCGATTGAATAACCTAAGTCCAAGCCGCCTGCTAGTCACGAACCCACAAATCAATGACCTACCAACCCACTATGGATGGAACCAAAAACTACAAGCAAAAACTACAATCAACAACACCACCCTGCGCGCCAGCCGCTCCATTCGCCGGAGCAGGACTCAGCCATCCCTGCTTCCTCTATAACCGGCACCCACGTCGGGGGTCGAAAAACGAGGGACCGCCATGCGAAGACAGGCTGGAAGTTCACAGCTCCATAATGTCAAAGATACATCTGTTGTCATGGATTTTATACGCATTGTTGAAATGGCCAGTGACACCAATAGGTTGCTGTGGAAGCACTCCAGGCACAACGTACGGCGACACGACCTCTGCTAGACCGCTAGCGGCGACAATTGTGAGCTTGGGGAGCTTGTGTGGTATGCCGTGAGTGCTGCCATCTGAGTACTAGCAACACGCTGTCTCGATGGCGTTTGCGGTGGTGCGCTCTATTGGCGGGGCGAAGTTGGAGGCAGCGGCACCGGCTAGAGTGGCCCTGTGCGTCTCCACTTGGTAGAAGCTTAAACCAAGCTCTTTAATTTTCCCGAACTTCGGCGAAAGGTCGAGGTGGTCGTTACCCCAACGGTTCTACCCTTGTTGAAACCGAGCTCTTCTCTGCAGTTTCATGGGAGGATGGATAGTAGTGACCCCGGAGTTATTTGTCAATGTTCTAAGACAATCAGTACCTGATTCACAGGGTTGGGGACTAGATACTCACACAGAAGCGATCTTAACATATCGGGCGTTGTTAAGCACCTCACGGTGCGTAAAGTTCTTCATCAAACCACTCGGATTCGTAACCTCCTTTCCCACATACTGCGCTCCACGGTGCACTCTGATGCACATCCTGATATCGTGCAGGAACCTCAGCCATGGATTGTTCTGCGGCTGTGGGGGATCAACGATCTTGTTGAATGCGTCCATGGCAGCACTTCCTACAATAGCCGTTCTAGAGAGAAGTCGCTCACGGATAACTATTCTCTTATCCGTTTCATGGACAAGCGCTTGGGCAGCAGAAGGGTTGGCTATAGTAAGATAGATTCCTCGGAGTTCTGAAAATCGTAGGCGGAAAGACCCCAACTCGGCGTGGGTGAGAAGTTGGCATAATGTTGAAGGCATTCCTGAAGTCTTGCCGACGGGACGGAGGCGCTGAGGGAGCAACGGTGTGGTAGCAGCGGCGTCGTTATGACCACGAACGCAGCAGCCAGCGCTCTTGATACACATGGTAACCACTTTATCACACGCTCGAATCTCTCACTAGTCCGGACTCGACAAAGAATTTGGCGCCGAATCAGTCAACCAGACAAAAAAAACAGACAAGAAACCAGACAAAGAAAACACTCCTCTTGTTCCCGATTTGCTTTATGGAGCACACCCCGATCCCCGACAGTCATTGAACGGTAAGAACACAGCAAAGACTCGGGCACGAGTGGGAGAGAGCATCCCTACCGCTAACCTCGACCTGATTTGGTGGGCTGGTCAAGTAACGTTGCGTGATGCTGCGATGGTGAGGGGCGGGGTAATCTCGTGATTGTTACCACTACGACCCGCTACCTGTCGCTATGTATGGCTATCATTTACACTCGATTGCTACTCTCCATCACATCGCCCTGCGCCATATGGCTCGCTATACTCAGACAACTCATCAATACGGCCGTTATCCCCCCTATGGGGTGTTGTCACTCCTATCACCATCAACCTGGAACACCACCAACTCCTGCTGAACCGCAAAAAAAAAAACAAGAGAGATAGAGCGCTGTGCGAAACCGATCGCTCATGAAAATGAGGATGGAAATGGAATCATAAACTTGAAAGCAAACGCTACCCGCCGAACCAAACGCCATCCTTCCTTCTAAGATGTTTTGTCTACCCCTCCATGGTCGTGAAATTTTCTGATGCGCAAGATGTTGTGTTGTTGTTGTGATGTGTTGTAAGCCACTTGGCAAGTGTCCGTTTGGACTCTCAATCCCTCCTCGCCCCCATTCCATGGTCAGCTGTTAGCACCGGTTGGTCAACCGCCTCAGTTGTTCTCAAGAAAACGCAACCTCGCCAGTATCTCAACAAAGCGGACGTGCAATTGAAGAAAGAACCCGGGCTGGCCAACAAGCTCAGCCAGGCCTCTGCTTCTCACACCTCTGATGCCCATCCCAATGCCTCCTCTGTCACCGTCAAATCCTGCTTGTCTTCCTGATAGAAAGCTTGACCTTGGTCCGTCTCCTCTTCCGTCGTTGACACTATTTGCCCTCGCCTCCCTCAGGCCCGCAGAGTACCCACTCGATCCCCCCGCATAATTACTATAATTTTCCTGCTCAAGTTTCTCAGATTCGGCTTCAGCGAGACTCCGCACCCAGGCTGCAAGTTCGGCAAAAGCGCTTTTCAGCAGTCCGAATTGACGCACAGCCTTCGTCTCGCCACACCTCGAGAGACAGATAAACGCGTACTGTCTCCGCCGTCCCCGCGCACACGGATCCGGAATCCGGAAGATGAAGGCGGTTGTGTAGCCTGCTTGGGGGTCGCCGAATAATAATGGGCCGCCGGATGCTACGCCGTACCCTACTCCTCCGCCTCCTATACCGCTGGCTGGGGAGGACGGAGTTGAGGATGGAGTGGTTGGCAAACCCGAAGGAAAGCTTGGCAGAAAAGGCTTGGCCGCGCTGAAGGGGGAGGTGGGGGACGCGACGGTCGAAGGCGCCGGTGTGAACGCTGGCCGCGGAGGGGGCAAGGTCTCACAGCTCAAGGTGCGTAGACAGGCGGCGCGGAGGAGGGAGAATGAGGTGCTGGATATTGGGTCGTGGGCCGACGTGTACTCTATGTAATGCGCATGGCTGGTCTCCGAATGCAGACTTGACGTACTCGATGCCGCAGACCCAGTTATCGACCGCCTCAGACTCTTCCTTCTCGTTGACGCTCTGCTCGTGCTGCTCGCTTGGCTCAACGGAGTCGGATCGGCATCTGTCTCACTGTCACTAGAACTAGAGACCGATATCGGCGTACTCGTACTACTCCAGATAACAGCGTATGGCTGGCGGGTCTTGAATATCGGCTGATTGGTCTCGGTGTCTGGTTGTGAAGATTTTTGTTGCGCAGCTACTGCCTTCGGTAATGTCAAAGCACAGTTCTCACACGGGATCGCGCGCTTCTTATCCGCATCATCGTATGTCTTGCGGAAGCTGCTATCCCTCCTACTCTTCGGCGCGAGGGCCTGTATCCGCGGACTCGCTGGCGGGGTATTTGGCGTATATTTCTGTGTCCCCAATCTATCCTGCGCCTGTGTCGGCATGGAAGGTTGTTGTGGTTGTGAGGGAGTCTCGAAGGAAGTGTTTCGGGAAACAGCGGCGGAGGGCAAAGGTGTGTCTGGCAGTGTTGGCCCGGTATACGTTTCGGAGTAGCAGGTTGAGCATGCGACGGGTGATTCCTCGGTCACCATTAAGGGGGTTGGGCCGTGGGTGTCGCAGTAATGCGCGAGGCAGAGCTGTGGATGTTAGTTGCGTGTGCATGGAGACTTTTCATATCGGTCGTACAGGTTTCGGGTGGCCATGACGCTGGTTTTTTCTATGTATATGCTTCGATCCATTATATCTTTATTGACTCTTCGTGGTGGCGTGAGGACATTGGTAGTATAATGAAGCACATTGCCGTCTCATCGAAGTAGTAAGAGAGGTAAACACTCACAATAGAAGTCATCCTGTCTCATCCATGTACCGCACCTGTCTCAGTCCCCTCCCTCCCGTCAAGCAGGGTGGTGATGTTTATGTTTTACGTATCTGGACGTCGTCTGTATATTAATGAACTCGACCGATGTTTAGCGTAATTGCCTTCTCGCGGACCGCGGACTCTGGTCCTCTTTAGTTCCAAAGCGGTTCCTGTGGATCAAGGCCTGGAACGAGACCTGGCGGGACTCTGGTGGGCAGCAGCTCCACTTTTGGGTGTCCCGACGATCTGACGACAGATGCGGCCGATTGCGAGCGAGCGAGCGAGACCTAAGCGATGAACTGAGCGCCGAGATTAACACGAGCAAACTATATTTGATAATTCTCGCCAAAATGCAAGAAACGCGGAAATAATTCAGAATAATTCCTCAGGGTGGGTAATCCCAGTGTTTAATAATGCGATTTAACGTGCTGCTTCGCTGTTTCGCTGCCCTGCTGCTTCGCAGACGTGTGTAGCAAGGGTCGGGCAAAGAACATGTACCAGCACCAATGCCACGCACAAAAGCCGCACACGCACCATGCAGCCTGAGGCTGTAGGAAGTACTCCGTACTACAAAGTACTAACCTTGCAATTCGGCGAAGTGGCTCGGCGACGTAGCATACCACCGTGGTTCGGGAAGAATAGGGAAACGAGCCGATGCTTAGATCGCTCTCGGAAGCAGCACTCGAAACTGTTTTATGATATATCGCGCAAGCTAGGCAGGTCTGGGTCAAGTCAACAAGCGCGGTCTCGGCTCGTCAGAGCAAGGGGTGTTTAGCGCGTGAGGTGAACTTGTGAGCTTGAGAAGCGGGTTCAGTACGAGTGGCGAAGAACTTTAAATAGGAATAGTGGAGATGACATGACGACGCACAGGCTCAGCCAGAGAGCGATGATTCTTGCTTTCGGGGGGGGGAACGATATGACAGACTTACATTTGAGATCAGGTGGAGGGTTAATGCAAACGGTGAGGCGGCATTGGGCAGCAAAAGGAGTATATATCCATGACGGCAGCCACGAGACTGATCTCCGTTGCCATCTCACTCATTGAAACATTGAGAATGGGAGGAAGCCACTCGGAAGCGGAAGCAGCTATGTTGCCTTCCTAATCCTCCCGTCCGTCGGCTTCGACATCACAGACAAATTGCATCTCCAGGCGGTGTGTGGAGATGGTGCACACCACTACGAACTAAGGACGGGGTACGGACGGGGTAAGGAGGGGGTAAGGACGGAGTACAGTAGACAAGCTTGAGCAGACGATGAGATTCGCGGAATGTGACAGCGATGTGTGGATGATGACATGGTTAAGTTTCCGAGTGCTTCTATCAGCCCGTCAACTTCGTTTTGCCCCTCCATGGCCATCCAACCAACTCTTCCTCCTTTTCTCTCAAGTAGGAACTACCCCGCTACACCCTCAAACCTCATAACCTCTCAGAAATGTCTCTCTCGGTACGGTCCGACTTTGCCGAAAACAGGTTTCAGACTCTCTAGCTTCTAAGCGATTGGAAACACCTACACCCTCGAGAAAGTCAAAGAGATGGACTTTATCCAACACCCATCTCTCTCCTGTAACCCTGGTGTCTTTCAATTAAGTTTTGGCTACTTCAACCGGAGACACGCGCGCAGCCACTCATTCCATGCTGATCGCCGTCCTGCAAACTACCGAGCACGCCGGCGGTTTGCGGGGACGCAGCATCCCAAGTCCCGGGCGCTGGAAGACCACCGTTAGCTCTTAATCTCAAACACTCGTGCAGTAACACTCGTACTTATTTCGCGGAACTCCAATGTTGGCCGAAAACAGTCTAACCAGGGATAAGTGGGAAAATGCCATGTTGCAATCTTGAATTTAAATGTAAGCACTAAAGTCGCGGATGACCTTGGGGCGAATGACCTTGGGCCAATGACTAAATGGGCGAAAGTGAAGAGCACCGAGGTTCCGTGACCAGGGGAATTTACACCTCGTCCAGTTTTGGAAACCCGATGCCGTGTGCTAGCTTCCCAAACGATCGCTACGAGAACCACAGCCTCACTTGACAGGCAGGACAAAGCGCAAGGTAAGCATGCTGACTCGATCAGCATCCACCACACAAGTACTGTGTCCCTTGCTCAATATCGTACGAGAGTGCATTGAGTTCTGACAAAGACTACGCATCATCAATGCGTCTACGCTGTAGTCTGCAAGTTACTGTAAGCTGCGAGCTGCAGGGCTGCATCCTCCAACATAACCTTGCAGCCAAAGACCACACACACCCATGCAGACCACAAATCCTCACCGCTTAACCCTGCTGTTAGAGATCTCATCATCAACATTGACTTGCTGCTTCCCCTTGTGATTCGGGTATGCTGCCATGTTGCTTGACATAGTACTGTATACACATGACGGATAGCAGCGGGAGTAATTGCTGAGTGATGGTTTTGTGTTACTCGTACGACGACGGCAGCGTCGATGGCGAGTGGCCGATGGCCGATGGCCGATGGCAGATGGCAGATGGCAGATGGCAGATGGCAGATGGCAGATGGCAGATGGCAGATGCCACGTGCCAGATGCCATGGTGTGGATCTGTCACTCGTCAGGAGTAGCTAGGTACTCGTACGCCTCCGTTCTGCCTGATCAATATGTCGCAGAGTTCAGCAACAGCGGCAACAGAGCTAAGTGGTCAAGGCGACGAGGATAGGAGGGTAAACACTCAACCTACAACAACAACGACAACAACGACAACAACGACAATAACATCAATAACAACAACAACAACAACAACAACAACAACAAGTTGCCGGAACCGCGACACATGACCGTACCCAGCTGCAGACTCGGTCAACGTCAAGCTTTGAATCCCTCAAAGGTCTTAGACGATCTGTTACAGTAACCACTCACGCACTTCGGTGATCACAAAGCAGCAAGAGTGATGATCCCATGCACTTCGAGGATCGCAATCCGCTTTAAAAGCCGCGCTCGCGTGCCGTCCTCTCGACGACCAATTACTCTTCACTTCTCCTCCAACTCTGAGTTTACTTCGTAAAACAATAAGAGTGGTACAGTAGGTACTGCAAAATATGACGACACCTGTGCTAATTCGCCGAGCATGTCAAAAGGCTAGACCTGCCGTCCTGCACTAACCTACCATGAAACCTTGGAAGTCAAAGTGGGTGCATGGAACTTCTACGAGTGTCCACGGAACTGCTACGGAACTGCCACGGGACTGCCACGGAACTGCCACATCAAGACGTCGACGCAGAAGCACGCAAGAAAATGTTACGAAGACGGCCCCGTTGGACAGATATACTGGAACGGGGCCCTGCCATACAAATTGCTTGCTGCCAAGTCCAGCACCTCGGCGCCAACGCCAATACACCAGAAATTTTGGAGAGATAATTGTAAAAAAGCTCCAAACGTCTGACGTCAACAATTAAGGCCCCAAAAGATAAAGCTTCCTTTGCAGATAAAATCGCCTGCAAAAGGAAGTTTCAGTCTCGTGGTCGTTGTGGTGAAGTTTGCCTCCAAAGATGATGTGCTTGGCTCAAGGCGCTCAAGGCGAACACGCGTGGAGCATATATATTAGGCCACTAAGGTCACTAAGCATGATACCTACCAAGCTTGTGGTACGAACTTTGGCCATCTCAAACGTGGTGGCCAAATGTTTTGCGCATTTTGTTCGTATTTATCGTCGACTTCCCTGCAGAACTTATGACTTTGGACCCGTCGGTGTATCCAGATGGGCCGTTTCCGTGTCATTGTGTGCCCTGGACAGACAGCGCGGCCGGGCGCCTTGTCTTGGGAGTTCCACATCGGTACCGCGTGGCAGACAGGGGTGTTTCGGCCATTAGGGACGATGGTACCCAAGCGAAGCTATGGCGAGTTCAACCTAGCAACCTGTTTCACCATCTCTAGCATGGAAGAAATGGATGGATTATGGAAGGCTCGGCTCGGGTTTAATCTAGAGATGTTTAGGTTCATGGGAGAGACGTCGATGCGACCATGTGGACGCCATGGTTGAATGGGTCGTCCAGGATCATGGAGAGTGCTGTCAGCGCGACCATGTGGAAGATGGTGACCCATCGCCGAGGTGGTGGGTAAACTCGAACCTAGACGGTAAAGGAGCACGGGGCGGGAGGACAAAGCAGATGTGGATGAGGGGGTCGATGGAAAGGTGGAGCGAGGAATGATTTTGGCTGTTGATGCGATTGCGACCTCATGGAACGAAGCCTTGCGCTCGAGCTTGTGGCTTAGAAGGGCCGTGGATGGCGACGCATAAAGGAGTGAGGCCGAGGCATGAAATGAGAGATGAAGACGGTGTACACGAGCGAACGGGCCGCGCTCCGTACAAAATTCGTGAATATCGCAATTGTCGAAAGGCCAGGCGTTGATGGCAAGGCTTGGCGAAGCTCGCTCATGCAACGGCACATCTGGAGGTGAATTGTTTGTACGCTGAAAGTTCGTGGTAAGGAGTACAACAGCATTCGAGTTCTGTCAGTCGGGGACTTGGAAGAACACTACATAGAAGCGCTCCAGAAGATGCGCCTAGAAAATCATCCTTCTGGCCCACGGGCATGAGAACCCGAACACTGCAGGAACGACAGTTTAGCAATCAGCAAGTCAAGGAATCAGCGATAAATGCAGCAGCCGCCTGTATGAGTTTTGGAGTTTCGCATTGGCGACACAGCGTTCCGTGGAACCGGAGACTTTCGGCATTTGCCCTAATGAAGACAAGAAGGACCCGAGTTTGTCCGTAGTCTACGCCTTGTATAGACGCGCGAAGCCACGCAGTGCCAGCTCGAGCCCATGATCTGACGGCTGCATTCATAAATTCTAAACGTCTGGTTCCTGTCTCGTAATCAAGGCTTAGTGCGGTCTCGAGGTCCTCAAAGCTCGGCGGGCGACCAAATGGCTCTCTGGCAATGCTTTCCTGTGAGGGCATCCTAGCCAGTCGCTTCCACACGACAGAGCCGATACTGCCAGTCATGACTCGCCGTGCAACTCCTCAGCTGCCACAAAGCTCATCCTCGGACAACAGCTGTCAATATCTCGTCCATCCCGAGATCGCTCGGTTCTCTCCATTTCGGGTCCCTCATATCCATCAAGCTGTCTCCATTACCCAGCTAGAAGCTACACAACTTGAGGCTGCTGCGTAACACTCGTATTGAGCTTAGTCTCGTGCTCAAACGGATGCCTGTTGTCCCTCGCCCTGGGCCTGGGACTGCAGGTTCATGATCTACATATTGTCAGTTACGAGTTCGTGGAGCCGTACACTGCTGGAGGTGGCCCCCATGGCGTGGTACGGATGCTACGGGGAAGTAAGACGTACGTCGAGACGCTTCTTGTCGCAGGTAGCTTGGATGTCGGCGATCTGCTTCTCTGTGCGCTTGCTGGTTCTTGTTAGCTCCTGTCTTGACAGCACTCCATCTACCCTGTCTTTCTTTCCCTCCTCCAAGCACTCCATTTCCGCCAATAGGACGCGGTGAATCCTCCTTGTCTGTCTCCATCTCCTCCCAACCAGCTGTGTCCGCCCCTGTCCTTCTCATCCTCCTCCTCTTCCTCCACCTAGGGTTCGGGGCAACTCACATCTCATCACCAATAAACTCCAAGCGTCCATTAACAGCCATAACCGCCTCTTGCTTATCCTGTTTCAGCAGCACTGGTCCAACCTGTTTGTAAATGTTCGCTTCCTCGGAGAGAGCATCGAACTCCTTCTTGACGCCGCGGTTTTCTTGTTGTTGGGATTCGAGCCTTTGCCGGGCTGCGATGATGTTTTGGAGCTCTGGAGGAATGTTAGGAACTGGTTGGCAAGCGAGGGGAGGAGAGGTAGAGCAAATGGATTGGTGAGGTATACCAGTCTGGAGGGTGTTGTAGTCGTCGGTCAAAGCCTGGAGTTGTTGCTGAATGGCGGCCATCTTTGTTGTAATTGGTTTACCGGTGAGAGAAGATTGGTGAGATGGTAAAGAGTAGTTGGGTAGAGCTTCAATCTATGCAAGCTTTGTTGATAAACCTCAATTGCTATCGCGTCTTCAGTAAATGGCACCGCGTTAAGCTTCAGAGCCTCGCAGAATCCCTGACACAGCAGGGCCAAGCGCGGGGCCAAGCGAAGGCTAGCCTTGCTGCGTCACTTCCAGCCACAACGACGTCTCTCGGTACCGCAAGATTCACGATAAACAAGACACCACGTTCTCCAGTCTGTCTAACTTTCGCTTCATTATAGCATCAGAGTTGCTATATACGACGAAGCTATTGAGTTACAATTGAGGAGGCCAAATAATCCCATCACCACGCACACTTGCACCACGTCGCCTCACCATCTCCCAAGGCCCAACAACACCACTGTCATCACCGCATTCTACCAATCTGATTCACCTCAAAATTTAGCCCACCATGGCAAATAATACCGACTTTCTCGGTCGCGCGATCGAGACCGTCAAGAAAGCCATCGCAGCAGACAAGGAAGGCGACTACAACACCGCCTACCAATTATACTGCCAGTCGCTCGAACTCTTCATGCTCGCCCTAAAATGGGAAAAGAATCCCACATCCAAAGATACGATCCGCGCCAGCGCAACAGCGTACATAGAGCGCGCCGAGAAACTGAAAGCCTACACGGACGAGCAGAAGAAGAAGCCGTCAGCAGTTGGAGCGGACGGGAATGCAAAGGGAGGAACACCAGGCAAGGAGGGGGAGGAGAATGATGCCGAGCGCAAGAGGTTGAGGAATGCCCTCGCGGGTGCGATTTTGCAGGATAAGCCGAATATTAAGTGGGAGGATGTTGCAGGTCTCGAAGGTGCGAAGGAGGCGCTGAAGGAGGCGGTTATCTTGCCCATCAAGTTCCCCCATTTGTTTGTCGGGAAGAGACAGCCGTGGAAGGGGATCTTGTTGTATGGTCCTCCTGGGACGGGTAAATCTTTCTTGGCGAAGGCGGTCGCGACGGAAGCCAATTCGACGTTTTTCAGTGTTTCTAGTTCGGATTTGGTGAGTAAGTGGATGGGTGAGTCGGAGCGCTTGGTTAAGCAGTTGTTTGCTATGGCGAGAGAGAACAAGCCGTCAATCATCTTCATCGATGAGGTTGATGCGCTGTGTGGACCGCGTGGGGAGGGAGAGTCTGAGGCTTCTCGCCGTATCAAAACCGAGATGTTGGTGCAGATGGATGGTGTAGGTAAGGACTCGAAGGGTGTCTTGGTCCTGGGCGCAACGAACATCCCATGGCAGCTGGATGCAGCTATCAGAAGACGCTTCCAGAGGCGTGTGCACATTTCCCTTCCAGATTTACCAGCGAGGACGAGGATGTTTGAGCTGGCTGTGGGCAGCACCCCATGTCAACTTAAGCCTGCAGACTTTAGGAAGCTGGGCGAGCTCAGCGAGGGATACTCGGGAAGTGATATCAGCATTGCGGTGCAGGATGCTTTGATGCAGCCTGTCAGGATGATTCAGATGGCTACGCATTACAAGAAGGTAAGTCTGAACCTTGAAATAGTCGTTTAACGGTAGCTAACCAACTATCTAGGTCACGATAGATGGCGAGGAGAAGCTTACTCCATGCTCGCCAGGAGACCAGGGCGCAATGGAAATGACATGGTTGGAGGTGAAAAGTGAGAAGCTTCTGGAGCCGCCTTTGCTGCTCAAGGACTTCGTGAAGGCGGTCAAATGCAGCAGACCAACAGTCAGTCAAGAGGATATTAAGAGGAGTGAAGAGTGGACGGCTGAGTTCGGTAGCGAGGGTGCCTGAGCGCGTGTTCCCGCAGGAGGCGATGATTTCATGAGAGTTACTGCAGCATGGCGTCAAGGAGTTGGGAGCTGAGAGTTTACTGGGTAGCATTTGTTTAGCAACGAAGTGGAGGTTGAAGATATAGATCTACATCGCTCCCTTCATGGTGGGTGGGGTACTTGATAAGTATCCTTTTTTCAGTGACGCCCGGCCCTGCCAACGATTTCTCCATCGACTGGGTGTGACGCGAAAGGGTATCGTATTGCAGGTTGTAATGAAAACGAGGCTCCGGTGCTCTCCTGCTCCACAGGTTGGAGAGTTAGGGGGGGGGGAACCTAACGAAAATCCGGGTGTCGGTAATGATTGATGATATTGTCCGTTTCGTCTTCATCTTTGGGATCATTCAACTCTGTGTGGCTCCCTCATCTAACCGTTGAAGAGCTCTAGTCGATCATCATCACCAGAAGCCCCCCATCTCTTCATCATTTCGTTTATTTAATCTTTATACTCTATGAGGAGATACATCTATCTATGCTCACGTCGAGAAACCGTCTACGCCGATCATACCACTCTTCAATTGTTTCGTTCGCATCTCTCCGCCGTAATGGGTGCTCCTCAGCAATCCCGTCCTTCATTTATCGTCCATGTCGGCATGTAATGCAAAGTCTATCTCGGCTATTGTGTCAAATCACATCGCATGCTTATCTGGTAGGCGACAAACATACCTTCTTGTTCTCGCCGCGTCCACCATCTATTGAGGTGCAGCCACAACGCGGCGGCTAAAATCCGATGAGGAAAGTGGGATTAATACACTCGTGCAAACAGGTTGGTGGCCAAGCTTACAGAATCCCGATCTTTATGGTATCTGAACGCGTAGCCCATCAGATGAAATCCCGTCATAATATTCAGGCTGTTAGTCAGTTGATCGAGTCGAGGTTGCAGCCTGTTCGAGGCAGGCAAATACGCTGAGTGTGAGGCCCTTCAGCTGAGGCTCGATATGGTGCAAGGATTGTACAAGAATACTTTAGTACCTTGGCACCTTGGGCAGTCGCATACACATGGCCCAAGGAAGATTTGCGGATGCTATCTCGAGCAACGCACTCTTTGTTCCGGCGAAATTGATGAGCTAGGAATGGTTCATGCCTCATTTAATATGCATTCAAAAGCGGGTGACAACGTCGGTGGTAGGAACGGCTTCAATGTCAACAAGAGCTGCGACAGTGCACGCAACCTCTTCCACCTCCGCGTTTCGGTCCCCATACCAGATCTTAACTCAACCCTGGATCATACCTCCCCAACAAATCCCTCTCATTCCCATCCTCCATAACCTCCACCCAATCAATATACACTTCCTCCGCCAATCCCTCAAAAACCCTCACGCTCCCATCCCTGCGCTCCATCGCGGCCCTCCTGGCCTCCACGCCTCACCCCGATCTCTCCACCCGTCCTCCTTTGCTTGAGCCCACATACGGTACATGAATAACAGCCCATCCTCGAGATGTACGTCGCAATACCGCGTCCTGCACTCATACCATTCTTCTACACTCTCATCCGCGTGTTGCGAACGGAATGGGTACTCGAGAGTGATCCTCTTGGGGTGCATGATGTCTTCCATGTATGCCCGAGTAGAGTCTAAATCTGAAGGTTGGGAAGGGGGTTGGATGAGGTTGGGAGGTAAGGGGGGGGGGTCCCCCCCTTCGCTGGTGCTGTGGGGATGGGCGAGGGGGGATTGGAGGATGCGGAGTGAGAGGTGGTGGAGAATAAGGCTGTGGGTTTGTCCTCGACTGGTTAGTGTGGTGGTGGGAGGTTCTGGGAACAGGGTCTCGGAGAACGGCTTTATGAGGGCAGGGCCTTCCGAATTTGGACTCGCAGGTTCAGATACTGGCGCTGCCCCTGTTGTCCTTGTTTCTTCCCCTGGTTGTGCCGGTGGCATCTGCGTTGAATCAAAGCCAAGACTCGGAAGTCCAAATAGTGAGCTAGGCCACCGTGGTATCGTTCCACCCTCAGTGTCGACCGCTTGCGAAGCCATGGGATTTACCGAAGAGGAAGGCTTGCCGTCATCCCATCCAACCCGGCCCCCCAGGGCGCGATTACTCCTCACAGCTTGGCGGCTTTGTCGCACTACTCGTTTTTCTCTTGCTAGTTGCGGTACTTCCGCTATACGTTTCTCCCCTTCTTTATTCTTTTCATCCACCTCTGCTTGCTGTTCGTCCTGTTGTCTCCTTTTAGCAGCCTCGGCCTCCTCTGCACCCAAACAGTTCACTCCCGCAGTCACCCCATCTTCGCCATTCCAACGTTCTCCTTCTCTTATAGTCGATGAACTGGTAGAAATCTTCGAATGCCGCGATCCATCACGACGCCGACAGCTATGGGCCTGAGAAAGCAACGTTCTTGTCTTGCGAGGGCTCCATTTCCTTTTCTTTCCTGGATTTGTACTCTTTTTACGTCGTCTTTTTCTTGCAGCTCGACTTTGCCTTCTCATCTGTGTCTCAGTACCAATCAGTGGTTTCAGCAATTTATGACCAATCCTAACATCAAAGCGCCTGCAATAAATGTGCCAGCCCTAAGATCCCCCCATGACAGAGTCGCATCCGAGCTGTGCGGTGCTGTCGGTGGGATGGCATTTCGACCAACCTGTATTGACTCTAAAGCGTATGATTGTGGTCGAACGGCGATAACCAAGGCGACAAGACCAAGCGACACCAATGCAGCTACAAAACACTGGTGATTGCCAAAAGGACAATGCATGCGACAATGGAGACAATAGCTATGTCGGGCCAAGAATTCGCGGCCTTGGAGTCCATCGCTTCATCTTTTGTCGTGAAGCTGGCGCCGCAATATTTAAATCCTCTGTCAGCGATGAAAGGTTTATATAGTGGGCAAGCGTTATCTCATATCAATATTGGAATCGGGTTGGGATAACAAGACCTTCAGTCTCGCTCTGTGAAGCGCTGACTTTGCAGGTCATGCATGTTGGCAAACATGGGTGTCGTCCGTCTCGATTGAGAATGCTAAGCGCCGAGCAACACAGGGCACTCAAGCTTTTTCTCCGTACAAACAGAAAGATCGAGTTCTAATCGCCTGCTGCCAGTAGGAGGCGAGAAGCATTAGCAGCTAGTACCATGCCATTTCCGCAAATCCCCCAGCGTTCAAACTCGTCGGGATTTCAGATGGAAGAAGCTCTGTCCGACTGCCAGCTGATTAGCACTGTAAATCAATCACGATCAAATTTCTCGGCAAACACAATGCTCAGTCTTCTTTTAATGGTGATTTTATTTTGCCGACTTAAAAATCTTCTAAAGGCTTCCGGTATTGCCATCCATATACACAAACAGCCCTGTTCATCAAAACGCCGCTCAAAGCACAAAAGATCATCCCACCTCACGCCAGAACTATGGGTGTCAGTTTCAAAAATACAGCAGAAAGTCGCAACAGTCAGCTCCGCTAGCCATTCAATGCCTCGCGTTGCTCGGCATTTAAGCCTCAGACTTCTTGCTCTTCTTCTTCTTCTTTTCTGGAGATACAACCTCCTCGTCACGCTTGCGCTTCTCCTTCTTGTCCTTCTTGTCCTTCTTGTCGCTCTTCTCCTTCTTGGCGGATTTTGGCTCTGGGATGATGTCGGCCATGTCGGAGTCGATCTGGATGTCACCAAGGACTGCGTCCATGGCTCCCTTCTGTAAATCTGTTAGCACTGATTCCTGCCCAAGTTGAAATTTTCGCAGCTTACCATGACCTCCTCGTTTCTGGCTGGGGCCTTTCCGGTCGCGTAGAACTCCAATCTCTCCTCGACCTGCTTTCTCAAAGCCTCACCGAACTTATTCGATGGGGCCTCAGAGAAGTTATCGATTCTCGAAGCGATCGAGCACTTGTTAGCCAAGAATCTCGAGATTCTGCCCTTGTTCTTGGCACCGGCGCGGCCGATGAAGGAGGAGTGGTAGATAAGACCGTATTTTGGAGTGTTTCCCTTAGTCTTAAGGGCTCTGAAAAGGGCCTTCTCGGCACCGAGGATCTGGACGGTGGAGGCTGGGTACTTGGAGAGGTTGGTGAGGGATCCGGCGTGGGAGATGAGGCGGGCGGCAACGACCTCGCCGATCAGCTGGGCCAAGTTAGGCGCGACGATGGCCATCTTGTTGGTGAGGTACTGGAAGAGGGAGCGGCGGTAGTTGGCGAGCTTGACCACGCGGTTGGCGAAGGCGGAGACGTTCTTCATGTCCTCCTCGGACAGATCCTGACCCATGGAAACCTTAGCGGCATCAACGATGGCCTGCGCAATCTCGGCATCGTCGTTGACGAGAGCAGCGATCTCGTGGAGCTTCTCGTCGGAGAGGTTCCTCTTGTCACCAATGCAGAGGGCGAGCTTGGCGTAGGTGTGGTTGTCGGAAACAATCTTAATAAGCTCTGGGAAGTGCCACGAGTACCACTCACGGACACGCATGGAGAAGGTGTTGACAGCCTTGTCGAGGGCATCGAGGGTGGCGATGGCCTGAATGATGTGGTTGTCGTTCTTCTGGACGGAGAACTTTACCTTGGCACGGGAGTATGCGTGACCAAGACCGAGTTGGGCGCGCTCAACATCGCCCTCGTGAAGACCCTTCAACAACTTTCCGGCGTGGAGACGGAGACCTCTGAGAAGGTCACCGACGACCTCGGAGGTATCGGCAGTCTCGCACTCAACATTTGGGAAGTTGGCCTTGATGGATCCGGCTAAATTCTTGTCCTGGACACCGAGAACGATCTTCTTCTTCTTGCTGACTTTTGGGAGGTTGAGCTCGAGGACGGAGCGGAGGTACTCGGAGAGGACACCCTCAGAGACCATGTTAATGTTCTCAAGGGCCTCGGCGGCGGCTCTGTCAGTCGTTCGTTAGCCTTCCGTCTCTTCCATCATTAATCGGTTCCCAGTTGTGTGTACCTATAAGGCGCAAAGTTGACCAGCTTGACCATCTTTCCGAACTTGGCCAAATCCTGGCCAGCCTCCTGAACCTCCTTCAATCTGTTGCCGATGGTCTCTGGCTGGGAGACGACCTCGAAGATCGCATATCCGACGGAACTCTCGTGGAGCAGGTAATCGACGGCGGAAGTCATGGTGGCGCGATTTATTCGGCGCTTCTTCGAATTGGTTTCTGTGACTGTGTCGAACTCACAAGATTGACCTGAGAGTGATGAACCGTCGTGTGGTTGTCGAAGTAAATTGGTCAGTAACAATCTCCAAATCCGCAGCGCGCACCACGAATCGAAACTTTTTTCGGCGAGTGCGTTTGCATTGCGCTAGTCTTATCGTGGATTAGCTCCTCCCGGCCCCGCAACCTCTACACCATAACTTTCATCGCGATATCGCCAAGCGCTGAGAGGATTGTCGAGCTAATGTTGTATATAAATACCTGCTGCTTCTCTTCCCTTGACGGTCTTTTCCATGTTACTCAAATCATCAGAGATCTTCAACCGCGATGATGTTGGTTGCCAGATGCTTGGGAATATAGTTGTTCCGAGTTAGAATGTTATGAAATCGTGAATTATATGAAATTCGTCTTGCAATTGTATGGACGTCTGATGCAGGAAAGGGACATCCTAATATATTATTCCTGCCTCATTTGTAAGTTAGGTTATTTAATCTTCTGAGGAGCAAGCAAGTGGGCTACGTTCATTTCCAGAAAAAGGGGTCCTGTCAAAATGCACGAAACTGACTTACATACTTCATTCTCGTCTCAGTCGCCCAACTGTGAAATTTGTTGCGCACATTCTACACAAATACTGACTTCGAAGACATAGACGCTAAAGTACTGCTATAAAATCAGACATCAAAATTATGATCAAGGCAAGGCCACTGACAACAGCCACTTGTGATTTACATGACACCCGGTGTTGAGTTTACCCTTGTGATCTCTTCTGCGGTGTGTGGAAACCTGACATCATCATGCAACCAAATACACACGTAGACACACCGTCACAAAGAGCCTAAATTGAGCCAACAATAGTCATGTCCTCATAAATCTTGTTATTCATCCTTTCTAGAAACTGCGCTAAAGCCGCGTTGAAGCTAGCCGTGGTATCAATCCCCTATCTGGAAAATGCGATGAGCTTTCCCGACCATCACCACCCAGTTTTGCAATCCCTAAACACCAAAAAAGCACACGCTCACGCTAATAACAATCTCATCAATTTAGTCCATTCTCCATCCCTCAACTGGGAGTGGGAAAGAGGAAGCCCAAGCAGCAATGTTCTTGCGAATAGTGTTGATCTTCTCAACTTCACCACCGGCAACCTTAGCCTTGAAGTCCTTAAGCTTGTTATCCGGCTTTGGAAGAGCAGCCTGAACCTCCTTGCAAATCTTGATAGCGTCGTCAACATATTTGGCGACCTTCTTGAAGTCCTCGGCGCCGAAGCCACGGGAAGTCATGGCTGGGGTACCGATACGGATACCGTAGGGGGTAAGCGCAGACTTGTCACCTGGGATGGCGTTCTTGTTGCAAGCAATATTAATCTGCTCAAGAACAGCCTCAACACGGGCACCATCAAGAGCCTGTGGACGGAGGTCGAGGAGAACCATGTGGGAGTCGGTTCCGTCAGAGACGAGCTTGTAGCCAAGCTTCTTGAACTCCTCCTCGAGGGCCTTGGCGTTCTTGACAACCTGCTCCTGGTACTGCTTGAACTCTGGGGTGGCAGCCTGCTTGAGGGCAACAGCCAAGGCAGTGATGGTGTGGTTGTGTGGGCCACCCTGGTGACCTGGGAAGACGGAGAAGTTGATCTTGTCCTCAAGATCGTACATGACGTCCTTGCCAGACTTGTCCTGGGAGCGGACACCCTTGCGGAAGAAGATCATGGCACCACGTGGGCCACGGAGAGACTTATGAGTGGTAGTGGTGACGATGTCGGCATACTCGAATGGGGATGGAATGACACCGGCGGCGATGAGGCCGGAGATGTGAGCCATGTCAACGACGAGGTAAGCACCGACGGAGTCGGCAATCTCGCGCATCTTCTTGTAATCAATCAGACGGCAGTAGGCGGAGGTACCGGCAACGAGAACCTTTGGCCTGTACATCTCGGCGTTTGTAGCGAGCTGCTCGTAGTCGATGATACCGGTGTCAATGTTGACACGGTATGGAAAGGTCTCGAAGTAGGTAGAGACGGCAGAGATCTTGCGGTTGGCGGTTTGGTAACCGTGGGACAAATGCCCTCCGTGTGGGAGATCAAGACCCATGAGTCTCTCATGCGGTCTCATGATGGCCTGGTAGACCTGGAGGTTGGCTGGGGAGCCGGAGAGACACTGAACGTTAACACCCCACTTGGCTGGGTCCAAGTTGAATGCCTGAAGGGCGCGAGCCTGGCAGGTCAACTCAATGGCATCAATGTGCTGGTTGCCACCGTAGTATCTAGCACCTGGATAACCCTCAGAGTATTTGTTGGACATTGGGGATCCAAGGGCATCGAAGACGGCGCGGGAGGTGACGTTCTCAGAGGCGATGAGGATGATGGACTCGCGTTGTCTCTGGATCTCCTTCTCCTAGTGAAGCTGTTAGCACTGCTAGCTGACATGATGCTACGGCTCTCTACTTACCATGATAGCAGCGACCTCTGGGTCAGTCTCCAATAAGGACTTCTCGAGCATCTATACATTTCGTGAGTCAACTGTCCAAAATCCGGGGTAGCTTGGCAGCTCAGTTATACAAACTTACGTCCTTGTGGCCCTCAGAGAGAGCGTAGGTGCTTTGTGGAGCGGCCATTGTGATGATGGTTTCAGTGGACGATTGACTGTATAGTGGGTGTGAGGATAATTTGGATGATTGTTGAAGAAGAGAAAACAATCACGGGAAATATATGTACGGAGTGACTGGACCGAGTGAGCACAACATCCACCAAAATTCCTGACCGCCCCAGCTTGGACCACGTTGCCCCGCGGACATCAGGGCCGCTAACGGAGTAGCGGGGCGATTGGGGAATCACAACGAAGGCTAAACGGCAGAATGGCATCACCATATTCCGGCTCCGATCCAAGGTTATTGGAGCATCCTGTTTGTGTCTTGTTCCTGATGCATAGACTAAGAATAAAAAGACGAGACAGCAATCTAGGCTTTCCTGTGTCAATGCTGTTGAAGAAAGAAGCGCTGTGAAGTTGCGTGAGCCCACACCCGGGGAGATACGGGTGATTACCGTGAGTAAAGTCGCAAAGCTCCCAGACAGAAGTGACTGGTTGTTGGCAGATCCAGTCTCCACATAGAGCTGATTCAAGTCCACAATTGTGTCACCATTATTGAAGTTCTGAAATATGATGTGTACGGGAAACCAGCTAAGCCATGACTGAACGCCACAGCTGAATATCAATTGCCTGCTTCCTACGATTACAAGGCCCAAAACGCTCACCGGTGCAAATGCCTTCCGAATACCTTCGCTTGAATGCTCCCCTCTAGGTGTAGAAAGCAAACTTGTCCTTCTCGCCCGCTGTCTTGACCTGGCTCGAGTATGCATCATCCAGATCCGACTGGATGATGTTGTATCTGTTCTTGCGGACTGCTCTCAATCCTGCCTCTTGCATGATAGCAGCAATGATTGCACCGCTGAGTGGATCGTTTCTGATGATCAAGCTGTCAAGATCAACCTCTGGAGACAAGCTCATCTTGCTAGCAATGGTCGTGAAAATCAAACGTCTCTCGCGTCTATCCTTCAAGTTCGGGAACTCAATTTTTCTGTCCAAGCGTCCCGGTCTCAGAAGTGCTGGGTCGAGGGTGTCGGCTCTGTTGGTGGCCATGATGACCTTGACGTTGGAGGTCTGATCGAAACCATCCATCTGGTTGAGAAGCTCGAGCAAGATACGCTGAACTTCTCTGTCGGCTCCGGTCTGTGCATCGAAACGCTTAGTGGCAATAGCATCGATCTCATCAATGAAGATAATTGCTGGAGAGTTCTCACGAGCCATGCGGAACACGTCGCGGACCATACGTGGACCTTCTCCGAGGTACTTCTGCACGAACTCGGATCCGACAACACGAATGAAATTGGCGGTGGTCGAGTTGGCGACAGCCTTGACCAACATGGTCTTTCCAGTTCCTGGTGGACCGTACAGGAGGACACCACGTGGTGGGTCGATACCGATCTGCCTGTAGAGGTCGAAATGGGTCAATGGAAGTTCGACAGCCTCCCTAATCTCCTGCTTCTGCATATCCAATCCTCCGACATCCGCGTATGTTACATCTGGCTTCTCGTTTGCCCCCAACATTGCGATGGAGGAATCAGCTTCTGGTGGAAGGATGTCGACAAGCGCGTTGGAGTGACGGTGAAGGGCGACGGAGGATGATGGCTTAAGCTTCTCGCGATCGAGGGTTGAAAGAATGCGAACGACATAGTTGGAACCGGTGGATGACTGAACGATACCAGTGCTATCGTTGTTAGCATGAGAGTACAGGTTGGGAAACTTGAAGCCTTACTTCTGATCTATCGCCTCCATGAACTGTCCAATAACCAAAGGCACACTTTGGATGCGCTTGATCTCCTCCTGTGCTCTAACAAGCTCTCTCTTCAGACTCCTGATTTGGGTCAGCTTTGCGAACCATGATTGTAAATGCGCCTTGCCGTACCTCTGCTCATCCTTGATGTACTCTTCTTGAAGCTGAATATACCTGCTGTCGTCAGCACTGTGCCTAAAGCTCAACGGAGCTTAACCTCATGCCAGGACATACTCCAAGTGTCTTTGAAGCTTCTTCAAGGTCGAATATTCATCGTTCGAATCGGTGGCTAAGCCCTCAAGGGAATCGATGTTTGGAATCGAAGATGGAAGCTGCTTTCGAAGAGGCAACACCATCGTCGCAGGGCTCTGGACAGCAGTGTCCGCCATTATTCCTCCTCCTGTACCGAAAACAGATCAAGCTGCAGAGTATAGTTTATGATATAGAGCGCGTCTGCTTCCAAAGTGGAAATAAAGTCGTGGTTGTGGTTGATTCGCTAGAGTTGTGGTAGATGAGGGACGTTTGTTCTTGTGTAAGGCGTCGAAGCTTCTTGGTGTGCCTTACGTCTGCCAGAGGTCGAAATCGGGAAACTCCATGATTGGCAGGGGTGGAGGGCGCTAGGCTGTGCTTCACCCAGGTCATCTTTCGGCCGCCGTAAAGTGCCCCGGCAGCCTTGGGGTTAGGCAGCTGCCAGCCTGATCTCAGTAGACGTAGTGGTAGCCTTCCGACAACAACCGTATTATCACTGCAGTTCCGTGCCTAGGGTCCCAAGCCACAACCACAGCTTGACTCAATTGTGCCTTTCCATATAAGGACCCTCTTCTTTCTTCTTTTTACTTATTTTCAAACTGCCATCCATATTGCTTTGCTACCAAGTCAATACAACTTCACATCTTGTTCTGTCTCCTATTCTCATGCTCTCTTACGTTTGACCCACCAACCGGTTGATTGTAATCACGATGTCGTTCTCGATCACCATCCTCCCTCGCAGCTACGAGATCAATAAAGAGGGCACCGGCTGTAGCTCATCTTCCTCTTACTCTGCCTCTCCGAGAACTCCTCAGAATAAGGGGAAGGGACCAGCAACCGCTACGCCGGCGTCAACCGGTCACAACAGGAAACCGAGCTTCTTGAGTAGGTCTCCCTCTTCATAGGCAGTCTTCTCCTTTAGCCAAGCGGCATCGATGCTTTGCCTTTGGAGAGCAGCTACTCGGAGACCATTCATCACGTCCTAAAGCGATCGATCTAACATAGAATTCAAGGCCCGTCCTTCATTGAGGCCGAGCACACTGTCATCAACATGTCAGAGGAAGGCGAACCACCGAGACTGGTAAGTGTCGCAACGCATATTCACAGCCACGGAAGTGTCAGAAGTTGACAGGTCGTACCACAGATAACCTGTGTCCGCTGCTCCCAAGGATACGAATGGAATCCAGGTACGACAACTCTCAATCTATTCAGTGACTCTAGCTAACCGCCCACAACAGAGATCTTCCTCCCGTCCTACATGGGGACAGACTTTGAGTCGTTCGACCGCAAACGAGAGCCAGTTCATGAGATCACTCTCACTGATGAGGAAGCCAAGAACTTGTTCCCGCAATAGACACATGTCGCGCCACTGCGGTCGTGCTAGTTTCATCTTGACAGCGGTGAAGCACAACACGAGCATGAGAGATTGGGATCACTGCATCTTAGTGCGGCCAAGGAAACCCGACACGCGCATGGAGCGGGCAGTTTGGAGTATATTTTAGGTTAGCTTTGGGACAGACGTCGGCGAGCTGCAGATTGATTCTGCTTGTTTTGGGAGCGGTGGTATTGGTTTATGGGCACAGCTCGCGTTGGTATAGTGGCGTTGACACATTTGTCGGTGGGAGGTAATAATGAGTACATGATGGACAAACATGGTTTGCATACGGTGTGAGTTTTGCTTCTCGTCGGTCGTGCAAAGTAGAAGATCATATATAGCTTCAGAGCAATTACATAGCCATTGCATTCCGATTCATAGCAAGCATCGGGAGTGAGGCATCCATCAAGGTCTCGGTTGGGCCGACACCTGATACGCTAACGGGGTCGCCAAGACGTCACCCTCCCGTACGTGCGATACGGTGGGCGCTAATCTTTATCGCGACGCTATGCAGGATTGGGCGTGGAGCGCCGAAGGTAAACAAAGATTACCATCACCATCATTGAAGTTTAGACAACCGGTCAGTGCCAACGACACAATCTAAACGCATATTCTGCCAATACCGAATCAATAATTATCCAGAAGAAAACGGCAGATAAATAGACATAAATCAATAACCTCATTACAGCACACCCGAAAGCGTAATCGAGAACGAACGAGCCTACAACCGCAACCCAAACCACACGGGCCCCCACACGACCAGCCGAGTGGATTCCCACCACCCAAGCCTCTTTAACCTCGACCTCATTACAATCTTGCCACGGAAATCGCACACAACAACCATGGCAGAGAACCACCGCCGCGTCGAGCTCCAAGAAGCCTCCGACCTCCGCTACCTAATCGACAACGTACGTCGCAGTGCAAACGCGAAAATCGATCTTGCGCTTCCGCCGATAGAAGGAGAGGATGCTTTGAGAAGTACTGTTGAGGAGTTGGTGCATGGTGTAAGCTCTCTTTTTTGCAACACTTTGTTTTAGAGCCGGGCCCGTGTTCGCTGTGCTCGTTTTGCGGACGGCGACCTGGCCATTGTGTGTGGTTGCGCCTTTCCGCCGCCGGGACTGGAGGAGAAAGAACTGGCATGGGATTGGTGGGGTAAATCAAAGAAATGAAGTCTAATATAAAGCAGTATATTAACACTACCTTCTCCCTGGCGGCGCCAAACATCTCCATCAATGGACACACCCTCTCCCCTTCCTCCGTCCTCCTCGTCAATCCCTCTTCTGCAGGGGCGCCTTCCTCAGAACCTGAAGAAATAGAAGAATACGAACCATTCTCTGACAAGCTCCGCGACCGCGCTGCAAAGCTACTACAGCAGGAAGAAGAGCTGCTTTTGGAGCTGGCGCAAGTCAGGAGGGAGGCGCCTGTTAAGGCTAAGGAGATGTGGCAGAAGGAGTTAGTTTGGGTTGACGAGCTGAGTGGCAGTGAGCTCGCGAAGGATGAGGGGCCGCGCGCGGAGGTTGGGGACGGGGATGTGAAGATGGAGGGTACAGACGATGTTGTGGACCTAAGGGTTGATAGACTTGAGAGGCAACAAGAGGTTGAGGCGTCCTGGAAGAGAGGCACGGAGGGCCTGGTGAGGTTGAAAGGCGAACTGCCACAGGTTGCGGCGAAGATGGAGAGGGCGAGGAGAGTGGGGGACTGTGTTTTAAGGGATAGCTAGGCGAGGGACTGGGTGAGTGATTGGTGATAGCGGTTGTGGGAGTTGTGGGTGGAGTTTATTGGAATGATATCGAATGGGTGGAAGGGAAAGAGGCGCTTAGGCATATACCCGTTTGCGTTGTTTAACCAGTCCGTTATACATATTCTGTTTGCAAACATTTACTTCAGGTCCGGTGGTTTACCAGTTGACACATTGTCATATCATGACGTTGCAGCCACGGCAGAACGTAAAATCAGATACCGATTGACGATACACGCCGTCACCCATTTCTCTCACACGTATCTCACACTTCACCAGGTTGCGAACACAACCATAGAACAACTTGCTATCGAACAGCGACTTTAGAAAATATCGTAGTAAATCGATAAGCAGCAAGAGTAACGACCAAAATCCATTACCAGCCATGCTCTCCCACCCACCTCCACCCTACTCCGCACCAGACGCCGACCGCGTCCCCCAATACTTCGAGGTCGACACCTCGCCGAAACCACTCAGAATGCCGTCGAGGGAATCGTGGAGACCAAGGTTGGCTTTCAACCGGCTGTGTTGGTTTGTGACATTGATCTCTGTGTTTTATGGGATTGCGACGCAGGGATCTGTGGGGTATGGGGTGAGTCTGAGGGGGACTAGGTAAGTCAATGAGATGAGACGAGACGAGATGAGGTGGGAGGGGATGGAGTACCTGGTTGATTTGTTGAGGCGTGGGGAGGGTGCGCTGTTTTGAGGGGTATTATGTAGACGATAGGAAGAGGTGTTCACGAAAGATGCTAACAAATACAGCCTTGAAGGTTATCAATTAGTAACAGGACAAGGAACTGTCCACCTTCCCGACATCTTGGGATTGTGTCGGATCTCCCAGCTGACGAAAGAGAACAAAGAGCTTAAGGAAGAGGGTTTGGCGAAAGATAACGGGATAAGAAGGCTTACAAAATCCTGGTGGACGAGATTGTTCAGGTGGAGAAGTTCCGGAAGCGGGCGGAGGCTGGGGAGAAGGAGAACAAGGTGCTGATAAAAGAGATTGACAAGCTTAAAAGGGAGGTTGTGGCGAAGGAAAGGGAGCTAGTCGAGTACGCGGATTTGAGTTTTAGACAGAGGTGAGAGCTGAATGAGTTGCCGGACAAAGTGAGCGTGATGGAGAAGGAAAAGGAGGGCCTGGTGAATGAGAATAAGATGGTTAGGGAGACGCTTCTGGCAATGGATGAGGATACGGGAATCCGGAAAGCGCCAACTTTTGAAGGTCTGATGCTGGTGCGGTGGGGGGAGGAAAGTGATGAGAACGAGAGGTTGGCGTGGGAGAATGATGAGCTTCAAGACCCGTTAGTGGAAAAGGGGAAAGAGATCGCAGAGCATGGGATACTATCTTCTAAAGATCCGGTTGAGGTGGTGGAGCTGCGGGACAAGGTGGGAATGGGAGAGAAGGAGGGAGGGGCTTGTGAGGGAGAACGATAAGCTCAAGGAGCAGGTTGTGGCCATCGGCAAAGAGAGAGCTGAGTCTTCGGCAAGCCTCTTAAAACAGATGCTTGGGCCGGTGAAGGTGCAAGACAAGTTAGAGGCGGAGTAAAAGAAAAGGAGGCCCTTGTGAGGGCGAAATGGGGTGCTTAGGCAGCAGCTGCGGGAGAAGGGCAAACCTGTTAACACCGAGCTTGAAGCCATGGAGCACAAGGGCGCCGACGAGAATGGCAGCAATGAGGAAAAGCCATATGAGAGGCTTAGCAGAGAAACATTCGCAGACCTGCGTGCCATGATAGCAGATATGTGGGAAGAGAGGAGGGAGATGCAGCTTTTCTTCGAGGATTTTCGGAAGTCCGAGGCTGAGTCCCAAAAACAACAGGTGAGAATGGGAGAGAAGGAAACGATGAAAGAGGGAACGAAGTACAAGGCGCCGACTGTGCCCACTGTGAGTGTGACGCAAAAAGAGTATGCACCGACGAAGACAGGCCACAGCAGTTATTGTACGACGGAGACAGCGGAGACCCGCGGAGGGGAAGGACACAGTGCATCGATGAGTGCGGTATGGAAAGGACTACTCGTATGAGCCGATGAACAGTGGCGTCTATTATGATCCTGCGGACGAAGTATGAATCCCTTGATGGGTATAGCAATGTAGAAAACGGAACACTCGTAATAATAATATTCGCTAAAAGCCCGTAATGCCCTAGAAATGTCTTGTGTATATTCATAGTCGCCTGCCAATGCAAGTCTACCTCCCATCCTTTTTCTCGGCACGAATACTCTTTGTGAGTATGCTACCTTGACGATAACCATCCGCCGACTCCTCCTTCAGTGAACTAGAAGCCTCAACCTTGCAAGTGAATAACCCTCTCTGCAGGAGAAATTAAGCATTTACTGCTGAGCTGGAGCTGGGTTGATACCCATATCTGTATACTCCTTAGTCGGGATCTCCTTTGGCGGCTCAGCACTAGTAGCAGCACTTGGCGCCGGGACAGCTGCCTGCTCGGGCGCATCTGCAGCCGGCGCAGCAACAGCCTCCGCCTCCATCTCCTTAGCCTTCTTAGCCCACTTTGGCTCGCGGTGGAACTCAGCCTCCCTCCATGGTCCGGCATCGCTCAACTGGCACCCCCCAACACAGTCGCACGAGCCGCCGAACGTCTTTGGCAGGTTCTCAGCTGGCACCTGGGACAACAACTCCTTCTGGTATCCGGAGCCGAGGACGTGGATCTTCTCAACCGTCACTGGGTCGAGGTAGCCCTTGATGATGCCGAAGATGGTGGAGAATCCCCATGGGGCGTTGATGATGTAGAGCTTGCCGAGGCGCTCTGGGTAGTAGTTCTGGGAGATAGCAGAAGCCGACTTGATGTAACCATAGACAGAAGGGGCCTTGGTGATTCCCACCCCCTTGAGATCCAAAATGGAACAACAGGTCTCGAGAAGGTGGCCAGACTTACGCGAGCAGGCTGGCAGACGTGGGTCAGCGAGCTTCTCGTACTCGACTGCGAGGTTCTGCAGCATGCGCTCGGCGGAGGTAATCTTGTACATGGCTGGGAGGTCGATGTTGCCCAGCTGCTCGATGTAGAGTGGGCGCCCGTCCTTGTCGGTCTTGTGGTAGTACTGTGGGTAGTACTTGAAGACCTCTGCCTTCTCCGTGTAGTCAAAGCTCAGGACGAGGTCGTCGAGCTTGAAGTCCTTTCTCCATGCCTCGCAGTCGAGGAACCTGGGCGCGTTAGTGTGTGCCCCGCGATAAGTGAAATTATGCGTACATCTTCTCAGCCAAGTTGGCATCGAACTTTCTGGCGCGGAGGAATCTGAGCTGCTGGCTGTTAGCTATTGCGCTGCTGATATTTGAGGATGCGCACATGCCAGAGTCAAAGTATCGAGTCTCTCGGTGCATCCCCTCTGCTCGAGCATCATGCGAAGCTGGGCAACCTGAGCCTCCTGCTGTGGAGAAACATGGCCAGGGTGGCCGCTCAGTGTCGACTGGGAGATAGTTGGGAAGTCGTATTGGTCGTACTTTGGGTCGAGCTTGAGAGGGGTAATGTCCGCCATTTTGATGTTGTGTGTGACAAGGGAAATATGTGTGAAGGTTGTGTTTAGAGAAAGGAGTTTCGTGTTCTGATCGGAGGTCCAACCTTAACTTTGGCGGATAAGCTAAGGAGTGCCTCCAGATTACTTTACCGGCGCAAGTAGTGACGCAGCGGCGCGTGGGCCACTTCCAATCATGAAAAGGGACAAGGCTTCAGGGGTCAATAAGCGCGTTCAGAGGAGATGAGGCGTACTCTAAAATTAGGTTTGACAGCTTTAAAATCACAAACATTTAGGCAAGATTTAATTAATAAGTAGCAGAAGACTGGTTGCTTACGTCATCTGGCTTCATTATTGCACATGCCCTCTAATTACATGGCAACGAGCTTCACATCACGATGCTCTCTCGCCGTTACGCAGGAACATGTTGGTGGGGTATATTTTTGACTTTGTCTTTCTTAGGTCCGTTCAGCCTTTCAGCCTTTGGACGAACCGGCCTTCTCAGCTGCTTCTTGGTCGGCCTTCTCCTTTCTCTTCACCGTGACATCCCAGTTGTAGACTCTCGCGGTAGCAACCTCCATAGTCTTCAAAATTTGTTAGCATTCCCACATGGTCAACAAAGGACGGGTGTGACCTACGGTGATCTGCTCCCTCAAGAAGTCCAAGTCCTCCTCACAGTTCGAGAAGCTAAGCTTCGCCGAAGCCAGTTTCGACGCCAACAACTCCTCAGCCTCAGCAATTGGGTATGACAACATGACATTCGCCTGTAACACGTTAGCGACAGCACTTCTTTCAGACGTACGAGTATCCTTACTCCCAGCCACAAATAAACCTCCTGAGTCGGTGGAACGTGCGCTTTTGCGTAAAGTGTATCGTTAAGCTCGAACATGGACTCTATTGGCTCCGCATCAGGCTGCGCTTAGTGTCAGCATTTCGCTCTTACTCATAGTGTCGCTAGTATTGCGCACCTCTCTTGTCTTCAAAAAGCGCACAGTGTCGAGTGTCTTCTGAATATCTGGCATCTTGTCCTTTAAGCCGGCAGCTCTCCTTTGCTGGTTGGCCTCCATAAACTGGTACTTTCTATCGGCGCGTTAGTCTACGTCGCAGAGCGCTAAATACGGTTCACATACGCAATCATCTCCTGAAAGCTCTTCAAAGTCGCCTCCACATCTGCTCTTGTGGTTACATAGTCCTCGACCTTATCGACGAACGGCGCATATGGGATGCCTCTTGGGTTTGTTGCCGCAACATCGGTTCTGCAAGGTATACTGATTAGCAGAAGCTCAGGGTCAAGACGAGGCGACGGCCTTACTTTGGAGCTTGGGCGGCCATTATGGATTGTTTATGTGGTTGGCAAACTAGTTGTCTGGAGCTCACCAATACCTTGCGGACCGCGAGGCTGGCATTGGGTGTTGCGGCCAGCCTTAGCCACTACTGGGCCACTACTGAGCCACATCACGGCCGCTGCCATCGTCCCAGCCACAGCACTCTTCACTTCAACCATACACCTTCAAACCTAAATCCCAATGCAAGGACGGAAACAAACAAATATATATTATTGTGCACTTACGACCATTTCTGATCTGTTCCAGTTGAATATCTGCCTCTGGTGGCCAGGTGAGTTAGGTCTCTTTCGTCGTTGAAAGCCGTGCTGCAAGAAGTTTTTCAATTTCCACAACTGCCCCGCAAAAATCAATACTCAGGCCAGGACAAAACTGAAAAACACACAGGATATCGCCACAGTAAGCTCCACCAAATCAGTCATCCCGAACAACTCCAAGTATGAGAGGAAAGGCCTTTTCATGCATAGCGTCTATGCACGACAAAGTGTCGGCTTTATCAGATCATATGTGCACCATCCATCCAATCTTATCAATCTAATCTTATCAATCGCCCCACCAACTTGCTTGTCCAGACATTCACTTATCCCCTTCCAGTCTGGTTCCGTCACTTCCCGCTTCGACCTGCTTGACAGTGGAAACCTCGCTCCTCGAGGGGCGTGACTTATTGCCGACCGCGGCATCCACTTCTTTTCTTTGAGTTATGGCTTTCTCTCCTGTTGTCTATTTACTTCATCCCTCTTCTTTCATATCTTCATGATCTTGGTGAGATTGTTGCCGTCGTGCTTTTATAAGATGTATGGACGGTTTGCTCCGGCGTATGCTCAGATCCAAGAGCTGAAGGCGGCGAGAGATGGTGCGAGAGCTACAGCAACAGCAGGTGGAGATGATTCTCGTCTGGACGAAGGGAATGATCGATGGCCTGATCTCACAAATGGAGGGAATTTTAGTGCTCAGCTTCTGCCAACTTACAACCTGGTAATCCTCAGCATTGCCGTCATTGTTGGAATGGCCCACTGGCATGGTCAGATGAAAAGATGGAGAAGGAGAAGGACGGCGAGATTGATAGAGAAAGCCAATACCGCTTATGATAAAGATGGCCCCATGCGACCTGTGAACCAGGGACCTGCCATCGAGCTTGCGTACTCCGAGTCGGGATCGTCGTCCTCGAGTAGCACCCTAGACGTCGGTCTAGTCCCAGAGACCGTCAAACCAGTTATTGACGAAGAAGATAGTCCCGTCTCCTCCCGCCTTCCCAGGAAATTCCCCTACTCCGCTCTCGACCGCTGGCGAAGCTGGCTCGCCTACCAACCACACCCAATCCCGATCTTCAACAAGACGTTGCCTTCGAACGGAGCAACGCTGGCCGGCACCCTTTTCATCCTCCTCAACATCGTCTACCTCACGCTGGGCATGCACTTCCGCATCCTTTACATCATCGTCTTCGGCGACCGCTGCGCCCTAGTCTTCATCTACAACCTGCCTCTCCTCTACATCTTCGCCGCCAAAACCCAACCCCTGTCCTTCATCACAGGCTACTCTTACGAGTCGCTAAACATCATCCATCGCCGGCTTGGAGAGTTGCTGTGTTTCTGCGGCCTCGTGCACTCCATCTTCATGTTCCTCGGCTACTTCACCTTCCTCTCTAAAGTCGGCTTCACGCTCTACACATTCGTCTTCAACCAAACGGTGCTCACCGGCATCGCAGTCCTGGTCTGTTATGAGACGATTTATTTTACGAGCCTGGCGAGCTTTCGGCAGAGGTGGTACGAGGGTTTTTTGGCTGTGCATGTTGTCCTGCAGGCTGGCGCGCTGGCACTGCTGTATTTCCATCACAGGAATAATAAGAACCTCGTCCTGATCGCCCTGCTCATCTTCACGGTGGACAGGGTCATTTACCGACTTTGGCGGAAGAGCACTACGGTTTTGGCTGCAGTATCTGTGGCCGAAGACGAATATACCGTCATTTTAAAAACGTCGATACCCTACCGTACGCCCGGCCTCTTCGCGGCTGTGATGGGACATGAGATCAGCCATGGTTGGGCACCAACAGATCATGTATTCATCACTGCACCTTCACTGGGCCGGAGCCACACGCTGCAAGCTCATCCCTTTACTATACTCTCACCTTCTCCTCGGTCGGTAAAACCGGGTTTGGCGGAAGGTGATGTGATGCAGTTAGATTTGTTGGTTAGGGCGTACGACGGCTTCACCTCCGACCTCCTAAAGCATTCTTCCATGAATCGGAGTCTGAGGGTAAGGATTGATGGACCATACGGAGGATGCCATACTAGGGATGTGGTGGACGGGACTGAGCAAGCTATCCTTATTGCGGGAGGGAGTGGGATAGCTGTTATCTGGCCCATCGTCCACTTTCTGATCTCGCGCTCCTCCTGGCCGTACGACACCGAATCTGGCAGTCGTGGCAGCGGGGACGGGAGTGGAAGTAGAGGCAAAGGGAGGATATTGTTTATCTGGGTCGTCCAGCGCCGCTCCCAGCTATCCTGGCTGTCAGACGAAGAAATTAAAGAGGTTAGAAAAAGAGGCGTGGAGGTTATCACCCCCGCTCCGACGCAAGAAGCTGGACGACCGAATCTGCGGGAAGTTATTAGGGAGAAGGTGGAAATGTGTGGAGGTAGGGCAGGCGTGGTGGTTTCCGGGCCAGATAGTATGGGGAGGGATGTGAGGAATTGCTGCTCGGAACTTATTGGGGAGGGAAAGAGGGTGGGGATTACGGTTGAGAAATTTGGTTGGTAGAAGGAATCGGGGAGTTTAGAGACGGATATAGGAAGCATATACAGCTAGACGGCTTCTCGTGGTTAAATCTATCGACCATATGCTTATTTTGTATTTTGTTCAGCTTGCATACTGATTCTACATAAGATTGCCGAGAGTGGGTCGGAAGACCTGATCAGTGATGCTGCGCTGAAGGTGGCAGTGATTGGTGAGGATGTGGTTGGGTACAGCGCATACATCAGGTTGGTTGAACCCACTGTCGTTGGCAGAGCGGCGAGATGAGGATGGGGCGACGGTGCCGTAGATGGCGTGAGCATGAAGCAGGCAAGGCAAATATGATTACCATTCGGCCCAGATGGTTGCATATATGGTAGCACAATACAGAGCTCCCGAAGAATATCGACTACTGTAATGGATTGGATCCTACTGTGATCTTGTGTTCCGTCGGAGAAGTGCCCGCAGGCGACAATGACAGCTCGGCCACAATAGTCTCTAGATTCGACAACTCTGCGTCACTCCTTCGGTCATGAATACCGTTATTCAGCCTGCTGGCGATGATCGCCGCAAATCTCGAGCTTCCAACAGTCCAAGGTCAGCTTATAAATTCTTGGGGATGTAGAAGGTTGCAATAAGATAACCGCTTTATGAGTTCTGAAAATTCGTCAATATGAGGTTATACCAGCGATTGCTACTCGGAATCCCAACACGTTCCCAAAGTACTCGGCCTGATGTCGGGAGATAGCAGCTCGGACATCCGCTTGGAGAGGTTGCCAGTCATTGGCGAACGTGGTGAATATGTTCTCAAATAATCTCGAATGTGACACGTCCCAGAAGGGCCCCAGCTTTCGTGATTACCTGAACCAGGATTTCGTTTGGGGGGTTGGGGGAACGAGCCGGGTGGGGATTTGGGTTATAAGGTCCAGCCTGGACGCCGAGCGCATCTCATTCATTCATGAGATGCTTAACGCGAGCGGCTTCCGGTTCATCCACTCCAATAGAAGCAAGAAGTCTCAAATAAACCACCATATTAGTTGAGTGTATCTCAACAGGAGGCATGATCACTGTTAGATAGGTCTTGTGCCAAATCGGCATGGGACCCATATTCTTCAGTGAAAAGACCAAGTCGAATGCAACTCATGAGAGTGCCGTAAACGGACTTGTTCTCTTTATCCTTTGCGGCCAAGCTATTCGGTATCTACACTACAAAGAGAGCACCCGATTTCTGAGGCAGTGCGTTGATAGCCATTTCAAGCCCCAGTCTGCCGCACATACACAGGGCAAGCCCTTGTGCTAAACTCGACAGCTTCATTTGGGTGGACGCATAACTTTACAACAACCGGGTAAACCGAGTGTATCTATAACGTCGCTATAGTGCAAATTTGGGTATTGTACCCTTGGAACAACTGTCACTGAGTTTAACTGTGAAACCAATCACTCACACCATGGTAGGGTTAAAGGCTAACCACGAATTGACTGTGAGAGCGCCCGCCAGCCCGTCCGTCTGAATGAACACTCCGAACGAACCTAACTCGACCACGACGAGGCTAGCGGTAAGGATGCTCCCTCCTACTCGAACCTGTGCCTTGGCTATTTTCTTCGCTTTCACTGGCTTCAAGGGCTGCGCCAAATGAAATGCAAATCTGGGAACAAGAAGAGCGTCCTCCCTATCTGCGTTCGGTATTCGGCGCGAACTCTTCGTTGATTCCGGAATGCCGGTGAGTTGCATACAGATTAGCGCTAAACCTTAAATAGACAACAAAGATATATTCCACGCCGAACAAAGAACAACGATCCTTCTTTCATGTCGATGCCAGTCACATCCCTGGCCGAACTACCCAACGCGGACAGCGGCACTCAGCCGCTCGGGAAGTGATATACCACACTTACTCCGCCGCTTTCCAGCACAACCGTGCCGTGGATTTGACAAATATAGCCGAACACCTTTGTCCCAATCATCAATGCTCGGTTGGAAATAACAACAGCAATGAAGGATTTCAACCATTATATCAAGATGCCCTCGCCATTTAGCAGATGCAATATCGCCAAACCTCTTCGGCTTTTGCATCTCCCTCCCCAGCATTTTTATCGAGTCCAATCAACACCACCGCCTCTTGTACTAAACATACTCATCCACATCATCAACCATGGCAACCAGTAACAATGGCCTGTCCGCCTGCGCAAACACATGCCTAAGCAAACAGCCCTTTCCCATCTGCGCAAAAAGCGATAAACAATGTCGATGCGACAACGGTCTCTCGATTCTGGATCCCATGGTGCAGTGTGTGCGAGCGACGTGTGATGCAGTGGATCAGAAGGCGTTTGGGAATGGGGATGTGATGAGGGAGATGTATTGTGAGGAGAAGACTGCCACAGGTACGAGCTCAGTGTTGGAGACCATTTTCGTGACCACGACGGCTAAGATGGAGAGGGGGACTACGAATGTGACTAGCGAGGCTATGCCAACAAGCACTGAAAAAAAGAGGGTAGAAGAACCAACGACAATGATTACATCGTCAACCGGCTACCAGGCAACTGAGCCAGTCGGTATAGCCACCAACAGTACTACAGCAATACCATCATCGACCGGCTCCCAGGCAACTGAGCCAGTCGGCGTAGCCACCAACAGTTCCACAGCAATACCATCATCGACACACGCACCATCATCCAGTGGGCTCTCCAAGGGGACATTGATCGGCATCAGCGTCGCTGCACCCCTCATCCTCGCTCTCATCGCCTTCCTCCTTTTTCTCTTCCTCCGTCGTCGTCGTCAACAACAAAACCGACACTCGAAGTCCGCCTACGACGGGTCAACAGTCTCGAGCTCAAACAGCCATCCATCCAATCCCACCACCACCGCCCGTCCCGTCATATCCAACAAAATCGGCCAAGCATTAAACCTCAAGCTCGCTCTTCCGGGGCTCATAACTCAGGAAGAACATTTTAAGGCAGAAGTAAGACGTTCCCCGCCTAGTCTGGCGACCTTTCCCTGTACCACGAATCCTGGGACACCTGTCGCGGAATTGGATTGTTCTCTTCCACCCACCACCGTAACTCGAGCTCCTGACGTCGCTCTTCGTAACAACCAGTCGGTTTATTATTTCAGGCCGGAGTTGACATTGAGCACTCAATCGAGGACGGAATCAGAGCAGAGGGTCAAAGTTAACGGGCAAGTGACGCGGCCGCAGATGAAGGAGATGCGGGATGAAGAGGTGAGGGAAAGGGAGAGGCATGAGAGGAGTGGGAGTGAGACCCTCAGACCGTCAATGACTGGACCGTTGGTGGGCCCGTGGGAGATGTTTCCTAGTATCAGAGGGAAGAACCTGGAGGGAATGATCTAGACTGTAGATACTAGTTGGGAAATGAGGGGAAGGAGTTAGGAGTCGTAAGCGATGATACCATATAGATCGGGTTATAGATGTCCATACAGCATGGTATAATATAAGTGGAGCCTTGAATGACAGCAATAGAGCATTATATTGATCTAGCAAATGTGCAAATAATGGCACGCCTCCTGCGAACGCCAAATCGGCATCCTGCCTCCTGTTCAATACCAATACGCAGCTAATGTACACCACCTTTGACCCTCATCCCTCATTCCTCTCCTAGTCGCGAAAGACATCCTCAACATCACTCAACCTCAACACCCTCGTCCCCCCGAAACTCCCCTGCCTACTGCTCCCCGGCCTACTTCCCCCCTGCATCCTAACCGGGACCTTCATCCCATACTGCTCCTCCCACGCCTCCTTCAGTATCTCATACAAGAAAACATACTGAAACACCGTCTGCACACTCAGCCGTCTCTGCATCCTCAACGAGTTCACAGCGTCAAAAATCGGGTCCTCCTCTTCCATCTTCCTCACCCTCAGTCCCCTCCGGGAGCCCGGTGCTGTAGGCCGCCCCGTACCCGGGCATGAGCCTTCTGCGCTCAGGAAATTGGAGGATGTGGGTGTGTTCGGCGTAGATGTTTTAAAACCGCCGCCAAGGAGGTCGGAGAGCAGGAAGTCGAGGGCGATGAATGTTCCTGAGCGGCCGACGCCGGCGCGGCAGTGCACGATGCGTGGGTTCTTTGGGTCCTTGTTGAGTTTGCGGGAGAGGGCGATGAGGTTTAGGAGGGAGGCTTTGGAAGCTGTGATGGGGATGCCGTGGTCTGGCCATTTGGTGTAGAGGAGGTGGTAGAAAATTTTCTCTTCCTCTTCGCCTTTGACCTTCATCACAAGCTTGCGGACTTCGGTTGCGCCGTCATCTGACGTCTCGACGGATTCGCAGGTTAAGACGCCGTGGAAGCCGTCCTCGAATTCATCCCCCTCGTTAACTTGCATGGTTTCGCATGGGTTTTCCGGGTAATAAGGAAAATGATCATCCTGGCTCAACATCACCAACAACCCTGGGGTCTCAACCTCTGACCAGACCATGCGCCACACATGACCAACCGTCTCGCGCTTCGGTGCCTGCATAGCAATGTATTTTGAAGTTTTACCGGTGCGGTGACTAGACATGGTGATAGGCGAGGCGTTAATGTAGTCACTGTGCCCTTCTGGGACGACGAGGGGAACGCGGTTCGAGGCCCAGACGAAGATATCGTTGAAGCGGTCGCGGCCTTTAGTCTGGGAGGATTGCATGCGTGCCCAGGGGTTGGACGCACCTTCGTGTGGGGAGGACGAGAGCGCGGCCTGGCGGGAGGAAGAAGGTTGGGAAGCGGAGATGCGCGCGCTCTCAAGGGAGGTTAGGTCGGCGTATTTGGCTACCAGTTCTGCTGGTTGTCAACATCGGGATGAGGAACGAAAGACGGGAGAGGATCAAACCTTCAGGCGTCTGATTCAAGAACGCCGGCATTTCAGCGATCTTCGCCAACTCTCCTGACGCTTGCGACTCGTTTGAAGCACGTGAAGGAGCAGGACTGCGATCACGAGATACTGGTGCTGAAGCGTCGGCTCTAAAATCGGCCTGTAACTCCTGACGTTTGATAGGTGAAGCCAGCTCGGCCGGCGGAGATTCGGTGGCCTCTCTGACCAGCTTGCTGGCGCTCTCGGATCTCCGCATCTTTTGCAGCCAGCTGGGCGAGTTGTCACGGTCCGTTAATGTCTTCCTCGTTTCAGGACCTGAGTTGTGGCTTCTTGGTTGGCCCCTTGGCCCGCGAAAGGCGCGAATGCGATCCAGTGTAACGAGTGAGGATGGGATTGAGGAGTGATTGACGTGAAGATAATTAGGTGTTAAGCGAGTGACGCGAATGTTATGTTTGCCAAGAATAGATATAATGGTGCTTGCCGTGCTGTGAAAGGATGAGTAATCAATATTGGTTGTGTGCAGGTGGAAGGAGGCATAAACAAGGATCGCCGTTTTGGGAAGTGATGAAGCTGGAGATATGGAGTGGCGTACGATTAGATAGGGAGTGGCAAGTCGCCGAGGTGGACTTGTATAAAGCTCCCGAGGTAAACACTCTTATAACAGATGTGCAAAGCAAGGAGTTAAAGATGTTTAACCGGTTCGCAGGAGTGACAGAAGACAGAAGCTAGTCGTTGACACTGTCAGGTGCTGGAATCACAGCAAAGAGCTTGAAAGCGGATGCTTAGTTATAATGGTAGGCACGGGAGTGGGCCCCGGCAGATATCTCAACGGAGGGATTATGAAGGTTGGCCATGATGTGGGTTCAATATAATCCCGAACATAAACCAGTTTCCCTAGTAAGTAGTCTTAAAATCTGCCTTGCCGCAGCCAGAACGTCAGCGATACCACCACTCTAAGTTGGTTGTCAGCAGCTGGAAACTTGATGCGGTGCTTCTGCGTCTGCTGTAAAGAGGGTGTTGTGATTTGCCAGGCACGACAGGGATGCCTGCCACACAACCGAGAACTCCACTTTTGCCGCCACGACCAGATCCACTCCTCACCTCCGCCGCTACGATCTCAAGCGCCTTGAATCGCCGCTACCCAACCTTATCGTCAATCAACTTCATCTAGCGACTCGGGCGTATGAGTTAATATCAAGATGTCTGGAATATGGTTTCGTGTATTGGAAGAGCAGCTCATTGAGGCTGTAAGTTTTCTCCCTTCCCCTGCGCGTTGAGGCGGGCCAGAAGCTAACAGCATCAGTTACTCAAGAGCCAAGCATGGCATCGCGGCGTTCAACAAGTCCATAAGAAGGTCCATGAGATCCGCCATGGGAAGAGTGAGCAGGATATGGTTGAGCGAACGAAAATTACGGATCCGAATGCCAGGGGCTTTATCGATCATTTTATTGAAGAGATGAAGAGTGGACACAAGAAGGGGGGAAAGTGAGAGGTCGGAGGATTGGATGAAGGAGACACCTGTGCACGATGAACACACTCGTCTGGACCCTATTACGATGAAATCACACCCGCCGAGAGCCTCAGCAAGCTGGGACGCTGCTGAAGCTTTGTTGAGCGACCGCCGAGCCAAGCGATTGACGCCTCTCCCACCCTCGACCTGCCATCGTCGGAAGCGACGCCTCTGATCAACCACATGATTGCGATATCGCGAGCGACGACTCTGGGCGACGCGGATGACGGAAAGCCATCAAACGTCTGATAGCGGGTGAACATACGGAGGGCTTTACCACACTTCACATTATACTCAAAAGAAGATCTAATGTAATCTCCCCTGCAAGTTCTCTTACCATAAACATGTTGTTTGATGACTACGTGATCTCTTTCCTTGGTGCCATGCTTCTTCTGCACTTTACGACTCTGTCGGATTCATGACTCTTTTTTGATTTCTTTGGTGTGATGTCTCTTGTACAATTCCAAACTCTCTTTTCGTGGCTTTCCAAGGACTGGGAGACGTCTACTTCCTTCTTCCCCACGAACAGTCATGCATTTATCGGTGGATATGGCACAAGGGACTGGACTAAAGTAATTATCGCGCTAACGCATGTCTGCACACTTCACCAAGTTAACCGCTGCCTCTGAGACAACCGATGCATTTCCACTACCCTCCCAACCAAACCACTTTGCTCCTCTCCAGTTACAGCCATCTTAGATACAGTATGCTTGCTGCCATATCTGTGCAGTTTGTAACATGAGAGGAACAACGTAGATCAGTTGATTGACCACCATCCTTCTCATATGCATGTCTCCTTATATTCACTACCTTCAAAACTCTATGATCTTAAGGATCTGGCCGTCGAGACCCTGTGGATGGAGTTCTTTCTGTGGAGGACTTGCTCACCCACCACTCATTCTCATCATGGAATGCGAAGTATGGTGATAAGGATTGTGGGACGTGTAGGGTGATGTAGGTGGTGAATACGTGGACCAGATGAGGGTGGTCTACAGCTCCGTCGCCCAGAGCAGAGGCCAGTCAATCTGGGAGAAGGAGGGAGATGAGAGAGAGGTGTGTGTAAATCTGGTCTCCGCAACTGATGGGATGTGAAACTAGCTGAGCGTGGTGAAGCCCAAAAGCGAGGGAATGTCTTCCACGTTTTTGTTGCTTCATGCCTCGTACATGCAGCGGAGGCGGGAAGGAGAGGTGAGAATGCACAACACTAGGTAGACAGGGCACCCATCCCGTAATCATGGCACGCCTTCACACTACACGCAATTAATGATCTTGAGAATAGCTTCATTTTTAATCGGCACTACTCGAATCGTGGGCACGTGCCCGCCTCGTAAGCTTACATGACTTCTATATAGTCCTTAGATATGCTTCAATAAAACCCACAATCATGAGAAGTTGAGATAAGGCCTGTATACTCGTATCACCTCCCTTGACCACCATATAAACAGTGCCATGATCAACCCGCCAAACACCTAAACATCGTCTCTTTTTGACAATACGGAGTACTCCCATCTGATCCGCCGTCATCCAGCCATTTTTTCAGACAGGAAATTCAAGCCCTCTTTCACACCACAATTCACAAGTCACATCACGGCACAGCATAGAAGATGGAAGTTGTGCCAATACATTCAATTCTGTTTCGCCAGACGACCGAGGGAGATCCGAGTCTATGAATGGAACTATATCCACACTATTGAGGGAGATGCCCAAAGACACGCATTTAAGCGGCAATGGTGACCTCAACCTCGACACCGGCCTCAATGTTGATGATGATCTGCTTGACGACCTCAGTTGGGGCGTTAAGGCTGTTGGTTTGTTAGTGCTGCTTCTTCTCGTCTCGTGGAGACGCCTTGCATAGCTTGACTGGGACATCAAAGCTCGGATGGAAGTCCTCGCTGTGCTCGGTCGATCTAGCTGCGCTCGACATGGTGAACGTACTCAATGAGGCGCTTGTGGATTCTCATCTCAAAGGTATCCCAGGTCCTGGAACCCTCTCCGCAGGGGGTCTTGCGGGTGGTGACCTTGAGGGTCTTGGTTGGGAGGCGGACTGGGCCCTTGACGCGAAGCTCCTTGCCCTTGGCACGGTCGATGAGCTCGGTGCAGACCTTCTCCAGGGCCTTGACGTCCTTGGAAGTAAGGGTGATGCGGATCTTGTGGGTTTTCTGTGTCTGTTGTTAGGATATGTTGCGACAGTGGAGTTTGCGAAAGCCGGTCGTCGGTGAGCTGGAAGACAGCGACCACGAGCTACCAGATTGGTGAACACATACTGGGCCCTCGCCGAACTCCTTCTCTGGCTTAGTGTAAGACATCTTGAACGTTTGATGAGATAGTATCCTTCACGACTCGATCGATCTGATGCGGCAAAGTGATGAAGGTGATTCAGAAATAGTAGAATCGCGGCGCGGAGAAAAGCGCATAGCGAGAAATCGACAGTTGGTGGGGAACGAACTCTTGGCGCTGGTCGGCTAGGGCAATTGATGTGGTTGGCGCCCTAGATACCAGGCACGAAGAATATGGTTGACAGCCTGGACGTGGGGTCGAGCGCGGCTAAGAGGTACAAAGTGACATAACCACATTCAGCCAAGCAACCACCCGCATTACTCAGGCGGTCAATATAAAAAGTGATATTTAACGAGGCGCGCGCTTATTTATAACGACAATAACGTATCTCATACGATACGTCTCTTACGGATCAACCACATACAACAAAAGAGAACATGGCCGCCAACGAGCCAACATCACTTCCGCCCTTTGCGCCGTTCCCAGAATCATCATGGAGGAATAGTCTTCACCCTCAAGAATGGGAAGCATGTTTAGACGCATGGGTAGCTCTCACGGAAGCTCATATCACATTAAGAGAAAATCCCACGGGGCAATGGACACTAGACCACGAATCTCTTGGCAGTTTTCTTTACACATACGTCTCAGAGTTAGCAAAAGCATCACCTGATATACCGACCTTCGATTCGCCAGCCAAGGCGCAAAGATTACGGAAGGATGTTTATTTATTGGTACGAAAGTTATCACAACATAGCACTGAGTTTGTTATGGATGCACGGTTCATCTTAGATCTCTGTAAAGCATACGGAAAGAAAGCAGCACCAATTCTCCAAACACTATGGGCGAAGCCAGAACCAGTATGGGAGATATCAATAGGCCAATACAAAGCAACCTCAACACCTCAACTCGAATCCGGAATAAAAGGCGACCCCGAAAAGACACGCCGAATGTTAATCGGCCTAAACCACCTCCTCGACATCTCACCTCAAACCGCAGCATTCTTCATGAGCGGCTCCGACTTCCTCGACGCTTTAATATCATGTTACAAGCTCATGAACCCACCTTTACGTAAAGCCATCATAGCCACCGCCTACCTCTGTCTTATTGGCCTTACCAAGGGCGATACACCGAATTACTCACTCCTCATCGACACTCTATATGCGCTGAAAGATGCGGCGGAAACGCATAAGTCCGGACCCCTGAACGAGAGAGAATCCCTAGTGCCGGAACTCATCTCCATAACCCCCATACTTTCTCAACTCCGCGACCGTATAGCTGCAAACGGCACGTTTGAGGGCAGAGCAAAACCTATCCTCGCCTCGCTAGAAGCCTTCAAGAAGCCTGTCTCGGGCCGTCCCAAGCGTCTCATAAAACGTGAAATCGACAAGGGCAAAGGTATGGCACCAGCTGTGCAAACGGCGCCGACAGAAATGCATATCCACCGCATGTCCCTTGTCTCGCAAATTCAAGACCTCTTTCCAGATTTGGGTGATGGGTTTATACTGAGGCTATTGGATGAGTATAACGATAACGTGGAAGAGATAATCTCCCACCTCCTCGAGGACAACCTGCCCCCGCGCCTCGCTTCTCTTGATAGGGGCGCAAAGTTACCGCCTACCCCTGCGGAGGCCACGGGCCACGATCTTGCGCCTGATCTGAACCCGAGACCAACGCCTAAAACCTCCCCGACGCTGCCGGCGAGGAGGAATATTTACGATGATGATGAGTTTGACCAACTCGCTATCAACACTTCCAATCTCCATTTCGGCCGGAAGGACGCAAAAAAGACCGCAGATGATGTGTTGAAGGACAGACAACAAGCACCAGACAGAGCTAGAATCATGGCTGCACTAGCAGCATTCGACTCCGATGACGACGAGCGGGATGACACGTACGACACTGCCGATATTGGCGGCACAGTCGAGGTCTCTGGTCCAGATGGTATCAACTTGGGTGACCCGAGGAATAATAGTAATTTTGGGCAGGCGGAGTCTGCGCAGGATGCTAGGGATGAGATGTTGTTCAAGGTGTGGAAGCAGAGTGCGGAGGTGTTTGGTCGTGATACAGCGACGCGGCGGAGTCAGCCGCGGGAGGTGTTGAAGAGGGAGACTGGGATGACGGATGAGGCGCTCGAGGGCTGGGCGTTGATGCTTACAAGGGATCCACGGCGGATGCGTAAACTTGAGGCGAGGTTTAGCGGGTTCAGTGGGCAGCAACAGGATATTGGCTCCTCGAGGTGGCAGGCGGACTCGGGGACCGAGGGGAGTGATGGGAGGGACTTCAGGAACGATAGAGGGAGGGGTGGCAAACTACATGGACAAAGCAGGGGGAGAGGACGCGGTGGTGGTGATAGAGGTGGAAGGGGAGGCAGTGTAGCTGGCCCAACGGGAGAGAGGGGCACAGAAGTCGCGCGCGAGCGCAAAACAGAGAACAAGGGGCGTGGAGCAAACCATAACCGTCGTGACGCACGTGCGAAGAAGGTTGCTAGGGCAGGATTTGGAGTGTAGACAAATTCTTAGCGATAATCGCCGCAAGGAAGATTACTCCAACATGAGTATTTGAGCTGTGATTGACTGGCGATATGACGGACTGACATTTTGACATGCTTGTGACGCTTTGACACCTTGACAGTACCCAACCAGTCAAGATGTAAGCGTAAACGACTACCTCACCACTCTCCACTCCCACATTCCCCATGTCTTTCCCATAAACACACAACCTGTTACCACCGCCACCACAATCAAGCCTTCATAAGCCTCAAAGCTGCTATCAGCCATGGCCTCGCCACCGATTCGTCCTATCGCCTCAGGCCGCATGTCCCCGCAACCCGTGGAGTTCTGCTGTTTGAACAAGTTTCGGCTTTACGGTAAGTCACTTTGTCCCTCCTTCTACGATGCTGTGTACTAGCCGAGCTATAGACTCCACAGCTCCTTCTCGCGCCAGACTCGAGTCAATGCAGCTCCAACGCCGCTACGCCGCCAACCTTGTAACCCGGGAGGAGTTCAATACCGCCATGGAACCGTTCATGGCTAAGTCAAGGAAATACATGAAGGAAGTCGACAAGCACCGCTGCGACGGAAATAAAGTCTATGGTAGGACGGAGGAGTATATAAGTCCACCGATGAACGCCAACCAATTTTACCAGAACCCAAACCCGATGCGGTGCTCGCCGGAGATGGGTGGATCTACCGACATGTCGCCCATCCCAGACCGCGGCCTCTCCCGCAGCGATATGAGACCTATGAGCCCGATCGCGAGTTACGGTATGAGTATGTCGCCATCTCCAGCGATGGACAGAAACTCGAAAAAGACGAATCGCGAGGGCATGATGGGCGGCGTCAGACGTGGAACAAGATCTGACTCTCCTCTGGGCTCGCCTCCGAGGTTGGCAGGCGGAAGGATGCGCACTACGATGCGTGGACATATCTGAGGGCTAACCTGAGAGAGGATGGAGAGGGGTTCGGGAAGAAGGTTACTTTTGATGATTAGAACGCACTCCTACTGTCAACCGGTTGACCGAATAGATACCACTTGGGTAGACAATGCACATTACTCGGTCAGCTTCATCGAAACGTTTGCAGTCGACAATTGACAGAACCTAAATGCTTCATTTATTCAAGTACCCTACCACTTCTTCGACGTGATAATGTCCCACGAGACGCTTAAACTCCTTCGTACCAATTTTATGCTATGCGCTTACAGGACTCAAATCCAATCAACCACCAACTCCTGCAATGCAACAATAGTTCTCCATTTGCCTCTCACAAGCCAACTCATCTAGTGCTCCAGAGTATTCAATGTCCTTTCCCCTCCACTTCTGTTGTAGACTCATACTCAGATTCTCAACTCAAGTCTTTGGTGACAGAGCCTCAATACACCACATCTGCACATACTAGTTTTACACTCTCACCCCCCTGCGCACACCCTTTCATCCTTCTCCCCTCTCTAATCATCCTACAGATCCCACCGTACCCAATCCAGCCTAGGCGGATTCCTCGGACACTTATCCCCCGGAAACCTCCCCGTAGCTTCCGCAATAGCATAAGCGTTCTCGTCCTCAATCGAATATTCAATAAGTTTCCCATCCGGCCCCAGCTCATTATCCACATTATACGGCGGCGGCCCATTGGGGAACCAAACCTTCTCCTCCCTGACCCCCGGCTCTGTGGCGCTCAGCGGGTGCCTCACGTACGGCTCGGTGCCTTTGTAGATAACCGGGTGCCCCTTCCAGCTCGTAAGGCGGTTGGTGTTCGGGTCGCGAGTGCTGTAGGTACTAACGTGGGGATGCTGCACCTTACTCCCCGGTCTATACGGTGAGGGATCGGCCCAGGGGCCGGGGAACGGCTGTTTCGTGAATATACTTATGAACGTCCCCTGCGGCAACTCCCCGTTGAACGGCTGTGGAGCTTGCGACACAAGTGTTTGTTGTTGCGCGTGTGCTTGTTGTGGGGTTTGCGAGAGCGGGAATAATGGGTTTTGACCTCCCAACGGATTTGGTTGTTGAGGCTGACCCCAAGGTGAAGGAGCAGTGCCATTGGTTGGTGGTTGTGATTGTGGCTGACCAAAGGGACTTGCTTGTTGCTGTTGCTGAGGCTGCCCAAACGCACCTTGTGCTTGGGCTGGTTGACCCAACGCAGAAGGCCCCATACCACTACTATGAAGCATCGCCAACGCCTGTTGGGACTGTCCAAAAGGAATCGCTGTCTGTTGTTGTTGCTGCTCCGGCTGACCAGAAGAACCTTGTTGCATAAACGGACTCGATTGTGGTGGAGTAGGCATCGAATTGGCCAGTGGGTTCGGTTGCTGTTGCGGTTGTCCGAAGACATTTTGTTGTTGGAAAGGGCTTTGTTGTTGTTGAGCTGACTGACCGAGGGCGGTTGGTGCTAGGGAATTGATGGCATTTGGCGGAGGCTGGCCGAAGGCATTTTGTTGTTGAAGGGGGCTTGGTTGTTGTTGGGGAGCTCCGAATGGGGAGGATTGAGGTTGGGCGGGCTGTCCAAAAGGCGTTGGTGCCAGGGAGTTGGTAGCATGGAAATGCTGAGGTTGGGCAAAGGCATTTGCCTGTCCTCCGAAAGGGTTCGTCGGCGCATCTTGCTGCTCAATAGGACGACCGAAGGCGTCGACTTGTGGCGGAGGAGGTTTGGGGATGACTGTGCTTGGGAGAGCGCCACGGATGATGGCTTGTAGTGTATCTGGGAGTGGCTGTGACACGTCGATCTCGCATTTGTTGTACATCTCCACGATATCGATGCGATTTGGATGCTCGTCTTTGCCTTTCATGATGTAGTTATATGCAGCCTCGAGGTTCTGCTTCGCGTTCTCGTTTTGTTGTAAAACCTTATTGATAAGCTCGTCTTGTTGATGCGCCTGGTCGAATTAGCATCGTATATTCCAGAATAGCTACGCAAGCACTTACAGCCAAAGCCTCCTGCCCCTGTTCTCTCAACATGTAATGGTTCAAGCGCATCTCCTCGAAACTCTTCTCTCTCTCCTCCCCGCCAAAGAGCTGCATAGGCGCTTTCACACCCGGGCAGAACGAGGACATAACCCATATCGGCAAGTCCTCACCTGGAGTCAGGTCTTTCAACAGAGTGTCCTTGCTGAAATTGTACTCGTTCAACTGCGACGCAGGAGTGGGCGGCGGCGCACGACTATGCTGTCCGCCTCCTCTGCCTCCGCGATCATTCTGGTATCCTCCCCTCTGGTTTCCGTATCCGCCTCTCGAGTTGTACCCGTTCACATCCTGCCGGCTGGTATCCTGGTAGCCTCCTCTCCCTCTATAACCGCCCTGGCCTCTGCCTCCACCATAATCGCCTTGAGGCCCATAGCTGTTGTTCCGAGGTTCGTAGTGGTCTGTCTCGTAGGTGCGCGGCGGTGGTCGATCATCGTAGTTATTGTAGCCTCCACGGCCTCGTCCTCGGCCGCCTCCTCGAGGCGCAGATGTCTGACCACCTCCTTCGGCTCCCGGGTGAAGAAATCTGCAGCTATCTGAGCAGGTTAAAAATTGGCTTCAGTATGCGCCGAGAAAGTGCTACTCACCACCGTTTCTGCAGTTCCCTTGCTGCCAGAACTTGCAGACACCGACCATAGTTGCCGTTGTGTTCGCTCAGGATTCGGGATTCTCTCTATTCACTGGCTAATATATGTATCAGGTAGCGATTCCTGCAATATAGTGGTAAGGTTAACGGAATGAATCGTTCTGTGGTTTGAGTGTGAATGCGACAGCTGAACATCGTTTCTTTGGCAACCTGAAAGGCAGTATCGGCTTATCGATAAGCAGCTGTACCATGACGCTACTTCCACACCCATGTCACTCACAAATGCGGATGGCTTGGCATCTTCACAGCTTCCAGCGTCCAACTCGACTGCGGCCAGGCTTCGCTTTGTCGCCACCGACTGCAAGCAAGAGATCAAGCCCATCAACGCCATGGACACAGTGCTGGAAAGGCCCATGGATATCGCCGCAAAAGCCAGACAGAATGCGCCACAAGTCATCGAAGAGAAAGGACCAAAGCCCCGAATCGTCATCTCATATCTCATCCTCACAAACTTCAAGTCCTACGCCGGGCGCCAGGAGGTCGGACCATTCCACGCCTCTTTCTCCTCTGTCGTTGGCCCCAACGGGTCCGGAAAGTCCAATGTCATCGACTCCCTGCTCTTCGTCTTCGGATTCAGAGCCAGCAAGATGAGACAGGGCAAGATCTCGGCTCTTATCCATAACTCAGCCGCCTTCCCAAATCTGGATCATTGCGAGGTCGCGGTGCATTTTCAGGAGGTGATGGATCTGCCGCAGGGTGGGAGCGAGGTGATACCGAACTCGGACCTTGTGGTCTCGAGAAAGGCGTTTAAGAATAATGCGAGCAAATACTATATCAACGGGAAGGAGTCAAGTTTCACGATCGTCACTACGCTCTTACGGGATAGGGGTGTGGATTTGGATCATAAACGCTTTCTGATTCTGCAGGGAGAGGTCGAGTCGATTGCGCAGATGAAGGCGAAGGCTGCTAATGAGCATGATGATGGATTGTTGGAGTATTTGGAGGATATTATTGGGACGTCAAAGTATAAGACTCCGATTGAGGAGTCGGCGGTGGAGGTGGAGACACTAAATGAGGTGTGTATGGAGAAAAGTGGGCGTGTGCAGCATGTGGAGAAGGAGAAGAATAGCTTGGAGGATAAGAAGAATAAGGCACTTGCTTTTATTAGGGATGAGAATGAGCTGGCTATGAAGCACTCGGCGCTCTATCAGATTTATATCAACGGCTGTGGGGATAATATCCAGGTTACAGATGAGGCGATTCAGCAGATGCAGACACAGCTTGATGCGGAGATGGAGAAGCACAACGGCAATGAGGACGGCATCAAGCAGCTCCAGAAGCAGTATAAGAAGGGCCAGAAGGAGTACGAGTCTTTGGATGCTCAAACCCAGGCTATTCTGAAGGAGATCGCGGCTTTCGACCAGAATCATGTCAAGTTTGAGGAGAGGCGGAAGTTCTTGACCAACAAGCAGAAGAAGAACGAGAAGACTATCGCTTCTTGTGAGACGTCTGGCCAAGAGACCATCGTCACCATCGAGAATTGCACGAATGAGATTGAGAGCTCGGCTGCTGAGATTGCAAGTCTGGAGCAGCGTATGCAGGGTGAGGAGGAAGAGCTTGCTTCGATTCGCGAGAATTTGAAGGGCAAGACGCAAGTCTACTCTGACCAGATCGCTGCTCATCAGAAGTCTCTGGAGCCATGGAACGAGAAGATTAACCATAAGTTGTCCGCAATTGCTGTGGCCGAATCCGAGCTGGCTATCCTCCATGAGAAGGCAAATGCTGGTGCCGTGGCTCTCGAGGAGACACAGGCAAAGATTGCTGCTATCCAGGAGGCGCAGCAATCCAAGCTTGCCGATCTCGAAGATTGCAAAGCCCAGCACGCGAACTTGCACAAACAGGTCGCCAAAACACAGCAAGAACTCGAGACCATCGCACAGAAAGAGCCACAATACCGCGCTAAGCTTTCCGGCTCAAGACAGAAGGCCGATGAAGCCCGCGCCAGTCTCTCAAACCATCAAACTCAAGGTAGTGTCTTGTCCGGTTTGATGAGACTCAAGGAATCCGGGCGCATCGACGGGTTCCATGGTCGGCTCGGCAATCTCGGCACCATCGACAAGATGTACGACGTCGCCATCTCCACCGCCTGCGGAGCCCTCGACAACTTCGTCACCGACAGTGTCGAGGCAGGCCAGCAATGCATCGAGTATCTTCGTAAGAACAACCTTGGGCGTGGTAACTTTATGTGCCTGGATAAGCTTGGACGTCGCGATTTGTCGCCTATCCAAACACCTGAGAATGTTCCGAGACTGTTTGATTTGATTAAGCCGAAGGATGAGAGATATTTGCCGGCTTTCTACCATTCGCTTCAGGATACTTTGGTGGCGAAGGACCTCCAACAAGCCAACAGAATTGCGTACGGTGCTCGCAGATGGCGCGTCGTAACGCTTGACGGCCAGCTCATTGATAAGTCCGGAACCATGTCCGGTGGCGGGAACAGTGTAAAGAAAGGTCTTATGTCCTCTAAGCTCGTCTCCTCTGTTTCCAAAGAGGCGGTGGCTAAGTTTGAAGTCGATCGCGACGCGATGGAGCAAGAGTTTGCCGCTTTCCAAGAACGCCAACGAGAACTCGAATCAGCCCTGCGTGACCTCAACGAGCAAATCCCGCGCCTGGAGACGAAGATGCAGAAAATTGGCCTGGAAGTGGAAAGCTCTGAACGCAACCTGGCAGATGCTAAACGCCGTATCAAGGAACTAAGCAAGGAGCACCAACCATCTTCCACCGACGACGGACGCGCCGCAGCGATCCAGAAAGAGATCGCCAAAGCCAACAAAGAAGTCGGAAAACTCCGCAGCGAGACATCAAGTGTTGAAGAAGATATTAAGCGCCTCCAAGACAAAATCATGGCCGTAGGCGGCGAAAAGCTGCGCGCCCAGAAAGTCGTCGTCGATAGCCTAAAAGAGCAAATCGACAAGCTCAACGAAGCCGTCTCCAACGCCGAAGTCAGCAAAGCGAAAGCGGAGAAGCAGGTCACGAAGCTGCAGAAGGACTATGCGAAGGCTACTAAAGAGCTCGAGGGCGTGATCGCGGATTTGGAAGTTCTCGATACCGAGATTGCCAGAGAAGCTGAGCACGCCGAGGAGTTCCAAGCCAGGGCTGAGGAGGCCAAGGCCGCCTTAAGTGCAAAGAGGGAGGAGCTTGCAAAGGTCAAAGAAGAGCTTGACGACAAGACCGCCGAGCTGAACGAGACCCGCGCGGTGGAGATTGAGATGCGGAATAAGCTGGAGGAGAACCAGAAGGTGCTTGTTGAGAACCAAAAGAGACTCAAATACTGGTCGGAGAAATTTGAGAAACTGGAGTTGCAGAACATTGACGACCTTGGTGGTGAACCACAACCGCAAGTCGAAGGAGAGGGCGAAGGTGAGGGCGAAGGTGAGGGCCAGGCCATGATGGAGCTACAGATCTACACCAAGGACGAACTGGAAGGCATGTCAAAGGAGGACCTCAAAGCCGAAATAGCATCCCTAGAAGAGAAGACGCAGAACGTCAACGTCGAGCTGGGCGTCCTTGCCGAATACCGGAGACGTGCCGAGGAATTCACTGCGCGCTCTCAAGACTTGGCGGTTTCAGTTGAGGCGAGGGATATGGCGAAGAAGCGGTGTGACGATTTGAGGAGGTTGAGGTTGGAGGGTTTTATGGAGGGTTTCTCGGCGATTAGTTTGAGGTTGAAGGAGATGTATCAGATGATTACTATGGGTGGTAATGCAGAGCTGGAGCTGGTGGATTCCCTGGATCCTTTCAGCGAAGGCATTCTTTTCTCCGTTATGCCGCCGAAGAAGAGTTGGAAGAACATTTCCAACCTTTCTGGTGGAGAGAAGACGCTTTCCTCCTTGGCTTTGGTCTTCGCACTCCATCACTACAAGCCCACGCCACTTTATGTCATGGACGAAATAGATGCCGCTTTGGATTTTCGTAATGTAAGTTACCTCCCGTCACGTCACCTCACCCCACAGTATTTTGCCCTTATGAGCACGAGCTAACAAACCCCCAGGTATCCATCGTAGCCTCCTACATCAAAGAGCGCACCAAAAACGCGCAATTCATCGTCATCTCGCTGCGCAACAACATGTTTGAGCTTGCCGCGAGACTGGTGGGTGTGTATAAGGTGAACCATATGACGAAGAGTGTTACGATTGAGAATCGGGATTACATCCGTGACAGGGCTGGTGTGGAGGCCGTGGGAAGTCAGAGTCAGACTATGTCGGTGAGGTAGGCGAGGTAAAGAGCGGTTGAGAAGAGAAGAGTATTGGGTGGGAAGGAGTTGGGACTGTGAAGGGTGAGGTGTTAAGGGGCTATTGGCATATATGGGCAGTGAGTGGAGGAGATTTGTATACTGGGCGTTGGGATGGCTATAATGACGCTATGACAAGATATTACATTCACAAAGGCCTGCTCCAGACAACAGACTGGAGGTCTCATTGTGAAGTAAGATATAAATGCGGGAGCTAAAGGCACCTGGTGGCGTCGAGTTAGGGGAAAGAAGCATGCTAGGGTTCAAAATGTTACGAAAGTGGATCATCAGGCGAATTCCTTCATCAGTTCATGGGTGAGAGAAAGGTAACGCTCACCATTGATCTTAGGCGACTAAACTGCTTACCATGTTCTGAAGGTCAACTGTCGATCCTATCACTCTTTTTTGCAACAACAACCACTTCCCTAATTCCAGGTGTAGCACCAGGCAAAAAGGTAACTTGCAACTTGCAGTCTCGGTCATCGTCTTTGTGTACTCGATATACGACTCTGCCAGGCCGTCAGGACAAGGATGAATTCGGTCCGGATAATACTGAATAATTTGCTCCACCCATGAGTTGTAGACGTTCATGGAAGCAAGAAAAGCTCCCGTTGGAATACGCTGTTCATCCATTCATGCCCTGGTAGCAACAAGTATCGAGCGGTCGTGGTGACGGTGTGAAGACTGGAAATGGAGCTGTGAACGTTGGCCTTGGAGTCGGGGTGGGCTTGGGCGTTGTGGTGGACTTCGAGGTAGTCTTTGGCGTGGTCCAGCCATGGGTTTCAATCCATCTTGCAACAACTGTGAGTGCGACCGGGAAGAGGGAAGCAGTACCTGTGCGTGTGGCCAAGAGGCTGGCGCATGACACCCACAATTCGAGGCCCTGAGGACAAGTTGGGAACGATAGGCAGTACCTCGCTTCCCCCAAAAGTCCTCTGCCGCATGATACACTGCCGTCCGATAAGGTTCTGCAAGTTGCGGCGCCAGAGCAGCAAGTGTCCACAACAGTTGGCTTTCGTGGTTTTGGGGTAACTACTGCCGGCGATTTGGTCGATGTGGATGCGGCCTTTTTAGTCGAGGAAGTTGCCTTTGGCGTTGTCCGGCCGCAGGCTTCGTTCCCTCCTCTCACAGCCACCTTGTCGAACGTGGTTGGTGCAGCTGCGGGTATTGAAGGAGGAAGACATCGGTACCAGTCCGGGTGGCCACGAAGTTATTCCATTTAAGAAATATGCTTTGATCGGAGCAATCCTGAAAGTCAGCGAGCCCGCAGTACCTGTTTGCTCACAGGTTCTGGCGAAATGCTACACTGAAATCAGAGTATGTGCGGCAATAGCAGAGCCTTGAGCATCAGGTATTCACGACATGGGGCGATTGTGGTGCAGGAATCATTACGACAGGCGGTATAGTGGACGCCGGCGTTGGCTTAGGAGTCGAGTTGGTTTCCTTGGTTGGCGTTGTCTTTGGCTTGGTCCAGCCGCGCTTAGCCAAACCAAGGGACACAACAGCAGCGGCCGATGTCGGTAGTAAGTAAGAAGCATCTCCAATTCTAGTCGCTAAATACTCAGTGTAAGAAGAGGCCACATCGGCTGGACAGTCACGTGCAAGGTTGGTGGCATCGCAATAAACTCCAAAGCCGCCCCTGAAGCAGCAGGAACTGCTGTCAGACCATGTAGTATATGTCGATACGCCGATGCACCATGGATATCCGTTGGGGCCTGTTAGTTACTGCTGGGAGTGGCGTGGTCGATGTAGACGCTGACTTGGATGCAGATACGAGCTTGGAGGTAGTGCCAGCTTTCTTGGTTGAAAATGTAGTCTTCGGTTTCGTCGAGCCACTCTTAACTAAAGTAGTCGGCACAATAGCAGTGGCCGTCGGAGGGACGTATAATTCAGTGCCAGTGCGTGTGGCGAAGTACTGAATGTAAGAAGCACACACCTCCGGTGGGCAAACAGGGCCACCGTTTAAGCCACAGTACTGTCCAAGAGCATCTCGGATGCACCGTAAGCTGCCGTCGGAGTACATAACGCAACTGTGCACTTGAAGGTGGCAACAACTGTCTACTGGTGTCATGTGCGGTGGTGTTGGAGCGACTATTGGCGCTGGGACAGTGGATGCCGGAGTCGGAGTTGCTTTCTTCGTCGAGGATGCGGAGGTAGCTTTCTTCGTTGATGTCTCTGGGCAAGTCAAACCCGGAATGCGGAACAGAGGTGCTGCATTTCTATCTTATCATTAGTCATTGATGTTACCAGAGTTTCGCGAAGGCTACTAGCGGGCTGGCAACGGCCTCAGCATTGGCAACAGGCTCTGCAACAGTTGCCGAATTGGCCCCAAGAGCGAAGATCGCTGTGAAGAGAATGGCTATGGCCTTCATTATGGCAACTGAATGAGGGTCCACACATCCCAAGATGAAAGGATATATCTGGAGGAGTCCTTCACTTCACAGATGGTGACCACAGCGTATGTTGTGGGAACGGAAGCGCTCAGGTTATGTGTCCAATGAGACTCACGAGTGGCGGCATCAGCCGAGGCCTTCTGTGTTACACCTCGAGCTATCCGCTCTTTGGGTCATCAAAGATAGAAGGCCGGACTTGGCCGAGTAATTCAAATTTGGATAACCCTCACCCTATAGCTTCAAGTCATATCCTGGAGCTGTTTCTACTCTACGTTCTCGCCGTCGCAAGACTCAAACTCCACCTTCTTCTCCTCCACGAGCCTATCAATTGCCCTTCTAGCCTCCACGGCATCGCACTTCCCCTCTCCTTCCCTCATCATCTTACCGACCCAATACATAGTCTTCCCCTCCGCCTTCTTTTTATTCGGTCCCAGAATATCATTCCAGAGCCTATCCTCTAAAGTCGCCATAGCCAGATTCTTATACTCCTCCTCCGTCATGGACTTATACCATAACCCCTCATCCCGAATCATGTTCTCCACACAAAGCCCCTCAGCCTCAACTTCCGTCCCATTAAACCCTTTCTCCTCATACAGCCTAACCAGCAACTGTTTCGCCGTCGCACCAGTAATCTCCTTGCGTTCCAAATGCCAAATAATAAGCGCCATCTCCTCGGTAGGGATCACACAGTCCCCCTCCTTCTGCTGCCGCCCTAGGAACTGCTTCTCCGGAAACAGCGGCAACTCACTAATTTCCGACTCTTCCCAACCGTCGTGTTGACGCTCTATTTGACGACCGGCGAGCCCACCAAGCTCATGCAGAGCCCAGTTCCCCGCCACAGGGCCCCAGCGCGCCTTCTGTTCGGGCGAGGCTTCGCGTTTAGGGTTCCCTACATCACTCTCTCTCACCTGTCCTGGGGAGGCGAAGAGATCCTCGATTTCGAAGTCCGCGGCGTCCAAATTATCCCTTGCGTTCACGGTGGAGACATCGAGTTTGCCTCCATCCGATAAACGTTCCATGTATGCTAGGAAGTCGACGACTTCGTAGAAGTATTCGACGCGCAGCCCGTCGTCGAGGGCGACGAGGGAGAGTGCGTCTTTCATGGATAGGTTATAGGAGGTAGTGAGAGAGTCTAGCTCGGTATCCGGCAAGACCCCAAGAAATGAGGAGAGGTAATCAATCAGGTCCTGACTAATAACCAACGGCGGGAGGTCAGGGTCAGGCATATAACGATAGTCCACCTCGCCTTCTTTACCACGAAGACGGGTCGTCTTGTCGTCTCCAATATTGAAACCGCGAGTTTCGCCGAGTACGGTGCTGCCGGATTCGATGACGGAGATTTGGCGGTCGCGCTCGACTATGATGGCGTCGCGGATGGATTTGAAACTCGACAAGTTCTTGATTTCGGTTCTTGTTCCCAGCCCAGAAACTCCGTTATATTCCGGTGCATCTCCCGTTGTCCCGCGTTGACGAACAGACACATTCACATCTGCTCTCAGTCCTCCCTGTTCCATACCGAGGACGCACGCATCCACACTCCCCAACGCAATCTGCAATTTCTTCACCAACGCCGCGGCGGTGGAAGGATGATGTATCTCCGGGCCTGTAATGATTTCTATCAACGGAACGCCTACGCGATTAAAATCCAAATAATGTTTTCCGCCTTGGGAGATCGTCTTGGCCGTGTCTTGCTCCATCTGGATCTGCTTGATCTTCACCGTGACGCCTGCGCCATCGTTGTAGTCTTGCGGCGCTATCCCGTCGTGCGGGAAAAGCGTAATCGATCCATTCTTCGCAAACGGACTATAATACTGTGTAATCTGATACCCAGAAGGTTGATCCCAATGAAAATAATGCTTTCTATCCCAACTACTCTCTTTCTGGATCTCACACCCCAGCGCCAGCGCTGCTCTCAACGCCGGCAGCAGCGTCGCTGGCTGAAACTGCGGCTGTGAACCCGGCAACGCAAGATCGAAGAAGGACAGCGCTGTATTTGGAGCAGCTTGCGAGACAGAAGGCGAGGAGGAAAAGAGTTTGGCGGCAGTGTTGAGCTGGGCGTGAACTTCTATGCCCACCGTGAGCTCCCAGTCGTCTAAGCTCTCCCGATCGGCTGGTTTAGGTTGGGTTTTCTTGTCGGATTTTCGCCGCTGTATTTCCTCTTTTATTTGTTTCCTCAGCGGTACCGGTTCAGCTGCGGCGGACGGTGCGGTGATAGCAGCTTCATCGTGGACCGTCCGGCGCACGGAGGTCGTTGCGAGGTGTCGGTATCGCGAGGCTGAGGGAATTGGCGCGCTTCTAGCTGGTGATGCGAAGAGGCAATTTCGGGCGCTTATTCTGCCGCCGAATATATAAGCGTTGACCAGCCGAGGTGGGATTCTTGACATCTTGCCGGGCTACGGTTGCGGTTGCGAAATTGTGGTAAACCAGTTGCGCGGCTGCGGCTGTCAAATGTTAAGGGAGCCTCAGCCTCGCGGGTGACGGGATATTGTGTGGTGTTGTCGGGTCCTGGCGCTTGTCTTGGCGCGACGAGCGATACCCCATTGTGCTTGGTTTACATTCCAACCACCCGAATTGCAGCGTCATTACTCCATTTGAAGCTTCATGTCCAATTACAAGGCGTTTGCCGAGGGGCGGATGTGGTGCTACTGTACGCCAGCGGGGAGGTGATGCAGCAAACAATTACTTGCGCGCAAAGGACAGATGACGATGTGTTTGCGGCGCATTGGTTTGCACGCTTAGGAGTCGCACCAACCAGTCGGTGGACGCAAGGAAAATTATGTGGAGATTAAGATGCTCGGAAGCCCTAAGTTCGCATTTCTTCCTTTCTGTGTCTGTTCTAGCTGTTTTTTAATCCGTGCTAAGCCCTATATTCCACACCGTCTCTCTGTGCTGTTGTCGTTTATTCGCGCAGGTTCTCGCTGCCGTAGTTCTTGAAGAACGTCACGTTGCACCTTAGGATTACAGCCTGCATTAAGTATCTTTGTTGAGCTTCAGGGATGAATGACCGGACTGCGGGAGCACCCGTTGCAAACAAGGAGATCTGCTGAGCGCGACGAATGAGACAGAGGCCGGTCTCGTGGTAGGTTGTGCCTGAAACACGTTTCGGACGTCACGACACCACCTTGAGCTGGAAGTATTGGGACTTGAGGCTAGGGTCGTTCGAAGAAGGAGACAAGGCTACAAGTACGAGTGAGATTTCCAAATCCGGAATTGCGGAGGTATCGAGAGGCAATATCCCATTCTTGACTGTCTTATATGGGGGGGCATTTCTCGGATTCATTTTCGACAATATGCGCATGTGATGGACGCTCAGCATCTGCACATATCTCGAACTTCGATATCTTCATAAGTACAGAGCTAAGCTTTGTTTAAACTTTAGGTTGCCATCCATTTTGACGACACCGTCACCATGCCATCACGATTTCTTCAAGCCATCGGCGTCGAGTCAGTCACCTCCGACTCTGATCGCGAGCCACGAGGAAGAGCCGGAAGAGAACGAAGGCGTACCACTCACTCATCGTCTACACGACTACTGTCAGCGAAAGAGCGAGTGAGAGATGGCAGAAAGTCTACCAGATCCTATCGTTCGGCACCAAGCAGCGGCACAGAAAGCAGATCAAGTAAGCACTCCTCAGTAAGAAGTAACTCAGGCAAGGAAAGGGTCACGAAGTCAATGAGCGAGAAGAAGCATCGACCGTCCAGGCTGAGACATGAAGACTCGTCGGCTTATTCATCGGCAACTGAGGGCGAGGGAAAGGAGGGCTTAAAGCTATTGACGGACGACGACCATGGATGCCGGACGGAACCGTTGCCAAGCGATGCCATTGCTTCATCACCTCTGAAGCAACAAGTGGACGTCTTCGCTTTTCAAGACGACTGGAGTGATGATGAGGCGGATAAGAGGACTATCCGGCCAGAGCCAATTCATCAAGAGCAACCGATTAGTAGCGAAGACACGACTGACTCGGCTGAGGTTCCGTCAGAGCAGGCTATCCGAACACCCAAGGAAGAACCAGCGGCCCATGTTGTAGAGGAACCACCAGGAGATATTGAATTTGAGCCATCATGGCTTCCTGCAACGGCAGAGGAAGCAGAGGAAACAGACGACGTCCCAACACCCATGCCTCGAGACTTCCTTCCGTCCCGCACAATCAGTGCCGGATCAACCTTAACCACAAACCCGGATCCCTTCTCAGAACAACCTACCGATGGCGAAACGGACAGGAGTACCAGCCCGGATATGAGCATGAAATCTCCAGCATCACCAGAAGCTTCCGCAAAAGAGCTGAGTCATCAAAAAATCACCAACTCCATCCATAACGAGCCAGCTGTACCGGGGACTCTCGCAGGAGCGAAGGTAGCGGCTCAAATACTTTCGTCCGAGCAACGTCAAAGGCAGGCAAGACGGAGGTCCAGCAATCACAAAGGGCGACCAGAGATGAGACATAGAGCTTCACAAGAACTCAGCTACCAACCTCAACCCGCTTACCCTCTCTATCCGCCAGCCCAGCAAATTCAAGCTTATCCACAACCACCACAAGTCTACCCTCCTCAACCCCAAATTCTCGTGCCTCAACTCCCACTCGACGTACAAGGCCACCCACCACCCGTCACAGGCTATGCAGCCGTGGCTTCCGCTCTATCCAGCTCATCATTCTCCCACTTAAATCCGGCTTCAGCAGTATTTCAACCCTCAAACCCCGTCCCACCGCTATACCGCCGCTTCTCGACACTAAATCACCGCCTGATGATATATCTCCAAGATGAACTAAGTCAACTAGAAGAAGAACTAGAATACCTAGATGCATGCGATACTGCCAGCCGTACCCATCCGTCGAGTGTGTCCGGACGATTAGTTATACGGCCAGCCAGCCGCCGTGAAGGCGCTTTAGCAAGTACTGGTAGTCTAGGCCCGCAAGCTGCCGATCTTGAATGGAGGAGAACGGAACTTATGAGTCGACTCGCTTCCAAAATTAAGACCTACAACGAAGCGCTTGCCTCTTTCCAGTCCACCGCTGCCTTGCCAAGGCCAAACGAAGGCGACATCACCACTTATGAGGACTACCTAACACAAAGGAGGCCCATTGTGGGCGAGGAAGCTGCATTCTTAGAACATACCGAAGACCTTGTCTGCTTAGAACAACCGAGGAAGACGGTGATCAGTAGTAGGCATTCAAGTGCCGAGTATTGCATTGAGCATCGCCAGCAACGCCGCCTCACTGCAACGGCCCACGAGGAGTCACCCAAGCACAGATCATCGTCTACTATTCGGCACCCTTATAGGCAGAGCCACCACCAAGTACTTCTACTCGCAGCGCTCATTGCCGTAATATTGCCGATGTTGGCATTTAGATTTGTTCCCAACTTCACTGGGAGGATGTTTGTCGCTGCCATTATTGCACTGGGACTGTATGGTACGCTGGCACAAGGTGGCGCAATGAGAGCTGTACGAGTGACAGCAAAAGCGAAGATGGCGATAAGTGGTGCTTGGCTGTGTGGTATGGCAGTACTGGCGTTGGTATCATGAGGTCACGGGATAGATGACATGGAAAACCTGCTGCAATATCATTGTTACGGCCGTTGTGATATGAGCGGATGATAGTAATTTGAAGTCAGAACGTGGTATTCCAAGATCGACGCCGTCAGATGGTCAATCAAAGACAGATTTTCATGGTCCTAAAAGAGGCAAGCCTGCCAGCTTGCCCACTTGTGTAAAATAGCATTAAACTGGAAAATTATGACGTCAATCAACAACACATCCACATATCACCGTCACCAACAAAACTGATAACGTGCCTAGACCAATTGGTCAAGCTGGTCTTCCTTGCGCCACCAAGCCCCGCCCCCAAGGAAGAACAAGAAGGCCACCGGTGGCGCTAAGGCTTAACTAAGACCCCCCCTGGGAAGAAGGTGAGTACCTAGTTGGACTCTTAGCACGAACAACATGAGGCGGTCATGAACACACCCACAGGCCAAGGTCTCCAAGAAGGTGGACACCACAGTAAAACCGCAGTTGACTTTCTCCAGGCCGCAACCAGTGAGCTCTTTTTTGGTACCATCCACGCCATAACTTTTAACCAGGTTTTTAACGTCTTTTCTTCAAAGCACTCGACAGTCGTTTACGCCTGAACCAGGTCTGACCGCCATCTTTGCAATGAAGATCACCTCCACAGTTGCCCGACCATTCTCGATTGCATCCACGATGGGGGACAGACGACTTCACTTTGACTTCACATGAGACGACTGGCATCATTTGCACCGGTTCATGTTGATACGATCACAATGTACTCTTGACAAACTGTACGTGCGGCAAAGCGTGGTGATCTCAGTGCCCAGGTCTAAAGCAATACTGCAAACACTTTCTTCAGCTATGTAAAAGAGGCGATGGGCTGTGCTAGTGGGCGCATGGTCATACAGGCACACCGTAGCTCTCTCCGTCAATTGCGCCCCCGTGCCAAGCGCATAAGCGATGGCAGCCAGAAGGCGTCCAAAGCATAAGGCCGCGAGTTGGCAATGTTGATGGTGAAGACGACGAAAGGCCAATGGTGACCATAGTTATGGACAGGAAGCGAGGCGTAGAGGTAGCCTCACATCAACAACCCCTGCTTCAATTAGGCCAGCCGCCTCCTTTCATTTGAAGTCAAAGTGAAGTCACCTACCTCTCCGCCAACAATGACAGTTATAAGCAATACTTTCGGGACATCCGCCAAACCACTGTCACTGAGCGCCCTGCGCGGCGACATGGCCTCCGCCCATGTCCGTGTCGCCAGTTTGAGAGGCTCATAAGGCGGTCATAGACTCCTATCTGGGGGAGCCCGCTGATGTGAGAATCGATTGTCACCAAGACCAAAAGGCTCTCAATAGCAATAGCAATGATCCATGGCTGGCACATTGCTGGACTCGGGTCCGCGGGGCCCACTGGCACATCGTCAACCGATTGACATCATACCATTTTGGCTACTGCCGTGGTCACCACACTACTAAGTGAGCCTTTGGGAGGCTGAGCGCAGATCGTTCCTCTCGAGTTCGAGGCTGGAAGCCAGTAGTGGTGTTCCTGGCGGCGATGATGAGGCGGAGCGTGTTGAGGTGGCAGGTGACAGCAACAGGCCGATACTATTGCAGCAGAGGGCGGAGTTTGTTAGCTCTGTGTGGTTAGCTGCCGGTGAGCGGTTCTTTAGATAGAGAAACAAGAGCGACGCGGAAGAGTGCGAATGTTCAGTATGGTCAACGTCTATTGTTATATGGTAGATGTATTTGCTCAAGTCAAGTAGGCAAAAAGCAGAATTCGGCGCCCACGCACTCGGTGTGAGCTGTGAGAATGGGGGTGGTTGTACATAAATCTTATTCGCTCGCTGTGATATACTACAGTAGCAGGACATCTATCAAGACGTCAAAATCTAGTCTATACGTTCAGATGTTCGTTCCAACTTCAGTGAAAGTATCCATCCATCGTGAATTCATCATGGTCAAACTACCAAGACTCACGCAAATATGTGGCTCTGTTCAGTGTTTCAGCCTCCCAGAGGCCCAGCCGTGCTAACGACTGTGAGCAATTGATTGTGAACAAGGGCCAGAATGAGAGCAGCCGAATCCGACCAGGCTCAACGAGGTACTTCAAGCCGGACGAGATATTTAACACCCAGGCAATTTAAACCTCAAGTGCCTCCAACTCCACCGACACACTCCCCTTCGTCCCAATCTTCTTCATCTGCGTATCCTCAAGCTTCTCCCCGCCCGCAAGCCTCATCTCCAAATCCTCAATCGCGCGAATCTTCTTCTGCAAGCCCCTCAACTTCTTGGCGGCAGGAGAACTCGTATCCGGCTCAGCAGCCTTAACCTCAGCCACCGGAGCAGCAGCAAGAGAAGCTGGCGCCGTCTTGCCCTCCAAACGCACATCCTGAACCATGCCGCGACGGCCTTGGGCAGGCGACCCATTTCTGTGCTCATTCCCGCCCTGGACGCGGCGCTGCTGCTGACCCTGGCCCTGGTTCTGTGGAGAGGTGGAGTCAGAGCCGTTACCGGCTGCCTTGGCCTCGGCATCCTTGGCCTTCTTCGCCTCACGCTTCTTCTTGTTCTTCAGAGCAGCCTTCGACAAGTTGGCGTCGTCCTCCTCCGCCTTGGTCTCAGCAACTTGCTCAGCGCCCGGAACAACACGGCGGCCATTGCGGTTGCCAAAGGAGGAGGCGTTGACGAGAGATGTGCCGTTGCTAACAACATGAGCAGCGCCACCCTCATCCTCACGCTTGAAGTGGAGTGGTGTGGAAGTTCCACGTGCTCCTGGTGGTCTGTAAGCACCGGCTGGCTTGGACGGGGCCTTGACGGTACCAAGGTACGCAAGCGCAGACTTATGTGGGACCGGGACCGGGTTCAAGACATCTCCAGCAGGGAACTGATCCAAAGATTGTGGACGCCAGGTAACGTTGTACAGCTCAACCATGTCCTCGTTATACATGATCTCGCCTCCAACGTGCCAGATACGAATACCGTTATCGACACGCAGGCGTGGGGAGGTGGTGGCAGTCAAGATGTAACGAGAGTCCGGTGACCACTCGCAGACGGATGGGTTGCCGCCTTCGATGGTGTGGATCTTCTTGTAGTCCTTCTCCAGGTCGTAGATATCCGTCTGGCCGGCCAAGTTACCGAAACCGGCGACCAAGACGAAACGTCCATTTGGGGAGAAGAGGATGGTGTTGCGTGGGCCGAGCGGAAAGTTGTGCACTGGGACAGCGCGCTGGTTGAAGATGGTCGTCTTGGATGGCATGTATCCGTAGATGACGCCAAACTCCTTGCCGTTTGGAGACCAGGTCACGTCGTGGATTGGGCCCTCCTTGTCGAGGGTGATGCGGGAGTCGAAGCCGCCGTTGGCGGAGAGGACGTAGAGAGTGGTGTCGCCGTAGTAGGACTTGTTGGTCTTGTCGACGTCAGTCTGTGCGAGGACGATGACCGTGGTGCCAATGGCGTTCCACTTCATCTCGACCTTGTCGCCCTTGAAGAAGGTCTTTTGGGAGACTGGGGAGGTGAACTCTGGGACGCGGAAGACCTTGACTGAGGCTGGCATTCCCTGGTTTGCGAGTTAGCTCAATTCAGGCGCGATCGATTGGGCGCAATTGCTTACCTTCTTCTCCGGGGTGAAGATAGCGACGGAGTTGTTGTTGCCCGGGCTGAGCTGGAAGTCGGAAACACCCTCTGCGCGCAACTTGTTCCAGACAGTTCTCAAATCGTGCGACTCGTAAAACTGCACCTCGTTCGTAACTGTTCTGGCGCAGTACTTCTCATCCGGAGTATACTGCAAGTTCCAGCCGGTCTGGTTGCGCTGCACGAATTGTCCAACAACCTTCTTCTCCTCGCCCTCCGCATCAACCGTCCTCCAGATCTTCAGGTTCTTAACTGCGTCTCCATTCTCATCCTTACTCGATCTCTCCCAAGTGATCAAGTACGATCCCTTGGTCGAAAAGCCAAGCTCATACACGTTTGGAATGTTGAGCTTTCCAACCACGAATCCGGTGCTAGTCTCGACGGTCGTCACACTCTCAACGGTCGCGTACGCAAGGTAGCGTCCGCAAGGGCTGTAAGTGCAACATCTCGAGCTGCCGTTCAACTTCTCGAAACCTGGCAGTGGCTCGTAGACGGGTGCGGCATCCGTGATGCCAATCTCCTTCAGGGTGCGGTAGGCAAACTGCGTTGGGACAGCCATGGCTAGTGAAAGTCACAGGTGCTAGTTTCGAACGAGTTTGTAGGCGGGCTGTTTCTTCGTGGAAGGTCTCAGTGTGGAGTGTTCGAGTGATGAGGCTCGAATAGGGTAGTAGTGGGTTTTGACGGCCGATAGTCGAGAGCTGTTGCGTCTCGGTTTCGGGGCGAACAAAGGTTCTTGTCTTGCTTGTTCGGTGACGTTGGGGATCGACCTGAGTCAATGTCTGTGATTGAATAGTCAATTGGCGACGGTTTTGTGATAGAAGTAATTACTGAGAAGCAAATCCCAATAAAGCAGATAGTAGTAGAAGAAAGAGGAGCCTTGTTGTCTGACACCGGAGGGTAGAATTGGCGTGCGTGTGTGGGGAGGGAAGAGAGGGGGAGAGGGAGGAAGTGGAAAGTCGTCAAGACGTGTCAATGAGAAAATGTGTGGGGCGCATGCTTGAATTCGCTTCCATACCAACAAGCTTTCCATCGTGGCGAGGCTGAGTCGGAGGGGCAAGCTTGGGATATTATTAGCACAGCAAAGCATGATAAGGTCGTACTCTCATAGAAGAGGGAGTAGCTATGTCATCTGCTTCATAACATACTAGGGCGTCGCTTAAAATTATCATAATCAAACTAAATATGGAAGTTAAGGAAGCCCAAAATCCCCACGTGATGCTGAAGTACGTCCGTGCATAGGCGCTCTAGATGCAGCGCAGGCACGGGAGCGCCACTTTGGCGGGATTTGGGGTCTCAAAGTCGCGTCGTCGCGTCTCCCTAGCAAGGAATGAGAACGGATTAAGTACAACTTCCGAGCACGTCCAAATTCAGATCACCAGCACACAGGATGTCAAGTATTTTCAGTTTCCAATTCATGAAATTATCATCGATATAAGTACAAAGAAAGTCGTCTAATCTTTGGCGCCACAAGCTTTCTCTTTCTCTTTCTCTTTCTCTTTCTCCTTCCCCTTCCCACTTCCCACTTCCCTGGCAAGCAGCAAAGCAAACTGTCGCCATGAGCGGGTGGACGGTATCAAAATCGAGGTTCCACCTCGAACAAGTTCCCCAAGCTTCGACGCCTGCAATGCCACGCACTAAATGCCAGTTCACAAGCCTCGTTGTTTCTTGACCATCCCACACTTGCCATCCTGTCTGTTAACTCAATTCTTGTCGCTAAAATGCAAGGCAAGATAAGATACATTCCCGGTAGCCACAGTCCTCTAGTAGAGCTACTGCACTCAACTATGCATCATCTATTATTTATTGCGACTGTGGATCTTCACTTAATGACCACCAACCGGCTGCTGAAGCAGTCCTTGGCCTTGCGCCGACTTCTCTGAATGCACCTTCGTAAACTGCTCAAACTTGAATGTAACCTTCGCACAGAACGGATCAACGTAATTGGTCCAGAAGTGCGCAAGCGCGTAGGTCAACACGAAGAACGGTGGCACAATCCACACCAGGTTGATGAGTGGCAGAGCGGTGAGTCTTGGGTCGCCAACCATCACGATCTTGCCTTCTCTCTCCTCCTCATGGAAGCCGGGAATCTTCATACCGTACATGACCCAGGACATGACGGAGCGGATAAGGGTACCGTGAATGAGGTAAACGGCGAAAGAGTGCTTTCCGAGCCAGAGCAAGTACTTGGAAGACAACCAGTCCTTGAGCTGCGGGGAGACGAAAATCGCGAGGCAAATAAAGTCCATACCGAGTCCGGTAAAAAGACGAGAGCGCGACTGCCCCATCCAGCACAGATAATTTCCAAGCGCATCGAGTTGCGCAGACCACCCCGTCCAGCTTGCATTCGACTCTGGGTACGAACACAACCACATTCCGATGACCATGAAAATCGTCGGCATGACGCGACGAATCCATTTGCGCTGGTTAATCCAGTCGAGGGTTGGCTGGTGATTCGAAAGATCTGACAAGAACATTCCGAAGAAAAATTGCATGTTAAAGGTAACTACGAAGTTGTCAGTTGCTGTCAAAAAGCGCCACTGTCGTGTCGTGTTTAAAAGTTCTCGCGTGGTGCAATGTAACACTATAACGCTCAAAGTTCGAAAACTACCAGATGGTACGTACCTTCTCCGGAGTAATAGAAGAACACGTAAAATGCGAACGATATCATCATGCGAAACTTTTGCTGACAATACATCGTGCCAACTAAAACAATATAGATCATCATGCTACCCTTCAATAGAGGTTGCAGTGTCCATTGGTTTGCATCGAAAGAGTTTTGGTGGTTCGTCCACGTCCTCATCGTCTCTCTGAACAAAGCTCTGACCGCCTGCGCCCAAGTCCCGTCGAGGTTTGGTCCAGTATAGCTGAGCCATTGAGACTCGCTGTTGCGCGCAACCTGGAAAAAGTGCATTTGTGTCATAATCCAGATCAAGAATGTCGCGAGGGTTGTTGGGAGAAAGAGGCGAGGAATACGGCGGAACGCGGATTTGGCGACACTGGTGAGAGCCCCCTCAATGTTTCCCGCCTTAGACTGGCGGATGGGCTTCAACGCGCACACGTAGCCGGTGACGAGGGCGAAGATTGCGATACCCAGACGTCCCTGAATGAAGACGCGGATGATTGGCCATTGCAGCACAGTCGGTGATATGATCTTGCCGACATTCTCAGGCGCTGCTGGGTCGGCGATGTTTGGATTAAAGACTTCAGGGCTGAATGCTCTCGCAATATGTGTAATGACGACCGAAACCGATGCCAGGCCGCGCAGGCCCTGTTCACGATGGTTAGCTCTTTATTTCTCCGCATAATACGAGGTGATGTGAGGCAGTGCTGTCTTCCGTCCCAGCCCTGACAGCACAAGGCTGAATCAGAGGCCGAAAAAATCAGGGGGGGGGGGAAGGATGTCAAAACTTACGTCCACCCATTTGACGTTCTCTGACTTCGCTACCATGATCTCGACTATAGTTGCAGCATGGAATGATGCCACGATGAAGCTATATCAACAATGCAAGACGAGTATCCAAAGCGAAGGTCGACGTCGAGAGGTGTCCTCTGACAGCGCTCTAGGGGACTGCGAAGGACTGTGGAGTTGGTTTCTGGGCAAAACCGCGCTTGGCTTCTACTGTGGAGCAGGGACGAGTATCGGGCAAGGCTGGATTGTCCGAGTCAAGAAAGCGAAACTGAAAGTGCCACGCGTTGCTTTACTTGGCGGTTCTGTTGGTCTTCAAGGAGCGACTAACAGTTAAGTATTAAGCATTAACAAGTAGGTAAGGAGTAAGGTAAGAGGACGGCGGTGGTGCTGGAGAGACCTTTTGTTGAAGAAGATAACTGCCTATCAGATCATCAAAGACCTCCAATTTCAGCTCGGTATTGAGAGTCACAGTGTCTTTCCATAAGCAGCTTTTGTGGCGCCAGAGATGGGGGAAGGGACAGGCTAAAAAGGCTTCTTATTTACTTTTATCCCCGCACCCTGTTTCAAGCGCCGCCATGAAATTGTGCACGATTAGAATATCTTGTGTGCACCCGGCACGCCAAGCAATGCTTTGTATGGGCTTCACACACTCAGCGGCTTCTGACCGCCACATTGGCATAGTCCAGCAATGCCGACCTTTGGCAAGACGTGACAGCTGGAAGGGAACCGAAACTGGTGCAGGGAGGCGGCATCGGATTGCCAAGACATGTGATTTCTTTAAAGTGGTTCCGACGAACTCTGCCTCCACTGTTCAAACTGCTCAAGACGAAACATATCTCCACCTTAACAAACAGATCTATGCTTTTATCAGATGTCAATCCTCAGTGATGAACAAACATCCTCTCCGCTTGTCTCGACCCCCTTCCATTTTCACAGCCACGAGGAGGTCCCCAAAAGTGTGGAAGTGACAGCGCTAGCCAGTTGGCACATCCACACCTGACCATCTCTTGGCATCATACAGCTTCCCAACTGGCTGACTTTTCGGCTACAGCTGCTCTACAGCCGTAAATGAGCTTCCAAAGCGCAACGGTGAACCCAACACGGCAATACGAGGGGCTGGTGCTGGGGGTCACTAGCCGTTTGTTTCGAAGATCTCCTGAGAACGATAAAAATAGGGTTTCGGCCCCATCCCCACCGCTGATCAACATTATCATCAGCTTGGTCGACGAGCGAGCCAGAGTAATGAAACGGCTAATGGTGACTATCAATCTCGAAAGTAGTCCGTCTTATGTTGCAGCTCTCGCTCAGCCCTCCCTCCCTTCTGCGAAAAGTCGGAAAAATTCAATTGCAGCTCGAATCGCCTCCTTCTGCGAGCCAAGCGCTCCCCGAGCCGGAGGATAACAGACTCGCGATTCTTCACAACCCTCATTCAACACCAACCAAGCATCATCACAACATCCGCTGCACAACATCCGCTGCCATCGTACTACCTACGTCATTAAAACACTAGAAACACGAGAGCCTCGCAATTGTGTCCATGTCGGAACCTGACGAGTCTCGGCGGTCATGTTTGATGCGAAGTGTGGATTTGCATAAAGGCAAATCCTCGGATTCTCGTATACTCCGTACTCCGGATGGCGTCCACAACGGCCAACTGAGAGCCTGCACGAAAGTCAAGATAACAACTTGAATCGTTCGCGCTTTTGACATATCCTAACGCCGAAGAACTGCAAAGTTGGAAGTTTACTTGGTGAGTAGCACGAGATACTTGGATAAATGGTAGTACAGTACTGTGTACGCGCGGCCTATGGGGCGCACAGTTGTGGCTGCATGAGTGGCATTTCGGCAAAATTAAGAGGTCTTGGCATATCTGTCAGTAAACACTCCCCAGCCGCCTTGGTACCATTTCAGCTACTTCAGCCTCGTCTAAACACTGAGGTTAGTTCCTCGGATCTTGCTCGGATGCCTCCATTTCTCTCCACCTCCTGTCTTCGCTCACTCTTCCCCATCTTCGCTCACTCTTACCCATCTTCGCTCACTCTTCCCCATCTTCAGTCTTCACCTGTTACTCCAACGTGAGCTTCAAAAGTTGAAGGTAGAGGACTGGTACAACCTCGAGCCCAGCGGCTTTCATCGTGGTACAGAGTCATGGAGTCCATGATTAGATTGAGCGCATGATACGGATATAGCTGTGGTCCGCCAATGGGCGTCAAAAGCCCTAACATAGGCAAGTCGCCAACGGACGTCCGTCGCACCCATGTACAAACGTTGAGGTTGCACACGAGAACGATGGCTCTCAACACTTTCGAGCAATGAGCAAACATTTTATGCGCCCAATTTTATCGACTCGGAGGTCATCCTATGAACAATCTGGATCCGGCAGCTCTGGAACTCGAGTTAGATGAGTATTCCTTAGTCCTTCCGCTGACTGTGTTTCGCTTTGACCTCGAAGCTTTAATACTTCCGTTTCGCATCTCTCCTCGCCGTCCTCTTTCACCTTTCCATGTTACAGCCTGCATTTCTGCCTCTTCCGTTCCCCAGTTCTGCGCAAAAACGAACCTCGGTTCCCTCGCAGACCTCAATTGAGAGCGCGTGGTTAAGCTTCAAAAAGACATTGGGACCCAAGCTAGTGAACGGAGGGTACTATTTTCTCATTGGATCGTTGACACTCAACTTCGCCGAAGCTTTACCCCCTTGAAACAGCCTCAATGCCGCTGTAATAGCTCAGCTCTGTGCGCGATTACTGCACGGAGGCATAACTGCTGTAAAGTGTCGCAATCATGCGTCTTCTCCCGAGCGTTGCTAACAAAGTGGAATTCATGGCGTCGGACTGGTAGCAAGCTCATTCTTGAGTCTCTTACCTCGTCGGTATGCTAGGCCTTCTCATCCATACTTTGGTACGCGCAGTCTGGTTCTCGTATGCCTTGTTCCTGGCCTTTGGTTGCTTCCCTGACGGCGTATTGAGTTCTTTGCGAACATCGGCTTTGGCGCCTTATTAGGGGCTTTGAGGACTTTATCAAGGAAGACACTGCTTGGATCTACCTTGCGACAAGGCTTTATTGTAGCTCATGAAAGTTGAGCATTGATGGCAGCAAAGGCGCTGACTTTATGATGTTTGTAGACTCGACAGCAGTCGAAGACGCACGGCCCTATCTTACAGCAGAATAAAGAGCACAGGACCAGACCATATAAGCAGCAAAACTCCCTGGTTCGTCGCAGACATCCGGCGGCGACAACAAGAATGGTGGGATGACTGCATGGCGGACGGATGGCGTAAAACCTAGATACAGTCAGTAAGCTATCGTTGCGTTGGCATCATGAATCACATCTCATAGAGAGAGGGCCGCAAGACAGTGGTTCTCGTGTTTATTCGCTGGTCGGGCATCTACCGCTGCATGTTCAGTAACAAGATATTCCGGCCCGTCCCTATCCTCACCAGCTCTAGGGAGGCATTTCTTTACGTTGCCTTCCTTTAGGCTAAGATCCATGAGTCCGCCCAATCCACCTAAACCGGCGCCAAGGCCGGTACCTGCTGCAACGTTGCCACGCAGCCACACATCCCTGACCGTGTAGTCGAAGCCCCTATCTGCATACAGCTGATCCAACTTCTTGTGTGATGTGCCGCGGAGGGTGTATTTGATTGCTTGTTCGATGTCCGCAACTAACTGCGGAAGTGTGTCTACGACACGAAGCCTAGGTAGCTCCTGCCAGCACCACTCGAGAACGTCAGGTCCAGCATTCTCTCTTTCCGCTCTCTCTCTTCAGATAAGATCTCGGTGCGCCTCTCTCCGGCGTTCTTCGCTTTCTACCCTCACCACTTACACCCGCCTCAGTGAGAGGACGACGGACTATCTCGAGTCAAAAGTACAGATACAAAAAAGAACAAGTAAGCGGGCATTGGGGGAAGAGCCAGTGGACTGATGACCTCGAAATGATCCTTGTATGCACGCCACTCGGTCTCGTTTGTTAGGTCGCCGGGGGTTTGGAGACGGTGTGCTCGACGAGGCCGGACATTTGGATTCGGATGGGGAAGTATTCTGGGGTTGGTGACATCTTGGTGGTTTGTCATTCGATTGATTGTTGAAGGGGAATTTTGAAGGGGAATTTGACGGGGTCCTCCGGGACGGAGGGTAAACAAAGCGACGAAAAGGGAACGGTTGCTTAGTGAGTGGCTGGCTTAGTTGACTTGCTTACGACATGGCGAGCGATGATTGACAGATGGAGGGGTGACAGCTGCCATTCATCGAATCTGAGTGCTATCGAACACGACTGCCGCCCTTGGCAACAGGAGAGAAGTTGATACAACCCCGAAGGGAAGGCATGAGAGGGGCAGAGGTGCATTTAAGCTCCATTTCAACACTTTACCAACTGATTATCACAAATTCGAATTCCCTCTTTCAGTCTCTCGAAATGAACCACGACTCCATTACCTTCCGTATGTCACCCACTCTCGACCCTCATCTCAACTCATCTCGCCCGTCTTTCAGCTCAAACATCGCTCATCTCCTCATCTTCCTTCGGCTTCTCCACCTCGGTCCCCATCTTCCTAACCATGACCGTCACAGAGACCACACACTCATTCGACCCTTCCTGCATCACCTCCTCCACTTTCCCACTAACACTCCCATCCATCACCTCTTGGTGTCTCTCAAAGCAATGCCGCCCATAGGATTTCTGCGCTCCGACATTATCACTCCCACACACAAGATGCACACCCTTCAGCCTTGACCTGTGAGAGAGAGGTCTCTCCAACTCGTCGAGGAACGTCTTGATGAGGGCGGAACCGTGGCCTTTGCCTTGGAAGGAGGGGTAAATGCTGATGTGTAGGTGAGCGGGGTAGCCTTCTAGCAGGTTCGGGTGGGTTTCCTGAATGAGGTTTTCAGGCCAGTGGATGAGTCTCAGGAGCTGAGCTTGTGCGAGGTCGTGTCCTTTCTTATTCTCATCATCCTCCTTTGCCACCTTGTGTCCCCACTTGGACGGGTGAAACCAGGGAGGGCCGTAGACCAAGTTGACCTATATTGTAGGCGATATACCCGCTTTTCCAGAGGCGGACGAAGGCTTTATATATCGTCCACCCCGACGATGTACCCCATGGGCTTCTCCGATACCCCAAACCGGCTCTTATAACACTCGATGAGGACGAAACAGGTCTTTGGCGAAAGCTGAAGCTACGGGTCTGTCCGAATCATTGGCACCAAGGGCTCAAAACCGGAGGAAGGTTTGTTGTCTGCTCCGATTTTAGGTGACGAGTAAAAATCTCTGATGGATGGTTCGGCGGTGAGACAACACTATGGGCGTTAGCAATCCCGTAGAAGGAGGAAGTTTGAGAAGAGGCTCGATTCAGGGATAGGAGCGTGAGCTCGCCTGGTTTCCTCTGGCTGGAAAGTAATAATGGAGTAAAGGGTAGGCGAGGACGCACGATCTGGGCTATGAGAGCTTTTTGGTAAGGGCAGAACACCGAGAGCTTCATTCCTCCCTTTTTATCCGCCTTTGTTAGGACAATAACAAAAATTTTTATGGTTATAATCGTGAACCCGGACTCTCTTCATTTGTTAGAACAACACAAACTTTTATAGTTATAATCGTGAACCTGGACTCTCTTCATTAACCGTCAACCCCTTATGTCTTCCTCACCTCCAAAGAAGCAGACCGCCGAAGACGCAGCAGCGCAGATGCAAGACGTCGGGGATGGGGCAATAGTTCGAATGGAGCTGGCTCCAAGGGTTCTGGAGCAGTTACGTCGAGTGCGTGAGCGGGAGAAGCAGAATCCTGGGTACGGTATGAGTGTTACGGGGGACATGGTAGAGCAGTTAAATAGGGAAGAAATGTTTCATTGGGGAAAAGATGAAAGGCGGGAGGGAGGAGGACGCAGGAAGACGCAGGAGGGAAACGATGACGTATAGGAGAAAGAAATGAATAAGGGCTGTAAGGAGAGTTGTAGCAATTTGGGACGTAGGTGGTTCGCAAGGTGTTTGTGGACTCGAAAAACAGGTTCAGTTCATGTGTTTCTATTTTGCCTGTTCTATGATAACTTGGGGTCCGACTGGTAGCTTTATACGTCGTGACTCGGTGAGGAGCCCGTTTGTCGACCGCGACGTGCTGTCGGCTGTGCCGAACTCGTTTGTCTGCCTCCCGAAAAAATACCTGGGTTATGTCTGAGAGAACGGAACTGTCGTTTGCTTCCCTTTCCTAATGCGCTTCGACATTCAACAAGAGTGGACTGTAAGGAGAGTGGTTGTGGGAAGAGTGAGAAGAGTGGTTTGAAGAGCAGAAAATAAACTTAGCTGGGACACCTACGTACATGATCACATGATAGCCGCGGTTCCTCTAACCTCATCCC
>RCNJ01000084.1_pt1 | contig 82261 bp, 69 predicted proteins | sample 2041171 | NCBI WGS metagenome assembly RCNJ01 (sample SAMN09708213, study PRJNA481090) | feces metagenome | biome: feces | host: Pygoscelis adeliae | place: Antarctica: Rookery Lake | collected 2010-03-01 | reverse complement strand
CAGGGTTCCCGCTAAGGCACCGCTGTCCACGTGACCCCTCGCGACTCCTCAAGTCCGAGCTGTTGGCCCCGTGCCTTGTCGCATGACAAAACAGCAGCGAGACATGTTCTGACAGCAGAACAAGACGTGTTTGAGTAAGGTAAAGACGCCTAGACTCAACAATTGTTACGTTGTGGCGGAAAAGTGTGTAGGAACAAAGAGGCAAATTCTGAACAAAAGTGCGGAGCTCGATGATATGCGCTACTCGGTGATGAAGCACGCTATAACAACAATGTATGTTCTTATCCACATGCAAAATCTTACCAAATACCACTTCTTGAATAAACCCACCTTCCTTTACTCGCGATGTGGCTCAGGAGAAAGCCATGCAGCAGGACTGCAAACACAGTTGGACTTATGTATCATTGGTGACTCTGTGTTGCGGTCATCACCATCATTGGATACCCCCGGGGATGCGAAAATATGTGCCCTTTTCAATGATTATCATCCACGGTTCCGCTATTGATACCAAACGGTTTAGTAAAGTTAAATTTCATATCAATATATCCATCCTTATCCAATTTGAAGTGTGGTAAAGTGATCTCGCTTTGAGCCATAGAGCTAATTTGTTTAAACTGAACGGATGGGCTTGATATTGCTGGAAGATTGGGCTTTATTGATGTTGTTGTTAGAGATTGGTGCAAAATGGTAAAACTTGTTAATTGTGGAGTTGCTGAAAATTCCGTAAAAGCTCATGATTGACTTCGATCTTCATTTAAACGGAACTTATTAGCATTATCATTAGAATTTAGTGACTTTGGCTTCTTACCACCTTCATCTAAAGTATCCAGTTGAGCCTGACTGCCTTGATCATCTGAATCAACTATTGTTGCTGGATCAATACAACATTACAGACATAATGCCTCACGGTCTTAAGCTTTCATTGTTTTGAGCAGCAGTCATGCTTCCAACACATCCAATTGCTCTTTGAATTTGTTGTACTGTTCAAAAAGTTTTTGGCAAACCATGCTCTTTAAAGGTCGCTACCACTTCTGCACTGGAATAATTTTCGTAATAAGCACATCTACGAGAAAGAAGCGTGTGAGGGTGGCTGGGCATATGACTTGGTTTCCAAAGATTTTCCTCAGATAAAAGATCTGAACAGACCTCATCCTCCCACGGCCGCCGATTTAGCAAAGCCGAAGTTCTTCCACGGTGCAGCAGGCATTTATGGCGTAACCACCTCTCCGGACAGCTCGCGCTGGAAGTCTTCCCCAGGTCAGCGGACAACTCGTTACCTGTATACAGGTGATGTGATCACGAAGAAGGGCGGTAAGAAATTTCATATCCAAGATCACAGGCGTCCAGCAATGGCTGGCAAGCAAAAATCAAAGGCGAAGATGGGTTCCACCACCGCCTTTATTATGAAAAAAAGGAAGCCAGAGAAATTCCAAGCCTTCTCATTTCATTTGCGGCGTTAGACGCCACGCCTCGATACCAAGCAGGTCCGCGCCATCTGCAGTGAGTCTACTTCGGAGAACTGGTTTACTCAATTCCTTTAGGCGCGTTTAGTCTTTCAATGGATGGTCACATCTCGAGGCACCTCGGTATGTTCCGTCAGCCAATCATAAATGTACTTCCGAGTCAACTACAGTCCACGCTTGATTTCGACACAACTCACTACCCCGACTCGACGCGAACTCCCATTCACACCAACACAGACGAAAGCATGTCTATAACTCGGAGCCCACCCAATTTTCTTCCCCCTTGCCATCTAATCACTTACGTCCATCTCTTGTGTACACTTCTTCTGTGCTCTAAGCGATCAGCCTGATATACCTCCAACATCATTTCTTACCACTGTCTAGGGCTCACCACTTAGACCAGTCAGCTTTCGCAAATGTCACCTTCTCGGGCCCCCCAATCCGTCCTCCGAGCAAAGGATCACTTCCCTCGCCACCAGCGAAACAGCTCCTCCGTCTCCAGCATTACCAATTCTATTAGCGCCACCGCTTCCGCCGATGCCAGCTCCTCGCCGGTTTCCTCACTCAAGCGTAGCTACAACACTTTCCAAACCGACTTCCCGCACTCACCACAGCGGGAGATCTGTGGCGGCTGCAAGTTACCCATCAACCACCAACCGAAACAGGAGGACGTGCCAAGTAGCCAGAAGAGCTATATTTGTGATTGTGAAGATGTCAAAGCTGAAAGGATGGCTGAGAGAAGGAACAACTGGGTTGACGGTGAAGTATTGAGGGAATACAAGGGGGAGCGGAGGAGAGAGGTGGACGAGATAGGACATGTGCCGCCATTGAATCGGGAGGACGCCGTGCTGGCTACGGCGAACGAAGATGAGGGCGCAATTGGGCATTCGGTAACGTAATATAAAACACCATGAATAGCACGAGAATCACAGCTGAGTCTGTTAGGAGTGAAAGAAGATGAAGAATAAATTAAGTAATCTCATGGTAATCTTGTTAACTATCTAACCGCTCCGCTCCAACGGCTTATTATCCATCAATCTCTCCTGCACTCTGATAAAAAAGGCAGTCAAAACCACGTCAGACTCCCGAAAGATTGACTAATGTCTCTTATGTATGTGCTCGAACGAGTGAAAACCAACCGATCTAAGTCACCACTGTCATCATCCCCCATATGCTCGCACTCCCTGACCCATTAACAACGCCGAAAGTTTCAAGCGACATATTTACTCAACGGAACCGAACATGGTCTCCATCATAATACCGGTAATCTGATATGGGTCGGCGTTCGAGGCTGGGCGACGATCCTCAAAGTATCCGTAACCATTATGTCCACATTCCCTTGGAATACGGACGGAGGCACTACGGTCGGCAACACCATAGGTAAAGGTGTCAATCGAACCAGTCTCGTGGCGGCCAGTAAGACGCATAGTGTTGTCCTCACCGTAAACAGCAATGTGCTCAGCGTGTCTGGACTCGAGCTTCTTGATAGCAGCCTCGATGTACTTCATTCCACCTGGCTTGCGCATATCGGCGGAAGAGAAGTTGGAGTGGAGACCTGCACCGTTCCAGTCGCCAGGAATTGGCTTGGGGTGGAACGAGATCTTGGCGCCGAACTCCTCTGCGATGCGGCAGAGGAGGAAACGGGCGATCCAGAGCTGGTCACCCATCTCAATGCCGTCACATGGACCGACCTGGAACTCCCACTGTGCTGGCATGACCTCGGCGTTAGTGCCGGAGATCTTGACGCCGGCGTTCAAGCAGGCCTTGTAATGCGCCTCGACAATGTCGCGGCAGAAGACTTTGCCGGTGCCGACACCGCAGTAGTATGGGCCCTGTGGTCCTGGGTAGCCGTTCACTGGCCATCCGTATGGGCGGTCAGACATGTCGAGGAGGGTGTACTCCTGCTCGAGACCGAACCATGGCTCCTGGTCCTTGTGTGCCTCCATGAGCTTGGCTGCCTCATAGCGGTGGTTGAACTTGTTTGGGGTTCCGTCAGAATCCCAGCACTCGCAGAGAACGAGGATGTTTGGGTCGCCGCGGAGTGGATCTGGGTAGACGGCGACAGGGCGGAGGTAAAGATCAGAGTCGCCACCTGGAGCCTGTCCGGTCGACGAACCGTCAAAGTTCCACTCTGGCAAATCGGCGAGCTTAACCTTGCCATCTTCTGGAACCTTGAGGATAGTCTGTGTCACATGAAGTTAGCAATCGGTTCGTGTCAATTGACTAATTCCATATCAAGGCGGCGCGCGGCAGCAGAGCTGAAACCAGCATCCATGAATAGAGCATGGGCTGAACCCGAGGCAGGTTGTATCAAAAGCGTGGCGTGGCTGAGCCGTGGCGAATCGGCCAAGCGACAAACAAGCACATGCATGCACTGCCGAATTGAACGTCCGAGATTCGCCGGAACCGCATACGAAGTCGGAATCGGAGTTTGTGTTTTAAAACCTCAAATGTTTAGGTAATGGTCATTATTGCGGGTTTAGTGATGTTCGCGTCTCACTTGACTTGGGGACGCGCCAGCGATGGCGAGTTATGTCGTGGATGGTTTCTGGGCAGCGTCGCTTGCCGGAACTCGAGTTGCTTATGATCGGTGTGTGGTGGTGAGACAAGCGTCCTGCAGGTCCGAAGCCGCTAACTTCGTGCGCCGTGACCGCCCTGGCCGCCGCAATCGCGATAACAAGGAAAATGGAGCGATAGAGGGAATATCAATGATGTCAATTGCACTAACCTTGGATTTCGAGCGGACGCCTCCATTGGAATCAATCCAGATGTACTCTGCCATAGCAGTTCCCTTCTGGTTCAACTTCATGTACTTGAGCAACTGTTGCGACGTAGAGTCAGCATTTTGTTGTGGTTTGAAGTGTTGTCGAGCGCCAACCGGTTGGTTGCAGTCATCGCGGAATATAAACATACGTTTGCGGTATATGAAACTTGAGTCGCCTGTGAATTTGAGAATCAATTACTGTGCTTGTAATGTTGGATAGGCGTTGTAAGCGACATTTGGAGAGGCTTCAACTGGGTTATGACTGGAATTGAAACTAACCATGATTGCGGTTGTGTGTGAAAAGCAGAAAACGCTGAAGGGTATTTGATATGGAAGACCTCAAAACCGTGGCGGCGAGATATGTCTTCTTGATATGACGTGTATGGGGAGTGATGGAAGGTCAAGCGTTGGCCACCGTTGTGGGTAGGTGGTGTTGTAGGTAGGAAGAGTAGAAGAAGAGTTTCAATCCTGGTTATGAGTATGAATCAGAAGTGCGCTCTGGGGATGGGCCGGCGGCCTCTTTTAAGTGGAATCGACCTTAATACCGCAATGATTTATGCAAGCACTCAGGCATCAACTTTGATGGATTTTCAGTGTCTGACATCGGTCAAGGGCTGTGCATAACTGTTTTTGGAGACACCGCCCAGGGCAGCTACTCCAGACGGGTGCCGCAAGTCACTTTGTAGATCACGCACATTACGATTAGGAAATGAGGACGAACGGCGGCTGCTATTTCTCTCCCTTCATTATCGCTCTCTCTGTCTCAGTCCCTTGTTCTTCCCGCTTTCGCCGTCCATAATCCCAATACTTTGTACGCGACCAACCGGGAAAGCGGTCTTCAGTAAGCAAGCAGAAAGAAGAAACAGTTCCTTCTTTTTTGTCCTTTGTCGGGCCACTTCCTCCCACTCTCAGTCGTTTACTCGTTCTCTCTGTCTGTCCGTTCCTGTACGAGTACCGAGTACCTCCTATCTTCACTTCTTTGTCGCCGTTCTCGCGGAGGGCGAAAAGGATGGCGGGGGTTCTCGCCGATAAGATTGCCACTATCAGCGCGTTTAAGCCAATCGCCGTCTTTTATTCGTAGACATTATTTAGACCTCCGAGTTCAATCATCATTCACCGTTCGAGGCCTCACTTAAACGTAAACGGCTAAACCGCAATAGGCAATATCTGGGGAAATTACCACGCAGACCTCACTTGTGCTTGCATCAGTAATTCGCAGACTACAACCTAGCGAATGGCTAAGGAAGGAAGTGTCGCAGAAGTATAAGACGTGTTTGATACGAGTCACGCTAAGGTTAGAAACTAATGAAGTGTTTGACAAGCTGCGAAACGAGCACGCTCATAACACCTACCAGTTGGCGTACTGAAATTTATAGCTCGGTGATCCGGTAGCGCTCACCGGCGAGATACAGATCTCACATCATCCTGCCGCCATCCAACTAGCGTAAGCTGGTTATCTGCATCGCGGGGAGCTTCGCGCTGCACGCTGTTCCACGAGGTATATCTCAACGGCCACTTAGTTGTTTCAACAACTAAACATTTTTAATTCATCAACCAACATCTGCTGTGCTTCGTTCTCGATAATCAGCGGATGCCTTGCGACGCACTCAAACTGCCACATTGATCGTGTTGCCTGCACACCTGCATCTTCCTTGATTTCTTATCGTGCCAATGAGAGTGACCCGATCCCGCCTGGGCAGCCCCGCACGAGTAACGAGATCGGGTAAAGGAATGGGTCATTCCCTGCCTCCCACCCACAAGCCACCACCATCAACTTTCCATCTGGAACTTCATGGTGCAGATCGTGACGATGCCACGGAGCGTGAGGCGTGATAAAATCTCCCGTCCTGGGCACACACTTCTTCCAGACTTCTCCGTGTTACCTCGGCAACAAAACTCTTCCCGAGACCTCTCCAAACACACTTTCGGTCGACCTGAAACTGGAACCGGAAGCCTTCAGGGCGGCACCCACGGACTCATCCAGCCCGGTCACGACGCTCACGTGATACCCAACCAGTTACGACTTTCCAGCCTCCCCCACTATGAGGGGACTACGAGGGATACCAACCCCACTACGTGGCTGGAGTGAGCTATTCGCGGAGCAGACACGGCATGTAACGAGTTATGCAAACGAGTCACCGTCGCGTTCACGTTCACCGACGCGTCTCGCTCGCCAGCCCTGCGGGTCCGGGTCTCGGCTCGTGAGCCGGCTGTCAGAGGCTCATCGGCTGCGAAGGAGGGATTTGCGGTGGCAGGACTGTGCGAGTTATTTGACTTCTTGGCTTCTCGGACAGATTGTCCTCGTCGTATCTGGGACTACGGCTATTTCGTATGCATTTCTGTAAACACGAGGGAATTTGAAAGTTTCCGCGTTCTTGACGATCTTCTCAACGGCCCTGAAATGCCTCACCGCCCCTGAACTCTCATTCCAGGTCTCCAGGAATGTCAGTGGAAGAACTGGTTTCTTTCTTACGTATTGACAACTCGCTTTCCAGACTCTCTTCCACCTCTCCGGGTTTCCAGTTCCAGATTGGTAAATCTCTCATCCCTCAAACTTCACCCGGAGTCTCTTTCACTCCTCACCCCTCGTAGCGTACGAAACCGAAGGTTTGACTTCTTGCACTGCTCAGTTCTAAATCCCTCTCTGTATCCTAGGATCCTTTCCCACCACCAAACCGCCCATGGCTTCCTATGCACGTGATACGCTCGGTACTGTTTAAACAGACCTTGGATCACAGCCAATGTTGCATCCGATGAACAAAGATATACTCGTAATATTCTCGATCTAAAGTCTCAACTTCCGTGCGTCTCCCATACGTGAACACCTAAACTCCGCCCCCAACGCCATGCCCCAAGCTTGAAATGCCTCATCGCGGGATATCCTTCTGGGCATCACGGAGGGCTTCCGTGGACTCCTCGCCTGTAGTCTCCAGCACTCAGCATCTTACTTCAACTCCACCTTGGCTAGCAGTGAGATATTTGACGCCCTTGAACAACTTCATCCCTCCCTCAACCCCTCTCGACTTTCTCTGATCGATCTCCAGCCTGTCCACCTTGAGCCCACTCGCAAGCCACCCCTTAACGCCAAAACTAACCCTCGCGCTCGTCGGCATAAGCAGCTTATTCCTTTTAATCTTCCTCCCATTCTTTTTCCCCTTATCCACCACCACGTCCTGCTTTTTCGGACTCGCGCTAGTTTGGTAGCCGCCATCCCCGTCATCATATTCGTTGGCGAATGAGAAGTTGTTTGTGGCCTCTTCTTCTTCTTCGTCGTCGTCCCAGTTCCCTATAGCAGTCGCCCTCAACGTTGCAGCTCCCGTTCCAGCCTCCTTCAACGGTATCGACCATTCCAACATGCTAGCTCCCGGGGCGTACGTCGTTTCGCCTCTTGATGCTCTCATCTCGCTTAGATTCCTAACCTCGGCGGGCATGGGTATTGTGACTCTCAGTCCCTCCAAATTTGACTTTGGCGTTGAGCTTGAGAAGGGACTCGATGTTGCGCCGCGACCCGTTGGCCCTCTGCCGCTCCCACCTCCGCTACCACTTCCCGACGATGACGACGGTTGGGGGCTCATAGGTGGACTGAGGAGAAGCCGGACCTCGAATTGCGAACCTGTTGGGCCGCGGGATGTTTTCACCTCCAAGCTCACCGGTAGCTTTAGGTTCTGATTGGATTTCGATGTGATTGAGTCGCTGGGTAAAAGATTGACTTCATACCCCGCCAACACACACCGCCCATCCGGCGGCACAAAGCTAAGCTCTCCTGGATGACTCCCCCAATGTGCCAGTCTCACACACGGATGAAAGACAGGCAATTCCATCATACTCTCGATATTTTGCTTCCCGCCTGGTGTTGATAGGGAGAGGTAGATGTCTGGGGTGCCGGAGACTTCACAGGTGAATGCTATTGTGCCGTTTGCGAATGCGCTTAATGGACGGCCACTGGGGGCGAGGATAATGGAGAGAGTCTCGACGATGTCGACGTAGAGTCGGGGGGAGATGTGTTTTACGTTGGACCGTCTCCATGGTAATGCTGGGGTGTTTACTGAGCCCATAGAACTTAATGCTTGCATGGGCGTCGAGATGGCGTTTGAGTTGTTCCTGTCTCCTGTTAGCTTCCTCGTGTCATAAGATTGCCCCCATAGGTGAAGAGGTAGGACATACCCAGTCATTCCTCCCAACAGTTTGCCTAGGAACCCTTCCACCTCAACAAGGTCCCGCAATGCGTTAGGTTCCGTAGTTGCGATCGTGCCAGCGTCGCACATCTCGTTTAGAAGTTGGGCGACAACATCGTAACTGTTCTCTATCTTGGTCGCCAATAACGGCGTCCCTATGAATTCTTCCAAGACGTCTATTATCCTGTGTATAAACTCCAGTACCAGCAAGGGCTCTATATCGGAACTGGTGGTGAGGAGGAAGAGGAGGTTGCCATGGGTGACACTAAATACAAGTGTTGATGGATTCGTATTTGGAAGGTATATAAGTGACGGGCGAGGCGCAGGGTGCGCGAGGTAGCGTGGGAGGAGGTGGCCGGCTGATAATGGGCGGCCGGTGTAGGTGTGTGAGAGGAGGACACGGCTGTTTAACTGGTTAGCTTGGTTTCCCAATGCATCTTAGTAGGTGACGATGTGCTAACTGGCTGTCCTCAAATATATGTATTGCTTCCATCACGCCTGTCATTGTTGCGACAATGTGTTAACTGGTTGTTGGTGTTGTGCATGCAAAGTGTTTCTAGACTTGGAGCTCCAAGAAGCTCCAAGGTGACGTGGGGTTGGCGGCATGTATTGATGCGGCCGCGTCGGGGACAATGGGCTGGACCCCGACATTTTTGATCGTCGGCGCATCTCCCAGGTTTGCGTTTCTACAACACCAAACACCTCCACCAACCTGTTCGCTGACCTGTCCCGTCAACCATTTAGTTCAATTTCGCGCGACCTTTTTACACTCTAAATAGTAGCACCTGAACACATATTCATCATGGGCAAAGAAGTCCTTCCCCCAGTCGCCTCCCTGGACGCCCCCGAACCACTCACCACCCTGCTCTCCCGCGACACAGCCGCAATCTCACAAGAAGACTGCCTGCCATGCAAAGTCACAGGGGCAACCGCGTTTATTGGTCTGGGAGCATACACGTATTGGAGTGGTCATAAGCAATTGTTAGATATGAGGAAGGAGATTGCGAAGAGCATCTTTGGGCTGAAGTCAAGGCAGATGGGTATTAATGGCATTGCGATGACGTTAGTGGGGATGGGTGTTTATAGGCTGGTTGTGTAAGGGAGGGAATAAATGAGGGCGCGACATATTACAAGACGAGGTGAGAGAAGTGGAGGAGTGTACGATGTGAGGATCACAAAGCGCCACGAAAGTGCGCACACCAGTTGGAACAGTTAAGAGCCGCACCTAGACAAAGCGACGAAACCACTATGAAAACGGCCGGCAGCTGGCCGAGGAGAACGGAGCATCGACCGAGTTATACATCCAAGCATTTATACTCTCTTCACTTTGAAGGGAAGGCCGAGGACAATTCAGTTTTGATCTACAAGCAAAGACGGCATTATTTCATCCTACCGAAGTGTAATTACAAATGGAGGATGTACGACAGCGCCAATTTATTCCTGGTTGCAGACTCTACTGCCAAGTGTCCTACAAAATAATGTCTTGCGTTATACTGGGCTTTCACCAAGATAGACCTGCTCCTCTGCAAGAGGCCCAACAGGAAGTTACAGCAGCCGATGGAACATTGATGGAACGATAATCGAAATTTCCTTAGATTGAGATCGCTCAAAACACGGCATTGTTCTGGAAGAGCGACATCTTAAAGGATTTCCGAAGAATGCGACGTTGGAAAACGTGCTTACCAACAGATTAGGACGAGGAATAAAGCTTATCTCGACCACCAAGAGCTGGCACCACACTTCAAAGAGATCAGAAGAACATACTAGAATCGCATACACACCTCACCGACTCCGATCTAAGCCAAGACGACATCGACTGATGCTTAACTTTTCAGGATTTGCTTCCCTCACTCTTCTAAAGGTTCTGGACCTCCGTTGACGTGCTCAGCCTAGGCTGTTCCTGGCCCATGTTAATAAGCGTAGTGCATCTCCTCATTCATGGCCTCAATCCACTCTGCCTTCCCTCATTTGCCTCTTCCGAGGAAAACAACGTCATCGTTCATGATTTCAAATATTCAATTGCTACCCGCTGTCAATTGTTGCAAGGGCAATACGCTTTTATTATCTGATCTTATCGCGCGGTTAAGCTTCTTCTTTTCGAATCTTCGGCACTTTTGCGCTCCACTTAGTCTTCTCCCTTCGGCAGTTGGAGCCAGATCAACCCCATCCAGCATCTAAACTTCGAGGCTTTCACTTCACATGTTGGAAATGCCCAATTCATTCTGCTGAGAAATCAAGCTCTTCCCTCCTGCTCGTCTCTGTTCGCCTGCCGCGTGGGTTGCCATGGTATCCTCATATATAGAGTTTTGCTTCCCTCATGAGCCTCTCTTCCCTCACATCTCAAACCATTCCCTGCATCCAGCATAAACCTTCTCTTCTGGAACTTCTCTGCTCCGTTATCAGATACCTTTGGCACGTCACTAAATATGCCTTCGTTCACCGTTTTCAAGGGCTCCAAGGCCGGAAAGATCGTCGAGGCTACCACTACCCGCGAGGTTGGACCTGAGGAGGTTCTCGTCCGCATCACCCACTCCGGTGTCTGCGGTACTGATGAGCATTACCACTCTGTTGACCAGGGTCTTGGACATGAGGGAGCTGGTGTTGTCGAGGTATGCTCAACCACTTAAACTTAGCCATCCAACCAATTCTAACATATAACAGCAACTCGGAGAGCGTGTCACCACCTTGAAGGAGGGCGACTCCGTCGGCTGGGGCTACCAGCACAACGCCTGCCTGAACTGCAAACAGTGCCTCACCGGCCGCGAGACCCTCTGCCCAGAACGATCCTTCTACGGCACCCACGACCTCGACCAAGGCTCCTTCGGCACCCACGCCGTCTGGAACGCCGGCTTCCTTTACAAGATCCCAGACTCCATTTCCCGCGAGATGGCCGCGCCACTCATGTGCGGCGGTGCCACCGTCTACTCCGCCCTTGCCTCTTTCGGCGCCCGCCCACAACACACTGTCGGAATTATGGGTATTGGTGGCTTGGGTCACTTGGCTATCCAGTTCGCGGCTAAAATGGGATGCAATGTTGTTGTTTTCTCTGGTAGCGAGGATAAGCGCGAGGAGGCGATGACGCTTGGCGCTTCTGAGTTCGTCGTTACCCGCGGCGCCAAGGAGTTAAAGTGTACCCAGGTCGACCACTTGTTGATCTGCGCTTCCTTCCAGCCAGACTGGAACCTTTACATCCCAGTCCTTGCACCAGGTGGTACCATCTACCCACTGTCCGTCTCCAACGGCGAATTTAAGATGCCTTACCTGCCGCTCCTTTACTACGAGTTGAGAATCCAAGGCTCTTTGGTCTCTTCCCGCCAGATCCACAAGGATATGTTGCAGTTCGCTGCTCTCCACAATATCCGTCCTATCATCCAGAAGTTCGAGATGTCTGTTGAGGGTATTACGGATTGCATGGATAAGCTTAACGACGGCAAGATCCGTTACCGTGGTGTTTTGGAGAATGTTGTTGATGAGAGGCCTATTTAAGGAAGGGAAGCAAAGCATAAAAGTTAGATGAGCGAGGGATACCCAATTTAGATATAATAATTGTCATGTTAAACCGGTTCTTTCTTGATTGATTCATATTCAAAGATGTACCTCAATTGTATGCAAAACCGAAAGCAGATTGTTCTTGTTGCCTCAGCTTTGCCAACCGATTATTCGCATATGGCCGTTGTCTCACGGTTAAGACTGATTCAAGCCTCGTAGGCACGACGGTCTGTCAGCAGGTTGGCATGTTATATAAATCTCCATCACTGGCAATACCCCCCCTCTTCCCAGCCTTGTCAGGCGCTGGCGCAACATCCTCCATTTTCTTCTTTCTAATATCCTCCATTTCACTACCCCATCTTCACTACCCTGGTACTCATCATTGTCCATCTCTTCCCCACCACCAATCTTACAATCCTCCTCATTCCTCAGCAGCTTGTCTTTCGCAGCCTCTCCACCAAACACACTTCACCAGCTTTCCTCTTCCGCGACGGCATCTTGCTGATGTTGGTATCACAACTGGTTGGTCAAAGATATATCGGAAGTGTATTGGTGTTCCACGATGCTATCTACGACTACTGACAGCGTTGGGCGGGTATGTATCCAGGTGGGTACTTGACCTCGGCGGGTAGAGGTAGGCAATCTCGAGATCCGGACGGGTAGGTACTGGATTTCTACCCAGTAAATGCCAAGCTCGCTATGCCCAAAACGGCACATTCCACGTGATATTCCTCGATTTAAAATCCAGAGAGTACTTGCGCCGCAACAATTTAATGTTGCAATATGCTTGTTAAACACATAGTCTACACTCTGCTCTAAAGATATCATGTTTTTTACGCGACTTGTAAGCTTTTCAAATTAGCATTATGTGAGTAGCCTAACTCGTCTAGGCATAGTACTGTCCTTAGCGAGCCTTGACATTTACTGGATATATACCCGAGTACTCGGGTAGGGTAGCTGGATTGGGGCGGGTACTCAACTCTACCGTTACCTACTCTTACTAGTCGGGTATTTCCATATCCGTGCTCAACGCTGACTACTGACGTTTCGACTCTAGCAGTCCCGCTCATGGTTCAATAAGAGTGGGAGTTTTATTCTCAGTTGGGAAGGGACGCCAAGGGTTGAGTGACCTGATCTTTCATCAAGGTATCGTACTCGGAAATTTATTTCATTACTCGGAGAGCGTCACCGTTTCTTTGGTCAGTAGGAATGGAGCTAAAAGACCAATTTATTTTTGGTAAACCCCGAGACGTCCTGCAAGGAGAACGACTGAAGTTGTGATAGTCGAGTACAACAGGAACTTTTAATACCATTAGCAGCAGATAGTAAAGCAGGTTTTCAAACAAAAGTAGGTGGGCTAGTACTAAAAGACAACAATCATAGTCTTACAACGCCGTTAAGCTTGACACCCACCAATCGGGATGGTATACTGATTTGGTGTCGCTAACCGTTTTACTCCTCGTACTGCCCAAGTTGAAGTTTATATAAAGTTTATACACCGTCGGCATGTCAGTTATAGGAGTCGACACCGACAGAAGGTTGTTTACCTTCTGTCTCTGTGGGCTGGCATGTTTAGACATTTTGGCCTCTGAGCGTCCTTCAAACCATGTTCACATTGCTTTCGTATTCGTATCTACATATATGCATCCTATCCGAACTCCAAAGATACAATCCTATGCCGTCCCATGCTCCAACAATGCTATCCCTTCATCACTGACTCTATGTCGAAGTATGCAAACCCGTGTAGTGCTACCACCTCTATATGTGCCGACAAGGATTATCATCCCCCCAGCTTGCCAATAGCAAGCTCAGAATAACGCCGCACAATGCCGAACCTCTTATCGTCTTCCGCTTTCATGCTGTGCAACACCTTGCCATAATAGAAAATGATGCTGCCCTCTCAGATATGTCGATAAAACCTCGACTCTCGTGCTAACTTCCCTATGCTTGCCAGGCGCTTTGTCGTATTTGGAGTGTTGTTACACACCACGTTGGCCGCAATGGCTCATCATCCAGTCCTTTCTCCGAATTGTCATACTCTGCTGGTAAACTCCAGCAACGCTATCTCCCCTTCTGCTCTTCGTGGTCTTTCTTCCCTTCAAGTAAACCTGCTTCTCTTCCCCCCCCCACCAAACGGATTCAACGAGTCCCCAATATCGAAGAACTCCCCAAAGTTAATCTTCCTCTTCTGTCCCGCGCCACCGTCCTGTTCCTGCGCCCTCCTAACGTTCTTAGCAGTGACAGTCCTGCTGCTATGTCTGATGTTCCGCGGTCTGTTTCCCGACCTGTTTGCCGTCCTTGCAAATGTAACAGCCGGGTTAGACATAGCATTAACCAGACTCGAGTTCACCACAGCCTCACCCCCATCCTCCATCTCCACCTCCTGCGGATACGCAACATCCGACTTAAAACTGAAGTTGCCCGTCGGTGGGTGACCAGGGAACTGCATCGCCTGGGACGCAGGTGGCGTCTGCTCCTCCTCCACTATCTCCGGCACCTCCTGTTGCTGTGCCACCTGCTGCACCGGCTCCGCCCTCATCGGACTCGAATCAACAGTTGCTGCTGATTTCCGTTGCGCCACCGGACTGCTCGCCCTCTCCTTATCGCTATTCATCTCCTCATCATCACTCAGATTGCGTTCCCGCTGCCCATCTAACCGCTGCGTAGCCCACTGCCTAATCTTCCATCCCTCTCCATCATTCAGTCCTATATCCTCCCTATCCATAAATGTGAGGAGATCTTCGAGACAGTCTTGGAAGCCCTCAGCTCGCGTGGAGACTTGGTCTGCGGCGGCGGTTTTGTAGAGCTTGGTTACGGAGAGGGCGGCGTCTTTGAAGGCCTGGAGGAGGTGTTCGGAAGGCGTGTTGGTGCTGGGTTTTGAGGCAGGTTGATTGGAGGCTCCTGCGCGAGGCAACGAGCTGTTGAGGGAGCGCATGGAGTCCATGGTGGCTGGGGTGACTCTTGTGTCGTCGGCGGGAGGGAAGTTTGGTTTGTTGGCAGGTTTTGTTGGCAGGTTGCCTTGACAGAGCCTGTTTCGCTGTTTATCGTGTGCTAGCCGGTATTCGAGATCGTTTACCTTCTGTTGAGTAGAAAGGTAATCTGTTGAATTGGTTCGCTATGTTTCGCTTTGTTGAAATTCAGTATGGAGTGACTTGGTGGTGAGGTGTACATGTGACGGAGCGGGCACAAGATATAGGTTGGAGATAAAGGTTTCGCTCCGATGATTAGCCGGTTGTCATAGGCACGTCTGTCTGGAGCGAAATGGATCACTGTCAAAATTTGATTGATGAGAGCTTGACAAAGTTTTAGATGAAGTTTTGTTTGCGGTTGTATAAAAAAACAAAACCAAAAAATGTGCCAGTAGCGCCAATATGAACCTGACTATATATACACTGAAAGAAGGTGTTGGTGTTGTAACGTCACAAATCACGTGGTGAATTATTACAGTGACCCTTAAGAAGGCTGACTGACATAAGGGCGACATAAGGCTGAGTGGTCCTCTGGAATTGTTAGCGAGGCGCGCCGCGCCTGGAGGGACTTTACGCCAGTCGCGACTTTTTGGGAGACAGGCCCATCTAAACCCCATACTGTAACTCAAAGGCGCATTATACCAACGAGATCGCCTATCTTCACCATCACGAGACCCCACCCCACCCTATCAAAGTTTTTGTTTGAGACATACGACTTGCAGCGTGTGAAGAATCCGATATAAGCATAAGCGCTCTCATTCTAAGACCCCAGTCGGGCTATTCAGTGCAACATGGCGCCTCCGAAGAACGACACCAATGGTGCCGACAACGACGTGACTATGGACGAGGCACCAGCACCAATCAACAAGCACTTGACTGATGCAATGGTAAGAGATGCTCTTTCTCAATCTCCGAGTAATCAACATTTACGAGCATCGAGATCATTCAACAAGGGATCTCTTATCCTAGAAGAGATACCAAGCTTGAAGTGTTCTGCCAGACACCTTGGATACCGTGCATGCTTTGGTCGACAAAGAAAAGCTGGTGGGAGGCAAGTCGTGGTATGACATTGGCTAACTCAGATACAGGTGGTTGATGAGACCCCAGACGACACCGAGGACTCGGCCAGCAGTATCAACGGCGAGCCAGCAGATGGCAGAAGGAGACGCTCAGAAGCTACACAATTGCGCCGCAGCGTATTCGGCAAAAAGCACGACCGCTTGGGTCAATCACAGGAAAATGATTCCATCCGTCGTTTCAGGTACCTTTTGGGCCTGACCGACCTTTTCCGCCATTTCATCGAGACCAACCAAAACCCACACATTAAGGAGATCATGCATGAGATTGATCGCCAAAATGAGGAGGCAGCAGCAGCAAAGGCCAACAAGAAGCGCGCCAGTGGCGCAGCGACTGAGAGACGTCGCAGAACCGAGGCTGAGGAAGATGCTGAGCTCTTGAAGGACGAGAAGCAGGGTGGATCGGCAGACACAGTGTTCAGAGAGTCACCTGGATTCATCAAGGGAGGAACCATGAGAGATTACCAGGTCGCTGGTCTCAACTGGCTGATCTCGTTACATGAGAACGGTATCTCAGGTATCTTGGCTGATGAGATGGGTCTTGGAAAGACGCTGCAAACGATTTCTTTCTTGGGATATTTGAGACACATTATGGATATCACTGGCCCACATTTGGTCATTGTGCCAAAGTCGACACTCGACAACTGGAGAAGAGAGTTTGAGAAGTGGACACCCGAGGTGAACGTTCTGGTGCTTCAGGGTGCTAAGGAGGAGCGCAATGTTCTCATCCAAGATCGCTTGGTCGATGAAGATTTCGATGTCTGTATTACTTCGTACGAAATGATTCTGAGAGAGAAGTCGCACTTGAAGAAGTTCGCTTGGGAGTACATTATCATCGATGAGGCACATCGAATCAAGAACGAGGAGTCGTCTTTGGCACAAGTCATCCGTCTCTTCAACTCAAGAAACCGTCTGCTCATCACCGGTACACCACTTCAGAACAACTTGCACGAGCTGTGGGCTTTGCTCAACTTCCTGCTGCCGGATGTCTTCGGAGATGCTGAGGCGTTCGATCAGTGGTTCTCTGGGCAGGGTGGCGATCAAGATACCGTCGTTCAGCAGCTGCACCGCGTTCTTCGTCCGTTCTTGCTTCGTCGTGTTAAGAGCGACGTGGAGAAGAGCTTGTTGCCGAAGAGGGAGATCAACTTGTACATCGGCATGTCTGATATGCAGGTCAAGTGGTACAAGAAGATTCTCGAGAAGGATATCGACGCTGTCAACGGTGCTGGTGGCAAGCGTGAGTCTAAGACTCGTCTGCTCAACATTGTCATGCAGCTGAGAAAGTGCTGTAACCACCCGTACCTTTTCGAGGGTGCGGAGCCAGGACCACCATATACCACCGATGAGCATCTGATCTACAATGCTGGAAAGATGCTTATGCTTGACAAGCTTCTTGGCAGACTGCAGAAGCAAGGCAGCCGTGTCTTGATTTTCTCGCAGATGAGCAGACTTCTTGATATCCTTGAGGATTACTGTGTCTTTAGAGACTTCAAATATTGCAGAATCGATGGTAGCACCGCCCACGAGGACCGTATCGCCGCCATCGATGACTACAATAAACCAGACTCAGATAAGTTCGTATTTTTACTAACCACCAGAGCTGGTGGTCTTGGTATCAACTTGACTTCCGCCGATATCGTTGTCCTGTACGACAGTGACTGGAACCCGCAGGCTGATCTGCAGGCTATGGATAGAGCTCATCGTATTGGTCAGAAGAAGCAGGTTGTCGTTTACAGATTCGTCACCGAGCATGCCATTGAGGAGAAGGTCCTGGAACGTGCGGCTCAGAAGCTTCGTCTTGATCAGCTTGTTATTCAGCAGGGTCGTGCACAAATTGCTGCTAAGGCTGCTGCGAATAAGGATGACCTTCTTACCATGATTCAGCACGGTGCCGAGCAAGTGTTCAACAACAACGGTGCCACTGGCATCTTGGCTGAGAAGGGCACTGATATCGGTGACGATGACATTGATGCGATTCTTAGGCACGGAGAGGAGAGAACAGCACAGCTCAATGCAAGATATGAGAAGCTTGGTATCGACGATCTCCAGAAGTTCACTTCCGAGTCTGCTTATGAGTGGAACGGTCAAGACTTCACCAACAAGAAGAAGGAGATTGGCATTGCTTGGATCAATCCATCGAAGCGTGAGCGCAAGGAGCAGTCTTATTCCATCGACAAGTACTACAAGGGAGCTCTGTCGACCGGTGGACGCACAGCAGACTCAAAGCCAAAGGCACCAAGGGCTCCAAAGCAAATTGCTATCCACGATTATCAGTTCTTCCCACCAGGACTGGAAGAGCTGCAGAATCGCGAGACTGCATACTTCCGCAAAGAGCAGAACTACAAGATTCCGCTCTCCGAGGGCGACGAGGAGGATTTGGCAGAGAGGGAAGCGGAGCAGCAGCGTGAGCAAGAGGAGATTGATAATGCAACCCCGCTGACCGAGGAGGAGCAAGAGCAAAAGCACGAGCTTGCTGAGCAAGGCTTCCCAGATTGGAACAAGCGCGACTTCCAGCAATTCATCAACGGCTCCGCACGCCACGGCCGCAAGAACCTTGAGGCTATTTCCGATGATGTCGATGGCAAGACGCTCGAGGAGGTCAAGGAGTATGCCAGGGTCTTCTGGAAGCGTTACACTGAGCTCCACGATTATCCGAAGCACATCAAGACTATCGAAGATGGAGAGGAGAGAACGAGGAAGATCGAGCATCAGCGCCAGATGTTGAAGAAGAAGATGGCGCAGTACCGTGTTCCGCTTCAGCAGTTGAAGATCAACTACTCCGTATCCACTACCAACAAGAAGGTGTATACGGAGGAGGAGGACCGTTTCTTGCTTGTTCTGCTTGATAAGTTTGGTATTGATAGCGAGAATATCCATGAGAGGATTAGGGATGAGATTAGAGAGAGTCCGTTATTTAGGTTTGATTGGTTCTTCCTTTCCAGGACACCAATCGAGATCTCTAGACGCTGCACAACTCTTCTCACCACCGTGGCGAGGGAATTCGAGGAGCAGGGCAAGAATGGCGCCAGCGGCAAGGGCAAGAGGGAAGTCGAGGAGGATGAGGACGATGAGGAGAGTATTGTCGAGGAGCCAACCAAGAAGAAGGCTAAGAATGGGGCTGCTGTAAAGGTAAGTTGCTCACTATCTTCACATCGGAACACCTCCTAACATATAAATAGAACAAGGCCGTCGAGAGCGTCAAGGGCAAGGGCGGAAAGGCATCCGCCTCCTCCACCAGAGCATCGAGCGTCACCTCTTCAAGTCCAGCACCAGCTGCAAAGGGCCGTGCAACTAAAGGCAAGAAGAAGTAGACGACTCAACTGCTGTTTGTAACACATAAGGATCATGATGGGGTTTAGCGGCGCATTGAGAATAACCAAGGTGGCGTTCAGAGGTTGGAGCGATGACGTCTATTTGTTTGCTCCTAGGACGGATATTAAGTTGAATGATTAGATAGAGCAATGTAATGCCTTTTACTACAATACGTTTAAGTTGTCTTCTACCGTCGCGATATTGTGGGACTCTCGGACCTGCCAACCGGTTAGTTCTCGAGATGTGATAGCATCATGAACGTTTCTCGGCTACCATGAATCTTTGACTGTCATCACGAAAACCTCACGAAGGGGCCGACGCTGACCCAATGAAAGGCGCTTGGCCTTGAGGGGCCCTCCGTAAGGATCGATGCCGGGAATGGAGGTTCTGCAGGGCGTTGCCTCGATTATACAACTGACGGAGACGACTGAGGATTATCGGCCGTACCATAGAATCTTCCGACAGGGCGGCCTCGGTACCCAAAGCATTAGAGCCCGCCGTCCACTGTCTCCCCCTTCTCTGCGACTGTGTGGAGAAACTCAAAGACCGCACCATATGCGCCCTCCCCAATGTGCACAGAGTCCTCAGCGGTATCAAGACCACGATCGTGGAGTTGGAGAAAGAGATAAAGAATATATTGCCTCTGGAAAGTGATTGTGGGTTCAAATGGATAGGAAAGGTGTTGAAGAGTTTGAGGGGGGAAGCGAAGATTGAGAGACTGGAGTGTGCACTGGGAAAGTATCAAGCTGCTTTGGGATTTTACATACAGATTAGTGAGGTTGCTAGGAATGTGGGACCGAAGTTGGTGGAGGATTATGAGGCTGAGAGCTCTGAGGAGAGCGAGAGGTTTAAGAAGAAGAGACGAAGGAGGATGATGGATGAGGATGAGGATGAGGATGGGGAGCTGGAGGAGGCGTGACGAGGGGTCGGGGCCGCCCACAGTCGAAGATCGTGCATGAGGTCTCCGAGATCGGCACGATCCTCACGGTCGTCAGGGAGATTCTATGGCAGATTTTCGAAGGTGTCAAGGAGGCAAACCTGGTGACAGAGTTGTACAGCCAGCTCCGTGCGTTCAAGGAGATCGATCCAAAAGTACGCCATGTCACGTCGGTACAATTCGGAACAACGCCCTATAGGGAAGAAGTGGCATTGAAAAAACTTCTCAGTCTCGGGGAGTACTTGTCCTATGAGAAGACGACTGTGGAGGGACTACCGAGGAAGGCCAAACAGGCAGGAAAGGGAACGCCTTCCTGGCAGGATTAGTAGGCCTTGGGCAGCCGAGCGGAAAGGTGGCAACATCTGACCGCATAAGCCACCCCAAACATCGCCAGTCACATAGCAACAGCGTTGTGATTGAAGCAAATTTCCTCACTGACAACACACCTCGAGTATGCCTTGCTTGAGTTGTTGGGCATCAATTCGAAGTGAACCTGGGGATAAAATCCTTCATTTGCCGGCCTCGCAATAGTATCTTTAACACTTGTAACTACCACACTCCATTTGCCGAACAGATATTCTGGTAATCTATTAGGGGAGATGAAGTGATCGCCATGGCCTAAATGACTTTAGTAAGTGGCCATCACAGCGCTGTCAGAACAAGCGAAGCAAGTACTAGCCGGATGGGCAGCATCGTCAGGCTTTCTGCGTTGTTACGATTTGAAGTAAACATGGCAACACCACTCGAAGTAGTCGGAGCCTTAGCCGGTGAAGTAAACCTTATCGACGCCACCGCCAAAGCCATACATCGCTTAATTATATTAAAGAGTACTCCGATCATACATGCAACGTACCCAACGCCTTACAGACAGTCGATTGTCTCCCACTGCTCTCAGTATATGTCGCCAAACTCCAAGGCCGCCCCACATCATTGCTTCGTCAAGTTCGGAGAGTTCTTCGAGGTCTCTATGAGTCTATAAGCGAACTAGAGGCAGTTGCCAACGAGACCGTTCCGCATCCGTCCGATACGAAGTTCAAACGCCTGCAGAAGTTCGCAAAAAGCATGGTAGTGGAGCGTGAAGTTATAAAGATGAAGGGACAACTGACAGGGTATCAATCAGCCGTACCACTTTACCAACAAGTTTCTGATAACGTCGATGTTGTGGCAATACATGGTTTAGGGGAAACGCCACCAACAGACGCTTGGACCGCTCTGCTTGCTGACCGCGATGTGGACGATAAGTTCGCATTCGTCGCTCAGCATGCTGGTCTTGGCGCGCTGTGGATCGTGAGGGCAAGTTACCTAGAACTAGCTGCAGAAATACTAGACTTCCAAACTGGGAGCCCTTCTAAGGTATGTATGTCCAAAACAGTGCCCGCTCCTGTCGTCCGACGAAGCACCGGTCATCACACGACCAAGCGAGAAGATCACGGGTTGCCAAGGGATGCGGCAATATATCCATACCTAAGTCTACTAAAGCCGACTAGTCTGATAGCTGCGCTATAATGGGTATACGCTAAAATGCTAACTCTCCTTCCTCCATGTAATACGAATACCGACACCATTACTTCTCCATAACTATGCCTGAAACTCGCCAACGGTGAATAACCTGAGATGACGACAAAGTTGTCAAGAAATGCCTGCATCGGTCGCAAGCTATACTGCTACCACTTATCAATGGCTTGTCATCGCCTTTTGCCCATCGTCATCGCCCATGTGTACTCGAAAAGTTTGCTGCGCTATAACGTCGATGCCTTCATCTTCAAGGTCCACCTTCACACGGCACTCTGGGTCAGCCTCTGCTTCCTCTCCATATTGCCCGTAAGGCTCACACTACCGACACCCCACGCCTCACTCCCCCTCTTCCGCATCTTTAAAACTTTCGCCTCCTTCTTCTTCAAAAGCAACAACTCCAGCTTCTGCTGAATCTCCGCCGCCTCGGTCGCCAACCTCTTCGCCTTCAACGCGCCCTCCGGCTCAGCCATCGGCGGCAAATCCTCCAACTTCTTCTTCGGGACAACCGTCGCTTTTTGGCCTGTTAAGGGATACTTCTTCGTAAAGCCTTCCAGGTACTCCTCGGCATAGCGCCTCGACTGAATCACTGCCTCTCTTCCACCCGGGTCATCCGGGTTGTCCCAGATGATGCGCTTACGTGTTGGCATCGTCTGAGTTCCGGCTGGTGTCGGCGGAGCAGGGTGGCGAGAATGGAAGAATGGGCGTTCAGGGCTGTATCTATACTCTACGACAGCCGGATCACTAAGAGGATAAAGGGGGTTTTGGTAGATCTTATGAGGTGATCTGTCATAGAGAGCACGCTCTGGGCTATGTAGTTTGCTCTCCAAGAGAGCCAACTCACGCGCAAACGACTTGCGTGGAGGAGTCTTCGGTCCAATCGCAATGATGGCAGGGTCCATTACGAATGGTGACGGCGTACGTTCCTGCAAAGGTAATGCTGGCGGAGGCAGAAGGGAAAACATGCTTGCCGGCATGTCAAGATCGGTCGCCTTCAGCCTTGGGGTCGAAGTGGCAGATGTGCCCCAAGCATCGTTCTCTTTGGCATTCATTGCGCCAAACATAGGAACGCAAGACCTCGGGTTGAATTCAGGGACAGCTGGGTTGAGCCTCCTCGTAGAGTAGTTGGTGTTTGAAGAAACGGCCACTGAGACCGTAGCAGACTCGGTCAGAATGGGCGAAGAGTCGCTGGCGACACGACCTCCCCGCGTGGTGACCTGGGTCTCGTCCACAACCTCCACCTCTTTGACGTTAACTATGGTATCCTTTGGTGATTTGGCTGCCATTTCTTCGTCACTGCCAGAATCCATGTCTTTGAGTGCTTGCATGATAGCGCCAAGTTTCCCTTTCTTGCCGAGCTTCTTAAGTTGTCTCAAAGTTGCCACAGCCTCATCGACGTCTTTCTCGTCATCCTTTGGATTGTTACTTTCCTTCACCTGCTCAAACAGTTTACGAAGGTGATGTCCAGGTGAGTTCTTCTTTTCTGGCACCGCAGCACCGATTGAGACAACCTCAGGGTCCCAGCGTACGCTCTTCTGTTGGACGGGGACGCGATGGGACATACTCATGGCTGACTTCGTGTGAGGCTCGGTCGCTGTCTCTTTGACGTCCTGTGTCTTCTTCACGGTATTCGCCCTTGCGTTATGCTTTTGCTTCTGTGGCTCAATCTCAAGAGGTGCTTGGCCCTTCAAAAGAGCATTCACCTGCTTCTCAAGACCCTTGACGACCTCATCAAGTTCTTTAACTTCGTCTTGTGGAAGCTCACTGTCAGCATGAAGCTTGTCAATAAGTCTCCTATGCTCTGGCGAAATCTGAAGCCCAGCGTGAGCGAATGGCCTTGATCCTTGAAACGGGCCAAATGCCTTGATTCTAACTGCAGATGGCGAGCGTTGCCTCATCTCGACAAAGTTTTCAGCGTAACCTGGTCGGATCAAGCCACTCGGTGACAATGGTACACGGGCTGAATTAAGATCTCGAACTCTCCTGGCAGCAAAGTTTCTCTCGTCGTCCGGACGTAGAGACTTCCTTGGAGAGACAGGGTCACGAACAGGGCTATGGTTCGTCTTATTCCCGAGCTCTGCCGCTACACCCTTCTCATGCGCCAAGAAATTCTCAGTTCGTGCAACATGTGACATCATCAGTAGGAATTCATCTCTCTTGATCTGATCGTAAGTGGTCGATTCAGCTTGAAGGACGGGCATGCTGGGGACGATCTCGCTCCTCCCTCCGCTGCCGACTTCATGACGACGGCCTAGCATTTTCGCTGTTCTAGACTGCGCAAATGGCCTTTCATCAATGTAGGCCTTCTTTAGCATTGATTGATATGATGTCTCTTCAGGGTTCATCCTCTTTGAGACCGGACGCTTCTTCGCAAGAGGCGTCGTCAATAGAGCCCGCTGGAAAGAGTCTTCCTGATTAAGCAACGACCCAGGCTTGAGAGTATGCGCAATGAACTGTGTAGCCTGATACTCAATGCTTTCGACATGCTTAGGTGCGGTCGACCTCACTGGATCGCTCGCGCTATTTAATCTTCGTGCAACCGGCCTGCGATTGGTGATGTGAGGATCGATCGAAAGCACATGGGCCTCCGAGCATGAGAGCTTCTTCCTGATGGTGTCATAGCGGGGCACCAGGTTGGCACCGATCTCGAGAAGCTCTGCTGAAGTATAACGTTTGAGCTCTGCCGATGCTGGCCGTAATGCTGGAGCTGGAGCAGCTTGCGAAGACAGGACTCTGCTGTCTCCAACACCGCTTCCACTATCAAATACTCTCCTCTCACGACGTCGAACATCTAGCTTGCGCAGGCGACGAAACGGCGCAACCTGCGGAACCACTGGCTCAACCGACACAGCGGAAATGTTTGCATCTATAATGCATCTCGTCGAGGTAGAGCTATCCTTGGACAGTTGTCTATGTTGCAGTAATGCCTTGATTGGGCGATCCTTGGAAGGAGGTATGTGGAGCTTCCTTGTCTTGGGTGGACTCAAATGAGGACCTTCGCCGGAGAGTGTGTCCCTCCTACCTTGCAACACCGGGGCAGACTCAACGGCGTGTGTGTTTGGCAACGGCTTTACTGGAATAGGCGACGATACTGCGGCCATCGGAGGTGGCAGTGTGTGAGTCTTGCTGGACATCAGTGGTTGGCATCTATGAGCTGCGGGTTTCTCCCTCTGGCTGCTGAAGTCGAAGATTGACACTGTCACATCTGCGGCTTCATTGCGACGCTTATGAGTAGGCCCAGCGGTGCCTTTGACAGGGCTGACACGAGCTTCCTCAGTCGCAGCGCTCAGGTTGAAGAACGGTCCAGGTGAATCCGACTTGATCCCACGTCTGGGGCTTGACCTGATCAATGGCTTCCAGGGACTAACAGGCTTCTCCAGTGTCGTGCTCATATTGAAGTCCGACCGGACATCAGTGCGTCGAGGGCTAGAACGAACAGACGGCTTCGAAGAACTGACCGGAGGTTTCTCAAGCGTCGTACTCAAATTGAAGCCGGAAGATCTGGGAGACGCAGATGTTACCTTCGACCTTGCATCATATCGTCCGAAGGATCGAATAGACGGTTTCTGGGGACTAGTTGGAGCCCTCTCTATTGTGGTACTCAAGTTGAACGCCTTCGGTTGGTCCGATAATGTGTCGCCACGTCTAGTGCTTGACTTGATGGGAGATCTCGAAGGACTAGTCAGCGCCTTGTCCACGGTTGTGTTAAGGGCGGGCGCCTCTGACTTGGCAGCGTCGAGACGTCGAGGGCTGGCTCTGATAGGCGCCTTAGAAGGACTTGCTAGTTTCGATTTGGTGGCCATAGTGCTAGAGTTCCACCGTGTGGGAGATATAGGTACACCAGGGAGCCTCCCTGGAGAGTTGTTCTGAACGGCAGACATGTTGCACAAATGCTGATGAAAGAAGACTTCTGTCGCTAATATTTTCTCTCACACCACACGAACCGATCCTTCCCCGACTCCTCACGATTGCGGTTGTGTTCTGCGCCTTTGCGAAGACTGGGGAAGAGATGTCTTATACACAATGGAAGGGTGCTGACAGTTGTTAGCAAAGACCAGGAAAGAGTGGAGGTCTTCCACAGAGTAAAAGCTTACCTAAAGAGCCAGAGATTGCTCGGCCTAGCAGATGGCAACGGATGCTCGAACGGTAGATAGATAATGAGCCAGAAGCAAGTCCGAAGTAGAAGAAACCAAAGCAGGGCGACTGCGGTGAAAGACGACTTCCAAGGTGGGGCAAACTTGCAGAGGAAGAACACTATGTAGCTGAGAAACAGTTCTGATAGAGTGACGAACAAGGGGACGAAAAGGAACCAGAACATATGGTCGTCCAAGTATACACTGGCGCTCGAGTCGATGATGAAAGCTTGCTGCGGCTCTAAGTTCCAAAGATGCAGCACCAAAAGGATGGACCGAGATCTTCAAGCTCAGTATCAGTCAAAGTTCTATCGAAGCATGGAGAGAGAGAGAGAGAGACAGAAGTCCAGACGACAAACAAGGCACTATACAAGCAACGGAAAGAAGACAAACGTACCTGACCCAATTCTTGGCCCCAAGACCCGGAAGGAACCCTAAACAATCTGTGCAATCTCCAGCGTGCCTGCCCTACTAGCTCTCCTCTGGTTCCGGAAAGTCCCCGCAATGCTCCCCTGGCTCCTTTCCCTCTCCCTCTCCGCTTTCCTCGCAGCGTCAGCCTGCTTCCGACACCGGACACAGTACCAGGAGAGCCCGATGGCGAAGAGGATTAAGAACAGACCGACGAAGAGTGGTGCGTAGATGACGGTGTTTCCGACCATAGTCGATAGACGGCGAGCGTGGGTTCTGCCGCGAACGCTATGATTGGGTTGCGCGTTGTTGGATCGTTGGAGGCCCGTACGTATGATACGTGGAAGAGGCGGCAATGGAGTGGTTGGAAAGGGAAGAAGATCGTGATCGATGTGGTTTTGTGATGGGCGTCGGCGGCTCGTTGATGTGCTTGTCAGAGGATTGTGAATAGAAGAAGGCACGAGCCGTGAAGCTGGGAAGTCCGGGCTTCCAAACAGGTCCAGCTATCTTGCTTTGGGCGTGTATTTCCGAGGGGAGTATTGATGGAGAGTAGGAACGAGGAGCTAACCTACTGTCAGCGTGGGCCCGGTAGGCTTGCATCTATGAGATGTTCCTACCGATATTGAGCGTGGAACGAGCAAGAGCGAGGTCTGACACCAAGAAAGAACAACTGCTTATCGACAAGACCATTGATGTCGACTTGCGATGGCAGCAACAGTCCGTGCAATGGCGAAAAGCTTTGTTTATCCGATGTGTTTGACAGCAGCAGCTGCAACTGCATCTGCTCCCGTCGGTGGTGGCTGGGAAACGACAGCACCGCAAGCAGCAAGCGCGATTGGCCCCATGTAGAGGCGCAATGGCAGGTGCCCATGGAGGCAGCAGTAAGAGATCATGTTGTCCATCCAATGAGGCATTGTGACGACCTAGAGCAGGCGGTGGCGGTTAGCTATGTGATGACAGCGAACTGTGTGATGGTGATTGTTGTCCTCGTGTTTATACCCAGAGTGATGACCTTCACAGCGCTGCCTCGAATCCGAGCTGCACGATCAATCCAACTCGGCGGTCCCTATGACGAAAAGCGAGCATGAAGGCCAAGCCCCCGAAAGCCTCAAATCTAAATGGGCGCGGCTGGATATACCTCAATAGCTTCAATGTGGTGGAGATTAGGAACTGGTGGATGACAGTGTAGAGCGACATGGAGGAGAGTTTGCGTGTAGCGGACGAGTATACTGAGGAAGTGGCGAGGATGGGAGGTTGCTGAATATTTAGAGAAGGGTCATTAATGGGCACTATAGGCCTGTGATGTGTGGCGAGTGCGCTGGCACCGCCAGTACCAGCTCAGTCATTGAGTTGCTGTTATCGCTGTCTTCTCTGTGGTCAGCGGTGTCTGCTCGCAATCCCCTGGCGTCAAAGGGTAATCCAAAAGGTATTGCCCTGACATAAAACCTTGCCTACAACGCTGCGCAGACTCAATGCGATCCCTTACTTGTTAACAGTCTCACACGACTGGTTTGGTAATGCACTTCTTTTTCAATAAGCTAACACGCTATTCAATTTTGAACCTGTTACTGTGAGAAGTCCCACGGCCACCGACCCTGCCGATCATGAAATCCTTCACACCTCCTTAAGCAATAGTCATACCATTCGCGGTCATATACTGGGCAAACCTCTGCGGGTTCCTAGTCTGTAAAAAGACCGCCCCCGGCCCTGTGAACTTACATACCAGTCCCTCACCAGAGGCGATACCACTAATAATACCACCAGACGCGATACGCTCCATCACGTACTTCGTATTCCAGGCGACCAGGTGGCCGTTATCGACGATATATTTTTCGCCATCTTGCAGCTGCAGTGTGGTCAGTAATCTTCACCTCAAGCCCACGTTGGCTGGCGACTTACGTCTTTACGAATGATAGCGCCAAAACTGGTAAGCCACATAATGCCCGTCCCCGAAATCTTATACACATAAAGTCCCTCACCCGAAAAGATCGCCTTTCCCAAGCCCTGCCTCTTAAAGTCTCTAATCACTCCCTGCGTGCTTGCGAGCAGCGCATCCTTGCCCACACTCCACTGCTCATTGCCAGTAAGACGCAGGGAAGTGATGTCACCGAGACAAGGAGGAGCGAGAAGCAGCTCGCCTGGGCCAGTGAAGGTGGAGTGGTTGATTTCGCCCCCTGCGACGAGCTTGGAGAAGGAGAATTTCATGGAGCCTTTTAAGGTCATGGTGGGAGACATGGCTATCATCGCGCCTCAATGTCTTTGTTAGCACGCTTCCTATATTGCCATAGTTTCACCCATATCACCAAGCCTCTCTCGTCACCACCAGCACAAGAGCGAAACGACCAAGAGATTGAGCGCGCAACTTACCAGGCTTAACAATCATCGGGCACCCAAACGCCAATTGCAACGTAATTATCGTATTCGAATCCCGATGACTAATCCGATAGCTTCCCCCATTAAACGTCCCAACATCATCCGCCGTCGTGCTCTGCACGCCCTGGAACCCTGTCGGCGGAGAACCAGCGCCCGTCGATGCCCCGCCGAGTGACGCACCACCTACCGGACCATGGCTCTGGTGCCCTAAGTGCTGCTGTTGCTGCATCTGCATGTGTTGGGCATACTCCTGTGTCTCACCATTTCCATGTTGCTGTTGTTGTTGTGGCAAACCCGCCCTGACAGGGGGGCTCTGATACGGACTAGCAGCCTGCTGTGGTGGGCCAGGCGATGGCGTAGTTTTCTGGTAGGAAGTGCGATGGGAGAAGTTTTGTGGCGTGGGGTATTGCTGCTGGCCCTGTTGTCCGGGAAAATGAGGTGCTTGGTAGGGATGTTGGTTTGTAGGTGGTGCGTTGCCGCCGGGTGGTGGTGGGTAGTAGTGTCCGCCAGACTGAGCTGGAGGGGTTTGGGTGGTTGGCGGAGGTGCGTATTGCTGTTGTTGCTGCGATGGCGCACCGCCGGGAGGAGCTGGGGAAGCAGTTAGCATGATTGTTTCCAGAAAGGGTAGATGTTGAAGCTTTGACGAGGAATTGTGATGGGTAACCCGGGTGGATGATAGTTGGGCGCTTACGAGGATAGTAGCCAGACATGGTCGCAGGGAAGAATCAAGTGTTCAGATACTAGGGATGTAGATATGCGACAAATATAGACGATAGGAATGCGTGATACGAGGAGGAAGTGATCTTTACGAAAAACCTAAAGCGCGGTATATCTGTGCGATGGTCAGTTACTCCAATGCTCAGTCACAGGCCCTCGTCTTACCCCGCCGCGGCCTCGACATGACGCTTACAGGTGAACAGCACACACCTTTATTCCTTGTTCCTCCGAAGCTGAAGACGCTGTGTGCGGTGGTATATTGCACGGGAGGTTTGGATTGAAAGGGGAAATCCTCGAGACAGTGGATTGAAAACGAGTGGAGATGGTCCCTACATATATATATACTCAGCCGCTGGGCGGAACTCTCGAGGCATCAGTTCTCGTACTCCATTGAACAAGGACACCGGATTGGTTGATTCGACATATGAGGCGCTTCTGAAATGCATGGCTTTTCTTAAGAGCTCGAAGATGTTCGGGATAGGTTGTGAATATGCGGCCAATGACGATCCGCCGTTACGCTATCGTCTGAAGTGGGACTTGAGCTGTCCGGGCGCTTAAAATGCTTGGGCGTGAGATGCTTGGCGTGCAGGGTCGTATCAAGGGCTCGAACCACGAATGCGCACATGATTATACTCCATGCTGGATGTTAGTCGCACCTGATGAAAGAGGTGGGCTATTTGTAATTTTGTTTTCATTGCATGTCATGTATCCTTCGTCATCCTCATAGACGCTATGGAATACCATACAATCCTTCTTCGCCCATCATACAGAAGCCAGACGCAGTCGCAAGAAACTGATCATTATTCATTGCGCTCGTGTATGAACCACAAATCCGCATACATGCAGCATTTTACCATCATTAATAACGTAAAAGATAGCGGCCTCCATCTATCGTCCGTGCATCAGGTATCTCGTCGCAACAAACGCGCTCATGATAACCTCTCAAGAACGCGAAGAACCGCACGAAATGCCGCAATGTGGCAAGACAACTCGGGGATGACAAGCTTATGCCTGCTGGCGCTTGCGCTTTCCGACCTGGGCGGTGAAACCTGTCTTGATCGTGGTGACGGAGCGACGAGATCCGCAAGAGTTGCAAGTGATGAAGGACAGACGGTTCTCTCCCTTGTTGAGCTCGGTATCTGGAGATCTGCAGGTCTTGCAAGTAACGTACTCCACTGTTATGCTGTTAGCTTCTGATCTTGACTTGCTGCGCAACACAATGGTGATAACTTACTGATATAACGACGCAAAACGTTCTCGATCTGCTTCTGCTGGAAACGACCCTTGATAACCAAACGTCTGGAACCATCGACGGAACCGGACGTACCCAATTCAGCGAACAAGTACTGGGTGACGTGCTCGTCGGTACGCTTCATGCGCTTGCAGATCTCGTTGATGTTGGCGAAGATAGTCTTCTTGTTTCCTTCGCGGAGACACTGTGGTGGTGGGATTTTGTAAGAGCGGGCGCCGGAGGAAGCGTGGTCTGGGTTCTTCTGGGAGAGGAGGCTGAAGAACCTGGAGAGGAGGTGCTCGTAAGAGATGACAGTGGTGTTGTCGTGCTGCCAGATACCAGTTCCCTCATCCATGTCGCCAACATCCTCTGGCTGCTCGGACTCTGGCTCTGGGGCGGAATCATCGGCCTCGTCTCCTTTCTCGAGATCGAGAGCGGCGAGCTTGGCGGCGAACTCGTCCTCGCCCTCAGCCTTTGGCTTCTTGCTCTTCTTCTTCTTCTTCATGGTCAAATCGAGATCTCCGTCGGCATCCTCGGTCTTCTTAGACTTCTTCTTCTTCTTCATGCCGGCGAGCATAGCGGCAACATCATCGTCCTCGGCTGGTGCGTCTGGGCTGGCGGCGGAGTGGGACATGGCGCTATCCTTGTCTCCCTCGGCACTGTTGGCCCGCTGCGTAACATCTCCGTTCTCATCGACGACAGTGGTGCCCTCGCTAAATGCGACGGATTTGCGCGGCTTGCGCTCCTCAAAATCCTGTGGCGAAACAATATTAGCCCCAAGCTCTTTGACGTCGCTGACGTCGGGTGTGCGCCTCCTTACCTCAGCGGCCATGGTTGCGGTGATGGTTTTGGATATGTGTGGTGATATGTTGTAGAAGTCGTGAAGTTGTTAAACTGTTCTAGCCGTGTTTGTGAAGTGGGCCCGTTGTGATTGTCTTGGACAAAATATCTGGGATTGACCTCTGTCTCTTTGTGAATTCGCCCAACGTGGGTTGACTCACGAAAACCTTGCTTATGTCATTACGAGGCTGACCCTGTGGCTGGTAGCCGAGCTTCAACCACAGCTGCATCATGGCAGCTGGCAAGGTACAGCCACAAGGCTGACGACGTAGCAACAGTGAAACAACAACGTAAAGCCAATCATATAACTAAACCTCTTTGGGTTAAGCCTTCTATCTATACCGGCTGGTATTATCGCTTTTTTTAATGCCAACGCCCTCAATAAATAGCTTAAAATGTCTACCTCAACATCATCCTCCTACATCTTCCCATCCTCCGCAGGCGCCTCGAGCCCCTCCGCGCCAGGTCCATACGACGACCCAGCATCAGACCACGACGAGATCGATTCCCTGCCATCCTCGATAGACAGCTCTGATATGGAGTCGAACGATGGGTACAGGTCAGACGCACAGAAGGAATGGGAGGAGAGCTTGCAGCAGCTGGAGTTGCTGTTGACGATGGTCGTGGTCCCGTACATGGGCAAGTTCTTTGGGAGGAAGTTCGCATATTACAGTGAGTCCAGGTTCATTCTATTGGTCACAGGAGTAGTGAGCGTCAATCACTAACAAATTCATAGGCTGGGCGAAATATATGGAGTGGATGTATGAAGGAGTGGAGGTTCGAATCACGAACAGAGCGGCATTCAACGCAGTCGGCGCCGTCGAGGCCGCCGCAACTTTATGAGGGAGGACTACATGCGTGAGAAGGCAAGGCGTTTATAGGAGTTTGCAGCATACCCAGCATATCAGAATACAGCACGTAACAAAGAGTTTGAACATATTTACGTCGGCCCCGGCTAACCAGTGGGCAGTGCTGGAAGTGATTCCGAGATCAACTTCTGAAGCGTCGCAATGCTATGTAAAGTAATTGGCAGATACTAGCGAGCTTCACACCTTCCTTCCACAAAACTCATGATGGCGATGGGTCCCCGTTGATCATTACTTTTTGTCATTTACTAATCGTACACGCCCTTACCGCAAGCAGCGAAGGTTTCATCCCACTGATGCTCTACTTCTTGCCCTCGTACCTGCTCGGCATCAACAACTCTCCCATCACGTCGTCATCATCATCATTGGCCAAAACGCTGCCACCACCCCTACCCATCTCCGCAATCCCAGCCTCAACATCCGCCAACAACGTATAAACATCCTCCCCAGCATAAATCCTAATACTCTCCGCCGACGGCCGTCCAATTGTATTCATAAAGCTGACCCGGCTGGCTCGGTAGTGCTTGGTCATTTCATGGGTTGTGCTGGGCAGAAGCGAGCCTGGCGAGGGCTTGGGGAGTTGTGGTGCTAGTGGCGCTGCTAACAATGGCGCCGGGGCTGATGATGATGGTGGAGTTGATGCATTGGTAGGTAGATGGGTTGGTGGCTGAGGGAAGTTGAAAGCTGGTGTTGGTAGTGCAGTGGTTGGGTCCAGCCATGAGGTTTGTTCGGCTGGGGAGTGTGGTGGTGTTTGTTCATTGGTTGTACTGCTGTGACGGCTTGGCGGAGTATCGTTATCGCCAGCTGGACGAAGAGATATGTCCACTGCTTGCGCTCTGTTGCCTGGCAGCAGTAGGGCGGCTGTAACATGCTCAAGCAGCATCTGCCTAATCCTCATCCTTCTATTCTCAGCAACATCAAGTCTGTCGCTCCAGTCATCGATACTCTCATCCAGGCGCCCCAGGGCTTCTTCTTGTGTAAGCAGACCGTCGTTGGAGATATTCCCTGTCTGACGGCTGCGAAGGTGGTCAGGCAGCCGCTCATGGAGGTTGCGCCGGCCGGCACGGAGTGCACGGTGTGTTGTTCGCAAGTAAGTGCATCGGTCATCGAACTCGCGGAGCTGTTGCGAGAGAATGTTGACGTCTGCAGATGGAAGAATCGAGAACTGAGTGGCTTGGCCAAGGGCTTGGGCTCGGATCATCTCTAGTTCTTCCCGAGCGAGACTTGAAGACGCTTGTGCGACTGTGAAACCAACAGAAAGGTCGAGTGAGGTGCGCGGCTTTTGTAGCTGAAGTGGAGGCGGATATGATGGTGGAGGGCCAGGACGCTGCGTCGACCAGCCTCTATCAGTGGATGTGGTAGAAACGGTTGGTTTGTGGCTGCGCTTGTTGATGTTTAACAGCATCTTGGACGATTCTGATTGGTCGCGGCCAGATCGCTCGAGTGAAGGTTAGCGAGACAGGAAGTGCTCTGTTTTTGGCGTTGCCACGGATTGTAGTGGCGATGAAACATTTCTTTGCGATGAGATAGTGGCTGATCCTAGAGGTGTCTTCACCTTGGAAGTCGCTGAGATTGGCAGTGGAGCGGTAAGCGCTGCTGGATATGGCGAGAAGGGTGTGAATGAAGTGAACAGTGTCAATGCTGGTGCAACCCATGTGATAGGATCAGTGTTGGCAGAGCGTGGCGATGCATACTGTGGCAGCATTCGAGCTGACTTCGCCGGCACATCCGGCGGTGCGTCTGATACGACACTCTGCTCGCTCAGGCGATTCAGTGTTCTTTTCGGAAAGAGCTCACTGCTGGAGGGGCAAGCACCATGGTCTGAAATGATCAAAGGTGCAAGTGGCTTGCTCGGCCTTTGATGAGGATTCTCGTTGCTAGGAGAGCTCAAGTTCCGACGTGGCAATTGAGATCTGGCTGCCGACTGTGTGCAGTCAGTTGCAATGGCTTGCGTAGATGTGCATTCCTGGAAACCATTCTCCCTCCAACTAGGGTGACCCGGTGCACTGATGGAGCGCTCATGGACAGAAAATCGTCCTGGGATGGTTGCTAACGGGTTAGCTTGATGTCTCGTTTTTCAATAGTCGTACTTACGAGAATCCATAGATGCCTCATGAATTGCTGCCATATAGCTGAGACCGGTAACACTCGGCTTCTTTCTACGCTCGAGCGTACGCTGTTTATCCGTCTTATAATAGTCGTTGCATTCGGTGGAAGTGTCAATCTTTAGCTCAGCAGCTGCGGTCGCGGCGTTGACGTCGTGGGCAGAATCATCCTTCCTCTTTGCCAGAGGAGTTGTAATGGTAAGCCTCTCTTGACTTCTGCTGGGAAACAGGTGGTATTTACGCGCTTGGCTCGGCTTATGCATACGCCAGACGAACTTTGGCTCTTCGGTGCACTCCATTTGATGGTCGAAAGAGTTGCGCGGCTGGCAATCAGTTAGATTTGAAAAGGAAACTTGTGAAGAAGAACACAAAGTTTGGAGAAGATACGTACTCGATCAGGAAGGGAGTGAGGCGAGTCGTCCCGGTGAAGGTAGGCATCGAAGGGGTTCATCGACGCCGAGGTGTGATGCACCACCAAGTCGGCAATGTGAGACATCACGATGTGGGCCTGATGCGGCAAAGTATATGTTACAAGAAGTAGAAGTGACGTGGGAAAAGCAAATATACGTGAGGGATTGGCAATGACTTAGCATGGATGGCACACGCAGCAAATGGGAATTGGCGACTGATATATAATGGTATATTCTGCAAACCGCTGCAGCAGCTCTACACCTCTACACCATTACCAATTCTGAATACTCCACGATCGAAGGAATCTTCGGTGGGATCAGACCCACTCAACACGGAGTCTGTGAGCATTCTTAACGACGACGCCTTCTCGTCGACTTCGAAAAAAGAGCAGGGTATGAGGGTCGGCCGCTTGGCATTTTGTTCCCCGGATACACTGCAAACTCGTAGGTTGGACTCTAGACCCAAGGTCCAGCGACGACGAATGCTTCGATGGGTCCATATTCACGGCAGATTGTGACAGCTGTAACAATTAAGGCTTGAAGAGACCCCGCAGCTATGTGGAGGTGATTTAGTGAGACCGCCACGTTGCACTGTTAGGTTCTTGGCGAAGTAACAGGTTAACCAAGGGATCTAAGCATGACGAAATATGTTGACACAACGTGGCCGGCGCCGCCTAGCAATACAGCTCGCTTGTTACGGCCTTGCTCTCGTCAGTTCTTGCACCTACGTCTCTCTTTGCATGATCGACGGGTGAAAGATTTGGCATGCCACGTGTTCAACATTCTGCAAATAGTGAAAGCTCGAATACCGGCGAGGCATCGTTGACAGGTGGACTTCGGTAAAGTTGCTAGCGTAGCAATTGAAGAGGAAGATGAAACAGAAGTTCGGTTGGACTTGTTGCACGGACGTCTGTTTTAGGTTGCGCGCCAAGAATTCCAAACGTCCATATCGTGCGTCCGCCCCTGTCAAACTGCCGCCATGACCGCCGGGGATCGTGGAAGAGAGGCCGTCCTCGTGGGATCAAGGAGGAAATGTGGCAGGTTCACAAAGTCTTTTGTGGGTTTACTGGGGAATTGGAGCAGAATGCTACCATGTCAAACTGGTAGCGTCGCTGTGTTGTTGTTTCCTGTCACATCAGAGGTAATCCACCACACATCGCCCCATCGGTCCAGACTCTCAGGTTATCCTGAGATAATCTTAGGTGCTGCCAACATGTTAGTGTGCGGCAACAGCAATGACAGAGATAGGAGTTTCGCTTCCAATGAAGACCCAACTCCTGGTGCCCAAATCGACATCGCCAGCAGCAAGGGATGATGGGGCCAGATGCAGGAAGACGTCTCGCTCTGGTAATTTTTACTTGACGAATATTGGATTCTTGCAGCGCAGAATCAAGATCTGGCTGGCGCTTGCTCGCGTCTGCCAAAGCATGCCTCTCGCATGGTGTGGCGGTGGTAAAAAGGAAGGTGCGTCGTCATCAGGGTGAAGATGTAGTCTTCACACGAATATATCGACTGTGAGCATGTCGTTGATGTCACGGTCTTACCATAGCGTAAAGCCTCTGTTGGCGTATGGAAATTTACTGGCTGGTCAAGGAGGCGCAAGATACTTCTGACATCGCATTGAGTTTGCTTTGCATGAACCGTTCAACGTCGCCACGAAAATCTGGAGAAGCATGTACCGATCAGTTGATGATTGCAGCCGTCATTGTTTGCATCTCGGACTGAGTTCATAAAGGGGCAGAAATCCGTATGCTGTTGTCAGTGGATTGGCGGAAGTCCCGACGATTGGTGTTGGAGGATATCAGGCTCGCCGAGAGATCTGGTCGGTGTCAAAGCGCGGGAAACACCGATGCCCACCATGCCTGTGCGTTCTGCATTGTCGTTGGAGACACAACTCGACGAAAGCTGAGTTCCGCAACGGAAGATAATACATGATAGAGTCAATCTTGAAGTCTCTTCGGCATAACTCATCAATGCAAAAATCAACACCAAGTGCCGTTTTAACCTCGATTTCTAAAACTGAAGACGACGTCGACTTGAATATATAAACTGTCAAAAACTGACGCCAATAAAATCAGTAAGCCGCTATCCAATTTAAGGGCCCATATTTTGGTAGTTTTCTTTGCCCCAAATTTAATTATGCACCTTTATTGCGCTAGAGAACATATATAGAAGGGCTTCTTGAATCAATTTTAAATTTTGAAATCTCATACTTCGTGACATGGCGTCATTCGATTTAAGAATATAAAGTTCCACGAACAAATACCAGACTCTGAGACTCATTAGTCATTTAGAAAAAAAAGAGATCCCCTGAATACAATAATACGGTAATGCAGTGGATGGTATCGCCAGCAGTATGTTGTTTTTCCTAAACCAATAATACCTCAGTCTGATTATCGAACAACTTTTAAGCATTTCGACCTTGAACTCGAAATGTTTGCGTTGGCAAGTCCAGTTGCTGCAAAAGGATGAATGAATACCTTAAGAACATATAATAAGGTTCTGCTGCCGTGAAACCCACGAACATCTTGTTTGCAATCTGTGGGGCCCAATTTCAAAGCCTAAAGTGGCATAGCTCATAAAGTTATAAACGTTCTAATACCGTGAGCTGGATGATTCGATTTTTAAAATGCCATCCATCAATCACACGGATGTGATCTTCCCGTGACGGCTGACCGATGGCGGCTAGATCGTGGGGGTCTCCCGCTTAGTCACCAATGATGCCGACGATCCCGATCAGGAAGCTGAAGGAAGGTAAAGCCGAGAGAAAGCGCGGCGACGGGCAAAAGCTACCCCACGGCAACACGTTACTTTTTGTGAGAAGGAGCTTATATCAATCGCGGGGTAATTCAAGCTGTCAACAATTCAATGAAGTTTTTGATCTCCATTCCGAGATCACTCACATCACTCCCTACCCGCATCACCATAACATCCAAACCGTCACGTTTTCTTGGCAAAAGCTACAGAACCATGGGTACCGTTTCCCGTTGCATTGGCAGGGCTCCTCGTGATCCAAACACCCTCTCCAACTACGATCAATGGAGAACTAGACATACCATTGCCGACCTTTTCATCGACTTCGATAACCAGAAGCTCGATGGAACTGTCACTCTCCAGCTCGAGTCTATGACCGAGAAGGAGTCCAAGTTTATCATCCTTGATACCAGCTTTTTGGATGTTGTCTCCGTTAAGGCCGATGGCGAGCCTAAGCCAGAGTCTGAGTGGTCGTTGGCACCACGCATGGAGCCATACGGATCTGCTTTGACCATCAACGTCCCAGAGGGTGCTTCGAAGGGCTCCACCATCGAGCTCGTTTTCGAGGTCGCAACCACCAAGAGGTGCACTGCTCTCCAGTGGCTTACTCCAGCTCAGACTAAGGGCGAGTACCCATACATGTTCTCCCAGTGCCAGTCTATCCACGCCAGATCCCTCTTCCCTTGCCAGGATACCCCAGACTCCAAGTCCACCTACGACTTCCTCATTCACTCCACTCTCCCAGTTATCGCCTCCGGTGTCCCAGTCAAGGGTCAGCAGGGTGTTGACTTCAAGTCTAAGACTGGTGCCAAGCTTTACGCTTTCAAGCAAGCCATGCCGATGGCTTCTTACCTTTTCGCCCTTGCATCCGGCGAGATCGCCAACGCCGACATTGGCCCAAGATCCTGCGTTGCCTGCGGCCCATCTGAGCTCGCTGGTGCCAAGTGGGAGTTGGAGAAGGACACCGAGAACTTCATCAAGATTGCTGAGGATCTGATCTTCCCATATGTATGGGGTCAGTACAACGTTCTCGTCCTCCCACCATCCTTCCCATACGGAGGAATGGAGAACCCAGTCTTCACTTTTGCCACCCCAACTATCATCTCTGGTGATCGCCAGAACGTCGATGTTATTGCCCACGAGTTGTCCCATTCCTGGTCTGGTAACCTCGTTTCCAACGCCTCCTGGGAGCACTTCTGGCTCAACGAGGGATGGACCATCTACCTCGAACGCCGCATCGGCATGGCTCTCCACGGCGATTCCCACCGTGACTTTTCCGCTATCATCGGCTGGAAGGCACTCGAGGACTCCGTCAAGCTCTTCGGCAAGAAGAACGAGGAGTTCACCAAGCTGATCGTTGACCTCGAGGGCAAGGACCCAGATGACATGTACTCCTCCGTCCCATACGAGAAGGGTTTCCACTTCTTGTACTACATCGAGAAGCTCGTCGGCAGACCAAAGTTCGACAAGTTCATCCCACACTACTTTGGCAAGTGGGCTAAGATGTCTCTCGACTCGTACGAGTTCAAGACTACCCTCCTTGAGTTCTTCAAGGATGATGCTGAGGCAACGACGAAGCTCGAAGAGATTGATTGGCACGCCTGGTTCTACGCCCCAGGTCTCCCACCAAAGCCAGAGTTCGACACCTCCCTCGTCGATAACTGCTACGCCCTTGCCAAGACCTGGCAGACACAGGCTGATTACCAGCCATCCGCCGACGACCTCAAGGATTTCTCCGCCAACCAGATCGTTGTCTTCCTCGAGGCCCTCCTTTCCTCTTTCGACGAGAAGCCTTTGACTGCTGCTCAGACCTCCCTCATGGGGAAGACTTACAGCCTGTACAACACCCAGAACGTTGAGCTGAGCTCGCGCTTCTTCCAGTTAGGTCTTACGGCCAAGGATGAGTCCGTTTATGAGGCTACCTCTGAGCTGTTGACCAGAGTTGGACGCATGAAGTTTGCTAGACCTTTGTACAGACGTCTTGTTAAGGCTAACAGGGAGCTGGCGCTTAAGACTTTCCAGGAGAACATTGGCTTTTATCACCCCATTTGCAGGGGCATGATTGAGAAGGATTTGGCTTAAATTGTCTCTCTCATAGTGCGAGCACAAAATAAGATATCACCCTCCGAGGTCATGAAGTTAAGTCCATGGTAAAACGTCACAAGAGGAGGTTGAACTACTTGCGACGGCGGCATTGCCGAAGGCGGGTGGCGGCTTCAGGATGGCACTAATCGGTTTGCGGTTAGAAAAGCCAATTTGGTAATCTTCATAGAAGTTCACAATGGCACAAGGAAAACGGTTAGTTATGATTGCATTCCTTCATTCCAAAATCTATTAAACGCTGCTAGTGATGCTATGCTCCCCACCCACAATCCACAAGCACCGCCAAACCAATCCTTTACAAACGCCCGGCGCCATGCCATATAATATGTGGATGTCCAATCTCTAGTCATCTTTTGTGAATGCAACCTCCTTTCCTTTGCCCGTATCTACCTTCTTCCTTTCCCTCTCATCAGCCTCCGCATCCTCTTCTAGTGTAGTGTTCATTGGTGGCCCCTCGGAGTCACTTAAGGCATCCTCAAACCTCTCTTGCACTCTATCAGGCGGATTATCATGGCGCTCTGCAAGCTCTTCGTCTCCACCTGGTTGATTAGCCTCTGTAATCACAGGCTTCGGACCACTAATAATCAACCCAGTCCATTCCTCGCCCCAATTCTGCTCACGATCGACTGCTCCTTTGGTAGCGCCCTCTTCAGCAATCTCCTTGATGTCAGACCAGTACTCAAGACGCTTAACCTCCTCATCCGCAGCACGGACAGCGATCATAAGATTCGATATCCTCTTGTCGGCCCTCTCTTTCTCCGCAATCTCCTCATCCGTCGCCTTGTGATCTGGAGGCAGGCTTGCAGACTTGCGACGTAATCTCTCGGTCTCGCCGTCCAGCGTCTTCACCAGATGCGCAAGCAATACTCGGCGCGAGGCTTGGAAGATAAACATTCCCATGACATCCTTCATCCTCTTTCCAAGGTAAAACAGATCGTCACCGCTATTGAGGACAAAGTTCTCAATAACCTCCATCTTCTCACGATCAATTCTAGAGTCATGCAACGCAGCGATCAAATGCTGAATATCCCTTATATCATCCCTATCCACCGCTTCACTCCCATCCCTAGTACTCTCATGTTTACTCCCAAACTTACTCGGTGACGGCGTCCTCTCAAGTCTCATCCTCTGCGAATGAATCGTAAAATAATCCGCCGCCAACCCATGCCCCTCCTCCTGCGGCACACTCCCATCATGCTTCTTAACCCTCGTCCTTATCCAAGCTCGCCTCCGCACGAAAGAATTATACCACGTTGGCCCGTGCCATGAACATTTCCCCTTGGTGAACATGAAGCTGTATTCCCAGCCATCTTCGTCTTGGCTCTTCTTGCCTATGCCTTGGAGGGCGGGATCGTGGTTTATGCGCCATTCTGGCCATGCCCATTCCCAGGACGGATCGGGTGGTTGCGCATTGTTTATGGATGTAGCGGAGGGCTTGAAAGCTATATTTGTCCATGGTGCGTGGTCGAGAAGTCCGAGGGCTTTGGAAGAGAAGAGTGGGAAGCCGCAGAGGAAGCCACCGCGCTGATTTTCGTAGAGGACATCTATTGCCGTTTCGCAGTCGGTGTGCTTGCGTTTGTGTTTCGAGTTCGTCCTGGTGCTTATCTGTTTCGACGTCGGTCTCCCTCTCGCCGAGTCCTCCGTTTCAGTGGACGCCGTAGGCACAGCCTCCACAACTCCGGACGTTGAAGGTGCCGGCGACGACTCCCGTCCATCCACAGCCGTAACAACAACTTGCCCAGCCCGTTCAGCAGGTCGGTCCGCAGTCCATTTCTTGCTCCACCTCTTCCTCTGCACCTCCCTATTCACTTTACTCCTCCTCCTCTTTCTCCTTGTGCCATCCACCGTAATCTCCGTGTCTTCCGTCGACAACTCTTCATCGTCCGTTACAGCAGTATCGAGGGAGTGTCTTTGACTCGAGAGGTTCTCGTGGGAGCCGCCGGCGCTCTGTGTGCCTCGGGCCTGTGGCGCACCGCTGTCATGGTCTATAAGGTGGATCTCGTGATCACAGTCGCTTTCTTGGAGCGACGTCTTGCGGCGGTTAGAGGCGTGGGAGATGGAGCTGAAGACGTTTTTCGTCATTGTGGGGTTCGATCAGGGTTGGCAGAGCATGGCGAGCCAAGGTGCAGCTGATAGCCGTCGAGAAGTCGCTCTAGCAAGGAGGCAAGAATGAGTGTGTCAAGTCGAGTATTCTAATCTAGGCTTAATAATTGGCCTCGAGAGCTTTTCGGAGTCGAGGTGTTGTCGTTGCGTAGCCCGCCCAACAAGGGAGATTAGGCGTCGTGTTCAACTGGTTAACCACCCCAACAGCCCCTAACGTTCAGCACGATGTCACAACAGCTCTTAGCCGCCGGATAGCCGATATAAAGATCGACAATTTAGACGCGATATCCTCTCGTCAAAAAAAACAAATGACGGTATCGTCTCCATAAAATTCCACTTTCCCATGTCCTGGTTACCCTGCAAGGCACCATTCCATCACGTGTTGGTGCATCATCAATGACGTAGTGTCTGGAGGTCCAACCTCGTCGCTCGATCAAGGCACCTCACACCACCACGCTCACTTATATAAGTGCCTAGCCAATCGGTACCTTGACCCCTCATTCTACTTCATACCCTCGTCTTACCACGAACACAATCCACGAAACAATAACGACTTATCACGATCCAAAGTGATAACTACCACGAAACAACTACAAATTCGCTTGTAAACACATACAAATTTCACAATGGCTCAACCAAAGTCTCGCGTCCCAATGGCTATCGGTCTTACCGCTGCTGCCGGTGTTGGGTACTACCTTTACCAGTCTGGCGGAAACCCAAAGCTTGCCGAGAAGAAGATGGAGAGTACGTTATCACCTCGAGATTGGCTTAGAGTCTCAATGCTCGACTTCACTTAGACTGTTGTTAACCAGTTCCTAGCCGATGTTGCCCGCGCATCCGCGAACCTCAAGGGTGAGATGCCAGGTCACACCAAGGAGGCCGAGAAGAAGGCGTCTGAGGCTGGAACCGAGATTGGCCAGAAGATTGACAACGCTGTAAGTCCCCTCACCTTTTCCATCCCCACACATCTTATACTGACGATCGTACCAGGCCGACCGTGCACGCGCAGAACTCAACCGCGTCGAGAAGACCGCCGAGCAATATCGCCAGGAGGCCGCCAAGGAGACCATGGCCAAGGTCGACAAGTTCGACGCTGTTGTCGAGAAGAAGGCTGCTGAGGCCAAGAGCGGCATCTCTGGCTGGTTCGGTGGAAAATAAATGACATACCTTATGATAATGATGAATGCTGGGGAGGATGACTATTATGGATAAGAGCGCCAATGCTGGAGTTTTAGAGTTTAGCGATGGTGAATATGTATCGTAAGGAGCGCACTGCGTAGGTTGAAAGAACGAACATACCATATAACGAAACCTTCAAATTGTGCACCCTGTATCGACTTCGCCCCTTCCACTCGAAAAAGCCTTTCGAATGGGCGAAAGTACTTGAGAGCTTTAATGATGCGTAGACAATGAGATCAAACGCGCAAAGGGCACTCCACCACAAAGCATCGCCCGTTATCGAGCTATATAAGCTTTGACGGTAACCAGTGAACGGAAAGTTAAAACGTTGAACCCTCTACCCTCTAAATAGTGAGTCCCGCCAGAAGCCTTCTTCAGAGAAGGTGAATACCTCGTACGAGCATGTGCGACAACCGCTACATAACCTACCGATGCAAGTCTAGGCCCTGCAGGAAAAAGATAGTATGGAAACTCGTGTATTGGAACATCCTCGACAAAAGGGAATTTTTTAATCTTCAATACGACTACGGCGTAGACGAAACACTGGACCGGTCCTGTGAAGCCAATGTATGGATTAGGCAACTTATCAATAACGGTGATGATCAGTGGCATTGTAATATCTACTCTGCGGAGTGTTTGGGATTGTTTGAGACGGGGCAGGCGGACCATATGTGGAGAGGTGAAAGGTTATCGAGGCTGGCCTTTTCGAACGCAACATGCATGTACGAACCTTTTTAGGAATGCTATTTAACTGGTTGATGTTTGATGGCGGCTCACATGTCAACGCACTTGTAATTACTTTTGCTTCTCGTCCCACCTCACCTTGTCAGGCCGTCTCACATACGCAATTGCGGAATCGAATACAACTGTCTTAGTATGACAACGTGTGTGTTCTATATCTAGAACGTCGCCCTCATCCGCTGGTATATCTGACACTTTATCTTCGTCTTGATCTTTGTACGCCAATGAAACGCCAGAATACACCACATAACCAATGTCGCTTTACCGCTCCACCCATCGTTATTATCTACCTTTTCTGAACGCCATACCATTATCCACATGTGTGCCTCGAGATAACATCGCGGGTCTTTTAAGCGCCAACCACCTTATTCTCGCTCAACTCTTATACATCCATCAACTTCACCTTGATTGCAAGCGGGCTATTACGCACCGACCATGGCAACGTCACCGCTACCCAATCTCAACTCCGTAGCTTCACGCTTTCGCTCAGCCATATCCCACTTCCACGCATCCTCAAAAGAGGTCTTCCTCTCCTTCACGTCCTCCTTGGTGAGGCCAAGTCTGCGCACCACTTTAAAGGCGCCAGTACCGACGGACATCGTCTGGCCCATAATAATACACTCACTCACACCCTCAATAGTATCCCTCTTCATGCCCGCCGCCGCATCAAACAGATGATCAGGCGTCTTCTCGAAAGAGGCGAGCTGAAGGACCGAATCTCTCATCTTTGACAGACCGAAACGAGTAATACCGAGAATCTCTCCCTTGTATGTCATCACGTCGGCAAGCAGCTGCATGTGACGAGGATCAATACCCATGTCTCCCATAACGCTGCCGATTTCGGTCGCGATAGTAGCACGCGCGGCTTCGATACCAAGGACTTGGTTACATTCCACGACAGAGTTGGAAGTAACCTTGGTACCGATGACTCCGACCGTGGTCATACAAGCCTTTAATCCGTAACCCTCGACAAGAACTGTATTCTTGCCTTTGTCATCAGTCTGGATAATGGCTCTTGTTGCCTCTGGATATCCAGAAACAGGGATCATCGGGATAGCGCGCTTGAGGTGGTTGACTCTGAGGAGGAGATCGGAACCGGTGTCAACGGCTTCGGAAGTCTTCTTGAGGATACCGGCGCGGGCGCCAGTGCCGGAGTTGCCGCCGTGGTGGACGTTGACAAATACGCACTCGCCGAGGACCTGAACGTCGTTGGAAGAGATCTTGAGCTTCTTGGCCCTGCAGATAGCGTCTGCGATCTCGGCGACGGAGACGTCGAGGTGCATTTCCGAGACGGCTTGGGTATCGACTGAAATAGCGATAGTACAGTACTTCGCTGCCCAGGTATCCTCAATCCATCTGATACAGTCCGATATGTACGTCTTCTCGATTCTGCCCTTGACGATTCTCGCAGCGACAATATCGTCTGGGTTTCTCAATGGACATGTCATAACAGGCGTCGAAATGAGTTTACTGGCATTAATAATTTCCTTAATACGCGGCACACCCTGGGTGATGGACATACCCGCCACACCGGCGAAATGGAAAGTTCTTAACGTCATCTGGGTACCTGGCTCTCCGATAGACTGGGCACCAACGGCACCGACAGCGTGCCCTGGTTCGACATGGGCCTTCTCGTACTTGCGAAGACAGAGTTGAATGAACTTGGTCAGGGTTATAGCGGACACCTTGGCGACACGCTCCATATGGGCGACCTGGAGTGGATCTTCTTTCTTGACATCGTAGATCTTCCCTGGGTCCTCGTTGAGACCTGGAAGACCAGCTTGAATACGTGCCTTCTGGAGCTTGGTGGCAAGTTTGCCGACGTACTTCACGACGTCGTTCACGAAACCACGAGCGGACTCGAGTTCGTCAACGCCGTAGTCGGTCGTCGAATCGTATGGGAGAATCTCACCATGGATGAGACCTCTTCTGATAAGCTTCTTTCTCTCTGGCTCGAGGAGCATGTCGGCCAAAGCAGTGATTTCATATGGAAGGAGACCACGGTCATTGTTGTTCCAAGTCAGAGACTCGGCATGGGTGAACGCACGATCGAAATGCACAGGCACGGCTGTACCCTCCATATCGACGGGGTCAAGCTTATCGGCACCGAACTGGAACTGAACGATACCCCCTGAAGAGTTACGGACGGTGTCATCGTACTGGGTGGACAAATCTTCGAGCGACTTCATGAGGCGTCGAGACATGTAACCAGTCTCAGCAGTCTTAACGGCGGTATCGACCAAACCTTCACGACCAGAGATAGCGTGAAACAGGAATTCTGTTGGAGTCAAACCACCAAAGAAAGAGTTCCTCACGAAACCTTTGGAAGGTGGAGATTTGGCGTTCTTTGGGAAATGTGGCAGAGTACGGTCCTGGAAACCATCCGCGACACGGGCACCGCTGATCATTTGCTGTCCAACCAGAGTAACCATCTGAGCGACGTTAATGTTGGAACCCTTGGATCCGGACTTGGCCATGATAAGTGGAGAGTTCCATTTGCTGAGGGTGTCGATACAGAAGGCTCCGGCCCTCTGTCTAACTCCAGAGAGAATACCGGAGATCTTGTTCTCCATCGTCTCTTCCAGGTTACATCCTGTAGCCTTCTCAAGCTTTCCCTCCTTGTACTGCTGAATGATTTCGTCACACTCGGCGTAGGCACCTGTGACAAGAGCATACTTCTGATCCTCCAACTTTTTCGATGGATAAACATCCGAGATACCGATAGAGAAACCACGGTTAGTGAGGTATCTTGCCGACAGCTTGGCCAATCTGTTCATGGCTGCGACTGCGTGGTCGGGGCCGAAATCTCTCAGGATGGTATAGAAGATGCAATCCTTCTTTCCTGATCCAACTGTGGTCTTATCCATCATGCCGCACATGACTTCTGAGTTACGAATAACGAGCCATCCATCGTTTGGACACATATCTGGCGTCATTCCAGGCACAGCCCTGTAATCCCTACACTTCGCGTCCAGGTTGACCTTGACAGGAGAATCCTTGTTCGGACGCATAAGAATACTGAACAGTTGCTTTCCGGTCCACATCGCCTGTGGCTTGATGATGGCTGGAGGAGGAAGGTCGATCTTCATATTTCCGTCCACCATGTACATACAGAGATGGGTGAAGGTCTTGCGATCGAAGAAGTTCTCCTTACTACTGGCAAGGTACGCAGCTGTGATGAAATCCTGCGTTGCCGAAATAATTGGCTCTCCGTTCTTTGGCGTACACAAATTGTTCTTGACACCCATCAAGTTGATGGCTTCTGTTCTGGCTTCCTCTGTCTGTGGAACGTGGATGTTCATTTCATCACCGTCGAAATCGGCGTTGTAAGGGCCGCAAACACACTCGTTGAATCTGAATGTCCTCCAAGGTCTGACTTTAACGTAGTGGGACATAATGGAAAGCTTGTGCAGAGATGGTTGACGGTTGAAGAGGATAATATCTCCATCCTCAAGATGCCTCTCAACCACGTCACCAATTTGAAGCGTCTTTGCTTGGAAGTCGCGATCTCCGTGCTTGAGAGATATCTTTCTTCCGTCAGCCTTCTTCTCGACAATGTTCGCTCCTGGCCACTTCGCTGGTCCATTCATAATGCATTTCCTCAACTTATGAATGTTCCTGCCGTGGACACGCTCCGGATATGTCATGTTCATGGCGACCAATATCGGCAACGCAACCTCCTCAACACTCAAGTTCGGATCTGGCGAAATGACAGTTCTTCCAGAGAAATCGACACGCTTTCCAGATAAGTTTCCCCTGAAACGGCCCTGCTTTCCCTTCAGACGCTGGCAGAAACCACGGATAGCCTTTCCAAAACCTGGTTGCTGAAGACCTGGAACATCACTGTTGACGTACATCGCAATCTGCAGCTGCAAGAACTCCCACTGTTCCATAATAGTCTGAATAGGCTGACCCTTCTGCAGTGCGCCACGGATCAAAGAACTGATATGAACGATATCCGACAACTTCGAGGTTAAGTCGTCTTCTGTACTGGCGCCATCTTGCGCGACCGAAGGACGAATACACACTGGTGGCGCTGGAACATACTGCCACAAGAACATTTCTGGCCTTCCCTCTGCAGGGTTGATTCCGAGCAACTCACAATCAGTTGGCGTGATCAGCTTGAAGAGGTTTAGAACTCTCAGCGGGTTCAAATCGTCCATGGCTTTCTTTAGATGCTTATCCAAATCGGCATTTGTCTTTCTCGCCTCATCGAACGACGCATCGAACGCCTTCTTCTCCGCTGGAAGTTCCTTCTTTGCCGCAGTCGACTTGTTGTAGGTGACGAATTTGTCATGAGTGAGCTTGAAGACTCCAATCTTTCTGATCTGTCCATTGACAGCACCACAGTAAGGGCATTTCTTGCACTTCCTGGTCTGCGCATTGATCTTCTTGCATATCTGAGTGCGCTTGAGGTTGTCGATATTCGGCCTTCTGAGTTCCTTCAGGAATTGGCGACGCTCTGGCTCGGTGAGGAGCACTCTGGCGCATCCTTTGCAGATCTCCTGGAGGATGGCGATAACAAGCTTTAAGTAGCCAATGTGGAAGGCTGGGAGGGCGAGGCGGACATGTCCGAAATGTCCGTTACAGTTCTGTAATCCTTCACCACAGGTCTCACACTTGCCGGTCTTGCTGGAAATACCAAGTCGAGGATCGACGGCACCATGCGGAACTGGCCTGCGGTTCTTCTCAATATCATAAAGAAGGCGATCGGAAACTTCAAGGACACCTTGGTTGACGATGTCGCGTGTGGACCTAAGTAATTAGCATCAGAGAACCACCTTGACGCGTCGATTAAGCACATACTGAATGCCAAACTTGAGCTCCTTGAATCTCTTTGGAATCTTGTCCACCACCTGCTCCTTTACGGCGGGGCCGCTGGGGCGCTGCATCTTGTTGTACTGCTACCCAATGCTTGTCATAGAGCATATAATGGGGATAGTGAATGCTGGTGATGGGTCGCCGAAGATGCGGTACGGCAGAGGTTGGCTATGGCCGTTTTTGGTGTCCTGGAGTTGATGGCTCAAGACCAAAATGACTGCGAGGGCGAGGCTTCGATCTCGTAAATTTCGAGACACCCAAAAGTGGTGGGGTACGATGCAGATTTGATCTTATCTTATCTTGCATGGGCCGTTCTATGCAAGATCAAGTGCACGAAAAATGAAATTGAAGCATGAGAAGATTTATGGTCCATGAATCTAAATAGTCTAACATATGTCTGTGCCTATTCCGTGTTGTGATATAAAGTCGCGTTTATCCAATGTTCATCAGGTTTGATGTTCCTGACGGCGCATCGGGATGCTCCTGGCAGGTCTGGCAGAATAAGTCGGCTACACTGCATCAAGCGATATGAAGGCTGCCGTGGTCACCGCCGTGGACACAGCGTAATAATTTTGAGCTCCGTTCAATGGGGCCAAGCTGCATTATACCTATAGCGCCGAACCCCAATCGCCCTTCTCGACCTCGATCCCTCCTCCGATTCCTCCACACCGTGTCATGAAACATTTATAGGCAGGATATGGTCTCTGGTAGCCGCGGCATTATAAGATGCAAGTCGGCTGTATCAACAACTTTACGAGCGAGCTCGCATGAACCCTTGCTATTTCTGTATCCGACATGGGCGCGAACGATCGCGTCAAGTTCAGCACAGGTTGCCCCAGCCGTGGGTCAGCCAAAGCTAGACAATGTATACTACGGCGCCAAAGATGCACAACCCCTTCAAATGCGAGCGGAAACTCGACAACGAGAACTGAGGCCAGCAACTCAGAGCACCGGCCCCGACATCAGGCAACCAAGGATCGAGCCACAACCAGTTAGCGACAGTAGCCCGACACAAGGCGGAATTCGATCGAAGAGTGAGAGTGGTGTTGACGAATACAATGGAGAGACCGGTCCCCGGCCTCTGCCGAGGAGGAATGTTGGTGGCATCAAGGTCAAACGAGTGTTAAGACATTTGGAGAAGACATCGAGGAAGCACGGTTATGATCAAGAAAGGAGGAACCAATACTTTGAGCAAGCCCGTGAGGAGAGGGAAGCGAGGGAGCCAAAACCGGCCAGGATCATGGAGGACCTCACAGAAATCACAACGCAAAGGACGTCTGCTCGCTCTACCATCAATGTCTTGGTATCGGAGGATGCCGTGCCGCAGCTGCTGTTCGGTTTAGAGGAGAATATTGTGGAAATCAGGCATAGGACGGGATGCCATATCGAGCTGCTCGAGACTGAAGACAACTGCGATACTCGGACCCTGCGAGTGAACGGGCCTGCTGTCTGTGTTGCGGCGGCCGCGGCTGATATCAGCGCCGTCCGGAATGCATCGTCAACTGATCAACGATTCTTCATACCCTCAACTTTCAGTACAAAACGCGGCCAGCGCACTGCCGAAGGCTCCGTCATCCCCGACTACTACGTATCTCGCGAGAAATCCGTCACGACCCCAAAGCGTGCAGATGCCATCCGCCAACCTCAAATATGGACCTCAAAAAATCTTCACAGTTATGTGCTTTCCTTGACTCGTATCAAGATGACGAATCAGATGCATCGGATTTTTTATGGACCAGGAGAGGAACATCAAAGAGTCGTCGAATCGTTGCTGGAGGATTTGTTCGAGAGTGATAAATGCCTTGAAGTCATGAGTGCGGCTACTTTGAATGAAGGTCTTGCATATTTCACACGGGTCAACCAGTTAACCGCCGTGCGAGATATCTTCGGTAAATTGCAGCTTCGTGGATTCAGGATGAGCACGGAAACATACAATATTATGCTTCGAAAGGCCGCCAAGATCCACGATCTAGGTACCTGCAGCTCCCTGATACGTTCTATGGCTTCAAGAGGCTATCGCGCCGACTCCAGCACTTGGCTTACATTTCTCGCCGCGCTGGACGAGCCGAAAGCAGCGGCAAAAGTGGTGGCAGCAATGAGGGAAAGAGGCCTGTTTTATGAGGAAGGAGTGCTGGCGAAGGCATGCGAGGTCTTGGCACCACTGGAGCTGCAAACACGCTTGGACGACGATGAGCCATGTCTTGCTTCTGACTTCATTTCATACATGGAGCAGACTCTCGGCGAGAAATGGCTTAATCAGGACGCCGCAAATAAGCTCCTTCAAGTGCTGGCCTCGCGTGGTCTCACATCTGAATGCTGGTTTCTGCTCGAGTATATGTCGCAACGACATATCTTGCCGGACGTCGTATCGGGGAACACCATTCTTGACAAGTGTTGGAAGTTCATCAGCTTCGATACCGGACTCAACCTATTCGAGCGCCTTGTCACAATGTACAATTTCGAGCCAGACGAGGTGACGTGGTCGATCATGTCTAAGCATGCCTGGGAGTCGAAGTATTATGCTACTTCCCGCACCATTTGGCGATACGCCTGTTTAGACGGATCAGTTTCCGCATCAATGCGCCGCCGCATAATAAGGAGTCTCGCTGCCTCACTCGCAACAGCACATGATGGTTCCGAGAAGCGAATAAGCACATGGACCACAACGACCGCGCCCTTTGTTATCACTAAGGCCGCCAAGCTAACGTTCGCGAATCCAGAAGGAAATATCCTGGATAAGCAAGGCGCCCTGTCGCTCGCTAGCCACGCAGTGAAAGCAGACGAGGAGCAATTTCTCACCTATGAGCTAGCGCCGGGCCAGGAGTTGATATCCTTGCTCCGGCAATCAGTGGAAGCTGATCTGGCTCTTGAGTACGATCCACTGTTGCAATCTAAGCTGGCAGAGAAAAAAATGAAGAAGGTCTTTCAGTACTTGAATAAGAATGCACCAGAGGTCAAAAGGCAAGCTCGCACATACCTGATCGAGCTTCGTTCTAAGCCTCCCTTACGGAGTATACTCCACGCCGCGCCGGCAAAGGTGGAGGAGGAAGTGACTGAGGCCGTTGAGCCGGAGATGGAAGAGCGTTCTCTTGTTCGGCGGACCATCAGCTCACCTGCTCTCCCCCTCCGCCGGGTGAGCGGTTTTCCTGCTTCGCCTACTCACAAAACCAGCGGTTTCAGACTCCGAAAGGTCAACTACGCTCCACGCGTCGCTCCTCGACGCAGACCAGCGGAAGCAGAGGCTGCGAGGCGTAAGGCTCGGGATTTAGCTGGTTTCAAGAAAGAGACAGCAGCTAAGCAAGCAGCTAAATGCGTTTTGCTTGTCCCAGCCAGGATAGCAGAAATTGAAACGACTTCAACAGTTGCCACAACGGCAGACCTCGACGCCGCGGAGCTTGTTGTTCATAGCGAAAAGCTCATGAATAGAAAACGTCGGAAGCGCGAAATTAAACTGGCGAGTGCGCCAAAGGTGAAGAGGACAGAGAGGTGGCGGCGACGCAGACTCTATGGACGCAAGCTGTTCCTGGCTCAACAGAACGAATTGGAGGCACCGAAGTAGGAGGAAAGACGACGGACTTCAGGAAGTCCGAGGTCTGAAGATGATGATACCACTGCGGCAGATCGCTTTGATAGCAGGGAGCTGTATGATATATGTTATATAACTGTAGATCACATGTATAAACGACGAGACGAAGTCTGGCTACGATCAGCTGTCTCAAAATTCCAAATTATTGGTTTGCCTCGAATTGGGCCAATGGCAGAGCTCCAAGGCTGCCGACCCTGAAAATAAGCTTCCATTTTTAACGGTCATCCCCACGACTAAGCTTAGCTCCTCCACCAATCAAATATTGTCACTGACCCGCGGCTAGCCGTCATCCAACTCCATTCGACCTTCGGCCGACGTTCTTTTGTTTACTTCTGGCGTCTTTCTGGTTGATCCTGCCCATCACCCCACCTCTCACACGGAAGCACAGCAGAAGCCTGTTACCCCACCTAAAACCTTCCCCCTCCTTCACCTTCCTATCCCGGTCTCTTTTTGGTGCCAAATGTCAGGACTGTTTCAATCTTCTTCGAATACCTTGAAGAAGACTTTTGCCAACTACACACGAACCTCTACATCTCGTTTCAGTAGAGTCTCCCACATAAACCGATTCTCATCAGTTTCGAAGTACCAGCTTCAAAGCACCAGAACATACAGTTCTCAGCTCCTCACAGACAAACAGCGCATCCAGCACCAACGTCGCAAAGACTTCAAGATGGCTCCTCAACTCGACTCCTATTTCTCCCAGGTCGACACCCTGTCCGAGCACTTTATTGATCGTCTCCGCAAGGCCGTCGCCATCCCATCCATCTCCGCTGAGGACGAGCGCCGCCCAGATGTCGTTCGCATGGGCCAATGGCTCCACGACGAGCTGAAGGCTCTGGGTGCCCACGTCGAGCTCCGCGAGCTCGGCCCACAGCCACACAAGGAGTACCTCCAGCTCCCACCAGTTGTCGTCGCCCGCTACGGAAACGACGCCAAGAAGCGCACCATCCTCGTCTACGGGCACTACGATGTCCAGCCAGCTTCCAAGGAGGATGGATGGAACTCTGAGCCATTCGAGCTCACTGTCGATGCTGAGGGACGCATGTTCGGTCGTGGATCCACCGATGATAAGGGACCTGTTCTTGGATGGTTGAACGCCATCGAGGCTCACCAGAAAGCTGGTGTTGAATTCCCAGTCAATCTCCTGATGTGCTTCGAGGGTATGGAGGAGTATGGCTCTGAGGGTCTTGATGATTTCATCCGTGCTGAGGCCGACAAGTTCTTCAAGGATGCAGACGCCGTCTGCATTTCTGACAACTACTGGCTCGGAACCGAGAAGCCATGCTTGACCTACGGTCTCCGCGGCTGCAACTACTACTCCGTCGAGATCTCCGGCCCAGGTCAGGATCTCCACTCCGGAGTGTTCGGCGGAACCGCCCAGGAGCCAATGACGGACTTGGTCCGCGTCCTCGCCTCCCTCGTCGACACCGACGGCAACATCAAGATCCCTGGAATCGCCGAGCTCGTCGCTCCAGTCACTGAGGAGGAGAAGGAGATCTACAAGGACATCTCCTTCACAATGGACAACCTGTACGAGTCCCTCGGCTCCAAGACCACCATCTTCGAGGACAAGGAGAAGTCTCTGATGGCCCGCTGGAGATTCCCATCCCTCTCCATCCACGGCATCGAGGGCGCCTTCTCCCAGCCAGGCGCCAAGACCGTCATCCCAGCCAAGGTCACTGGAAAGTTCTCCATCCGCACTGTGCCAAACATGGAGTCTGAGGATGTCACCCGTCTCGTCGTCGACTACGTCAACAAGGAGTTCGCCAAGCTCGGCTCCAAGAATAAGGTTAACTGCTTCTTGCAGCACGACGGGAAGTGGTGGGTTGCGTCGCCGAAACACTGGAACTTCAGCGCTGCGGCCAAGGCCGTTGAGCGCGTCTGGGGCGTTGCTCCAGATCTTACTAGAGAGGGTGGGAGGTATGTTTCCTGTCCTGAAGGACATTGGCTAATGCGTTTTGTGTTTTTCGCTAATAGGTTGCAGTATCCCGGTCACCCTTACCTTCGAACAGGCTACTGGAAAGAACGTCCTTCTTTTGCCAATGGGTAGCTCCACTGATATGGCTCACTCTACCAACGAGAAGTTGGACCGCAAGAACTATGTTGAGGGTATCAAGCTCCTTGGTGCCTACCTCCACTACGTCGCTGAGGAGAAGATGGTCGAGCAGTAGATTGCTTAGGATATAAAATCGAAAAATCAAAATCTGTTATGATTGCCTACACATTTATTACGACCATGTCGTCCAGGCTAACCGAGTTGACAGTATAGAGTCGTTCAAGGTATAGATATCAATATCAATATCAAAATCGGTTATTACGTTAATACTGTCCAAGCTAACCGGTTAAACGAAGTAGAGTGGTTTAGGATATGGAAGTCAAAATCGAAATCAAAATCAATCAAAACTGCTTACACATCCACCACATCCATGTAAACTATGCTAACAGGTTAAAGAAAGGCGCCCTCTATTTTCCCGAACCCAGCAATCTTCATCTGCCTCATATACCACTCCCTCTCAAATGTATCTATGTACTTGACATAAAGTCGCGCGATCTTGCTATCCGCTTAAAACGTTTTCCATTATCATCTTTCCGTCCTCGGTCAGTAGCGGGTCCTTCTTGATGAGGTCTTGGGCTTGCGAGACCAAGTCGGAATCATTTACTACGAGGGATACAGCCGGGGGGTGGGACGTTACAGACTGGTTAGTAGGTATCGAGGTTGCGGACTGTTTTTCGACTTCTGACTGTTGACCGGCGCACGTTTGCATCTCCAGGAGTTGCAAACCGATTAGCAGCGCTGCGCTGGGTCGTCGAATGAGATGTTTCATGGCGTTCTGTCAGCTTAACGGCTTTCGTAGGCGCCCAAGGAGTACTAGCTCTCCTCGAAGGTGGCTCCTTTACGGGAGGTGGTGGGATCGGCTTATGTCTGCGTTTATGGCCATAGTTGAAGAACTCTCCATCGTCTGTGCTCGGTGGTACGTATGGAGTGTTTGGTGTGTATGTCTGTATTCTTTTCTTAACTATAATTGAGGTTTCCAAAACGAGCGTTGTCGTCAAGAGTTCCAGAGATAGCTGTCGTCTGCGGGAGTCTATAGCTATGACGAGATCGAGAAGTGGCAGGGCCTGATGATAACTGGATGGCGGGAGCGGCGAGACACAGTAAATAAAGCTGCTAACTTGTCGACGGTGTCCTTGGTAGTCGAATTGAAGTGCGCCATGAACCATGCCCGCCACTTGGATGGTGTTTTTCCATGGTGGATAATCGTCTGTAGATTCTGGAAACCTGTTAGCCAAGCATGAATGCCAGATAGGGATATGCCACTTCCGTTCTCCTTAGGAGTACCGACCACACAGCTGACTCTCCCTTCTTCCTTCGGGACATCTTCGAACTCAAGGCTATTCCAACCACTCGATCCTGGGTGGACATGTTGTTCTGCAGCGACCCAAGTGAATCCTTCGAACGAAAGAAGTGATTCGATATGAAGGTGATAAAGATACAATCTCTCCCATCTCCGGCTACAAGCGCTAGCCGTAGTTTCGAGGGTAGGGTCTACTCGCTCGGCAATCCCAGCCTAGGTGTCTTGAGGCATGGTTGTTTTCTCAGTGATGGGCGCAGAGACCTCTAGGCGGATGAGATTGAGAAGAGCTCGTGTGCGGTCATCTTCCCAGTGAGACGTTTATGGCCGAGTAGCCGTCGAGGAGCGCCACAACCTTATAGCTGCTTTGTTTCTGTGACGAGGAGTTGGGAGAAATCTTCGTTGGAGTTCATAACGAGCACGCTATCGGCAGTGAGATAACCAGTTAAGCAGTTCAAAGCACCGCGTCGACAACTCCGTTCATTACTTCGCCAAAGAGTGCTCTTCGCCAATCTTAGCCTTTCAAGGCTTTATGTGTGGTCTATCTTCGCCAATGGGGTCGGCATTTCCTTCCCAACTTCATTAACCGTTTTGCAGGATCATTCTAAATTCCAAACTTCGATCAGTCTTTATGTTGACCCAAGAGTTGCGGAGATTTGTCTTTGTATAGTACACTGTCGAGGACAACCGTTTACAGTTCTCGGAGACTTGACACCGCTCTGGTTTGCGTTCACTCAGTTATTCATAGTCTCCGGCATCATCATCGGACATTCGCACCAGGTTTTTCGCTTTTGCACTTTTACCGAACTTACACGGAGCTGGCACTGCATCCAACAGCAGGCCTCGATCACGAGACTTATGCTACATGGAGTGCTGCTACCATGACCTCTTACCTAGTTTTCACGTCCTGATGACTTCGTTGATATTATCGATAATATAAAGCTAAGCGAGTATTGTCAACTTGGACCTTCTCTCATCAACACATTCATGTTCTCTTAACAACAATCCCGCGCTGAGCAGACAAAATGTCAAACATGCAAGACGGCTACAAAGTTTGTCCGAAATAGCGGCCCTATCTCATACTCAACAATCGTAACTGGCAAACGTAAGCACTCCACGCCAGACTTCGTTTCCAGTACTAACTCCGAATTCCGAACAGCCGCCATCTAGGCGACACCGAGGTCTCCATCCACGTATCCCTGGACGACTCCCAGCAAACAATCTACATCTCAAAGCACATCCTCCAACTCGAATCGACCTACGTCCGCGCATGCCTGAAGCGGTGTTTCAAAGAAGGTCAACAGGACACCGTGGTGCTCGATGATGTCGATCCGATAATCTTCGAGCTCGTGAGGACGTACCTACGTACGGGCGATGTTTGTCTCGCTGACAAAGGACGCGGCTGAAAAATTTGGGAGGAAACGTGTATCAATTAGAAGACGTGGGAGAGTGGTAGTTTCGATGGGCATAGTAGCGACGATGGCGAACGTGACTCGCACTATGGTGCGGAGGCTACCGTGGTCAACAATACTGCATACGATGCGACTCCGGTCCTCAACGGCGACTATGGTAGGCCCAGGTGCCTCGATACCGTAGGTATGGACGCAGCCATCAACCTCTGGATTTTGGCGGAGTATCCAGGTATTGTGCGCCTGGCTGTGTATGGAATCCTCAAAGCCTATGGTCGGTTCGAGGGAGGACGATGATCAAGTGACGTCGATAGCTGCGCCACCACAGCCACATATCAATCCATTCACAATTATCACATGGGGCGGGCTCGTCTCCAGAAACGAGGTGTTGAGGGAGATCGACGACACGGCAGGGGAGGAGATGGTCCGGGAAGCCACAGATCGGTGAGGTCAAACTAATACAGTAGAAGAAAATGTAATGCTCGCTTAAGTGAGCCTAATAATAACACGAGATATATAAGCCTTCCGGCGGGACACGATGAGGTTGTCACAGCGCAACACTGAATGTGCGAGGTTGTTTTTCGGCATGACGTAGTTTGTGCCTACGCCAAGTTGTGTCACCGACTGACAGGCACTAACAACCACAAAGCTAAAGCCGCACAAAGACGATGTCGTCAGCTTGTTTTTGTATCTTTCTGTTTACTACTTTGTGTCCTGGGGGTACACGCCTTGCTCCCAGTTGATTAAACCATAACAATCAGTATATTGTAATAATTATCACCGGGAACAAGCCACGCAGTCCCAAATCGCCACATCTGGAAGACGCGACGCGCGCCAACAACGATCTCCGAGATTGAAAATTCAAAGTAACAACGAGTCGCAAAACTGACAAGGCACGGCAAAGCGCGAGCTGAGCGCCCGATACCGCAGCTATGCCCGGAATACCCGAATTGAAGAAGGAGAAGATATCGTCGCAAGAAAAGCTTCCCGCCATCTTTCGCAACCCGGATGGCACCCTCATATTTAACTCCGCGATACCTCCCGAGCTTGATGTACCGGACTATCTGTGGCCAACCAATCCAGATGGACCATCAAAGAAACAATTACCTTCAGGTGGAGATGTCGCACTGAGCAAGAGCCAATCTATGCAAGAAGGCGGCGCTACCAAACCTCTTCCACAAAGAGCGATAGACGGGGCGGCCGAGAAGGAGGATATTGACCCGACCCAAACGAAGAGTGGTAAAGCGAGCTCCATTACGGGAGAAGGAGGGGGACTTGCTGTGCCGAAGACGGAAGCAAGTAAATCTTCGTGGGAGATAGATGAGTCCGAGAATAGCCGGAGACCAGTTGTGCAGAGAAACTGGCAGACGACAAGGCCGGAGCAGACGAGAAAGACGACAATTCCAGTTATGGAAAGGAGAGGAACGAATGTCTCAGCATTGAACGAGGCCATTTGGAACCACCCAAATTACAATGACCATGGCTCTTCATCCGATTCTTCCACGTCGTCTTCGTCAGACTCAGATTCTGGCGGGGAGAAGAAACCACGTAGTCGCTGGAAGCGCGGTGGCGAAAATAAGGCCGACGATGCGGCAAGTCAAAGGAAGCAGACCAGACGTGGATACCGCAAGTTTAATGTCGGAAACGATGATTACAAAACGAAAGGAAAGGTTGACAAGCAGGATGGTCGTCTCAACATCAGTGTTAAGGATACAAACAACAGCGGGTATCTGGCGAAGGCACTGGGTGCTTCGTTTATGAAGCGTATTGGACATGGTGCGGATCCAAGCGGCGACGATGAATATCGCCAGCGACTGCGACACCAGGAGAAGGCAGGATATTTGAAGAGAGCCGATACCGGAGAGCGTATCAACACTAAGGAGTCTCCGATCATTCTCAATGTGGTGATTATGGTGATCGGCAGCAGAGGAGACATTCAGCCGTTTCTCAAGCTCGGGAAAGTCCTGAAAGAGGATTATGGGCATCGCGTTCGCATAGCTACCCATCCTGCCTTCCGCGACTTCGTCGAGAATGACTCTGGACTTGAGTTCTTCTCTGTCGGCGGAGATCCAGCTGAGCTCATGGCGTTCATGGTCAAGAACCCTGGTATGATACCGTCAATAGAGACGTTGAAGACCGGAGAAGTCGGGAAAAGGAGAGCGGCCATGGCACAAATGTTTGAAGGTTTCTGGAGGGCATGCATAAACGTCACCGACGACGAACACGATGTGCACAATTTGAAGATGATGGGTGACAGGCACCCATTCGTCGCAGACGCCATCATCGCCAACCCGCCGTCCTTCGCGCACGTCCACTGCGCTGAGCGGCTTGGTATTCCCCTCCATCTGATGTTTACATTCCCATACACTCCGACTACCGCATTCCCACATCCGCTTGCCAACATCAAGAAGACGAACATGGACCCAGGCTACACAAACTTCATCTCTTACCCTCTGGTCGAGATGATGACTTGGCAAGGTCTTGGCGATCTGGTCAACGACTTCCGTGTCAACACTCTTGGTCTCGAGCCTGTCTCGACACTTTGGGCCCCTGGACAGTTGTATCGTCTTCGTGTCCCCTACACTTATCTTTGGTCGCCGGGATTGGTTCCAAAGCCGACTGATTGGGGAGGAGAAATCGATATTGCCGGCTTTGTGTTCTTGGACTTGGCGTCGAACTTCAAACCTCCGGATGAGCTTGTAAAGTTCTTGAAAGATGGCGAGCCACCAATCTATATTGGTTTTGGTTCTATTGTTGTCGATGATCCAGATAAGTTCACCAAGATGATTTACGAGGCTGTAGAGAAGGCCGGCGTGCGCGCACTTGTGTCTAAGGGTTGGGGAGGCTTCGGTGGCGATGATTCTTCGCCAAATGTCCACATGTTAGAAAACACACCGCACGACTGGTTGTTTCCAAAAGTCAAGGCTGTTGTCCACCACGGAGGAGCTGGTACGACCGCCATTGGTCTTAAGTGCGGAAAGCCGACTTTGGTCGTGCCATTCTTTGGTGATCAGTTCTTTTGGGGTAACATGATTGGTCGTGCCGGTGCAGGTGCAATGCCCATTCCATACAAGGAGCTTACTGCTGATAAGCTGCGCGAAGCTATCCAGTTCTTGCTTGAGGATGAGACGCAGAAACAGGCTGATGTTTTTGCTAAGAAGATCGAGGAAGAAGGCGATGGCGCACAAAACGCCGTGAAGTCGTTCCACCGTTGCCTCACTCTTCGTGGTGAACAGAGTATGACGTGCTCCATTCTTGACGACAGACTTGCCGTCTGGATGGTGAAGAAGACCAATCTTCGCCTCTCGGCTCTCGCAGCTGATATCCTGCGAAACCAGAGGAAGGTCAGATGGGACGATCTACGCCTCATCCGCCACGTTGAATGGAACGACTTCGAAGGTCCAGGTGAACCTCTCTCCGGTGGTGCAACTGCACTTACTGGCAACCTTGCCTCCGCCGCTGCAGGTGTCGCGGGTATTCCCTTCAGACTTGCTCGCTCGGCTAAGAAGCGTCGCACAGATGAGGAGAAGAAAGCTCACCGACAGGCAAAGGCCGAAGCAAGAGCGAAGCACAGAGCTAGGCGCCGTGAAGTCCACGGTCATGGTGTTCATGGCACCCATCATAGCCAACGTGATGCCTCGGCCGATGCTAACCTGACTAAGGGTATCGCGAAGAGGGATATGCTGCCTCAAAATGATGTGCCGAATAATATCGCTACGAAGGATAGTGTTGATGCTGGGAATGCCATTTTTGGTGGACCTTCAGCAACGTCTACTGGTGCGGCTGCGAATCAAAATCATGAGCTGCTGAATCAGCATGTTTCTAATGGCAGTGTTGATCCTGAAGATGTTGGGTCCGATGCAGAAGATACTGATGGCACTTCGGTGGCAACCGCTTCGACAGCTGAGAGTCACGATGCAGCAGAGGAGGTCGCGCACGATATCGGCGGTGGTTTCAAGAAGACGGGTAAGGCGCTTGTTAGGGCTCCTATGGACCTCAGTACTGCTGTGGCCCAAGGCTTCCACAATGCGCCACGACTTTATGGTGACACCACTGTGCGTCGTCCTGTACGCATTACTGGTTTCCACTCTGGTCTCAAGGCTGCGGGACAAGAGTTTGGCTATGGTGTCTATGATGGCTTCACCGGCATCGTGACCCAGCCTTACAACGGTGCAAAGCACGGCGGACTACTTGGTTTCGTCAAGGGTACGGCTATGGGTCTCACAGGCTTCGTTCTCAAAGACTTAGCCGCCATCATCGGACCAATGGCATACACTCTCAAGGGTGTGCAAAAAGAGCTTGGCAAGGGCAAACAGCCAACGCACTTCATCCGTCGTGCACGCATCATTCAAGGCCAACGCGACTTCAACGAGCTATCAAAAGAGGACCGGGTCGCATGCACAAAGCACGTCCTGCACGGATGTAATGTCATGCAAGAGTTCTGGAAAGTGATAGATAACGAGCGGGAGAATAAGGGGATCAGAGGGAGATTCCGGAGAGTTAGAGAGCGCAAGACCTGGCGCGTAGATGTCAAGTTTGATAACGTTGAGATGGCGGAGAAGGCGCTTAAGGCTATTAAGTGTGGTGATGGGCAGACGCTGGAACAAGTTTATGATCTGCAGAAAGCGAAGTTGGAAGGGGATGGAAGGGGGAAGATGATGGGGCACAGGGCGTTGGATGACAAGATTAAGGAGAGGGATGAGGCGCAGAAGGAGGGGAAGATTGGGAGGGAGGATGATGGGGCTGTGAGGAAGAAAGGTTTTCTGAACGAGACAGAGGATCCGAAGTTGAATGGTGAGGGCGAGAGCTTGGGGTTGTCGGAGATAAGGACTAGGGAGACGGTTAATGGGGCGGAAGAGAGGGCGGAGGTTACGAGGTTGCCGACTACGAGGGAGAGCGCTGAGGAGCCACCGTTTGGAGCGAAGGCGGAGCATGATGGGAGGGCCAATGGTAGTGCTTTGTCGACTTAGTCGAGACTGGTTGACAGGAGGATGGACGTTAAAAGGTTGGTGTAGAGCCAGGAAGAAGTGGTCGGGATGGTGCATATACACGATACCCTTGCTATAATTTCTCTGACAGTACTGATAGCGTATTCCCAATAGCGTTTTGTTGTTTTTGCTCCAGCAGTTTGCGTTACCGTTTGTTTACCTTCTTAGTTGAAGGAATGCTATAGAAGCAATACTGAAGCTTCGACATTGCGATATCTGTTTGCCCTGCCGTGCGAATCGCCCTCATTTCTTCGTATTGCATCAGCATTTACCGAGTAGAGAGTACTAACCGATTGTCTAACTGGCAAGGTGTTGCTGTTAGGTTTTCGATGCGCTGAAAGTACTAACTGGTTACTGGTAAGTGCAAGAGTTCATTGGCCAGTTAAATAGGTTGACATATTTGAGATTCGAGATGAATCAGAGCCCCACGTTTGGGAAGATGGGATCAGTGTTGAACGAAAGTAGCCAACTACGCATGACTACTAGAGTAGAGTACTCATGAGTACGCCACTGATGGAAATTTGGCCAGTACTCCCAGTACTCAAGCACTACCTAAATAAGTAGTCAGAGATGGTGCCAAGGCAAACCTAGAATAGCCAAGCGAGGAGTCCAAGGGCAAAAATGCTACATTGGAATCCAAATTTAGCAGACTATTGAGGCTTAGCGCTACTCACATCTACTTAAGTAGTGGATAAGCACTACTCAACCGTCGGCTATAATTAGAGCACTCCACTCATTACGTTGACCATGACTACTTAACTACTACTCTTCCAACACTGGATGGGATTACCCTCGACAATGTTTTGCTTTTGCTTCAGCGTTGTAAGTTGCTGTTTGTTTGCCTTTTTAGTTGAAAGAATGCTATTGAAGCAATAGTGAAGCTTCGAGACTGTTTCATTTCTTTGTATCAGATCATATGCACTGACAACTAGTCGGTTGTCTGGTTTGCAAGGCGGTGCTGTTAAATTTGATGAAGTGCTGACTGGTAAGCGCGAAAGTTCTTTGAGTCAGTTAAACAGGTTGGCGTCTTTGAGATGTGGGATGCATCAAAGTGCGAACTGGTTCTTTGAGTCAGGTGAACAATCGGACACCTTTGCGATTCAAGATGGATCAAAGAGCCATCTTTGGGAACATTGGCATGCGCAAGCGGTATCTATCGCGCCTCTCTCGCCCTTTTTCTGTTTTTCGCGGATAACACTTCGTCAGCTAACCAACGTAGAATCCACGGCCATCGTTGCCACTACCACGAGTTCTCGAATCCGCATCAGACTGGGCTGCATTTCGTCGCCAGCTTCCCAGGATGGTTGAGTGGGAACATGAGTCTACGCAGGCGCTTCTTAACCTCGTTCGCCGGGAAGTCGGAGGCGCCCTCACTGAGAAGCTCGCCATTCCTGTGAAGATATGGCAGACGATCGCTGAGGGCGTGGGGTGTACTCAATGCAACGCGCTCGCTACTGCTATAGGTAGCAAGGAGAAGTGGAAGAGGCTCTGTCAAGCTAACATCCATATTGAAACCCCCCTCCGACATGAGGACTTTTTCTTGGATGAGGCGGCAGAACATGTCGTTCCTGCTGGCGGCCGGGACACATTTGAGGCGACCTCGACGTAAGTTACCAGCTTGCGGTTTCTTAATTATATCCTCGCAGTTGGAACGAACACTATGGCAGTCCGAAGACGCTCAGACTCAGAGCATCATTACGAGTGGAGAGAAGCCGTCTAAATGGAGACGTTGTTCTAAAAAGCACTTCGACCTCACAGCCAGTAACTTCCTGAACTTGTTCGTCAAGATTCATCAGTCCCTCAATCCAGCGTTAGGCATCTCCGTGCTGCTAAAGTTGCCCGGGGCCAGATTCTCCATAGGTGAAGGAGGAAGACGACGACACGTCAACTCCAAACGAAGCCGAGCAGGCGCATGACATCCAAGATCTTACGGAGAATACGCACAGGCCGTCGACTTCAAGACTTAGAGATGCAGCTACCAATGTCGGATCAGAACAGGTCACTCCGTTGGGAGCGAACCGGAGCACAGACCCAAAGGTTACCGGCGCCGGCACTGGCTCCAAGCCACCGCCATTCAATAAGCCGATGACAGTTATTGAGGGCATGAACTGGTTGACGGTGTCTCCTGCAATCAGTCCACAGTCTGTTATTGGAGATAGACTCAGTCCACAACCGGCCGAAAGCTCGTCCCATCAAGTCCCTACCACCAACACTGGCAACGCCAACACGTTAGCTTTCCCAGAAATTGCAGCCATGTAGACTGTAGCCGGACCACTAAACCCAACCACAGCGGCGAAAAATGTCAACCGGCGTGTGGCCTCTCACACCACAAGCTCTGGTATGGGTACAGCAAGCACTACAGAAAGGCAGAAAACACCTGATACTCTCAGCGACAAGGAGCTCCTCAAATTGGCACACGCACTACTCCAAGAAGACCCATTACTAACCGACGAAGGGAAATATGGGATGCTCAATATCTTTAGTGACACCAAGATCGCTAGGCGTTATGTGAGACTCAATAAGCACATGCAAAAGGCTTGGTATGTGCCGCAGATGGAGAATGCTGGGTTTGGTGAGATGGGTAATTTCTTCGGTCAGTCTGATGTAGACGGAGGAGGAGATGGTGGTTGTTAACCAGTTCTTGCGGGAATCACCATAATTAGATACGGAATCAGAAAAGAACGATTGCTGCCGTGATGTCACCGCTGTGGTCGAGGTAACTCGATTGCTGGTAGAGTCAATTATGAGGCACATACGAACCAAGTACTGAGGCTTGATAGTAATCATGATAGCCCTTGCTCGACGGATGAAACAGCTTGTTACTTTCTGCGTATCCGAGCTTTCCGAGCTCTTCTCATTCTCGAGTCATGATAACTATTTTGCCCTAGGTCGTGAGCTCAATGTCTTCTGTCAGCACCATTAATATGTTTCAAGCTATCAGACATGGCTCTCAAAGCGCCCCTCGATACTGCTGCATAAGTGACAAGCTGTTCTTGTCAGCCGTTCGATGCGGCTGATGCTGATGCCGAGCACCACCTCAAGCTGCTACAGCCGTCGTGATCGATGTGGGGGGAACGAGATTTAGATGCAGCCGGCATCTCCGCCGCAGGTGTAAACAAAGCGTGTTCGGCTGCTAAGACAATAACAGTAGCGCACAAACACACCAAAATCAACTATATTCTCAAATTCCGAGATGTTGATGTCTTGACGTCTTAAGTGACAGCCGCCGTTGTTCCAACCTTCCTCGGCCATCGACCGTTATTTTATCTGAGCGACACGGGTTGAACCGACCACTTGGAGATAAGAGCTCGAAGCAGCTAGGACAACAACACGAAACAAAACACTGCAGATTATGCCAAGTACGTCACCTCGGAAAAACTTAAACACGGGGAACAGACGCGAGGCAGACTTATGAGGATTACACTATAAACAACGAAGACAACACGATATCGTACGCGGATAGCTAGGGATAGCTCAACTGAAGGAACAGCTTGGTATCGCCGCTCGGTCGCAAGCAAGGTCGCAAGGGACAATATGGCGGGAATGGAGCAGTTGGAGATACACTCCAAGGTATGCGATTCTGACTGGGGCGGAAGGAAGACGCTGACGAAAGCAGAGTTATATCGTGCGCTGGGTTAAGGTGGATGAGGGGAATACTGTGAGCTGGAGTGTGCAGCCGCATAAGAAGTCTATGTATGGCTCCAGCCTCCCCCTTCACTAGACCGACCTATCTAACATGCGCCAGCAACTTCGGCATAGTCAAGCACCCAGGCACCGGCAGCGCAGCCTCCTCGACCCTCCAAATACCTCACCCTCAAGGAAGACACGACTCAGACGGGAGCATATACCATGAACAAAGCGAAGGGCATATCTTGCGCTCACGGCGTGTTAGCTCGGCGCGTAATGATGCTTCGACGGCTGAAGAACGGTTAAAAGCGAAAGGCTTCATCATCATACAGTGGTACGGCAAATGCGATGCAGACAAGGTTACAATTGGCACTTATGATGTGCAGCGAGGTTGTGGAGGCATGTACGGACTGGTCTTTGATAACACGTTCTCTAAGACTGTGAGCAAGACGGCGACGTTTGTGCTGCTTACATATCCCACAAACGCTCCACCGAATGCTACGAATATGGAGAGGCCACCGGGGGCTATGGCTCAGGCGTTGAACGCAGCGGGAAGGGTTGTACGACCAGGGTTGAATGTTGGAGGGAACGCAAGTGAGAGCGTAGACAGTCTGCACAGCCAAGCGCAATCCGCCTCTTCCTCCAGAGGCACATCGAGCGCAGGGAAGCAGGCTGAGTTGCCGATCCCAACTTTCCACGTCGGTATCCTACACAAGCGTCGCCGAAAACGAGGGCAAGGCTGGGCAAGAAGATATTTTAGTCTCGATTTCATGTCCTGCACGCTGAGCTACTATCACAACCGCAACTCCTCCGCCTTACGTGGCGCCATACCATTGAGTCTTGCTGCCATCGCGGCGGATGAAAGGAGACGGGAAATCAGTGTGGATTCCGGGGCTGAGATCTGGCATCTAAAGTGCAGTAATGCAAAGGATTTCCAAGAGTGGACCGCGGCGCTGGAGGCCGCGAGTAATAAGGCGAGGGGAAATATTGTGACGGCTGGGAGTCCGAAGAAGCCGGGGGAGTCGGCGAGGTTGCATACTAGGACAAATAGTATGTATCAACGTCCTGAAGGTAGAGCACCAAGCGAGGACGACCAGGAGTGGGATCAGGTGGAGGGCTTGGTGTCGAGGATTGTGGGCACGAGAGACGCTGTTAGGCGGTTAGTAGATAATACAAAGCCGCGCCCGAAGAGCAGTTATCAGAATAGTGCGATGAATAGCGGGGTTGTCTCGACTGCTACGCCACATCCAGTTATGGAGGAAGGTGGGGATTATTTTGCTGGGACTCCGACGCAGGAAAAACGTCCATTTTGGAAAAGGAAGCCGAGTAATACGCCGAGTACAAGCTCGAGTGGATCCACGGTTAGGAAGCCGGGGAGCAGAGTGGTTTCTATGTCGGCGACGGCTCAGCTGGGCTCGAGCATGTCTACGCAGATGGCTCCTGCGCCGCCTTCCACGGCACGTCACACGAATAACCATGCGACACACAGCAGCAATGCTGGAGTTACTGGTTCTACTGATCCGTCGCCGCCAGACAAGTCACATGGGCATTCTACATACCCGGATATGATTACGGAGGATGAGAGTAGTCACAAGCACTGCACCGCGCTCCTTACAGACCTCGATGTCGTCCTAGCAGACTTCAACAACCTCCTCGTCCGCTCCAAAAAGCGTCGCTTCCCACCAACAAAACCCCATCTTCCACCCTCTTTGGCACCAAGAATGTCCATGGATTCAACAGCTACAGACGAGTTCTTCGACGCAGCAGAAGACGTCAACGATTCCCAGCTCTTCGTGATGCACTCGAACCGCAATGGCGACGACGGGACACCATCTGGTGATGAAGATGATGATAAATTAGATAGTGGTGAGGAGAGCGATAACGATGCTGTATCGCTGAGCTCAGATATCTCAGATACTGTACCAACACGAGCATCACCGCCATTCTTCCCTCCTAAACCAAAGAACTTGGCACCACTGCCTATCACACAAGCGCCTAATAGGCGAACTACCATCAAACCCGCTACAGTTGCGCCTCCTTCGCTTATCAGCTTTCTGCGCAAAAACGTTGGCAAAGACCTCTCCACAATCTCCATGCCAGTATCAGCCAACGAACCAACATCCGCCCTCCAACGCCTAGGAGAGAGCATGGAGTATGCGCACCTCCTCGACGCCGCAGCCCAGAATCCCCAACCACACATGCGCCACTTATTGATCACGGCTTTCGCAGTCTCATATTTTTCTGCAAATAGATCAAAGGAACGAGCTGTCCGCAAACCATTCAACCCCATGCTAGGCGAGACATTCGAAATGGTGCGCGCCGTGCCCGAGGAACCGGGCAACTTTCGCTTCATTGCCGAGAAAGTTTGTCATCGCCCGGTAAAACTGGCTTGCCAAGCCGATTCGCCATTATGGTCGTACACCCACAGCTTGGCACCTACCCAAAAATTCTGGGGGAAGAGTGCTGAGCTTATTACAGAGGGGAAGGTCCATGTTGTGCTTAGACTCAAGGAGGGCGATGAGTGTTATTCCTGGCCGATTGCTACGGTTTTTTTGAGGAATGTGGTGATGGGGGAGAAGTATGTTGAGCCGGTGGGGAATGTGCATGTGCTTAATGAGACCACGGGGGCCCCGTGTAATGTAGAGTTTAAGAGTAAGGGGATGTGGGGCGGGAGATCGGAGGATGTTGAGGCTACGCTGCAGACTTTTGGGGGTGCGCCGACGAGCCACGGGCTGGTGGGTACGTGGACGAATGAGCTGAAGTTGACTGAGGGTGGCAAGGCTAAGGAGACGTTGTGGAAGGTTGGGAATTTGGTTGAGGGCGAAGATAAGAGATACGGGATGTCTACCTTCGCTGCGGGTCTTAACGAAATAACATCCATCGAGGAGCGTAAATGCGCAATCACAGATTCCCGTCTCCGCGCCGATCAGAGGCTGGCCGAGGACGGAAAGTTGGACGAAGCTGAAATCACGAAGGCCAAACTTGAAGAAGCTCAACGAGAAAGGAGACGGCAGATGGAGGCTGAGGGGAGGGAGTGGACGCCGAGATGGTTTGAGCTTGATGCTAATGCGCCGGCTGTTGATGGTGACGTAGGCGGGGAGGGAGAGAGGAAGGGCGAGGAGTGTTGGAAGCTGAAGACGGGTATGAGAGGGTACTGGGAGGAGAGAGAGGGGGGGAAATGGTTCGGCGTGGAGGATGTGTTGTTGGTTAAGAGTGGTGCACATGCTTAGATATGTGATGCCCTCAGTAGATCTGGAGCGAGATAAACTTCTTAGAGCGCTACTTGGAGTTGGTGTTGGTTAGGATATGCTACAGTAATATAGCATGCGTTGTTTTTGTTGACCTAAATTGACCACCTTTTGCTTACCTAGGCCGCGAGGTGCGAAAGTGATCTTCTGCTGCTTATTGTATACGTATATTTCCCCAGCCCCCGCGCTGCCGCTGTGATGAAATTAAAAGCCATTGATGAGGAAAGTTATTTCCGTATTGTTCGTATAACTATATCAGAATGTCGAAGTTTTTCTTGCATCTGCATTTGCCGAAATTGGTTCTTCATTTACTGGCGAAGTGCTCGAGGAACGAGGCATTGACCCACATGACCTCCTTGCCGCTGCTCTGGGTCATTGTTAGTACCAGCACTCAATACTGCTTAGGCTGTTAGGCTTGTCATGCCTCGAAATCACTCTCGAGGAGCTTCCATCTCTTCTCGCCTTCCTTCAACTTATCTCTGATCGTGAGAACCCTGTCATCAACAAAGTAACGATCGGCCTTCGGTGGGTACTTCGGACACTGCCACGTATCGCAGTTGTGGTTGTGTGCGGGAATACAAAATGTGTCCATTAGGAAATCCTGACGAACATAGCGCTCGACCTAATTCTTCTCCGAGCGCATGTCGGGTCCAGTGTAGCCCAATGCATAAAGCTCAGTAATCCATGCGCGAAGCGCGCCACCCGGTGGAATTCCATCGTAGACAGGCTTGATGAGAGGATAGATGTTGTCCAAGCCCTTGTACTCGTTACGGATCCGGGACATAGTAAAGTTCTGGAGTAAGGGCGTCTGCATGTAGTCTGCCAGCTTCCAGATTTTGGTCCAAGCGGTGCCGTTCGGAGCGTCAAACTCGCTATTATGAGACAGAGTGCGAGTCCCAGCGGCAGGGTTGTGGTTGCGATTTCGCATCTCTTCTGGTCAACATCTTTGGTGTAGATCCACTCAAACACATAGCCGAAGACCTTCGGATCGGAATCCCCAAGATCAACCACTCCCTTGTTGTGCTTCTTCCAGTTTCCACGGAAGAGAGCGCGAAAGTAGCCTGACTTCCCGAGAAGGGCTTGGTGGACGTTGAAAGGTGTTTTCTCGTTGGCGATAATGAGCTTGAGCATCTTCAGGTTCATCCTTCTAACAGTCAGTATTGTCGTTTGCAGTACAGGGCGCAGCCCACATTTCGAAGCTGAATCAGAGTTGGCCTCTGGAACGGTTACTAGCGCAGTGAACTGGGTGGTTTCGAACACAGACCGCGCGGTCGTCGATCCGTTTTCCAACTTCAGCGGTCACGTTCTTGATTGACGGCATAATTATATCTTAAAAGACATAACGATGGGTGTGACAGGTCTGTGTTATGTATTGAACTCTGTTGGCTCATGAGGATTGCGTTCATAAGGTGGCAAATGCCTTAAGGTTTCCCAGTCAGGGACAAAAATTGTGTTAAGAGGGCGGGTGTGATGCAAAAACAACTACAATGTCAGGGTTAGGCGCCCCCCATTTGGAAGCGGGACGTCAAGGCGATGTGAACCTGGCTAACCCAATTGGGAAGCACGTCGCCCAGACCACCGCCAAAACTTCTACCACGCCGTCGTCCGTCGAAATGCGAAGGGCATCTTTTCCAAAAAAAAAACCCCTACGCTAATGCTTAAGTTTAATAGCCGCCGAAGCAGTAATTGAAGCCCAGCCGACCAACCAGTTGCCCCAACTCGATTTGTATTCCGCCAACATAATCATGTTTCAGTAATATACAACTCTGGCCAGACCCACTGGCCTCGACAATCAACAACCTGTTTGCAAGAGCTACTCCGCAGCAAGTAGTATTCCGGTCTCTGCAGTCCTGAACCACAAAGCACAGCATTCTTAAAACATGGAGTGTACGATAATCTAGCAGGATCAACGAGGTGTCAATCAATATAGAAGTTGAACACTAAGTGCTGATAAGACAGGAAGACGCAGCCATGTCATCAAGCCCACTATGCTTCAGCTCTCCCTCACTGAGGGATCTCGGAGACACAATGGTAGAGTTACGCTAAGATATTACTCAAACAGGTCACATTACGCAGAACTATATTTCAATTTATTCAAGCAAAACCAAACGATGCATCGATTCAAAGCTGAGCTCCATATATACTCAAGCCTCTACATTGCTCAATGCGCAACGCCTAAGTCAATAACATCGCCCTATGCCCTCTAAACGAGCCACCAAAGAATACTGTAACGGCCGACACGCCGCCCCTCCCACGATGCTCAATGATGCTCCTAAATGCGCCCGCAAATGCTCGCAGGACTCGCTGCAAGGACCGATATGCCGGGACTTTTATGTACATGCTAACTTCATGAATGCGGCGCCAAATATACGCAGAACTCAAACGACGGACAAACTACACCTCTTATGCTAACATCAATATATATGTCGAATGCCTCCGCAATCAGCGCAATACCGCAATACCGCAACGCCCAAAAAGGAATGTACGAATCTAAGAACCCAACCATGTACATGTGTGTCATAGCTGGGTCATTCAATGTTTTTGAAACGGAGGTGGCTGAATTGAAACGTTGTGGTGATGGTGTAAACGATCGATGAACTCTAATTCCGAAAGTCCTGCGCCCAATACTCATTATTCGACATATCGCGGCTCTGGTAGGCCTGCTGTTCATCGAGATACTGCCACCCATTAGTACCGCACACCACACCTTGGACCAGGCGACTTACACGACCATGCTCAATCGCCCATTGCTCAAAGCCTTGCCTCGCATAATCCGCCGCAATCCGCGCATTAATATCCTGCCGCGGATACAGTTGCTGGTCCGTGAAGACTGGCTGCGATCCAGAAGGAGCAGAGAACGCTCTACCCCTCGTCTCTCTCGGCCAACTCATTGGCATTCGACTGACGTCGCTGGGTGTGGAGAGGGTTGAGAAAGAGTTTTCGGAGTGGTAGAGTGGCGAGCTGGTGACTGGGGTATGAGAGGCAATTGGGGTTTGCACCTGCAGAAGGCAGCTAACGTGGTCCATGTTATGTGGAATCGGGGCGTAGATGTCGTTGGATGTGATCATCTGGTGTGGAGTCATGGCTGAGGTGAAGGCGTTGTAGGCATATGTTGACTGGTCATAGCTGCTGCAACCCGACACTGAAAAGGGGCTAAGTGGCATGAGAGCAGGAATCAACGAGAAACTTGTTGGCGGAGGTGAGACTGGTGCTATTGGTGAGAAACGCGCACAAGAAGATGATGTGGAGACATTTCTCCGGCGGGCTCTGGAGCCTGCGTGACTGGGAAAGCCATCAGCGTTCATTGAGTATGCCGAATATGACTCGTCCAAGCTCATCCGAGCTTCGTTGGACGGCGCCGCGGAAGCAGCTGAGTAGCTTATGCTCGTAACTTCTGTGTTCATGGATGTGGGTAGTGGCATTGGCAGTTGTGGTGGTGTCTGTGGAGGGCTTGCCTCAAATGGCGATGGCGACATTCGATCGTTGTCGCTGGATTTGCTGGCTAGGTCTCCCTGTGTTTGGCTGGATTCTCGTTAGACATGCCAAAAGTCTGGGTAGAGTCGAGTCTTACTGTCTCTGCAAGTGCCTGGCCAAGAGGTCTCGTCGGTGGAACACTCTTGTGCAGCCCTTGTATTCGCAGTGCAACCTCGCTTGGTCGTGGCTGGACTGGACATGTCGGCTAAAACTCGAATCAGTATGGTGTCTGAAGATGATCAAAGATGGCAGCGTACCGTAAATGCTCAGCTCTGGTGAAAGTCTAGAAGTATGGATAAGCCTGGGTCCAGGTTAACAGGTTTAGAGCTCTAGCTGACCTTTATACAGCTTTCATGCTGACAGGTGTGCACAGGAAATCCTTTTTTCGCCCGGCTGATCCTTCCTGTGACAGGTGTGAACCTGACAGGTTCAGATGACTTGAGGTCACGTCCCATGGTTGGCCTTCCCATGTTTGCATTCGACAGATTTCCGGTTGGTGAGGATCTAGGTGGAGCGTGGCCCATGTATTCGGCACTTGACTCTCTACTGCTGCGCCGTCTCTGCGGCTTAAGGCTTGACTTAGACCTAGGCGAGGATGATGTCTTTAGCGGTTGACGGGAATTTTTGCGTGCCAGCGAGGGATGTTGAGCGAGTGGAGGTTCAAGGGGAGGTAGCTGTCTGTTGATCGACGACTTGTTCCCCTGTTGAGTTAATGATTGACTAGGAAGTGATTGGCTATGTGACGATTGACTATCGGGTTGCTGGTTCTGTTGTCGTTCGAGGGTCTGAGGCTGGAGGGGCTCGACATCGACATCCATTTTATCTTTTGGATTCGACATCCTGTACCACGGAGGGGCCCTAACTAAGACGAGTGATGACCGGGATAATCGACTCAGCCCAACGGATGTGGATTGCGCAGGTGCCTTAGTGCCGAATGAAGAAGACGGGGTATATGGAAAAAGCAGATACAAGATTTGAGGTATGTTGCTAAGTTTGACAATTCTGAAACGCAAGCGAGGATTGATTGCTTAAAGTATCACAAAACAAAAAGATACTCTGCATTGGTGGATTTTAAAGCAAGGAAAGCAAAACAAAGACAGATGCAGAGGTAGAGACAACACTCGAGGTTCTCTTGAACATGGCTTGGCCTCATACACTCACAATCGGAGTGTATGCTTCAAAGAAGCACGTACAGGGTGACTTGCGCCTGTGGCTTAGGACTTCCTACATTACAAGGTTTGGATTGGCTCGTAGGCGGCCTCTAGATGCACTATAAGGGTGCTAAGCGCCCGCGGTTAGACGCATGCCGTACCGGTACTTCCAAAGCGGTTTTTCATCTCGTTTCAAGTCTCTTTTGCGGCTGACATCCTTGAAACGAAGTCAAGAATGAAGGCTTAGACTGCCATGATATGCATGTTCTCGTTACGGCTACCACCCTACAAGCATAATAAGCGCGAGGCATAAGCGAAATATGCGCGCCAAATATGGAAGCAATATCGAGTCTGGGAAAAAGTGGCTGATATCCACAGCCAATAGGCTGTGGATATCAGCTGCATAACTTCGACACTGCCATATGGGCCACAGTCAGCGAGTTCGTCATTTCGTCTTGTCAAAAGTAGCCGCCGTCGTGCCACAAACGGCGGGATTTAGGTGTTCCTGATTGTGTATCATATCAAAATATGATATGTTGATGTTAAGCCAAGAGCGCGGATATCCCACAGCCGTGCCAAGGATATATTTTTAGAACTGCAGCAAGCGGACTTCCCACATTTCGCAACACAATGTCGCGATTAATTGTTAGCGTCTTTTACTGTCACAATAGATGCATCTTGCTCGATGTAATTAGCCGATGTCAATCGCCTACCGCGCCTCTTTCTGTGTGTTGTTCGGCGGCTCATTCTAGCCGACAACAGATCTAATTATACGGTGAAAACGCCATTTCCAAGCCTTATCATCCGGCATCTTTGGATCTTGCCCTCACGGACGACCTTAACCGGCGACAGTACCGAGTAAGCACCTACATCTCATGGTTAATATTGTCCAACACCATCGAACCCCATTAGGTTGTTGTGCCATGCTTCAATCATGTTGCTAATAAAAGCTCAAGGTCATCCACGCTTAATCGAGCCAACCACACGCAGGTCTGGTGGGCGCTTAATGATTGCACACAATGGTCGGCTGCACCTGTCTCAAATCGGGTCAAGCGTATGAAGCGCCCAAAACGACTTCGCGGGTTGCATCATGATGGAAAAACCACCATGTTGGTCCCGGGACGGCTCTAGATGGATGAGTTAGCATCGTATCGCGCTTCCGACTGGAGTCAAGAGACTTGTGGGTGACTTTCGGCCAGCGACCACGTGGATGGGGAAGTGGATGATCAAAATAGACCTTCAGGGCTGCATATTGCACAGGAACTGCCGCATCTCGATGATGTGGAGTGCGTCTCCTTCTTTATGGCCCTGTGAAAGAGTCTCTAGTCTAAAGGACAGGTACTCCTCAGAACTGCTGTCTCAAAAACCGAAATCCATGTGGTGACCTCGCTTGCCCTGGGGCCATTCATTCTTGTTCATTTTACCACATGAGCCTTCACATCACGGCACATTCATCGTACTCCTACTCGGCTCTAGGAAGATACCATCTCAAGAAAGCGTTTTCGGCTCTCCCGAGACATCTGGAGTGTTCTTTGCAAGATATCGTTCGTAACTGCACCTCAGTTCCGCGGTATGCACCACGAACCGATAAGAAGGGTATGGAATTTCTTCACTTCTGCATCATCGAAATCAGACATTCTTTTTTAGCCATCCATGCGAGCCATGCGTTGTCGACATGGCAGGCAAGCAAGGACAAAGAAACGCGCGTTGAGAAGTCAAAGAGCCTTTGTCTTCGTCGAAGCAGGAGATATGCACAAACCCGTCCTCATCATGGACGACGTTTCAGGTTCAGCCTTAGCCGTGTGGGAAACGGCGTCCACGTTCTTGCACGCCAAAACACAACACAAGCGAAGTTAGAGGAGATAATACATACTTGCTTTACCTAATTCAGTCTCCAGGCGAGTTGCATGGAACTACCTTACGTTTTGCAGTTCAGCCTCGGAGATTTGCCTTTCACAACGGGCCCCACGATAATGTAAGTCAGCCAACTACATTATCACCTGCTTGAGGGGTTCAAGCACTGTTCGCACACTCTTATGGTGTCTCATACACTTGGTCAAGCATAGATCTTCCAAGCCGGCTTTATATCTTGCATGTGCGACGTTTTAGCCATCAGCATAACTGGTTTCCCACAACTTCGTGCAGGTGATGCGGACAAAGATGATCCAAGTTCCAGAGCCTTGACGGCTGACTTATTTGCTCACTTTCACACCTTGCTCTCACCCTCGCTCTCGCGTACTCATTTATTATCTCGGCTCGCGCTTTAATATGCCGGAAAGCTAACTATAGAATTGTCAGACCAAGGGAGTTGTTATCTCTACTAATCCACAAACAGCCGAACCATCAATCTTGCTCTATCGAAACTCGCTCCTATTCAGGAGTTAAAGTTCCGGTTCTTTGCTTCTCAGATAGAGCTATTACTTCGAGCGTGAGCACTCGTAAGCGAACCCGGGGGGGAGTCTGGGGGACATCGTAATAACGTGTTTGGCGTGCTTGACTGGCACATGAACCGGGGGGAGGGGGGGGGATTTTTGTGGTTCTTAGTGTCATTGCAAAAAATCGTCATTTAGTGTCGTCACAAAGCTAATTGTCCCAAAGGACGCTTTAGTAATCCTAGGAGGAGCGCCAAGAGTTTTGGTGGCGGGTCTTGGTGTGAAGTGTCGGCGTCATGCTGCGTGGTCCGAGCACTGATAAAGATCGCGATTGTTTCCTCACAACGACAGGAGACGCAGGCGGAGGAGACATGATAAATACTAACTACTCAAAACCTCCATTGTACATAAATCATCACATCAGAGTTCATACACCCTGATTGCTATCTTTTCTTGACCGTTTTCGGCGGTTTGGGAGCCGTCTGTGAGACAAACTGCCCCACCACATCATTCCGAGCTTTCCACTCAAGTACCTGCGTCATCGACCACTAAACCACCTCAATCATCACATAAGAAGAGACAGTCTCGCCTCATCATCGATCATCATTCCATACCTCGAAGTCAAATCGTTGACGCACTTATATTTGACCTGACACTAACCGAATCGAGGGCCACTAAAAGGCACAAACCCCATCCCAACACTTTCTTCCATCTTTCACATCCCTTCACATCATCCCGTCTCGGACTTCGCGAGTATCCCAAAGCTTCCGACTATCCCTTTTTAAGGACCCCAAGGACAACCCGAGTCATTGGAAGATAATATCACGACAACCGCCAAAATGCATATCGGACAAATGATTATCAGGATCATCCAGTTCGTCTGGATCCTCCTTATCACCGCGCTGATCGGTAACGTCCTCGCCGGAAAGAGCGAAACCAGCTCCACAGTCAACTACTCCATGTTCGTCGCGGCGTTTTGCTGGATTGTCTGGTTTTTTGGAATCGCAGCAGTGTTTGTGGAGAGTTTGGCGATCCCAATTGTTTTGGGTATTTTGGACCTTGCGTCCGTCATCTTCACCTTTGTCGCTGGTGTTGTGTTGGCGAAGAAGTTGAATGGAGCTCATAGCTGTAACAACGAGGTATGTCACCACCCGATCCGCGTAACAGCTGGACTCGAGAACATAAGACTAACGCGATCGCAGGACTATGTCCGCACCAACTCCATCACCCGTGGTGGAAACTCCCCAACGAAGCGCTGCCGCGAGCTGCAAGCTTCGTGTGCGTTCTTCTGGTTTCTCTTCGCCGCATTCATCGCTTCCCTCGTCATCACAAGTATGCAAGGCTTCGGAAAGGGAATGCAGATCAGGAACCGTCACAAGGGTCAGAAGCAAAATATGTCCCAAGTCCAGGCTTAAGAATGGTGAACTGCGCCCTGCGCTGCTCCCTTTTGCGAGTCTTTTTTCTACTAATACATCGTACCGAGCACTTTTTGACAACAGAATAGTAAACCCGATGGGTGTATGATAGGCGTCTGCACTGAGACGCTACGCACGAAACGACAAGATGGTTTACGAGTCTACGATACCAAGATTATAATAAATAAATGGTGAGGGAGAACGAGGACATAGCGTTGCTTCACGGCGAAATTTGTTTTATTGGCGTTATATTGATAGCTAGCTGCCGTTGAAGTCAAGCTCGTAAAATTGTATCTGTGTCCGAATAAGAGATACCTAAAGTTGAATTGACCTCTTTGATCCTTTTGGCTGATTTGACGGTGGAATGTTTGCTCCGTGGTGCTGGACGATGTGCATTCAATGTGACTGGCGATCTTTTAATTGAAGACTTCCACAAGCTTCGAGTGTTATGGTAAATGGCATCGCGTAATTGGAGTCTGAGTATATCTTCATATCATCTTGCTAGCGTCTTTCTTATCGTGGTTATGTAAACGAGTGGCCCACCCTGTCAGCAGGCGGTGAGCTGGGCAGGTTATTTTGCCGGTAGTCATCAATGAGAGCGTCGAGCGTGAATAGTGCGCAACACCATTTCTGGAGAGCATGCAACTTGCTTGCTTCATATCCGGAAACTTAAGCTTTCAAAAGACCTAGGTTCCTTCATTATTTAGACACTAAAGACACAAATTGCCGTGATTTCTTCGATCAAGGTCAAAAGTTGCGGCCTTAAGTGTTAGGCGCCAAGCCTGCGACTTCGAAAAGTTTGGCCGCGGCCGAGTGTCTGGAGCTCACATCGCACGCGCTCCGGACCAGCAAATCGCCCAATTGTCCGCAGTCCACGCCTCGACTGTGACATTAACAACCCTCAAAATGGTGTCTGCCGCCTCTGTCCTGCGCGTCGCCTCCAGACGCGCACAACAATGTCGCGAGACCGTCTCTGCGCCATCGCCATCGGCATTCCGCGCATTCAGCGTCTCCTGCCCAGCCAACAGGAAGGCGTTCACCGAGGAGCAGGAGGAGGCCAACTATTTGAAGTCGCTGCCCCAGGAGGACCAGCAGCGTCTTAACGGAATGGATGAGAATTCGGAGTCGATTGAGAAGGTTAAGGCATTTGGGGAGAAGAATATCGCTACCAAGCGTGAGAAAGGCGAGATCAACGACGAGATGATCATGGCGAAGGCTGAGAAGACTGGACGTGCTCTAAATGGCGAGGATGTCAGGGATGATTTGAGGGAATTGGTTCACGGCATGGTGCCGAGAGATATGGCGCACAGGAGGACGATTGAGGTGCCGCTCGAGGGCAGACAGAAGCAGGGTCTCTTCAACATGGGTGAGGAGCCGGGATGGGGATCTGAGGATCCGGAGTTTGAAGAGGATGATATTACCAGTATTGCGCACGGACAGTTGGAGCAGCACAGAGAGTACAGAGAGTACATGAGAATCGCGGCTTGGGAGATGCCATTGCTGAGCAGTAAGTTGCGCTCCTGAGGACCACAGTGAGCGCCGAATGCTAACCGGTTATGTAGAACTCGCAAAGCCATTCGTTCCACCTACCGTCAACCAGCCACTCCGCTTCAGATACACCACATACATGGGCGAAGACCACCCAGCCGAGAAGAAGGTCGTAGTCGAGTTCTGCCCAGCCGATATTCCAGGCCTCACCACAGTCCAGCAGCTCAAGCTCAAGAAGCTTGCAGGCATTCGCTACAACCCAGAAACCGAGATCATTAAGATGTCGTCAGAGTCCTTCGAGACCCAAGCACAAAACAAGAGATACCTTGGTGACTTGGTTGACTCGTTAGTCAAGGAGGCTAAGGATCCAAAGGACACTTTTGAGGACGTGCCGCTCGATACCAGACATCACACTTTCAAGACGAAGCCAAAGTTCCCGAGGGAGTGGAGGATAACAGAAGAGAGATTGAAAGAGCTGAAGATGGGACGTGAGTTGGCGGCACAGGCGGATAAGATGAGGGCTGACAGTGGCGAGCTGGTGGATGGAAAGCACATTATCAGCGTTGCAAACGAGCTTTCGGCGGTTGCGGCATTAAACGCCGTTACTGAGATTCCAGTGGCGACCAAGGCAAAGAAGGTCTCCATTAGAAGGTGAGAGTCGCAGGTTGCTTGGAGAATGGTGTAAGATACAACGAAAAGTTGGGTATGTATGAGATGTAATGTATCATATGCATATAAAGGACGGCGCTGTTTCAGCATGAGAATAGATTGTTTCTACTACTTCATTCGTGATTGGAATGAAAACCAGTTATCAAATAGACCGTACCTCTCTTTTATTCTTGTAAAAAGTCGCCACAGCCTCCTCCAGCACCTCCTCAACAACTTTAGCATCTTCAATCTGGGCATCCCAACCTGCAACAGCAATCCTCACAGCTTCATTTCGTTCCCATCTCGTCCCGCTCACAAAACAAGTCTTCTGCTCATTAATCCTCTGTTCCAGCACCTTATTAAGCTTCCCATCTTTCGCACGAAACAGCACGATTATCCCGGTCTGGTTCTTCTTCTCTTTCCACTCCTCTTTAGAGACTTCATCCCACCTATCGGTTGGCAGGAGTTCCAAGACACGCGCAAACTTGGTATGAATCATCCAGCTAATCGTACGAGCCAAGCGGATTTGACGCGCAAACATGTCGGACAGGCCTTCGCGACCCAGAGAGATGAGGATAGAGTAAATTGGCAAAGCGCTGAAGCGGCGGGAGTTGGAAAGGTTGATATTTAGCGGTGAGGTGATCGAGTCTACGTTGCTGGTGTTTCCGGTGTTAAGGTAGGCGGGTGTGCCGTTTGTGCAGACTTTTTCGAGGGATTCGAGAGAGCGGGTGAAAAGGAATGCTGAGTCGTACGGCTACAAGCGAGTTAGTAGCGACTCTTCAATGCGCCGATGGTGATATTATTGTTTGGTGGAAGTTGTACCTACCACGTTCAAGCACTTATGCGCATCCGCTCCAATGCTGTCTGCGTACTCGAGGCCACTGCACCCTTGTCTCTGGACCTCGAACTCTGGCCCCGCTGGGAGAGATCTACCGAAGATGCCGAAAGCCCCATCTACGTGTATCCAACCACTACCTCTTGTGCCTTCTAGGATGTGGGCTAACTGGGACATCTCTTGCTCTGTGGTGCCATGGAAGCCAGTGTCTACCTCTCCACAGCTCACAACCGCTATGTAGACATAGTTGTCACCGCCTTCCATGGTAACGCCACGAACCTTATTCAAGTCCCACCTCCATGGTTGATGTTGGAGACCGCACTCAATCACGTTGCTCCTCCCTAAGCCAAGCACCCCTGCAGTCTTGTAGATACTACTATGAGCCTTCTGGCTCAAGATCCTCACTCCTGTTAGCCCAACCGAAGCCATCGCTTCAAAAAGGCCCAGGTCCGCAACTCGTTCCGCCTTCCTATTCCCTGTTAGAACACGATTAATCAGCTCATCTCTCGCAGCCGCAACACCCAAAATATTACTCCCCGTAGCACCACTCGTCAACGTCCTCCCCATCCACTCCTCAGGCTTCAGATCCAATAGCTCCAAAAGCATAACAAGCGTCTTATCCTCAACCTCCGTAGCGATATTTAATCCCGGCTGATGCACCATAACATTCAGATCCATAGCCCCAACCAATATATTAGCAGACTCGGCGATGGGAAGGCAGCCACCAGAGACGAAACCATAGTAGTGCTTGCTTAGCGTTGCGGATGAGGAGGCATGAGGGAAGGTGAGGATGTGGGTGAGGGTTCTAAGAGAGCCTAGACCATTCTCTGGGAGGCTAGAGATGAGTTTGGAGGTGACTGTTTGGTAGACAACGGGATCGGGGAGCGCGTCGTCGCCTCGTGCTCGTAGTACTGCATCAATTTTTGAGGCGAGGACTGACTGGTCGATGGGTGGATGGGCTTGCTCTATGCTATCGTCGGTGGACGTTGACATTTTGTGGTATTGGTGTGCTAGAAATGGGGTAAGTCGCAATATCTTGCCGTTCAGTCAGAGACCGCTTGATAGTAGCACTTGACGAGCTCTGAGGGTGCCTCTTGACTGAAAGCCAAAGAAATAATTTGAACGAGAGCGCAAGTGTGAAAAATTGAGAATGACGAGAATATATAGCAGCCGTGGACGCTATATCTGTTGCGGCAACGTCGTCGCGGAAAGGCGCAAGCGCTAAACGTGCTTACAGGCTGACGTTCTGAACACGAACGAAAGGTGCGACAAACTGCAGCCATCAGGGAACAGAAGGAGACGGATGTGGATAAACCTTGAATCAACGTCCAACTCACCCATGATGCCATTCAATTTCACTATACACATATTCTTGGTGTTGTCGACGTCGCTACTCGTATGTCTTGGAATTTTTGTTCGGTATTGGCAAGCCCTGGCACCCAAATGACAGCGGTGCACGGGCGCTATCCACCTCAAGTCAAGCCCCTGAGGTGAACAATGCTGAGCTTTTGTGCTACTTCACTACGCGGCCGAGTTTCCTCACAACGGAGTATCTTTTGAACAAGATCTTGGACTATGAGTATTGAAGAAAGTCATCGACGCCCTTGCAGGTACAGCAGCAATATACATTCCGCCTCCCTGGTCCCGGGATCTTCTGCCGCGAGTCGGAGATCATTGTGTGACAACAATGCGCTGTCACCGCATATTACGAGCTTGATCCTTGGACATTCGTCATGTTCATTACGCTCATTCTTGTGTTCCTTTTCTGCTGTAAACGTATCACGGCAGTTCAGATGTCTTCCCATTCAAGACTATTTCCCACCAATTCACCGTAGCTAAACCGAGCTCCATCCCCAAGCTACCTTCTTAACCCAACAGGGAGCACAACAAGAAGCCACCTTGGCTGAATCAGAAGGAATGTGGTGTCTGTACGGAGTACGACGATGGACCCAAGCCTCCGGACAAGATCTCGATGGCGAGCATCTTCCCAGTCGGTTTGCGATTCTGTCCCCAGGGGCGCGGGTCTGACGGGTCAAGTGCTGGATGTCTCAAACCAGTTGGTCGGGTCCACAGTGCCTCGGAACTCCTCGACAAACCTCGCAACAATTTCGTCGACAATTCCGGGGATCTTCAAGACCGAAACGCCATGACAGAGGATTGACATGGAAAGAACAGTGTGTTCACCG